>Ga0070679_100004450_pt1 | contig 12946 bp, 13 predicted proteins | sample KBSC63BmetaG_FD_65652 | JGI IMG/M metagenome (GOLD analysis project Ga0070679, IMG submission 65652) | Corn rhizosphere microbial communities from Kellogg Biological Station, Michigan, USA - KBS C6-3B metaG | ecosystem: Host-associated > Plants > Roots > Rhizosphere | place: USA: Michigan... | reverse complement strand
CAGCGACGGCGGCACGCCCGCGGTCGTCACCGAGTACGCGCCCTACTTCTACACCTGGGGTTGGGGCTCGAGCTCCTACGCCTTCTCGTCCCTCGTCCAGATGAAGCAGCAAGGCGGCCCGAGCGCCGCCACCATCGCGTTCGTGCTCTCCGGCGGCGGCTGCACCGTCTCCACCGACATCCAGAACAACCTCGCCGACGTCAAAGCCTTCGTCGCCGCCGGCGGCCACGTCAAAGCCAGCTTCGGCGGCGCCGACGGCACCTATCTCGAGAACGCGTGCAGCGACGCCACGTCGCTCGGCAACGCCATCTCCAGCTTCGTCGACGCCACCGGCATCACCGATCTCGACTTCGACATCGAGCAGGGCTCGACCTCGTCGAACGCCGCCATCAACGCCATGCGCGGCACCGCGCTCGCCAAGGTGCAGGCGCAAAAGCACATCCGCGTCGCCTTCACCCTGCCCGTCAACCCCGACGGGCTCGACAGCCTCGGCCTCGCCGTCGTCAAAGCCGCGCTCGACGCCGGCGTGCAGGTCTCGTTCGTCAACGTCATGACCATGGACTACGGCAACGGCACCAACCTCGGCACCACGCCCATCGCCTCGGTCGACGCGACCGCCAAACAGCTGCAGTCGCTCGTCGCCGGCCTATCGCTCGACGCCGCCTACCGCATGGTCGGCGCCACCGCGATGCTCGGCCACAACGACGACACCGAGGTCTTCTCGCTCGACAACGCGGCGACGCTCGTCGCCTACGCCAAGCAGAAGAAGCTCGGCCTCGTCTCCTTCTGGGCCATCCAGCGCGACGAGAAGTGCCCCGCCGGCGTCGACCTCGACGTCTGCACCGGCGTCAACAGCGCGGCCTTCCAGTTCCACCAGATCTTCGACGGCGTGAGCCACTAGCGCGTCGCGCGCTCAGCGCCCTTTGTCACCGCCGAGGACGCGGTTGATCTTCCAGATGAGCTCGTTGAGCTCGAACGGCTTGGTGAGATAGAAGCGCGCGCCGACGTTGATCCCGTCGACCATGTGGCGCGGGTCGTTGCTCGCGGTCAAAAAGATCACCGGAATCGAGCGCGTCTCGCTCTTGGCCTTGATGGCGCGCACGAAGCCGACGCCGTCGAGCTCCGGCATGTTCATGTCGCAGACGATGACGTCGGGCAGCCCCGCTTCAAGCTGCATCAGCCCGTCGAGACCGTTGGCGGCGACCTGCACCTCGAACCCCTTGGCGCTGAGCTGTTTGCGCAACAGCGTCTGCGTGCCCGTGTCGTCCTCGACCACGAGGACGCGCGCGGTCTTGCTCATCGCGACCTCCACCGTGTAAGAAGCTTACACTACCTGACGAACGCTAGTTTTGAACGCGCTTGCTAAAAGCGCCTATCTTTTCGAGTAGAAGCGGTCGAGGAAGGCGCCAACCGTGCGGACCCCGTCGGCGTCTTCGTCCCAGCTCAGGGCCATCCCACCCGCGTCGTGGCGGATCACGCGGCCGGCCACGTGGGCGGCGGCGTCGAGGTCGCCGGCGGCGTCGACGATCATCACCGTGTGCGACTCGCCGACCGCGAAGCTCGATAGATCTTCGCCCGCGGCGCCGACGAGCACACCGCCGCGCGAGATGTTGCGCACCGGCAGCTGCAGCATGGCGCCCTCGGTCCGCATCTCGACGAACGCGCTCAGCTCGAGGCGGGGATAGCGGCGGGGACGCGGAAAGCTCGGAGGCGATTCGACGGTGTCCACGAGACCCGCCCACTGTGTGCCGCGATCGTCGCCTCGGCAACTTTTCGCGCGTCGCGTGAAGTAGCGGTCACGCGCGCGTGAGGCTACACTGGCGCGCGTGCGAACATTGACGCTCGTTTTCGCCCTCTTCTCGTCGACGACCGCGCTCGCTGCCCACCCGGTGTTCGACTTCGTCGCCAACCGCACGCTGGCCCACGCCGAGCGGGACGGCGCGCTCTCGATCGCCGCCGGCTCGCCGGGGTTTGCGCGCTACGTCCACTTCTCGCGCCCGCTGCCGACGTGGAGGCTGCGCCAGTCCGAAGACGGCAAGCCCGTCGCGCTGGCGCAGACGCAGGCGGTGCTCGAGGTCCCGCTCGACAAGGCGCAAGCCGAGGCGGGCGTGATCACGCTGCGGCTCAAATCGCCCGTGCGGCAGACGGTGCGCGGCTCGGCGCGCGGCAAGTCGTCGCCGGCGATGCCGCTCGCCGAGGGCTGGCAGACGGTGACGATCACCATGCCGGCCGGCGCGCTCGTCGACGGTGAAAACAAGATCACGCTCGGCTTCGCCAACTCCGGCCACTTCGGCGACAAGGAGGCGTCGGCCGCGGTCGAGTGGATCGACATCGGCGCCGCCTCGCACGCCTCGGCGCCACCGACGGTGTTCACGGGCGGCGCGCTGTCGATCGCCAAGGGCGACGCGCTCGTCTACTACGTCATGGTCCCCGAGTCGGGCGCGCTGGTCGCGCACGCCGAGGGCTGCACGCTCAAGGCCGACGCCGTCGGCCACGGCGGCGCGCACGTCGGCGCGACGCTGCAGAACGACGCGCCGCTCGATCTCGGCAAGCTCGCCGACAAGGTGGTGCGCCTGCGCCTCGCCGCCGACGGCGGCAACTGCGTCGTGAGATCGGCCGCGCTCACCGTCGCCGCCGAGGCGCCGGCGGTCAAGCACGCGCCGCCGCCCAAGAACGTCGTCTTCTGGATGACCGACGACACGCGCTCCGACAAGTTCAAGCTCTACAACCCGAAGACGCGCGTCGAGACGCCGGTCGTCGACGCGTTCGCCAAGCGCGCCACCAACTTCAAGATCGCCTACGTCCAGGGCAACGAGTCGCGCGTCTCGCACGCGTCGCTGTGGACCTCGCTCTACCCCGCCGTGCACCACTTCATCAGCGAGAAGGCCAAGCTCGATCCCAAGTTCGTGACGCTGCCCGAGGCGGTCAAGCCGACGGGCCGCACCACCGTCGGGCTCATGGGCAACGGCTTCATCGACGCCTTCTGGGGCTTCGGCGAAGGCTGGGACGTCCTCAAGAACCACATCCACGAAGGCGGCGGGCTCAAAGCCGAGGACTTCGTCGCCGAGGGCAAGCAGATGCTCGGCAAGCTCGGCCAAAAGCCGTTCTTCATGTACCTCGGCACCATCGACGTGCATGTCTCGTGGCGCGCGCACCTGCCGTGGATCGCCAAGTACGATCCCGAGCCCTACACCGGGCCGTTCGTCAAAGCGTGCCTCGATCCGCAGCTCGACAAGATCGTCGGCGGCAAGATGTCGATCACCGATCGCGACAAGACGCGCATCGTCGCGCTCTACGACTCCGACGTCAGCTACAACGATCAGCAGTTCGGCAAGCTGATGGAGCTGCTCGACGCCGACGACACGATGATCATCTTCACCGCCGATCACGGCGAGGAGCTCTGGGACCACGGCCGGATCGGCCACGGCGGCTCCTTGCGCGAGGAGCTGGTGCACGTGCCGCTGCTCATCTCGTATCCGCCGCTGTTCCCGGCGGGCAAGAGCGTGTCGGAGGGCGTCGAGATCATCGACCTTCTGCCCACGATCGTCGAGGCGCTCGGCGGCAAGATCCCGGCCGAGGCGCAGGGCGAGTCGCTCATCGGCCTGGCGCAGGGCGAAGGCGCCGGCTATCCGCGGCCCGCGATCGCGTCGCAGTACGAGCTGGCGCACACGATGCGCCTCGGGCGCTGGAAGCTGACCGTGATGGGCTCGGGCAACGTCACGCTCTACGACGCCGCCGGCGACGCCGCCGAGACCAAGGAGCTGTCATCGGAGCGGCCGCTCGAGAAGCGCTTCGTCACCGACGCGATGGGCGTGTGGATGGCGTACCAGACGCAGTGGAAGAAGTCGCGCTGGGGCGTGGCGTCGAACCAGAAGGCGGAGCTCGCGCGCGATCTCGAAAACGCTACGGGAGCCGCTTCCAGCAGATGATCTCGTCGGTGTCGGCGCGCACAAACGCGGGCAGCCGGCCGATCTCCTGATAGCCGCGCCGCGCGTAGAAACGGCGTGCGCCTTCGTTCCAATGCGAGACCAGTAGAAACATGTGCCGCGCGCGCGTGGCCACGTCGGCCTCGACGGCGTCGAGGAGCGCGCCGCCCGCGCCCTGCCCTTCTTGGCCCGGCGCCAGCGCGATGAGGCGCAGGTAGCCGCCGACGCCGAGCGTGCCCGAATAGAGGAACCAGGCGAAGCCGCGGGCGGCGCCACCCTCCTCGGCGACGAGGACCGGCTCGCCGCGGCCGATCGCTTCGGCGAGGAGCTGCGCCAGGCGCGGCGCGGTGATCTCGTAGCGCACGAGGAGCTCTTGCGGCGCCACTGCTTGCGCCAGCGCGGGCAGCTCGTCGAGGCGCGCCGGCCGCACGGTCATCACGGCAGCTCCATCATGGCGGCGGCTCCGTGACGGCGAGGCCGGTGCGCGGCTCGGCGCCGCTCGTCCTCGTGCCGCCGACGATGGCGGCCCACGGCATGCGCGCCGTCGACGTGTGCCAGCCGATGCGCCCGTCACCGCCGACGACGATGACGCCGCCGTCGCCGCCCACGTGCACGAGCTCCTGCACGGCCGCCCAGGCCGCATCGTCGGGCGCGCCGCCGGCGCGCAGCCGATCGATCGCCACGCGGGTCATGAGCGCGCGAATGATCGACTCGCCGTGCCCCGTCGCCGACGCGGCGCCCACGCCGGCTTCGGCCCACGTGCCGGCGCCGGGCAACGGCGTGTCGCCGACGCGCCCGGCGCGCTTCCACGGGATCCCGCCCGTCGACGTCGCCGCCGCCAGCCGCCCGGTCGCATCGATCGCGCAAGCGCCCACGGTGTCGCCGGTGCGCATCCGTCGCGCCGTCTCGCCCTCGTGCTTGTCGAAGCGCGCCCGCGCGCGCGGCGAGACCATCGTCGCCGCCGACTCGGGGCTGATGCCGTGCTCGCGCGCGAACCCGAGCGCGCCCTCGCCGACGAGGAGCACGTGCTCGCCGTCTTCGAGCACGCGGCGCGCCAGCGTCACCGGATGGCGCAGCCACGGCACCGCGCCGACGGCGCCGACCTCGAGCCCGCGCTCGCCCGCGCGCTCGGCCGACATGACGCAGGCGTCGACCTCGACGGTCCCCGCGCGCGAGAGCACCGCGCCGTAGCCGGCATTGAACTCCGCGTCGTCCTCGAGCGCGCGCACCGCCGCTTCGACCGCGTCGAGCGCGCTGCCGCCCGCATGGAGCCGCTCCCAGCCCGCCGACGCCGCCGCCTCGCAGCCGGCGACGACCCGTTCGCGCCGCTCGTCTTCGACGGCGCCGGCGCCGCCGTGCACGATGATCGCAGCCGTCGTCACGACGTCGATGCTAGCATGCGGACGTGCTCCGCTCCGCCTCGACCGTCGCGCTCGGCTTCGCGCTCGCGCTCTGCCTCGCGCCGGGCTGCAGCTCCGCGCCGAGCGGCCCCGAGCTCCTGTCGTGGCAGCTCGCCGACGGCCGCGACTGCGCCACCGCCGGTGTCAACAACGTCGAGCTGCGCACCACCCTCTCGCTCGACGCCGACCCCATCGCCATCGCCTCCTGCCCCGACGGGCTGACGCCCGCCACCTTCACGGCCGACGACGTCCCCGGCGACGGCACGCTCTACCTCGACGGCGTCGACGTCCTCGGCATCGACCTGTACCACGGCGAGCTCGACCTCGAGGCGCATCCGCCGGGCACCGGCGAGACGCGCGCGGTCACGCTCTACGCCGCGGCGGCCGAGTAGCCCGCGCGCGCAGCCGCGCCTCGTAGGCGAACATCACGCGCTCGTCCGCCTTGGTCGCATGATCGTAGCCGAGAAGGTGCACCACGCCGTGCGTCGCCAGGTGGAACAGCTCGGCCAGGAGCGAATGGCGCGCCGCCTTGGCCTGCCGCGCCGCCGTCTCGACGGAGATGACCACGTCGCCGAGGAGCGGCGCGTGCTGCTCGAACGAGAGCACGTCGGTCGCGTGATCCTCGTTGGCGAACTCCTTGTTGAGCCGCTGCAGCTCGCGATCGTTGGTGAGCGAGACGCTGAGCGCCCGCTCGGCCACGCCGGCCGCCTGCATCACCCGCCCGAGGCGCGCGCGCAGCGTCCGCACCGTCGACGGCGACACCCGCGCTCGGTTTCTCACATCGATCGTCAGCTCAGCCCGGAAGGACACGCTGCCAGACTTTACTCTCGACGAAGATGCGGTACAGCTCCTTGTCGCACTTTCCGTCCTTCACTTCGAAGCCGATGATGTCGAGCGCCTTCTCGACCGGCACCGCCTTCTTGTAGGGCCGGTCGCTCGCCGTCAGCGCGTCGAAGATGTCGCTGATGGTCATCATGCGCGACTCGATGCGGATCTCGTCGCCCTTGAGCCCGCGCGGATAGCCGGTGCCGTCGAGCTTCTCGTGGTGTGACCCCGCGATCGTCGGGATCGCGCCGAGCTTGCGCCCCCACGGGATGTTCTCGAGGAAGTTGTAGGTGTGGACCACGTGGCTCTCGATCTCGAGCCGCTCCTGCGCGGTCAGGGAGCCGCGCGGCAGCTTGAGCGCGTCCATCTCCGACGGCGTCAAGAACGGCCGCGACTCGCCGCGCGGATCGACGAAGCGATGCTGCGCGATCTCCGCCAGCCGCTCGAAGCTGCCCTCGGCCAGCACCGTCGGCTCGTTCGCCTTGAGGATGAACGCGACGAAGTCGTCGACCTCGGCCAGGCGCCGCTTCTCGTCGGCATCGAGCTCGCCCATCATCCGGGTCACGCCGGCGGCACCCTCGCGCAGCGCCGCCTCCAGCTTCTTCTTGAGCGCGTCGGACTCGACCCACTTGCGGATGTAGTCGAAGCGCTGCAGCAGCGTCTCGCGCTCGTCCTCGTAGAGCTTCTTGGCCTTGACCAGCACCTTCTCGCGCACGCCGACCTTGCCGAAGTCGTGCAAGAGCGCCGCGTACTCGATCTCCTTGAGCCGGTCGGGCGTAAAGTGCACCGACTGATACAGCCCGCCGGTGCGATCGACCATCTCCGCCAGCCCGACGGTGAGCGTGGCGACGCGCTGCGAATGGCCCGACGTCGTCGGATCGCGCGATTCGATCGCCGTCACCGACGCGTTCACGAAGCCCTCGAACAGCCGCCGGATGTCCTCGTACAGCAGCGTGTTCTCGAGCGAGATGCCGGCCTGCGCCGCCAGCGTCGTGGTCAGCTCCTCCGATCGCTCGTCGAACGGCACCACCCAATCGTCGAAGTCGATGGGCGCCTTCAGGCGCGGCGGCGCCGCCTCTTTGCGCCGATTGATGAGCTGAATGACGCCGATGACCTCGTCGCGCTGGTTGATCATCGGCACCGTCAGCATCGACCGCGTCTGATAGCCCGACGACTGATCGAAGCGCCGATCGTGCTTCTCGCGCGCCAGATCGGAAATGTTGATGAGCTTCCGCGAGATGATCGCCTTGCCGACGATGGTCTTGTCGTCGACGGGAAAGGTGTGCTCCGAGAAGTTGATGTCGATCGAATCGTTCTGCGACACCATGAAGCGCACCGTGCGCTCGCGCGGATTGAGCGACTGCCCCTCGACGATGTAGACGCTGCCCGCGTCGGCGCCGGTCACGTAGCGCGAGCGCTCGAGGATGAGGCCGAGCAGCTTGTCGATGTCGCGCTCCGACGAGATCGCCCGCGCGATCGACACCAGCTCGCCGAGCTCCGAGCGATACTTCTCCGCCGTCCGCCCGCGCTCTTGCTCGCGCGCGCGCAGCGCCACGAGGTCGAGGTAGTTCTTCATGGTCACGTAGAGCCGCGCCCGCGCCAGCGGCAGCGTCACCAACGCCAGCTCGTAGCGATCGCGCAAGATGTCGACGCCGCCCAGCTCGTCGTCGGTGCCGACGAGCAGCAGCATGGTCTTGCCCGCCGCCGAGCGCACCAGATGCGGCTCGATCGCGGCCCGATCGCGGATGAGCGACGCAGCCGCCAGCGTCAACCCACCCTCCCCCACGCGCACCTCGACCCAGCCGTCGCCGGTTCCGGTGACGTGGTAGGCGGCAAACCGTGCATCGCTCGAGAGGACGGCCTTGAGCTCGTCCAGGTTGCGAATGTCGTCCTGCGGCACCGGCGCCCCCTCAGGTCAAAGAGATACGGCGCCTACAGGATATCAGGTTTTCGGGGGCTCCGCTTGATGGCCCTTCTTGAGCGCGTCGGCCGCCTTTTTGGCGGCGTCGCGCGCGTCGTAGGCCTTGATGATCTTCTGGACGAGCGGATGGCGAACGACGTCGACCTCCGTGAAGTAGCACATCGCGATCCCGTCGATGTCGGCGAGGAGCTCGCGCGCCTCCTGCAACCCCGAGCGCTGCCCCGTCGGCAAGTCGATCTGCGTGACGTCGCCGGTGACCACCGCCTTCGAGTTGAACCCGAGGCGCGTGAGGAACATCTTCATCTGCTCGGTCGTCGAGTTCTGCGCCTCGTCGAGGATCACGAACGCGTCGTTGAGCGTGCGCCCGCGCATGAAGGCGAGCGGCGCCACCTCGATCACGCCCTTCTCGACGAGGTGCTCGGCGCGCTCGAAGTCCATCATGTCGTGGAGCGCGTCGTAGAGCGGACGCAGGTACGGATTGACCTTCTCCGCCATCGTCCCCGGCAGAAAGCCGAGCTTCTCGCCCGCCTCGACGGCCGGACGTGCCAGCACGATGCGCTTGACCTCCTTGTCGACGAGCGCGCGCACCGCCGCCGCCATCGCCAGGTAGGTCTTGCCCGTGCCTGCCGGCCCGATGCCGAAGACGATGTCCTTCTCGCGGATCGCGTCGACGTAGCGCTTCTGCGCCAGGCCCTTCGGCTGGATCGGCCGCGCCCGCGACGCCATCAGCACGGTGTCGCGGAAGACGTCCTTGATCTGCGCGTTCTGGTCGCCGGCCAGCACACCGACGGCGCGCGCGATGTCGCTCAATGCCAGCGGCCGCCCCTTCTTGGCCATCTGGTAGAGCTGCTCGACGAGCGAACGCCCGAGCGCCACGCGATCGGGCGCGCCGACGAGGGTCAGCTCGTTGCCGCGCACGCCAATGGTGAGCCCGACCTCGCGCTCGATCGCTTTGAGGTTGGTGTTCGACTGACCAAACAACAGGAGCGCCGCCGAATTGTCGTCGAGAACGATGCGTTCTCGGGCGTCGGCTTTTCCTGGCGTGGCCGTGGTTGTCTCTGTCGCGCTTATGCTAATGCTCCTGGGTCTCATTCCGATTCTAGCAAACTTGGAGCGTCGATGCCCAGCACGCAACGTGGATCTTCATTTCCCGAGCTCGTCGAGATCATGGATCGCCTCCTCGCCCCCGACGGCTGCCCCTGGGATCGCGAGCAGACCTTGCAGACGCTCGAGCCCTACTTGATCGAGGAGGCCTACGAGGTCCTCGAGGCCATCGACCTCGACGACCCGCGCGAGCACTGCGAGGAGCTCGGCGATCTCCTCTTCCAGATCGTCTTTCAGTCGGCGCTGCGCGCGCGCGAAGGCAAGTTCGGCATCGACGACGTGGTGCGCGCGATCGCCACCAAGATGACCCGCCGCCACCCACACGTCTTCGGCGAAGCGAAGGTCAAAGACGCCGAAGAGGTGCTGGCCAACTGGGGCAAGCTCAAAGAGGCCGAGCACAAAGAGAAGGGCATTCAGCGTCGGGCGCTCGAGGGAGTCCCGGTCAATCTGCCCGCCCTCTTGCGCGCGCAGCGCATCGGCGAGAAAGCGGCCGCGGTGGGATTCGATTGGCCCGACGTCGCCGGCGTGCGCGAAAAAATCGACGAAGAGATCCGCGAAATCGACGAGGCGATTTCGGGTGGCGACCCTGCGCAGATTGAGCACGAAATCGGCGATCTGCTCCTCGCGGTTTCACGCTTCTCCGCCAAGCTCGGGGTCGCGCCCGAAGACGCGCTGCGCTCCGCATTACGCCGTTTCCAGAGTCGCTTCGAAGCCATGGAAGACCGCGTCATCTCACGCGGTGACAAGGTGGGAGACACGCCGCTGGAAGAGCTCGATCGGATCTGGAACGAGGTCAAAAAGGTCCAACCACCCCTGCCTAAAAAATAGGCTTCCATGCACTCTCCCTCATGTTTCAAGGACGTTGCGTATCCGACACTTGGTTATTCACAAGTTATCCCCAGGTTCCGGTGGATAGGAAACGCACACTTTTTTCGGTGTGTGTTTGTACGCTAGTGTAGTTGACGCACTGCATATTGCCGTGTGCAGCCGCCCATAACTACTTGACTCGGGTCCAGGCGACGGCTATGTATCGCCGGCTCTATTTTCCAGGAGATCTCACGTGGCGAACGTTGCTTCGGCAGAAAAGCGCAACCGTCAGCGCATCAAGCGCCGCGCGCGCAATCAGTTTCATCTCTCGACCATGCGTACGCACGTCAAGCGCGTGCGCACCGCGCTCGCGTCCAAGGACGCCAACGTCGCCGCGATCCTGAAGGCCGCGGTGGCCGTCATCGACAAGGCAGCGCAGAAGGGCGTGATCGACAAGAAGTCGGCTTCGCGCAAGATCTCGCGCCTGACCAAGTCGCTGAACCGCGCCAACGCGTAACGCGTCGCGCGCCCCTACCCTCCGTCATCGATACGACTGATCGCTACGCGCGGCGGGCGCTGCGCGTGAGCTCGAGGATCAGCGTCTCCAGGATGCGCGCGTCGTCGAGGCGCGACGACTTCAGGTTCTTGTCGGCGAGATAGAGCGCCGCGTGCATGCGCTTGGCGCGCGCGCCGTCGAGCGTGCGTGCCTGCTTGATGATGTCGTCGGCGAAGAACGGCGGGATGCCGAGCGCGCTGGCGATCTCGAACTTGTCGCGCGTCTTTTGCAACAGCTCGCTCGTGACCCACAGCTGGCGCAGATGGCGCGCCAGCATCGCCACGATGCGCACGCCCGACTCGCGCGCGCCGAGCATCGACGACAGGACGGCCAGCGCGTGGGCGCGATCGCCGGCGCCGACGGCGTTGGCCAGCTCGAACACGCTGCGCTGCCTCGTGGTGGCGACCACCTTGTCGACGTCCTCGGCGGTCACCTCTTTGCGATCGCCGGTGAAGATGGCCAGGCGCTCCACGGCGTCGGCGAGCTGGCCCAACTCCGCGCCGATCTCGTCGACGATCATGGTGACCGCGTCGGGCGCGATGCTCACGCCGCGCGCCCGGGCCTCGCCGCGCACGAAGTCGGGGAGCTGCCGCTCGTAGAGCGGATCGAGCTTCACGAGCACGCCGTGCTTCTTGAACGCGGAGAAGAACTTCAGGCGCTGATCGGCCTTCTCGGCGACGAAGACGACGCAGCTCTCGGGCGCCGGATCGCTGACGTAGGACATGAGGCCGGCGAGCTCGTCGGCCTTCATCTCGTCGGCGTCACGCACGAGGATGAGCCGGCGGCGCGCCATCATCGGCAAGGTGCGCGCGGCCTGGGCGATGCGCGCGGCGCCGGCCTCTTTGCCGTAGAAGAGCTCGTAGTTGAAATCCTTGGTGCGCGGATCGAGGACGCGCGCGCGCAGGAGATCGACGGCCCGGTCGAGGAGGTAGCGCTCCTTGCCGTAGAGGAAGTACAGAGGGCCCGGGTCGCCCTCGCGCAAGGGAGCGAGCGGATCGCTGCCGGCGGCTCGTGCCATCGAGCGCACGCTACCACGGGCGGCCTATCCTTTTCGAGATGGAGGCCGCCTTTCGCGAGGCCCATCTCGACGCCCAGCCAATCCGCAATCTCGGGCTCGACATCGAGGGCACGCGCCTCCAGCCGCTCGTCGAGGAGTTTCGCGGCGAGCTGCGCGCGGCCCGCGTCACGCGCCTGCAGCCGCGCTTCTACCTGTCGACGGAATGGGGCGTGGCGTTCGGCACCATCGCCATCGCCATCCCGTTCTACCTGTCGCGGCCCGAGCTGGCGGCGCTGCACGCGGAGCGCACCGGTATGGTCGAGGGCTTCGACGCGGCCGAGCTCCTGCGCTACCTGCGCCACGAGATGGGTCACGTCGTGAACTACGCCTACAAGCTGTACGAGCGGCGCGAATGGGTGCAGGCGTTCGGCGCCATCACCCAGCCGTACGTCGACGAGTATCGGCCCATCCCCTTCTCGCGGCGCTTCGTGCGCCATCTGCCCGGCTGGTACGCGCAGAAGCATCCCGACGAAGATTGGGCCGAGACCTTCGCGGTCTGGATGACGCCGGCGACGGCGGCGAAGCCCGATACGAAGAACGACTGGCGCGTCGAATATGCCGATCGGCCGACGGCGCTCGGCAAGCTCATCTTGTGCGACGAGATGATGCGCGAGATCGGCGGCGCCGCGCCGGTCGTCACCGACGACGCGCTCGACGAGCCCGTGGGGTCGATCGGCATCTCGCTCGACGACTTTTATCGCGGCTGGGACGCGCGCGGGCCCGAGGCGCCGCCGCCGGGCCTCGACGGCTCGCTACGCGCGGTGTTCGCCACGGCGCGCAGCGGCGGCGCCGCGCCCACGGCGGGCGAGCGGCGTGCGGCGACCGCCCTCCTCCGCCGCCTCGAGCCGCTCCTGTGCACCGAGGTGTATCGCTGGACCGGACACTTCCCGGAGCGCTCGCGGCCGCTGGTGCGCCAGCTCGCCGAGCGCGCGGCGGCGATGCAGCTCGACTACGCCGTCGCCGACGAGCCGGCGGTGACCGTGGCGCTGACGGCGCTGGTGACCGCGCTCGCCATGAACCACGTGCACCGCGGCAGCTACTTGCCCTGAGGCGCGGGCGGCGGCGGCGCCTTCGGCGCTTCGAACTCGGCGTCCTCGAGCTTGGCGTTGTGCTTGATGTCGGTGTAGCGCGCGATCGACGTCTGCCCGCCCTGGTTGGTCTTGATGGTGAACGGCAGCTTCACGCCGTCGACGGTCTTGTAGTCCTCGAAGTCGGTCTGCGACGGCAGATCGCCGACCGGCGTCGGCACGTTCACCGTCATGCGCGCGAGCAGGCCCGTCGCCGGATCGAACCACAGCTTGACGTGCGCCTCGCCCTGCCGCCCTTCGATGACGTGGGCCATGCCCTTGT
>Ga0070679_100004449_pt1 | contig 12948 bp, 17 predicted proteins | sample KBSC63BmetaG_FD_65652 | JGI IMG/M metagenome (GOLD analysis project Ga0070679, IMG submission 65652) | Corn rhizosphere microbial communities from Kellogg Biological Station, Michigan, USA - KBS C6-3B metaG | ecosystem: Host-associated > Plants > Roots > Rhizosphere | place: USA: Michigan... | reverse complement strand
TTTCAAGACGAAGGAGCGCCCATGTCGATCGAGAAGATGATTTCCGAGCACCCGCAAGTCGGCGGCGATTTCAACGAGTCCCTCGCCCAGGCGGTCAAGCACGCGATGTACAGCGCGGCGATCTGCAATTCCTGCGCCGACGCCTGCTCGGCCGAAGAAATGGACATGCACCAGTGCATCCGCACTTGCATGGACTGCTCCGACGTGTGCGAAGCCGCCTATCGCGTGGCTACCCGCCACACCGGCGACAACCGCCAGCTCATCCGCACGATGCTGGCGACGTGCATCCACGCCTGCGAGATCTGCGAGGCCGAGTGCGCGAAGCACGACAACGCGCACTGCCGCCGCTGCGCGCAGATGTGCCGCGAATGCGCGGAAGATTGCCGGCGCGCGCTCGAGAGCTTGAACGACGAAGTCCATGCCGACGGCGAAGTCAGCCAGTTCGAACACGACGCGGCTTGATCAGGAGACACACGATGGCCGAACTCAGCGAAAAGCAGCGCGACAACCTCGACGACGACAAGTTCGCGTTTCCCGAACAGCGCAAGGAGCCGATCGAGAACGCCAGCCATGTGCGCAACGCGATCGCGCGGTTCAATCAGGTCGAAGGCGTGAGCGACGACGACCGCGATGCGGCGTGGAAACGCATCAAGAAAGCGGCAAAGAAGTACGACGTCGAGGTGAGCGAGGACAGCTGGCGCGAGATCGGGAAGGACTGACGGCGCTCGTCCTCCTTTTGCCGTCCTCCTGCGTCTTGCTGAACTTGTTTCAGCATCCATCGAGCAGCCGCACAGGCCGTCCCGCGCGCGCCACGAAGCGGCTAGCCCGGTGCCAGCACTACGGCTCCGGATAGGACGAGAAATGGACCCTGAAACAAGTTCAGGGTGACGGCTCGGCTTGGCAAAGATCGAATGTGCGAGCGGCGGACCTCGCCGCGCCGTCTCACGCCGCCTTGCGCAGCTTTTCCAGCTTCTTCAGCGCCATGTTGCGCTTCAAGCGGCTCAGGTGATCGATGAACAGGATGCCTTCGAGGTGGTCCATTTCGTGCTGGATGCACGTGGCCATGATCCCTTCCATCACTTCTTCGTGCACTTTGCCGTCGAGGTCCTGCCAGCGCACGCGGCAGGCTTTGGGGCGATCGACGTCGGCGTAAATCTCGGGGACCGAGAGGCAGCCTTCCTGATAGGTGTTCAGCTCTTCCGCCGGATCGAGGATTTCCGGGTTCACGAACACCCGCGGTTCCCTCTTCGTCGGCTGATGGGTGTGGTGATGCCCGCCGTGGTCGCACTCCTCCGGCTCGGCCTCCGGATCGTCGGGCTGCAGGTCGATCACCAGCAGGCGGATCGGTTCGCCCACCTGGACCGCGGCCAGGCCGATGCCGTTGGCGGCGTACATCGTCTGGAACATATCGGCGACGAGCGTCTTCAGCTCCTCGTCGAACACTTCGACGGGCTTGGATATGGTCTTCAGCCGGGGATCCGGCACTTCCAGGATTTCGCGAATGGCCATGCGCGCCAGATAATCACAACGGGGCCGAACGACAAGTGAACGCCGGAACCGTGCGCCGTCGACAGCCATTTAACCCAGGATAAGGAGGATGGCATGGCCGACAGCACGCAAACGATTGTCGATCTCGAGACCCGGTTCTGGAAGGCGCTCGTCGATAAGGATACCGCGAAGGCCGCCGCGCTGATCGCCGACGAGTGCCTGATCACCGGCCCGAGCGGGGCCATGCGCATCAACCCCAACAAGTACACCCAGATGATGCAGGACGGTCACTGGTCGCTCGACACGTTCGAGTTCAGCGACGTGAAGGTGATCTTTCCCGCCGAGGACACTGCCGTCGTCGCCTACAAAGTGCGCCAGCGCGGTGAGTTCAAGGGCCAGCCGATGGACATGCAATGCGCCGACAGTACGGCGTGGGTGAAGGATGGCCGCGCGTGGAAGTGCGCGTTGCACACCGAGACGATCCTCGAGACGGCCTAATCCGCCCGGCGATTGAGGGCCATGCAGGCGAGCGCTAGACCGCTGGTCGCACAGGCGATCGGCAGCCACCATTTGACGAACTGCCAATAGAGCGCCGCGGTATACGCGCCCTCGTCGTCGACATAGATCCCGAGCGGGTTTCGCTCCGCGAGATCGGCCGCCATCCACAGCGACGGGATCGCCGAGGCACCCAGCGCAAAGAGCCAGCCGCCGACGATCCAGGACCGCTTCATCCCACCGGCCTGCGCGCCCGGAGCGCTTGCGCCAGGGTGCCTTCGTCGAGATAATCCAGCTCGCCACCCACCGGCAGGCCATGCGCGAGCTGGGTGATGCGCACCGGATAGGCTTCGAGCCGTTCGGCGATGTAGTGCGCGGTGGTCTGGCCTTCGAGCGTCGCGTTCATCGCCAGCACGACCTCGTCGATGCCGCCTTGCGCGACCCGCTCGATCAGCTTGCCGATGCCGAGATCCTCGGGCCGCACACCTTCAAGCGCCGACAAGCGCCCGCCCAGCACGTGGTAGCCTCCGGTGAACAGCTTGGCCCGGTCGAGCGCCCACAGGTCGGCGACCTCTTCCACCACGCACAGCTGACGCGGGTCGCGCCGCGGATCGGCGCAAATGCCGCAGGGATCGCGCGTGTCGACATTGCCGCACACGTGGCATTCGACCAGCGTGCCCTGCACCGCCGTCAATGCCTGGACGAGCTGCACCAGCGCGGTCTCGCGCCGCTTGACCAGCCACAACACCGCCCGCCGCGCCGAGCGCGGGCCGAGGCCGGGCAGGCGCGCCAGGGCCGAAGCAAGGTTCTCGATCTCTTGCGATGCCATGAGCCGGCAGATAGGGCCACGGCGGGCGCTTAGGAAGGGTGGCAATGCGGATCGTCTTCATGGGCACGCCCGAGTTCGCGGTGCCGACCCTGCTGGCTCTGCACGAAGCCGGGCACGCGATCCCGGTCGTCTATACCCAGCCGCCCCGCCCGGCGGGCCGAGGAAAGGCGGAGCGCAGGTCGCCCGTGCACCTCGCCGCCGAGAAACTGGGCATCGAAGTCTGCCATCCGCTCTCACTGCGCGATCTCGACGCGCAAGCCGATTTCCTCGCCCACGACGCCGATCTCGCGGTGGTCGTCGCCTATGGCCTGATCCTGCCCAAGGCCATCGTCGACGGGCCGCGCCGGGGGTGCCTCAACGTCCATGCGAGCCTGCTGCCGCGCTGGCGCGGGGCGGCGCCGATCCAGCGCTCGATCCTTGCGGGGGACGCGATGACGGGCGTGACGATCATGCGGATGGAGGAAGGGCTCGACACCGGGCCGATGCTGGCCACCGCTCGCGTGCCGGTGGAGGACAAGACCAGCGGCGAGCTGCACGCCGAGCTGGCCGAGATCGGCGCGCGGCTGCTGGTCGAAACGGTCGCCCAGCTGGACGCGCTCAAGCCCGAGCCGCAGCCCGAGCTGGGCGCGACTTACGCCGCCAAGATCGACAAGGCGGAAGCGCGGATCGATTGGAGCAAGCCCGCGGAGCTGATCGAGCGCGAGGTCAGGGCTTTCGCCCCCTTCCCCGGCTCGTGGTTCGAGCTCGAGGGGGAGCGGATCAAGGTCCTGCGCGCCCGCACTATCGGGGTGAACGGCTTCGACGGGACCGTGCTCGACGACGAACTGACGATCGCCTGCGGCCAGGGCGCGATCCGGCCGCTGACAGTCCAGCGCGCGGGCAAGCCGGCGATGGCGACCGGGGACTTCCTACGCGGCCGGCCGGTAGCCGTTGGGACAGTGCTGCGATAAAATTTCATGCTTCCGTTCGCCTCGAGCGAGTCGAGAGGCGGGAGCGCGCTGCTTGCGTGTCTCGACTTCGCTCGACACGAACGGATAGGGAGGAGCTGATGACCCGCTTCGCCCTGACGCTCGAATTCGATGGCGGCCCGTTCATGGGGCTGCAGCGGCAGGATCATGGGCCGAGCGTGCAGCAGGCTGTCGAGGAAGCTGCCCACGCGGTCACCGGCGAAACCGTGACCATGCATTCGGCCGGCCGCACGGACAGCGGCGTGCACGCGCTGGCGATGCGCAGCCACGTCGACATCGCCAAGCCGATCGAACCGTTTCGCCTGATGGAAGCGCTCAACGCGCACCTCCGGCCGCAGCCGATCGCGGTCCTGGCGTGCGAGTTGAAACCCAACGACTGGCACGCGCGCTTCAGCTGCCTCGGCCGGGCTTACGAATATCGCATCGTCAACCGCCGCGCCCCGCTCGCGCTCGGGCGCGGGCACGCGTGGCACGTGACCCGGCCGTTGGATGTCCAGGCCATGCACCGCGCGGCCCAGGCCCTGGTCGGGCGGCATGACTTCACGACCTTCCGCTCCGCGCATTGCCAGGCCAAGGACCCGGTCAAGACTCTCGACCGTCTCGCCGTTCGGCGCGAAGGCGAGCGGGTGGTCATCGAAGCCGCCGCGCGCAGCTTCCTGCATCACCAGGTCCGCTCGATGGTCGGCACGCTGGCGCTGGTCGGGCTCGGCCAATGGCGCGAGGAGCAGGTGGCCGAAGCGCTCGCCGCCAAAGACCGCGCGGCGCTCGGGCTCAACGCTCCGGCCGAAGGGCTCTATTTCGTCGAAGCCTTATATCCTGACGAGGATCACTCGCCGGGGTCGTACCCCTCATAAGGATCGTAGTCTGGCTCGCCGCGCCGCGGACCGCGGGGATCAAAACGCCGGTCGTCGCGGTCGAGCCGGAAGCCGTTGCGGTCGACCCGGACGCCGACCGGCACGCCGTTGATGTTGCCGCTGAACGTAGCGCCGTCTTCGTCGACCTGGACGTTTCCGTCGGGGTCGTCGCCGAGCGGGATATCGCGCAGATCGGGCACGTCCTGCGGCTGAACCGGACCTTCCGGATTCGGCAACGGTGTCGGCGTAGCCGGGCGTGGCGGCGGCGCGAGATTGAGCGCGCGGGCCGTGAAGTCGTGCCAGATCTGCGCCGGAACGCTGCCGCCGTGGACGCCCTTCAGCGGCGTGTTGTCGTCATTGCCGACCCACACGCCCACCACGAGATCGCCGGCGTAGCCGACGAACAGCGCGTCGCGGTTGTCCTGCGTGGTGCCGGTCTTGCCGAAACTGGGCACCGGCAGCTTGGCCGCCCTGCCGGTGCCTTCGCTGACCGTGGTGCGCAGCAACTGCTCGATCTCGTCATGCTCGGTGCCCGATAGGCGGTGATGATCGGCGAACAGCCAGTCGAACCAGCCCTCCTTTTCGGCCGGAAAGGCGCGCGCTTCGATGGGGAACTTGTTGCCGGCGACGCCCGCATAAGCGCTGGTCAGCTCCATCAGCGTCATCGTCGAGGTGCCGAGCGCCAGGCTCGGGTCGCCTTTCGGCAACGGCGAGGAAACCCCGAGCTTCCTCGCCTCGCCGATCACCGCGCGGTCGCCGACGGTCTGGAAGAGCCTGACGGCGGCGACATTGCTCGACCGCGCGAAGGCCTGTTCGAGGGTGATCTTGTCGGAATAATTGCCGCTGGCGTTCTTCGGCCGGTACGAACCCTGCTGGAACTCGCTGTTGTCGATCGTCGAATCCGGCGTCAGCCCTTGCTCGAACGCGGCGAGATAGACGAACAGCTTGAAGGTCGATCCGGGCTGCCGCAACGCCTGCGTCGCCCGGTTGAACGGCGACTTCTCGTAATTCTTGCCGCCGATCATGGCGACGACCTCGCCGTTGCGGCGCATCGCGACGAGCGCGACTTGCGCGCCGCCGAGCGGGGCCCGGCGGGTGACGTCCCGCGCGATGCCCTGCATACGGGAATCGAGCGTGGTGCGGATCGTCTGGCGGGAATAGCCGACATCGGAGAGCTGGCGCGCTTGCGGGATCGCCCAGTCGGCGAAATAAGTCCCGGTCGGCAGGTCGTTGGCCGGCCGCACGTCGAGCCTCGGCGCGGAAATGGCGCGGGCTTGCGCCGCGGTCATGTAGCCGGCGGCCACTTCGGCGCCGAGCACCTGGCGCATCCGGTTGCTGGCGGCCTTGTAATTGTTGGTCGGCGCATAGCGCGACGGCGCCTGCAGCAGGCCGGCCAGCATCGCCGCCTGCCCCGGCGTCAGCTTCTCCGGCTGGCGGTAGAAGTAATGCAGCGACGCGGCCCGCAAGCCGTAGCAGTTGTCGCCGAAATAGGCGTTCGACAGGTAGCGTTCGAGGATCTGGTCCTTGGTCAGCCAGGCTTCGAGCCAGAACGCGATCAGCGCCTCGCGCGCCTTGCGGCCCATCGTCTGCTTCGGCGAGAGGAACGTGAACTTCGCGAGCTGCTGGGTGATCGTGCTGCCGCCTTCGGTGCGCCCGGTGGTGATGTCGCTCCAGGCCGCGCGGGCGATGCCTCGCGGATCGATGCCCCAGTGGTGGTAGAAGCGCCGGTCCTCGATGGCGATGAACGCGTGCGTCACGTGGGCCGGCAGCTTGGCGGCCTGCACCGGCTTGTCGACGATCGCCCCGTTGCGCGCGATCGGGGTACCGTCGGCGGCGAGAAGCGTGATCTCGGGCGGGGCGATCGGCTGGAGGGATTTCGACAGTGGCGCGGTTATCGCCAGCCACAGCACGGTAAGCACGAACAGCGCCACGAACGCCAGCAGACCGCGGCTGATCCACCACCAGCGGGTGCGCTTCCCGCGCGCGGCCGAAGGCGAAGCCGGCCCATCGGCTTCGGGCGCGGCGGGTTTCGTTTCGTCCAGATACCGATCGATTTTCTCGAGCCGCGCGGACCATGGGTCGCCTGTCGCCGCCCACGGCGAACGCGGCACCGGATCGCCGCCTTGGGCACCGACGTCATCGTTCGCGTTCCGCTTGTCCAACAAACCCATCGGCTACTGCTTTAGCTGAATAATACAGTTTGGCGAGAGCGCTTCAGAAATCAAGCCCGAGCGCGGCGAAAGCATGGAAACCGCTGCCCCCGCCGTCCGTCCATGTCGGCCCGCCGGAAGCAAGCAAGCGCAGCGGGCCCTGGAGATCGAGGATCGCCCCGACACCCGCGCTCGTCGAGGCGCGGCCGCCGATCGTGTCGGCCCCTTGCCGATCGATTTCCGTACCCAGTAGCAAGCGCTTGCCGACCTCCCGCGTCACCGCGACGCCGCCGGTCCAGTAATCGCGGTTGCCTGAACCCGGATTGACCGCGTACCCGCCGCCGCCGAATACCGACCACGGCCCGGCGTCCTTTTGCGCCCATACCGGCAGCAACGCGGTGACGCGCCCCGCGCCCATGCCGTTGGACGCAGTCGGCAATGTCACGCCCGGAAACGCGGCGATCGAGAACCCGGTCGCCTCGCTGCGATAGAACCGATATTTCACCGAAGCTGCGATGTCTCCGGCTCCCCAGCGGGTGCCTGCTGAATCGTGGGAAAAGGCCAGCGGCAGGTCGAGCGTCACCTGCACGCCCGGCGCCGCCCCATAGTTGATCTCCGCGCCGAACGTCCCATCGAAGTCCGTCCCGCCGCCCCCGGTCTGGAACTCGGGGGCGTAGATCTCCCAATGGCCGGTATCGGTCGGCTCGGGATCGTCGGTCAGGAACGGGGGGCCGGCGAGCGCCGCCGCCGGACCAAGCGCGAGAGCGAGGCCGAGCGCGAACGCGAGGCACCTCACGCGACGGCGGAATCCTCTTGGCCCGGGTGGACGCCCGGGCGTTGGGGAATAACGACGATCAGGATGACGATCGCCGCGAGGAGGACGAGCGAAGCCAGTGGTCGGCTCATGTCAAAGCCACCCTTGGCCACCGGCTTGTCGAAAAGGTCGCCGAGCGTGGCGCCTAAAGGCCGGGTCAGGATGAACGCGGTCCAGAACAGGAACACGCGGCTCACCTTCGTCGAGAAGTAAAGGATGGCCAGCACCGCCAGCCCCGCTCCAAAGGCCAAGGCCCCGCCGCCATAGCCGAGACTCGAATCCGCGACCCAATCGCCGAGCGCGGTGCCGAGCGTTTGCGAGAACGTGATCGTGATCCAGTAGAACACTTCCTGGCGCGGCGAGACGATCGTGTTCACCGAAATCGACCCGGTCGCCTTGTACCAGGCAAACAGCGATACGAGCACGCAGGTGAAGAGCAGCAGCGAGCCCCCGGGATAGCCTATGCCGAGTGAGCGATCGGCGAAGTCCGCCAGTGTCGTGCCGCACGTGGTCGAGGCGACGATCGTCGCCCAATAAAGCCACGGGTTGAACTTGCGCGCTTTCACTTGCGCCCAAACGAGCAGCAGCAGCAGAACTCCGAAGATCGCCGTGCCGACAACGTAGCCGTTGAGGCCTGAGTGGCCGGCTTCCGGCGTGGTTTCGCCCAGCCAACTCATCGAGACCGCGTCCCCTCCGGTCTCGCCGAGTGTCGTGGCAAGGATCTTGATGATCCAGAACCCCAGCGTGACGGCGGGGACTTTGGTTAGGGCGGAACGCGCAGAGGAATCCATAAGGGGTTGTAGCGAGCCGCTCGAACGCCGTCACCCTGCCCGTGAACCAACGATCCTCAGGGGGATCCGTCCGCCTCTTTGCCGTCGCCGCGCGACTTGCCGTCCGCGGCGGATTCGCCTTGGTTCTTGCCCGGCACGACACCGAAGCTTTCCGACTTGTCGCCCGCGCCCGCGAGCGCAAAGCCTTCGGCGCTCAGGCCGCGCTTGAGCAATTCGCGCACCGCCGCCGCGCGGGTCGGCATGCGACGGGCGAAGCGCCAGTCGTCGATCGCGGCCAACTCTTCTTCGGTCAGCATGATCTGCAGCCGCTGCTCGCGCATCAGCTCGCTCACGAATGGCCTCCCTCGCAAACTCCGATCAGTCTCATTGCCCCATAATCTTCCGATTAGTTGCGGGTCAACAACGAGCTTGTCTGTGAATTAGTTCCTGACGCTTCTTACTCATTCACCTCATTGCAGGGAACCTGCGCTTTTAACTCACACCGATCCGATTTGTCAAATAACCAACTATGTATAAGGTTTGCCAGTTCGTGTAACTGCAAGTAATTTCAGAGCTGAGCCTTGATTAATTAATTTACAGGTGTAGGAGCGTCATTAATGACGCACTCCGACGTTCTTTATGCGACGCGACCCTCCCCGCCGGGAGATGATGAGCGATCGGCGGACGACACCGGCTTCAGTCTATCGGAGTGCAACCATCGGATTGCGAACAATCTCGCCATTTTGATAAGCGGGATTGGTCTGCGCACGGCGGATGTGAGGCGACGGTCGCGTGACCTGGCGCCCGAGGAAGTTGCTCTCATTCTTGGCGAATTGAGCGCGCGGATTTCGACGGTCGCCTGGCTTCACCGCTTCCTTGCGCGCGAGCCGGAGGCCGAACAGGTCGACATCAACGCGCATCTCTACGAATTGTGCGAGACCCTGCTGTCGGCCCTAGCCGACCCTTCACGCATGGTGCTGATGCGCACCGGTACGTGCGAATGCCGGGTGGCACCGCGCCAGGTCGTGCCGTTGTCGCTGATCGTTACCGAAGCGGTGACCAACGCGCTCAAATTTGCGCATCCCGCGGGAGTGAAAGGCACGATCTCCGTGGGCTGCCGCGAACTCGTCAACGGCGACCTCGTCGTCGAGGTCGTCGACGATGGAGTGGGCCTGCCCGAGAATTTCGACTTTCTGGCCGACGGGAACAACGGTGCGCGGACGATCCGCGCCCTGACCCGACAGCTCGGGGCTTCGGTCGAAGTAACCTCGCTGCCGATCGGCCTGTCGTTCCGGCTGACGCTGCCGCGCCGGCGAGGCTAGGCTTTCGCCACCACGCTCTCGGGCAGTTCCTCGCCGAACACGCGCTGGTAGTATTCCGCCACGAGCATCCGCTCGGCCTCGTCGCACTTGTTGAGGAAGGTGACGCGGAAGGCGAAGCCGATGTCCTTGAAGATGCCGGCGTTCTGCGCCCAGGTGATGACCGTGCGCGGGCTCATGACCGTCGAGATATCGCCGCCGATGAAGCCCTGGCGGGTCAGTTCGGCGACGCGGATCATGTCGGCGATGGTCTTGTCGGCCATTTCCGGCGCCTTGGACTTGACGATCTCCAGCTCGACCGGCGCAGGCAGGTAATTCAGCGCGGTGACGATGCTCCAGCGGTCCATCTGGCCCTGGTTGATCGCCTGTGTGCCGTGATAGAGCCCGCTGGTGTCACCCAGGCCGACGGTGTTGGCGGTGGCGAACAGGCGGAACCACGGGTTCGGCCGGATCACCCGGTTCTGGTCGAGCAGGGTCAGCTTGCCCGCCTGCTCCAGCACGCGTTGGATCACGAACATCACGTCCGGCCGGCCGGCGTCGTATTCGTCGAACACCAGGGCCACCGGATGCTGCAGCGCCCACGGCAGCAGGCCTTCGCGGAACTCGGTGACCTGCAAGCCATCGCGCAACACGATCGCGTCACGCCCGACAAGGTCGATGCGGCTGATGTGCGCGTCGAGGTTGATGCGGATGCACGGCCAGTTGAGGCGCGCGGCGACCTGCTCGATATGCGTCGACTTGCCGGTGCCGTGATAGCCCTGGATCATCACCCGGCGATTGAAGGCAAAGCCCGCCAGGATCGCCAGCGTGGTGTCCGGATCGAAGACGTAGCTTTCGTCGGTATCGGGCACGCGCTCGTCTGCCTTGGAGAAGGCGGGCACTTTCCAGTCGGTATCGATGCCGAACGTCTTGCGGACATCGACTTCGGTGTCGGGCGCGGCCAGCGCGGTGCCGGAATCGCCGTGGGAGGTAGTCATCTCGTTCATCGCGTCGGCTGACTAGACGGGGGGACTTGGCGCTGCAACAAAGGAATGGCACACGCGCGTCCTGGTTTCGGAGGATGCGATGAAGATTTACGGATTTCCGCTGTCGCCGTTCGTGCGCAAGGTCGTCGTCGCGGCCCGCGAGAAAGGCCTCGACTATGAGCTGATCCCGGCGAACCCGAGCCAGCCGACCGAGGAGTTCCTCAAGGTCAGCCCGTTCAGCAAGATTCCGGCGCTCAGCGACGGCGACTTCTGCCTCGCCGATTCGACCGCCATCGTCACATATCTCGAAGCCAAGCACCCCGAGCCACCGCTGCTGCCGGCCGCACCGCAAGCGCGCGGGCGGGCGATCTGGTTCGAGGAAGTGGCCGACACCGTGCTGACCCCGACCGGCGCCCCTATCGTCGTCAATCGCTTCCTGCGCCCGAAGATCTTCGGCACCGAGGGCGACGAAGCCGCGGCCCAGGCGGCCGAGGAAGCGCTCAAGAAGCCGGTCGGCTATCTCGAAAGCGCGATCGGGGACAGCGGCTGGCTGGACGGGGAGTTTTCGGTCGGCGACATCGCGGTGGCCTGTACGATCAAGACCCTGGGTTACACCGGCTGGACGATCGACGCGGCGACCTATCCGAAGCTTGCCGCATGGTTCGCTCGGGTGACCCAGCGCGCCGCGTGGCAGCAGGCGGCCGAAGAGGAAACGGCGGTTTTCGCTCCGCTGCAGAGCTAGGCGGCAACCTTTGGCGGCAGGCTGAACAGGGCGACGAAGCGCTCGGCGAGCGCCGCTTCGCCCGTGAGACTAACGCCGGCTGCGCGCGCCTCCGCGAGCGGTTGCTTGCCGTAGAACAGGCGCAAGAGCGGCAGCGCTGCGTCGGCCGCGAAATTGATCTCACCGGCCCCCGGCTCAGCGCGGCGCACCGGCATGCGGCCATCACGCAGCTCGGCGAGGAAGCTTTCCCCCGCCACGGTGAACCCCACCGTCGCCTCCATTTCGCGCGCCGCCGCGTGGTCGATCATCGTTCGCAGCGAGAGCATGAACGATACCGGCGACAGCGGCAGCTGAGGATTGTGCTCGGGCGAGCGGGCGGCCCAGCGGCCCAGCTCCTGAATCGCGGGCTCAGCCAGATAGCCCCATTCGGTCAGTTCGTAGACCTGGGTCGCCACAGGGGGCGGCAGCTTGCGCTTGACCAGCACGCCCGCGATTTCGAGGCTGGCGAGCCGTTCGGTCAGGACCTTGGCGGATATGCCCGGGAGGCTGGCGCGCAAATCTGAAAAGCGCCTGCCGCCGAGCATCAGCTCGCGCACGATCAGCAGCGACCAGCGTTCGCCGATCAGCTCCATCGCGAAGGCGGTGCCGCAAGCGTCTTCATACCACCGGCCGTGGCGGGCGTCGGACGACTCGGTTTCTTTTTGTAACTTCACAGTTGCTTTTAGTAACTGAGTGCGGCACGAATCGCAAGTCCCGATTCGCCGGGACAGCCGAAAGAAGGTGGGGACATGAGCGAGACCGCAACGCTGCCGGCCGATCTGAAGCCGGCCGCCGACCTGGCCGCAGCCAGCAAGACCCGCTGGCAAGGCGAAAGCGACGAGTACCGCCAGGCGCGGCGCGCGCTGCTGGCCGAGGAAATCGAGCTGCGCCGGCAAGTCCAGCGCGTCGCGGAGCACCGCCGCGCGCTGCCGCCCGGCCCTGTCGCCAAGGACTACCGCTTCCTCGACGATCAGGGCCGCGAGATCGGCCTGGCGGACTTGTTCGGCGAGCACGACACCCTGTTCACCTACTTGTGGATGTACGGCCCCGAGCGTGAGCGGCCGTGCCCGATGTGCACTTCGTTCGTCGGTTCGTTCGACATTCCCGCGCCGGACATCGAGCAGCGGCTTAGCTTGGCCATCATCGGCCGCTCCCCCGTCGCCCGCCAGCTTGCGTTCGCCCGCGAACGGGGATGGCGCAACCTGAAGTTCTATCAGGCGATCGACGAGGACTTCGTGCGCGACACCCATTGGGTGGTCGATGGCGAGGAAGGCGCCGGCGTCCTGGTGTGGCAGCGCGACGGCGACGCCGTGCGGCTGTTCTGGGCGGCCGAGGGCGGCCCGGAAACCGCCGACCCCGGCTTCGACCCGCACCTTGCGCCCGATCCGACCCCGCTGTGGAACCTGATAGACTGGACGCCCGAGGGGCGCCCCGCCGGATGGTACCCGAAACTCCAATATTGAGACGAGAGGAACCCGCCATGAGCAAGATGATCTTCATAAACCTGCCGGTCACCGACCTGCCCAGGTCGAAAGC
>Ga0070679_100004445_pt1 | contig 12955 bp, 11 predicted proteins | sample KBSC63BmetaG_FD_65652 | JGI IMG/M metagenome (GOLD analysis project Ga0070679, IMG submission 65652) | Corn rhizosphere microbial communities from Kellogg Biological Station, Michigan, USA - KBS C6-3B metaG | ecosystem: Host-associated > Plants > Roots > Rhizosphere | place: USA: Michigan... | reverse complement strand
AGACCGCGATCTCTGATCTTGAAGTCGTTCACGAAGACTACGCAGGCAAGCTGTATCAGATTCGTTATCCGGTTTCGGGAGATCACAGCAAGTCTCTGACCATCGAAACCACGCGGCCGGAGACGATGCTGGGTGATACCGCGGTCGCCGTAAATCCGCGCGACGAACGCTACACAGCCTTGCACGGACGCAAGCTAGTGCTGCCGCTGCTCGACCGCGAAATCCCGATCATCACGGATGAGCTGGCAGACCCGGAGTTCGGCAGTGGCGCGGTCAAAGTCACGCCCGCCCATGACCCGAACGATTTTCAGGCCGGACTGCGCCATAACCTGCCCCAGATCAACGTCATGGACCAGGAGGCGCGCATTAACCAGAATGGCGGCCCGTACGCCGGCCTGGACCGCTATGAAGCGCGTGAGAAGATTCTTCATGACCTGACTGAGCGCGGGCTGCTGGTCGGAACCAAAGACCACAGCTATGCCATTGGCAAGTGCCAGCGCTGCAAGACGATCGTTGAGCCGCGACTCTCGATGCAGTGGTTCATCAAGATTCAGCCGCTCGCAGACCGGGCCATTGAAGCTGTTGAGAAACGCGAGATCGTCTTCACTCCGGAGAACTACGCCAAGACGTACTTCGAGTGGATGCGCAACATCCATGACTGGTGCATTTCGCGGCAGCTCTGGTGGGGCCACCGCATTCCGGCGTGGCACTGCTCTAAATGTAATGAGATCACGGTTGCGCGAACAGCTCCTTCGAGCTGTTCCAAATGTGGCGGCGCCGTTGTTCAAGATCCCGACGTCCTGGATACATGGTTCTCTTCCGGGCTGTTGCCATTTACGGTCTTCGGCTGGCCGGAAAAGACACGTGATCTGGACATCTTCTACCCAACATCACTGCTGATCACTGGCTTCGACATTCTCTTCTTCTGGGTCGCTCGCATGATCATGCTGGGCTGCCACTTCATGGCCGATCATCCACAGGGTAGCGTCCCGTTCAAAGAGGTTTACATCCACGCTCTGGTCCGCGACGCGGAGCGGCAGAAGATGTCCAAGACCAAAGGGAATGTTCTTGATCCGATCGAGGTCACGGAAAAGTTTGGCACGGACGCGGTCCGCTTTACGCTCGCCTCCATGGCGTCTCCCGGCACCGATATTGCTTTCAGTGAAACACGTACGGATGGCTATCGCGCTTTTGCGAATAAGATCTGGAACGCCGCCCGTTTCATGTTCATGCACCTGGACCGCGTAGGGGGCGTCAGCATCACGGCCGGAGTACCGAAAGACGCGCAGAATTATCTCGAGAACCGCTGGATTCTCTCGCGGCTCAATCACGTCGCTGGCAGCGTCAATCAAAGCCTGACGGAATACCGGTTTGATGAGGCGGCCAACACGGTCTACAGCTTCTTCTGGGGCGAATTCTGCGACTGGTATCTGGAGATCATCAAGCCGCGTCTTTCCGGATCAGAAAACGACGCGCGCTCAGCACTGGCCTTCCTCGGGCATATTTTCGAGGCCGCCCTTCGCCTGCTTTCGCCCTTCATGCCGTTCATAACGGAAGAAATCTGGCACGCCATGTACGAAGGCAAGCCGCCCGGCAAGTCGATAGCACTCAGCCGCTACCCGCAGTGCCACAAAGCCGCGCTAAACGATCAGGCAGAGGAACAGATGACGCTCTTGCAGGAGCTGATCGTCAGCGTCCGCAACCTGCGCGCGGAATTAAAGGTAGAGCCCAAGGAAAAGACTGGGATTCGCGTCCACACCAACGCTGAGGTTGAAAAGCTTGTCAAAGAGAACCGCTCGATGCTGGAGCGGCTAGCTAACGTTGAGGACATACAGTTTGTTCCAGGATCGCTGGCGAATGAGAAGGTGTCACGCGCGACTGCCCGGTTTGAAGTAGCTCTTATTTACGAACAGAAAATTGATGTCGCAGCGGAAACTGAGCGCATCACCAAAGAACTAAATAAGAACAAGGTATTGTTGGCGAGTGCGGAAACACGTTTGAACAATCAGCAATTTCTTTCCAAGGCGCCGCCCGAGATCGTTGAAGGACTGAAAAAGCAGGTGGAAGAGCTCAAAGTCATTATTGAGAAGTTGCGGCGCCGACTCGATGGATTAAAGTAGTTCAGACACTATGGACTGGCACAGCCGAAGAATCAGCGCGATCCTGGAAAATGCCTTGCTGGAGGACAAAGCCACCAGCGACGCCACCACTCGCGCCTGCATCGATCCCCAGCAGCGGGCCACCGCCACCATTCTGGCAAAACAAGACTCCATTCTCTCCGGCGTAGGAGCGATCGCCCGGATTCTGGAGATCTACGAGAAGCTGGACCAGAATGTGATTGGGCACCCCGAAGTGATCAGCCACGGCGAGATTTTTGACGGCGTGCGTTTGAAAAAAGGGCAGGTGATCGCCGTCATCCGTCATAACGCCCGGGTACTGCTCTCCTGTGAGCGCGTGATCCTCAACATCCTCCAGCGGCTGGGCGGAATTGCAACCTATACCCGCCAGTTTGTCGAGGCAGTGCAGGGCACCAGCGTGAAGATTCTTGACACACGCAAGACCGTTCCCGGGCTTCGTGTGCTGGACAAGTATGCCGTTCGCTGCGGCGGCGGCCACAACCATCGGCTTGACCTCTCTGACGGGGTCCTGATCAAGAACAACCACATCGCCCTGGCCGGTGGCGTGGCCGGAGTGCTGCAGCGTGCCATCCGCAATCGTCGAAGCGAACAGCCCATCGTCATCGAAGTAAGGAACATGGCCGAACTCGAGGAGGCCCTTATCAATGGCGCTGAGCAGATACTGCTGGATAATATGTCAGTGGACACCGTGAAAGCAGCTGTGGAGCGGGTAAAAGACGCAGGCCGCAAGGTGCCGCTGGAGGTTTCAGGCGGGATCCGTCTGGAAAATGTCCGTGAATACGCGGAAACCGGCGTGGACTATATCTCTGTGGGCGTGCTTACCCATTCACCGCGCGCCGTCGATCTCAGCATGAGGATTGTGCCAGCCTAAACTCCGGTTATACTAGGCAATCCCGTGGGCTCAAAATTTGACGCCCGGGGGCGAGAGAGGCAGCGTACCTCTGAGAAGAACGTTTTTCCAGACCCGTTGTCTGACCGGTCCGGGTGCAGGCTCCTGCTTGGCGTTCGGCACAGCCGCAACGTAAGTATTTGAAAATATTGGTGTTGCAAGGGCTGCGCTTCCCGGCATGGTCTTCGGGAATCCGGAATTTTTGGATCGTTTGTTGGATGAGTTTGCTCCAATAGCAAAACTTTTTAAGGAGACGTTTGCTCGATATGCGGAATAAGCTCTTCGCGCTTTTGCTCGGAGTAGTGACTCTTTGTGGCTCTGCTTTGGCTGCCGATGAATTTAAGATCGATCCCGTCCATTCAACCGTGGCATTCTCGGTAAAGCACATGGTTGTGAATACCGTACATGGAAGGTTCAACGACTACAACGGCTCAATTCTTCTGGACGAGAAAGATCCGTCCAAGTCGTCCGTCGACGTAACCATCAAGACGGCAAGCATCAATACCGATAACTCGCAGCGCGATGGCCACCTGAAGTCCCCAGATTTCCTCGACGCGCAAAAGTACCCAGAGATCACTTTCAAGAGCACTTCGGTTGAAAAGAAGGGCGACGGCTATGTAGCGCACGGTACGCTGACGATCCGTGGCGTCTCCAAGAATGTAGACCTGCCATTCAAACTGAATGGGCCGATCAATGCCGGCAATGCTACGCTGCTGGGCGCGGAAGCCAGTTTGACCATCAATCGCCAGGACTATGGCGTCTCGTGGAGCAAGACGCTCGACGGCGGCAGCCTGGTGGTAAGCAACGACGTTAAGATCGATATCAACGTGGAAGCCAAACAGGCCAAGTCGGCTGCGGCGGTCCAGGGCAAGTAAACTCGCCGGATTCGGAATTTGGATTGAAGAGAAGTGCTGTCTGCTGAGCTCCTATTGCCGGAAAAGCTTGCTCCGCTCGTGCGGAATACGATCTTTTCCGGCAATCTTCATTTTTTTGAGACCACTGACTCCACCAATGCTCTGGCCATGGATACGGGTGAGCGGCAAAGCAAGTCTCCTGATCATGCTCCGGAAGGCGCAGTCTTTCTAGCTGACGAGCAGACACGTGGCCGTGGACGCGGCAGCCACACCTGGCACTCGGAGCGCAGCACCGGCATCTACTGTTCTTTCCTGCTGCATCCTCCCATGTCGCCCGCCGACGCCCTCTGGCTCTCACTGATCTCCGGCATAGCTGTTCAGGATTCAATCAAAGAAGTTACTGGGCTTGCGGCGGACATCCGCTGGCCTAACGATCTGCTCCTCAATGACAAGAAATTTGCCGGCATTCTCACTGAAATGAACTCCGAAGGCTCGCGTGTGAACTATGCCGTGATCGGGATCGGCATCAATGTGAATCAGGAAGAATTTCCTGGGGGGCTTGCCGACGTTGCGACCTCATTACGGATAGAATCAGGCAGGCAGTGGGCACGGCTGGAACTTGCGGGCGCCCTCATCCGCGCGCTGGACCGTGAATATCGCGGGCTACTGCGGGCGATGAACAGCCCCATTCGCACGCCTGCGCTGCGCTTCGAGCCAATCATCCGCCGGGTCGAATCGCGATCCTCATATGCGCAAGGCAAGCTGGTGCATGTGGAAGAAGACGGCGGTTACAGCGGAGTCACGGACGGACTGGATCCCCGTGGCTTTCTGCGCGTGCGCACCGACCGTGGCATGCGCATGGTAATCTCGGGCTCGGTACGGCCTCTCCCGAGGAGAGATGATGCTTCTGGTTCTTGATGTCGGGAATACGAATACGGTGCTAGGCGTGTATCAGCTTGGAACAGCGGGATTTGCAGGAAATCACGAACCGAAGCTGATTGCCCATTGGCGTGTGGCCACCATCAAGACCCACACCGTTGATGAATACGGCGTGCTGTTCCGCAACCTGTTTGCTTTTGGAAAGATCGAATCCTCTGAAGTGCGCGGAATTGTTGTGTCTTCCGTGGTTCCGCCCATGGATTCCACTTTGCGCGAGGTTTGCGAGCGCTACTTCCACCTGAAGCCGCTATTTGTGGAGCCCGGGGTCAAAACCGGCATGCCGGTCCATTATGAAAATCCGCAGGAAGTTGGAGCCGATCGCATCGTGAACGGCGTGGCGGCATTCGAAAAGTACGGCGGCCCCTGCGTGGTCGTGGACTTCGGCACGGCAACCACCTTTGACGCTGTTTCACGCAAAGGTGAGTACCTGGGAGGTGTGATCGCGCCGGGGATCGGAATTTCGGCACAGGCCCTGTTTGAACACACTGCCCGGCTGCCGCTCGTGGATATTCGCCAGCCGGGAAAGCTGATCGGCACGAATACTGTCGCTAGTATTCAATCCGGATTGTTCTTCGGCTACCTTGGCCTGGTCGATGGCATTCTCGAGCGCATGACCCAGGAACTTGGCTCGGGAACAAAAGTCGTGGCTACCGGCGGACTGGCACCTCTGATCGGCAAGAGTTCAAAGCACATCCAGGAGGTCGATGACCTGCTGACGCTCGATGGACTGCGGATTATCTGGGAGCGCAACACCACCGTGCAGAAGCAAAAGGCTTGAGTTGGAAAATTACTTCAACTACTTCACCGAAATTGAACACCGTTACCAGCAACGCCGGGGGACAGGTCTGCTTCTGTCCACCGTGGATTGGGCACTGATTGAGACCTGGAAAGACGCTGGGATCCCGCTGAAAGCCGTCCTGCGCGGGATTGATGAGACGTTCGACAAGCACGAAAAGCGTCCAGCAAAGCCGAAGAAGATCAACAGTTTGGCATATTGCTCGCAGGAAGTTCTGAGCGCGGCCGAAGAGATGAAAGAAGCCGCTGTGGGCGCCACGCGCTCCGAACCAGCGGGCACGCCAGGGCTTGAGCAACATCAACTTGTCGATTACCTGAAGCGAAATGGAGAGAAGCTGCGCGCAATCGGCACTCCTGAGCAGGTGGAAAGGGTCGCAATGGAATGTGCAGCGGCACTTGACGAAGCCGCGAACGAGTTGATCCGACAGTCGACGATTGGAACACTTGAAGACGTTGAAAGGAGAATGACGATTCTGGAAGAGAAGCTGCTCGCTGCACTCACGGTGACGGCCCCGGAAAGCATGCTGGTAAAGTTAAGAGCGGAAGCTGAGAAGGAAATCGCACCATACCGAAGCAAGATGCCGGGTCCGCAGATTCAGCAGCTCGTAAAGCAATTTGTTCACAAGCGTTTGTTCGAACAAGCTAAAATGCCCAGACTCAGTCTCTTTTACATGTGAATCTGACAATTGAAAAGATGATCTACGGAGGTGACGGCCTGGCCCGTCTTTCCGATGGGAAGGCTGTCTTCCTGCCCTTTGTGCTGCCCGGCGAAGAGGTAAGCGCTACCATCGGCAAGGAAAAGAGCAGCTTTGCGCGCGCCACGGCCGACCAGATACTCAAGCCTTCAGAGAAGCGAATCGCGCCGCATTGCCCTTATTTCGGCAGCTGCGGCGGCTGCAATTACCAGCACACCGACTACGCGACGCAGCTTGAATTCAAGAAAGCAATTTTGCGCGAAACCTTTCAGCGCAACGCCAAGCTGGAGTGGAAGGGCGATATCATCACCCACGCCGCGGAGCCCTGGGCTTATCGCAATCGAACCAGGATGAAAATCCGCGGTGGCGAGGACTTTGCGCTCGGATACCATCGCGTTGGAACGCATGACCTGCTGCCGGTAAACGAATGTCCCATCAGCTCGCCGGCGATTAATCGTGTAATCCATCAGCTTTGGGAGGCAGGGCGCGCAGGCGGCGTGCCCAGTGATGTTACGGAGATCGAGTTCTTTGTTGATCAAGCAGATGCCCGGCTGGTGCTCGAGGTGATTCACAAGTCAGGCGCAAAGCGAATCCGCGAGTTTGCCGGTGAGCTGCAAAACCGCATTCCAAACATTCAAGGCGTTGGCATCTTTGAAGAAAGCCCTGCCGGTTCGAACGCACCCGCGGAATTGAAAGACACAATCGGAAATCCGAGCCTGTTGTATCAGATCGGTGAAAGAGCATTCCGGGTAAGCGCAGGGTCCTTCTTTCAGACAAACCGGTTTCTGATCAATGAGCTGGTCAAGGCCGTGGTGGCCGATTTCTTCGGCAACATCGCTCTTGATCTCTATTCCGGCGTGGGCTTGTTCGCCAACCATCTGGCAAAGCGCTTTACACAGGTTTTTGCCGTGGAATCGGCTCCCGCCTCGGCTGCTGACCTGCAAACCAACGTGCTTAAGAACGTGGTACCGGTAAAAACGCCGGTGGAACACTTTCTGCCCCGCTGCCTGAACATGAACCCGGAAATCGTGGTGGTTGACCCGCCGCGTGCAGGCATGGGGATCACGACAACGCAGTTGCTGGCCTCGCTCCGCGTGAAGCGTATTTGTTACGTCTCTTGCGACCCAGCGACCCTTGCGCGCGATCTCAAACTGCTGCTGGAAACCGGGTACAACGTAGAAGAAGTCCACATGGTGGATCTCTTTCCGCAAACTTTCCATATCGAAACTGTGGTAAGGCTGGGTCGCTGAAGTAGAATAACTGCCGCTTCACTCGATCAGAACGTGCAAGCTGGCTCCTCATCCCCTCTTCCTGCTCCGCTGGCCGTGGCAGCCGCCTCTTTCGCGGCCGGCATTCTCCTCGCCGATCATCTGGACCGCTCCATCTGGCTCTGGTTCGGCGGCGCCCTCTCTCTTGCTTGCTGTGCGATAGTCGCGAGTCGCTTCGCGCATATCTACCTCGCCAGGCTGGCTGTGATCGCCGCAGTTGTCTGCGCCGGCGCGTTCGGCCGAAGCGGAACTCCGCCTCCTCGCCTTGAAATTCCGCCCGCGCAATTTATCAACGGTGACGAGGTTCTCGTTACCGGATTCATTGCGAGCGATGCGCAGCTCCTTCCCGGCGGAGATCGTCAGCGTATGGATGTGACAGCTGAGTCGATAAAACTCGGCAGCGAAACGTTTAACAGGCCAACGGGCCTGCGCGTCACGTTTTACCCACGCGACGTTGCGTTCGATCCTGGAGCTGAATCTACGAATGAGACCACAGTCCCGCTCCTCTCTTATGGCCAGCGCCTGAGATTCACAGCTAAGCTACGACCACCGCGAAACTTCAAGAATCCCGGTGCCTTCGACTATGAAGGCTACCTGCGCGGACTGGGAATTGCGGTCGTAGGCTCCGGTCCTGCTGAAAAACTTCAGCTCTTACCGGGCAATGGCGGAACTCGTCTGGGACGTTGGCGCAGCGTAGTTCGCCGCAGCCTGATGGCCCACATTACCGGCACAAACTATGCACTGTGGAGCCGTAACGATGCCGCGATTTTTGCCGCGATGATCATCGGCGAGGATTCATTGCTGCTGCGCGACGTCCGTGAGGAATTTCAGGCTACTGGCGTTTATCACCTGCTGGTTGTCTCAGGGATGAACGTAGGACTTCTTGCCTTCACCATCTTCTGGCTGGCCCGCCGCTCGCGAGCTCCGGAATGGCTTGCTTCAGCCATCACCGGAGGGTTGGCTTGTTTTTACGCATACGTGGCAGGTATGGGTGTACCGATTCAACGTGCCGTGCTCATGTTGTGTCTGTATCTGATTGCACGGCTTTTCTATCGTGGAAGGGCGCCGCTCAACGCCACCGGGTTCGCTGCACTCATTGTGCTGGTGATCTCACCTCAAGCTCTGTATGAGGCCGGATTTCAGCTTACATTCCTCGCGTTGGTCGCCATTGCAGGCATCAGTGTGCCTATCCTGGAGCGAACGTCAGAGCCCGTGCGCAAAGCGCTTTTGCACCTTGACTCTACCTCTTACGATCTCGGGCTTGCGCCGCTTTTGGCGCAGCTTAGGCTCGACTTGCGGCTGACCTTAGGGAGGCTGGAGCGGTTCATCGGGAGTTTTCTGGCGCGCTGGCTTCTCCGTGGACTGGCCAATCTCGCCATCGCTGTGTTTGAGATAGTCGTGGTTTCGGCGATTACACAGGCGACTCTGGTTTTACCTATGAGGGCCTACTTTCACCGGACTGCGATCATAGGACTGCCGGCAAACGTTCTGGTGCTGCCGATGGCGGCTCTCATGCTCAACTCGGGTGTAGCTGCGATCGCTCTCAGTTATATAAGCATTCCGTTCGCAAGAGCGGCAGGCTGGATTGCATCTCTGACGCTACACTGGACACTCGCATGCCTCACCTGGCTCGGCCACTTCCACATCTCGATTCAGCGCGTTCCCGATCCCAATATGACGCTTGGGATCACCGCTGCCCTTGCAGTGCTGATTGCCCTGGCACTGGTGCCTCGCAGGCCGGCAGCGGTCTGGACGGGCCTGGCAGTTCTCTTCGCTTCTGCGGGTGTGTGCGCTTTCTACACCGGCCCGCCGCTGGCATTTCCGCACAAGCTGGAAGTTACGGCTATCGATGTCGGGCAGGCAGACTCGATTCTGGTGCTATCACCCGAAGGCAAAACCATGCTCGTGGATGCCGGAGGAAGCCTCGGTCCCGTGCGCAGCGAATTTGATTATGGCGAAGACGTAATCTCGCCATTTCTGTGGCGTCGCGGCATCGATCGTTTGGACGTGGTTGTGTTAACGCACGCCCATGCAGACCATATTGCCGGGCTGGCACGCATCATCGAAAATTTTCGTCCACGTGAACTGTGGGTTGGCAGGAACCCGGAAACAAGAGCGTTGAAACGCGTCTACAAAACGGCCGCACGGGACAGCGTCACGGTGCAGGCTTATGCCGCGGGAGAAGCTAGAGACTGGGGTGGTACACAAATCCGCTTTCTGTCGCCGCCAGCTAATTGGATTCCCAAAGTAAAAGCTGATAACAACGATTCCTTGACTTTCCTGGTTACCTTCGAGCACAGCACCGCGCTACTTGCAGGTGACGTTCAAAAGAAGATTGAAGATCTAATTGTGGGCGAAAAGCCGAGAGCCGACCTGTTGAAAGTCGCTCATCACGGAAGCGCCACCTCCACGACGCCGGAATTTCTCGCGGCCGTGCAGCCGAAACTGGCAGTGATTTCGGTCGGGCGGAACACATTCGGCCACCCTCGCGTCGAAGTACTGGAACGTCTGCAGCAGAAGCACGTGCAGACTTACCGCACCGATCGGCTTGGGGCAGTTACGTTTCTTCTGGGAAACGGCAGGGTGGAAGCGGTGACGCTTCAGAGATGAATCACGGCTCGGCGTCGCTTCCCTCGGCAGAACCCTCGGCATCCTCCGCCAGTATCGGCGCGCTCTGGTATTCCTGGATGATTCGACGTGCCTCGTCGGCCTGCTCCGAGTTCACGCGCACGACTACCCCACCCACGCCAGGAAAGATGTTCTGCGTCGCGTCGATGCTGGTAATCACGGATTCGATTCCTGCCGAGGTGAGCAGGCCATGGACTACCATTCCTTCCGATTCCTGCTCAGTCTCAAATACATTCACCAACTCTGCATCAGCCATCGGTTGGCTGCTCATAGCGTCGGCCTCCTGAAGAGTTGGATGCTGCAGGTGCCCAGAATGTCACCGCCGTGCGCAACCACCCCAGCTAACCAGCCCATCGAATCTGACAGGGAGTTATTCAATCCAAAGCCACTGCCCGGAGATATCATGGATCTTCCGCACGGTTCCAAGCACAGAAATTACCCTCTACAGAGCGAAGAAGAGAAGCTTGAAGAACGCAAGAAGCTGCGCCGGCTCCAGATGATGGTAAATATGGTGCACTCAACGCTGAGCCAGGACCCCGATCTCACGTTGCGAGAGGCCTTTTCCATGATCTCAAATTGCAAAAGTGCGGCTCTGGCGATGTTTCCGGGAAAGGAACTTGCTTTTGACCTGATCTACAAGCCGAGGTTGCAGCGGGTGATCGACGAGCGTTTTGGAGGCATTTAAACGAGCCACTTCTACTTCTTGTCGATGCGCTGCAGGATGAACGTGAGGGTGCCCCAGCTCATGCGGGCACGCATCTGCACCGGAATACGAGGAAGATCCTCCGAATACCAGATCCAGAGCTTGCCTTTATCGCGGACGAGACCCGATGCAGCTTCTGGCTGAACACGAACCGTCTTGAATGTTCCTGCGGGGGTCTTGAGCTCCTCGCGGCCTTCCACATGCAGATTGATGATGACCGTGGGGCCGCCATCGTTCAGGGGAAAGCTGAACATCTTGCCAGGTTCAAGCGGCAGCGAACCAGCGTAGTAGATTCCGGAGAGCATGTCGGTCACGCACGGTGGAATCTCATGTTCCACGTGCTTGGAATCTTTTTTCTTGAGATTCTTCTGATCAAATACAGACTTCGCATTCGCGTAGTCAAACGTTATGCTCGTCTCTACACGCCGAAAACCTTCTTCAACATGGCGTGACGTGCTGCGCGAGCAGAATGTAGTTGGATCGAAGAAGGATTCAAGCCGGTCCTGCACGTGATAGAGTACGGCGACCGCTCCGGCTCCATCAGCGGTGGCCACAATGCGGTTTTCGCGTCCGGCGGACTCCATCCGTAAAGTCGCAGTCCCTGCGTTGAAAACACGCCACTGCGCCGTGTAGACGTAGGTCTGCCCAATTGGGAACGGCAGGCTGGGTCGGGGCTTCGATATCACTGGCGCTGAGATTGACGGCTGTTGCGGCTTTCCCGCCTGGCCGAAAAGTACACAGCAGGTCAGAGCCGGGCCGATGAAGGCCAGGGGCGCGCCGCGGATCCAACTCCGGACAGACGCTCTCAACGATTCACCAGGATGATTTTGATCATCAACGCCAATAACATTAAAGCAGAACCGAGCGCCGCCTGATACTCGCGATGCTTAAGGTATAGCTCTCGCGAAAAGCTGCCGCGAACGTCGCCGCCGGACGGATTATAAGGCGAGAGCCTCAGAAACAGGCGCGGAACCTCTGCTGCATACTCCGCGTAGTTGCTGAACGTGGCATCGAGATATTTTTCTTCCGCGCCAATCACCGGCAGGTAGATGGCGAAAAACATCACCAGAGACGCCGTTGCAATCCAGGGATTTCGTGCCGCAACAAGAAAACCGACTGCGATCAAGATTGAGCCGAGATAGAGCGGGTTGCGGGTGTACGCGTATGGTCCCGTTATGGTGAGTTCCCGATTTTTTCGGATGTGCCCTGCCGCGGACGCGCGCAATCCGAGCCCGGCTACGATGAACAAAGTTCCAATAGCGAGCCAGGTCCACGCCGGTTTCGCGAACCACAGATATGCAGCGGCAAAGAGGAAACCGAGGGGCACGCGCATCCGTGTGGCAATTCGCGACCAGCTAGGCATGCGCGCCTCCAAGCAGGTGGCGCGCCGCCCCCAGCACGTCATCCGCTGTGATCTTGAGCATGCCGTCGTCCGGTTTGGTGTGATGCGAGAACGTAGTCGCGCTATCGGGGTGCCTGAGCGTAATTGCGCGTGTGCCGAATGGTCCTGTACGAGCCGGATCGGTGGGTCCGTAGATCCCAACCACCGGAACCTGGAGTGAAGCAGCGATATGGAGTGGACCGGTGTCTCCTCCGATAAAAAGCTTACAGCGGCGGGTGATTGCGATGAGTTGGCTGATCGTACAACGGATCTGCATCGCGGCGCCTCCGCTTGCATCGATCACGGCCCGGGCAAGCGCGTCCTCTCCCGGTCCACAGTTCACAAGGGTACGGAAATTATGTTTCGCCAATCCAGCTGCAACCTGGCCAAATCTTTCCGTGGGCCATTGCTTCCCACCCCAGCCGGCGCCGGGCGTCACGATAACAAAGGAAGCCACGCCCAACCGGCGGATCTCAGCATCTGCCCAGCTTTCAGACTGAGGATCACGCGGAAGTTCAGGAGGTGTGAGCTGGATATTTCCGCTACTGAGCACATCACGCAAAGCAAGGACGGCCATCGCATGATTTTGCTCGATCACGTGCTCTCCAGAGCGAGGCAATCTCTGCGTATAAAACAGCCGCGCGATGGCCTCGCGCGGATCGACA
>Ga0070679_100004441_pt1 | contig 12958 bp, 8 predicted proteins | sample KBSC63BmetaG_FD_65652 | JGI IMG/M metagenome (GOLD analysis project Ga0070679, IMG submission 65652) | Corn rhizosphere microbial communities from Kellogg Biological Station, Michigan, USA - KBS C6-3B metaG | ecosystem: Host-associated > Plants > Roots > Rhizosphere | place: USA: Michigan... | reverse complement strand
CGCCGAAAACGCGCGCGCCGCGCGCAAAAGAGCGGCCGAAATACCGGCCGGAAGCCGCGGAGTAGGCGATGAATTTCTCCGCGCCCTTTATCCGGAGGCCGATCGGCACATCGCTGCTTGCGATCGGGCTCTTGCTGGTCGGCGCCGTCGCCTACGATTTTTTGCCGGTCGCGAGCCTGCCGTCGATCGAATTTCCGACGATTCGCGTTTCCGCTTCGCGGCCCGGCGCCGATCCCGAGACAATGGCCGCGACGGTCGCGGCGCCACTCGAGCGGCGGATCGGCGAAATCGCGGGCGTCACCGAAATGACCTCGACGAGCGCGCTCGGGGTGTCCAACATCACGATCCAGTTTGACCTCGGTCGCAGCATCGACGGCGCCGCGCGCGACGTGCAATCGGCGCTGAACGCGGCGGCGACCGATCTTCCGAGCGATCTGCCGACGCTTCCGCGCTTCCGCAAGGTCAACCCTTCGGCCTCGCCCATTCTTATTCTTGCGCTTACGTCGAAAACCATGACGGCAAGCGCAATCTACGACGTCGCCGATTCCGTAATCGCGCAGCGCATGTCGCAGGTCGAAGGTGTCGCTGAGGTCACCGTTTCCGGCGCCGATCAGCCCGCAATCCGCCTTCGCGTCGATCCCGCGCAACTCGCGGCAATGGGCGTCTCGACCGACGACGTGCGCACGGCCGTCGTCGGCACCAATGCGCTCGGGCCGGTCGGCAATATCGACGGCGGCTGGATCGGCGAATCGATCGCCACCAACGCCCAGCTTCGCACCGTCGAAGGTTACAAGACGCTCGTTGTGAAGACGGTGAACGGCAACGTTATTCGTCTTTCCGACGTCGCGCAGATTCAGAACGCCACAAGAAACAGCCGCTCCGACGCGCGCTTCAACAGCCAGCCGGCGGTGCTTCTGATCGTGACCAAGCAGGCCACCGCCAACGTGATCGAAACGGTCGACGGCATCACGAAGCTTTTGCCGGAGATCCGGCGCTGGATTCCGGCAAGCCTCGAGATTTCGATTCTCTCCGACCGCACGCAGACAATCCGCGCGAGCGTGAACGAGATGCAGTGGACGCTCGCGGGCACGGTCGTGCTCGTCATGCTGGTCGTGTTCGTGTTTTTGCGCCGCCTGTCGGGAACGATCGCGGCCGGCGTCACCGTGCCGCTTTCGCTTGCCGGAACCTGCGGCCTGATGTGGCTCGCCGGCTTCTCGATCGACAATCTTTCCTTGATGGCGCTCGCGGTTTCCGTCGGCTTCGTCGTCGACGACGCGATTGTGATGATCGAGAACTGCTTCAGAAATCTCGAAATGGGAAAATCGCCGCTCCGCTCGGCGCTCGAAGGCGCGAAACAGATCGGTTTCACCGTCATTTCGATTTCCATTTCGCTGATCGCGGCCTTCATTCCGCTCCTTCTGATGGGCGGGATCGTCGGGCGGCTCTTCCGCGAGTTTTCGGTGACGCTCGCCTTTGCGATCATGGTTTCGACCGTGGTGTCGCTCTCATTGACGCCGATGATCTGCGCCTATTTCGTACGCGAGGCGCCGAACCCGGACAGGACGCGCTTCGACCGGATGGTCGAGACGGTGTTCGGCCGCATCCTTCGCATGTATGAGCGGACGCTCACCGCCGTCATTCGCTTTCACACGCTGATGCTGCTCGTGGTGCTGGCGACGGTAGGGCTCACGATGCTGCTTTACGTGAAGATTCCAAAAGGCTTCATCCCGCAGGACGACACCGGCCTGATCTACGGCGGCACGCAGGCCTCGACCGATACTTCCTTCAAGGCGATGGTCGGCCTGCAGCAGCAGGCGCTCGACATCGTGCTTGCGGATCCCGCGATCGCGGGCGTCGGCTCTTCGATCGGCACGTCGAGCTTCAACCCTTCGGCCAATCAGGGGCGAATGTTCATCAGCCTGAAGCCGCTCGACGAGCGCGGCGGACTGACGACCGCCGAAGTCATCAACCGCATGCGCGGCAAGCTCTCGAACATTCCGGGCCTGCGCGTGTTTCTGTTTCCGGCCTCGGACGTGCGCGTCGGCGGAAGGCAAAGCCAGTCCAACTACCAGTTCACGGTGTGGGATCCGGATTTTAGCGAGCTGAAGGAATGGTTTCCGAAAATCCTCGAGCGTATCCAGAAACTACCCGGCCTCGTCGACGTGACGACCGACCGCCAGCAGGGCGGCCTGCAGGCGAATGTGGTGATCGACCGCATGGCGGCTTCGCGTCTCAACGTGCCGATCGCGAATATCGACACGGCGCTCAACAACGCCTTCTCGCAGCGGCAGATTTCGCAGATTTACGGCGCGAGAAACCAATATCAGGTGATCCTGGAAGTGGGGTCGCAATACCAGACGGACCCCTCAGACCTCGACCAGATTTACGTCGCGTCGACGACCGGCGCGCAGGTGCCGCTTTCGGCTGTGGCGAAATTCGAGCGCGCGCTTTCGCCGCTCGTGGTGAATCACCAGAAGCAATTCCCCGCGATTACGATCACCTTCGACACTGCGCCCGGCGTCTCGCTGGAAGAAGCCTCCAACACCATCACCCAGGCGGTGAAGGAAATGCATCTGCCGGATTCGCTGCACACCGAATTCGCCGGCAACGCGCTAGCCGCCGCGCGCACGGCGAGCGCGCAGCCGCTGTTGATTCTCGCGGCGCTGCTTGCGGTCTATATCGTGCTCGGCGTCCTCTACGAGAGCCTCGCGCATCCGCTCACGATCATTTCGACCCTGCCGTCGGCCGGGCTTGGCGCGCTTCTCGCGCTGATGGTGACGCGCTCGGAATTCACGATCATCGCCTTCATCGGCATTATTCTCTTGATCGGGATCGTGAAGAAGAACGGCATCATGCTCGTCGATTTCGCGCTCGAAGCCGAGCGCAAGCGCGGGCTCTCGCCGGAGCAGGCTGTGTTCGAAGCCTGCATCGAGCGCTTCCGCCCGATCATGATGACGACGCTCGCCTCGCTGCTCGGCGCGATCCCGCTCATCATCGCAAGCGGCCCCGGCTCCGAACTCCGCCGCCCGCTTGGCATCACCATCGTCGGCGGGTTGATCGTCTCGCAAGCGCTGACGCTTTATACGACGCCGGTGATTTATCTGTTGCTGGATAAATTGCACCGCCGCCTCGGCGGCGCGGCGCAAATCCGAAATCCGCGGCGCAATCTTGGCGGGAGGGAGCCGCGCACCGCGCGCTAATGTCCTTCGAGCGCCGCCTGGATGTTCCGCACCATGTTGACGAGGCGCGGCCCGATATCCTTCTCGAGCTGCTCGCGCGTGAGCTGAAACGCCGGCGCGCCGCAGTTGAACGCGAAAATGCCGGAACCATCGGCGGGCACGAGCGGCACGCCGACCGCGCAGACATCCGACTGCCAGTCGCCGACCGAAATCGTGAAGCCGCGCTTCTGATAGTCGCCCACGGCGCGCTCAATCCCTTTTTTCATCGTCGGCCAGTTGCTGCCAGCGTGTTTTGCGACATGGCTCATCAGCCATTCGCGCTCTTCGGCCGGAACGGCGGCGAGGAGTGCGCGGCCCATGGCGGTTGTCGCGATCGGAATGCGTGCGCCGAGATCGAGCCGCAGCATCGAAGAAGTCTTGCCGCGCGCCTGTTCGATATAGATGAGGTTCAGCCGGTCGCGGCTGCCAAGCGCGACAGACGCGCCCGTATGGTCGGCAAGCTCCTGCATAAAAGGCCGCGCCACCTGGCGGATGCGCATGCTGACCAGCGCCGAATAGCCGATCGACAGCGCGCCCGGCGCGAGCGCGTATTTCGAGAGCCGCTCGATATGGGTGAGATAGCCGAGTTTCGTCAGCGTATAAGTGAGCCGCGAAACAGTCGCTTTCGGCAGCCCCGCGCGCGTTGCGATCTCCTGATTGCCGAGCAGCGTTTCGGTCGAGGTGAAGGCGCGCAAGACGTCGAGCCCGCGCGCGAGCGCGATGACGAATTTGCGGTCGTGCTGGGGCGCGGTCGTCTTGCCGTAATGCCGCCCGTCGGTCTCCCATCGCTCGTAAATCGACACGATAACCCGCCAAACAGACTCCGAATTTGACAGGGATGGCAGCACTTCCTAGCGTTCGGGTCAACTTTGCAGAACAAAATTCCGCTAAGCGAAACAGGTAGCTGACCTTTTTCGCCGCGGCTCGGGGAGAAGGATTCGTGTCAGGCCCGGTCAGTTTCGAGCGCGACGGCGAAGTCGCGGTCATCCTCGTCGACAATCCGCCGGTGAATGCGCTCAAGCACGAAGTGCGGCTCGGCATTTTGGAAAATTTCAGGCGCGCGGCGGCGGATGCCGGCGTGAAAGCGATCGTGCTCGGCGCGAAAGGCCGTACCTTCATGGCGGGCGCCGACATCACCGAGTTCGGCAAGCCGCCGAAGGCGCCGATCCTTCCCGAGGTGATCGCTTTCATGGAGACGGTGGAGAAGCCCGTCGTCGCGGCGCTCTATGGCACGCCGCTCGGCGGCGGGCTCGAAATTACTTTCGGTTGTCACTTCCGCGTCGCGTCCCCTGGCACGAAGCTGGGGCTGCCTGAGATCAAACTAGGCATCATTCCCGGCGCGGGCGGCACGCAGCTTCTGCCGCGGCTCGTCGGTGTCGAGAAGGGACTCGCGATGATTTTGTCGGGCGATGCGATCGCGGCGAAGGATGCGCTCGCGAGCGGGTTGATCGACGAAATGATCGAAGGCGATATTTTGAAGGGCGCGATCGCTTTTGCACGCAAGGTGCTTGCCGAAAAAAGACCGCTCGTTCATCCACGCGCCCGTGACGAGAAAATCAAAGCGGCGAGTGTGGAGAAGTTCGACGAAGCGGCGAGCGCGATCCTGAAAAAATCCCGCGGCATGGATGCGCCGAAGGCAGCGGTCGAGGCGATCCGCAATGTTTTCACGCTGCCGGTGGATGAAGGAAGAAAGCGCGAGCGTGAATTATTCTCAAAGCTCGTGAACGGCGAGCAATCGAAAGCGCAGCGCTATATTTTCTTCGCCGAGCGCGAGGCGCTGAAAATTCCCGGCCTCGGCAAGGACGTGAAGCCGCGCGAGATCAAATCCGCCGCCGTGATCGGCGCCGGCACCATGGGCGGCGGGATTTCCATGGCGCTCGCAAACGCAGGCATTCCCGTGACGATCATCGAGACCGGCGTGGAGGCATTAAAGCGTGGCCTAGACACGATCTCAAAAAATTACGCCACCAGCGTGAAACGCGGGAGCCTCAAGCAGGAGGAAATGGACAAGCGCTTCGCGCGTCTGCAAGGCGAGACATCGCTTGAAGCCGCGAAAGACGCCGATCTCGTGATCGAGGCTGTCTTCGAGGAAATGGGCGTGAAAGAGCAGGTTTTCGGCGCGCTCGACAAAATAGCGAAGCCCGGTGCGGTGCTTGCCACCAACACCTCATATCTCGATGTGAACAAGATCGCCGCAATTACGAAACGTCCTGCCGACGTGCTCGGCATGCATTTCTTCAGTCCGGCCAACGTTATGCGGCTTCTCGAAATCGTGCGCGGCGAAAAAACTTCGCCCGAAGTGCTCTCAACCGCAATCGCCGTCGGAAAAAAGCTCGGCAAGGTGCCGGTCGTGGTCGGCGTCAGCCGCGGCTTTGTCGGCAACCGTATGCTCGCCCGCCGCCAGCAGGCGGCCGAGCGCGTGTTACTCGACGGCGCGCTGCCGCATGAAGTCGATGCCGCCATGACGGGTTTCGGCTTTCCGATGGGGCCGCTTGCGATGGGCGATCTTGCCGGTCTCGACATCAGCTGGCGCAACCGCAAAGCGCTCGGCACCCGCGCCGAAATCGCCGACACGCTCTGCGAAATGGGCCGTTTCGGTCAGAAGACGGGGAAGGGCTTCTATCGTTACGAAGCGGGATCGCGCACGCCGATCCCCGATCCTGAAGTCGACGAGATTGTTGTCGCTGTGTCGAAAAAACTCGGCCGCACGCGCAAAAAACTCAGCGCGCAGGAAATCGTGGAGCGCCTCGTCTTTCCGATGATCAACGAAGGCGCGCGCATTCTCGACGAGGGCATCGCCGCCCGCGCAAGCGACATCGATGTGATCTGGGTCTACGGCTACGGCTTTCCCGTCTATCGCGGCGGCCCGATGTTTTACGCCGACCAGATCGGGCTCGCGGAAGTGCGCGATAAGCTCAAGATTTTCGCGCAGGAAGCGGGCGATCCAACGCTCGAACCCGCGCCACTATTGTTGAAGCTTTCAGCCGAGGGCAGGGGTTTTGCATCGCTGAACGAAAAGAAAGCTGCCGCCTAAAATGCCCCCACCCTTAATCCCTCCCCCGCAAGCGGGGAGGCGAGCAAAGCGAGCGGGTGGAGGTCTAACCGTGCACGGAAGCTCCATCCGCGCAGCGCGGCCACGGCCGATGATTGACCGTGCCGATCCGCCAGAAATCGCCGTCCGGCGTGCGCAGATGATCCGCGCGCGTGATCGAGCAGTTGTCGATGCTGAAGGCGAGCGCCCGGTCGGGCGAAAGCTCGAGCGCGATCGCAAGCATCGCCTTGATCGTGCCGCCATGCGCGACCGCGACGATGTCGCACCCGGCATATTCCTGCGTCAGCCGTTCCATCGCGGGCTTTACTCGTTCGATCAGGTCGTTGAAGCTTTCGCCGCCCGGCGCGCGCTCGTGCGCCGGCCCGAACCAGAACGGCACGGGCTTGCGCATCTTGTAGAATTCTTCGCGCGGAACGCCCTGCCACTCGCCGAGATGCTGCTCGGCGAATTCCGGCACTTTCAGCGGCGCCTGTTTTGGGCGCTTGCGCTCGGCAATCTGCGCCGTGATCGCGTCCGCTGTTTGCACCGTGCGCGAAAGATTGCTTGTGAGCCACACCGCGCCTTTCGGAAGCTCGGCCGCCACCGCGCGGAAAACATCTTCGTTGGTGCAGTCGCTGTCGACGTCGCGCTGGCCGTAAATGCACGCATTGTCGGGGACAGGCGCGTGGCGGATCCACCACCAATGCGTTTCGCTCGACATTCCTGTTTTCTCCCGCGGGTTTCGCCGTACAATCGCTTTGGCACGATCGCGAATTTCGCGCCACAACAATCACCCGACGGAAACGTCAGATGACGCCGCAGGAAATGCTGGAGCAGGAATTCGGAACGGTGCCGGCGATGATTCGGCTCCATGCCGAGCGCCAGCCCGAAAACATCGCGCTCGTTCTCGGCGAGCGGCGCATGAACTATCGCGAGCTCGATCATCTCGTGGACCGGATCGCGGCGGGCCTGCAGCGCGACGGCGTGAAGCCGGGTAATGCAATCGCGATCTGCGCGGTGGCCTCGCCGGAATATGCCGCGGTCTTTTTCGGCGCGCTGCGCGCAGGCGCGGCGGTCGCGCCATTGTCGCCGTCAGCGACGCCCGAAAGCGTGCTGACGATGCTCCAAGACTGCGGCGCGAAGCATTTTTTCACCGATGCAGCGGTGATGCAGTCGTTGAGACCGCTATCCATTCCGGCTTCCGTGCGGTCGATTGCGCTCGATAACTCGGAAACAGGCTTGGCATTCGAAAATTGGCTGCCGCCGGAAAACGCCAAACCAGCAGCAATCGACGCTGATCCGGACGGTCCCTTCAACATCATCTACTCCTCCGGCACCACGGGAACGCCAAAAGGCATCGTGCAGCCGAACAGCATGCGCTGGGCGCATGTACGCCGCGGCGTTTTCTACGGCTATGGCGCGGACGCGATCACGATGGTTTCAACGCCGCTTTATTCCAACACGACGCTCGTGAGTTTTCTGCCGACCATCGCGCTCGGCGGCACCGCGATCCTGATGCGGAAATTCGGCGTCGAGGAATTTCTCGCGCTTTGCGAAAAGGAGCGCGTGACCCACGCGATGCTTGTGCCCGCGCAATATAAGCGCATTATCGAACATCCGAATTTCGGCAAATATGATCTTTCGAATTTCCGCGCGAAATTTTCCACCAGCGCGCCGTTTCCGGCGGCGCTGAAAACTGAAGTGCTGAAACGCTGGCCGGGCGGCCTGACCGACAGCTACGGGCTCACCGAAGGCGGCGGCACCTGCGTCCTGTTCGCGCACGAGTTTCCGGAAAAACTGCACACGGTCGGGAAGCCCGCATCGGGCCATGACATTCGGTTAATCGACGAGCACGGCAAGGAAGTCGCGAAGGGCGAGGCGGGCGAGATCGTCGGCCGCTCGGCCATCATGATGACCGGCTATCACAATCGGCCGGATCTCACCGCCGCCGCCGAGTGGTTCGACGCAAACGGAAATCGCTTTCTCCGCACCGGCGATATCGGTCGCTTCGACGAGGACGGTTTTCTCACGCTGCTAGACCGCCGCAAGGACATGATCATCTCCGGCGGCTTCAATATCTATCCGAGCGATCTTGAGGCTGTGCTTCTGCGTCACGAGGCGGTGGCGGAAGCGGCGGTGGTGGCCGCTCCTTCGGAGCACTGGGGGGAGACGCCGGTCGCGTTCGTCGTGCTGAAGCCCGGCCGCACGCTTCCGCCGGAAGACTTGCGCGAGTGGGCGAACCGCCAGCTCGGAAAGGTGCAGCGCATCAGCGAAATCCGGCTGAAGCCGGAATTTCCCCGCAACCCCATCGGCAAGGTGTTGAAGCGCGAATTGCGCGGCGAATTGCTGCTGAAGAACGCGGGCTGATTCCGCAACCTGCGGCGTTTGCGCCGCACCTAAAAACTTAGGCCCGAGAACTGAACGAAAGGGCTTTTCTGTTCTCGCGCGCCCCGCTACAGCCTTTTGTAAAATGGGTCGGGGGACTCCATGCAATCCTGGTTTTCGAACCTGCGCGGCGACGTCGAAGGCGGGCTCGTTTCGGCGCTTCTCGCCGTTCCGCTCTCGATCGGCTTCGGCATGTTCGCCTTCGTCGCGCTCGGCGAAGGCTATTTCGCCAACGGCGCAATCGCCGGCATTTTCACCGCCTTCATTCTTTGCATCGTCTGCGTGCTGCTCGGCGACAAGACGACGACGGTTTATGCCCCGCGCATCAACTCGACTTTCTTTCTCGGCATTTTCACTTATGGCCTCGTGCATACGGATAACGCGGCGATCGCCGCGGGCGGCGTGCCGTTTGTGCTGGCGATCGTATTTTCCGTCGTCGTGCTCGGCGGCGCGCTGCAATCGCTCTTCGGGATCGTGCGGCTCGGCACGCTGATCAAATTCGTGCCGCATCCGGTGATGGCGGGCTTCCAGAACGCGGCGGCGGCGCTTCTGTTCCTCGTGCAGCTCGCCAACGTCTGCGGCTTAGAGCGCCACATTTCGTTCATGCAGATGTACAAGCATCTCCCCGAGGTGCGGCCGGTGAGCCTCGCGATCGCGGCGATCACGTTTCTTGTGATGTGGAATTCGAAAAAAATCGTTCCGAAAATTCCGCCGCTCTTTGTCGGCATCGGAGTCGGCACCGCGATTTATTATGCGCTTCTGTTTACCGGTTTCGGTGGCTGGCTCGGCCCGGTGATCGGAAGTTATCCGTCAGTGCCGATGGAGCACATCCGCATTCCGTATTTCAGCAATCTCTGGCAGGCGGGGAATTTTCTGCAGATCGCGCCGACGATTTTAGGCGGCGCGCTCGCGCTTGCGATTATCGCCGCGATTGACGCGCTGCTCTGCGCGAAGCTCGCGACCCCGGCGGGCGAGAAGGCGCCGGACAGCGATCGCCTGCTCGTTCATCTCGGCCTCGGAAACGTCGCGGCCGGCCTGTTCGGCGGCATTACGAGCGGCATCAATATCGGCTCGAGCGTTGCCAATCGCGGCTTCGGCGGCAAGACGCCGCTTTCGGTGCTCGTGCATGCCGCGACCTTGATTGCCGCCGCGGCGACATTTTGGTGGATCGGGGCGTTTCTCCCGCAGGTCGTGCTTTCCGCCTGCATCATGGTGATCGCGCTTCAGCATTTCGACGGCTGGAGTTTGAAGCTTCCCGCTCGCGTATTCTCGGGCAGCAGCAGCTTCCGGCGCGCTTCCGCGCTCGATCTCCTCGTCGTCCTGGTCGTCGCCGCGCTTTCGGTTCTCGTCAATATCGTGCTCGCCGTTTTTATCGGCATCGCGATTGCCATTCTCCTCTTTGTGGTTCGCATGAGCCGCGGCATCGTTCGCCGCAGCTATCGTTGCGATGCCGTGCATTCGCGCAAGTCGCGCGGGCCGAGGGCGCGCGAATTGCTCGACCGCGCGGGCCGCGAAATTCTGGTGATGGAGCTGCAGAGCGCGCTGTTTTTCGGCAGCGGCGAGACGCTCGCGAAGGAAATCGATGCCGCCCGAGAGACCGAAACGCACACCGTCATTCTCGACCTCCGGCGTGTCACCGAAATCGACACCACCGGCGCGCAGGTACTGACCGAGATCAAGAACAGCTTAGAGCGCGCGGGCAAAAACCTGCTGGTTGCCGTGACCGCGAACAGCAAGCCCGCCGTGCGGCTCAACGACTTCGGAGTCGCTGCCGCCTTGCCGGGCAAAGTGTTTCCCGATGTCGACCGCGCGATCGAATGGGCGGAGGACGAGCTGCTGAAGAAGGAATCCGCTTTACCCGGCGCGGGTGCCGAAATTCCGCTCGAGAAAATGGGGCTTCTCGCGGGCTTTACGCCAAGCGAAATCTACGCGCTTTCGCAGCGGTTCCGGCGGGAAACTTACGCCGCCGGAAAGCCCGTCTTTCATGAAGGCGAGCCCGGCGACGAGGTGTTTTTGATCGCCAAGGGAACGGCGAGCGTCTTCATCAAGCAGCCGGGCGGCAATATCCGGCTCGCCACCTTTGCCGCCGGCACGGTGTTCGGCGAACTCGCGCTGCTGGACGAGGGCAAGCGCTCCGCTTCCGTGATCGCGGACGAAGAGCTTGTTTGCTACGGCCTGACCAAGCTGAGTTTCGCGGCGCTCGCAAAAGAAGCCCCGGCGGTTGCGATCCGGCTCGTCTCAGCGCTTGGGCGCGAACTGAGCGCGCGCCTGCGCGCGGCCAATCGCACGATCCATCAGCTCGAAAGTTGAGGAAGAAAATTACGCGCCGGGAGGGACTAAAGCGGGGCCTTGCCTCACTGCTGCGGCCCCTGAAGCCGCTCCCGGCGAGACGTCCGTGAAGCGCCGCTGCGCGAGAAGCCCGAACGGTTGCTTCAGGCGGTGATCGCGGCAAGCTGAGCCGGTGGTATCATCCAAACCTCCGCTTCGCTTGGTTCGCTTTGTGCCGGTAACGGCACGCTTCAAGGCTCTCGCCAGACTGCGCCGAAGTCAAGGCGAATCCGCGAAACAGTCTTGCGAATATGTGAATCAGGTTCCGACCTTCAATTCCGAAACCAATCCGCGCAGTTGCGCGACGACGCTGAGGGCAACCACTCTTCCGGTGCGCGGGTTTTCCGAAGGAACATTTTCGATCGTCATGGAAAATCGCACGGTATCGGCGTCGACATCGATCCGGTGCGTGTTCCGTTTCACCGTCGGGTCCGCCCAGATTTCAAGCTGCGTTTTATCCGGGCCGATGCCGGCAAGGCTCAGCGCCGCCGCGACATTCACATTCGCGGGAAAACCGCGCGCGCCTTCGCGGGCGCTGCCGTCGAAAATCTTGAGCGGCTCTTTCAGTCCCGCGACCGAAATCTTGCGCTCCACGAGATAAGCCGCGCCTTCCAGCCCTTCCGGCGGTTTTCGCGTCACCATCTTCACCGAATGAATCGTGCCCTCGGCGGCGGCCCGCACGGCGTCAAGGCCGAGGAGCGCGCCGGTCGGAACGAGGATGCGCGCGCCTTTTTCGCGCGCTTTCGCTACTAAATCCCAGTTCTCCAAAAGCTTGCCGACGCTCAGCGGCACGAAAATCTTGCCGCGCTCGATCGCAGGGAGCGCGAAGTTGCGAAATTCGCCGGGCGGCAGGCCTTCCACGATCACGTCGCAGGCATCCGCAATTCCATTCGCATCGAGAATTTTCACGCTCTCGTCCGGCACGACCGCGCGCGCTTTCGCGTGATCGCGCGCGCTGACGGCTGCGAGCTTCAATCCCGGAATGCCGGCTTGCAGGCGTTTTGCGACTTCGCGGCCGACCGCGCCTAAGCCGGCGAGGCCGATTTTCAAGGGAGCTTTCAATGGAAGACCTTTCTTATCGAGCGGGCACGTTTTGCAATGCCGCGGTTTTTTCCGTCAACCGCTCCTCCAGCCGCGCGATGTTCTGCAACAACCGCTCGCTCGTAAGCTTGAGGAAATAGAATCCGAATTGCGGGTTCTGGAAATAGAGTTCGCGCAGTTTTTCGTAGCTGAGCGTGAGCACGTCGCCGTCGGCGACGCATTCGAGCGAAGCGGTGCGGCGGTTTTCCGGCGCGAGTAGTCCCATCTCGCCGACAAGCGCGCCTGGCGCGATCTCGATCCCGAGCTCGGGCAATAGGAATTTTCCGCTCACAGTATAATACATCTCGTCCGCTACATCGCCTTTCTGGAACAAAAGATCGCCGCGGAAATATTGCCGCCGGGTCATGAAGGGCTTCAGCCACGCCATCGAAAGATCGCCGCTCGCCGATACCTTCACTTTCTTGACGAGGACCAGCATCTGCCGCAGCCGGAAGACGTTGAGCGGCAAGAGGAAGAGATACATAAAGAGCGTCGGGTAGGACTTGGCGAAATAGCCATAGAGAATAAAGAAGATCGTGGACACGATGCCGGCGATGCGGAGCGGCACCATGGTCTGCATCGCATAGGTCGCGACATAAAAGACCGCGCCGATCACGGCGAAAAACTCGCCCCAGCCGATGTGGAGACTGCCGATCTGCATCCCGTCCTCCCGCCCCAAAACGCGCGAACCGATGTATAACCTTTCGACGGGATAAGGCGAAGGGCAAGGCGCGTAAATGAAGCGCAAGGACCGGGGGGTTTACGTTCTTTTGGTGGCGAGCGTGATCGCGGCGACGGTCGCGGTTCGCTGGCTCGATCCTTTTTTCGTGCAGGCGCTCCGGCTGATTTCCTTCGATGTCTATCAACGCGTGGCGCCGCAACGTTTCGACTCCACTCTTCCCGTTCGCATTGTCGA
>Ga0070679_100004439_pt1 | contig 12964 bp, 13 predicted proteins | sample KBSC63BmetaG_FD_65652 | JGI IMG/M metagenome (GOLD analysis project Ga0070679, IMG submission 65652) | Corn rhizosphere microbial communities from Kellogg Biological Station, Michigan, USA - KBS C6-3B metaG | ecosystem: Host-associated > Plants > Roots > Rhizosphere | place: USA: Michigan... | reverse complement strand
ACGCTGTGCCGCCAGGCCTCGCGGTTGGGGCCGCACTGGGGCTAGTTCCGCTGGGGCAACAGCGGAACAGCGTGCCACATCGAGGAGGACTTCGCTCGCTGCAGACCATCGCACCTCACAGTTGCCGCGTATTCTCGTGAAGTTGAAAACGGTCTTCGCTCGATTCGTGCGATCTATCTCGTCACGCCGCGCTTCGCTCGCGCGCTCACTTTCTAAACGAGGCCGGCGGCCCAGAGCCACCGCCTGCCGACTGTAACCGTCCGTCGCGTCGATTGTGGTCAGAACACTCGAATCATTACACCCATCCAACATATCCTGCACACCGTTGGAGAAATCGGCAACCCCTGCTCTCGATGCCTCTTTCTCCTACGACTGATCCAGATCCATCGGATCTCCGATGATGGACCTGCCGTCCCTTTCGGGGAGGAAGAAACTGGGGCGGCCTGGGAAGCATGTCAAGCAGACTCCGCCTGGTTGGAAGCGCCAACGACGACGCGCGACTGACCAAGCGCACAAATGAAACGCGGGCGGATCCACGTGGACCCGCCCGCGCTGTGTGCAAGTACCTATGCGTCTAGATGTCCGGTCTTGTCCGTCACTGTCCTGCCTCGTCCGTTCTCTTAGAAGAACAGCATGAATCCCGAGGAGCCCTGGTTCGACGTGTTCTGCGACCCGGCGTATGACGCCGCCCGCGCCCACGTGTACTCGAGCACCCAGCGGAGCGACTTGGTCCATTGATACGACAGCAGCACATCCGCGGCACGATTGTACTTCACGAGAGGATCGGGATCTCCGTCCAGGAACGCCTTGTCCCCGTCGCTTTCATCGAGATGACTCTCGCCCCAACTGCCGCCGATCGTCCAATGCGTACCGGGTTGGCTGTACTGCACCTGGGCCAGGTAGCCCCACGACTTGCGCGCGTCAAGCGCCGGATCGATGGCACTGCCATCGAGTTGGCCGAACATGAGCGTTGTTCCGATGCCGCTTCCATAGTAGCCGGATCCGACGATCGAGAACCCGCTCGCATCGATCTTCGCGCCACCGCCCACTCCGCCCGAGCTGATGCTCGGATTCGAACCGGACGTCGAGACGGCGGAGAGATTCGTGTTCTGCCATGCGCCGTTCACCCACAACATGATCTTGTTGGCACTGGTCATCGAACCACTCGAGCTGGCTGTACCCATGTTGCCGGTCCAGCTCAGCTCTGCCTCGAGGCGAGGCAGGCGCGTGCCTTGATACGACGCGTCACTCGCTGCCCCGCACGGATTCGGACCGCACACCACGCTCGGATCGAACAAGCCGATCGCGAACTGCGTCGGCCGGCCCGCCGGCGTGCTGTACGTGATCTGCGCGTTGAAGTTCGGATAGACGTAGCCGAATCCGATACGGCCTAACGTCGTGCCGCCCGCGCCTAACGTACCACCGCTGGCGCCCGTCCCGAACAACGTCATGTCGGTCAGGATGTTTTGCCGCTGGAAGAGACCCAGCTCGCGACCTGCGAGGATGGTCCCCCAGCTGCCGCCGACGGTGAGGTATACTTCGCGCATGTCGATCTGCGCGCCGAAGTTGTCGTGCAGGCTGTTGCTGTTGATCTGCGGCGCGAATCCGAAGTGCACCTTGAGATCCACATCGCCTTCCTTGCCCGCGGCCTCGAAGTTCGCGAAGCCGGGCAGCAGCCCCGTCCGAATGCGGGTCACGCGTTCCGGACCCACGAGACCGCCGTCGATCGGACCGAGCGCGGAATCCACGCTCCCATTCGTGTACACGAGAAACGCATTCACGTTGCCCGTGAAGGTAAACGCCCATCCGTTACTCATCTGCATCGTGAGACCCTGTGCCCGGGCTGTGCTAACGCCGGCGAGCATCAGGGCGATACACCAGAGTGCGGATCGTTTCATAGCCACTTCTCCCAGTCGAGTTTTGAGTGTCAACCAAACCGTGAAGAGCTCTCATTCACGGAATCGCTGAATCGTCGACCTACCTTTCCCAAAGGCCCCGCCGCTGCGGGCGAAATAGCGGCGCGAAGAGAAAGACCTCTGTGGCCCCACCTCCCGATGCGCTGAACGTGATCGCAGCGCCGTCACGTGGTCCAGATCGCTACCGATCCCTCATCTGACGGTTGATCGTGATGAGCACGTCCACGATCGGCACGCCACGGTGGTCCTCCCACCAGTAGAAATCGTCGATCTGTGCCGCGTATACCGATGGCGCATACGAAAACCGAAGCTGCTTCCCGTCCGTCAGCCGCGTGATCGCACTGCTCGAGACCGCACTGCTGTCGAGCGAGTCACCAGCCAATGCCGCGAGCGCGCGAGCCTGTTCCGCTCCCGCTCCCGCGATGAATCCACTCAGGTACGCTTCCTTCTCCTTCGGGCCGTACGCCGCCCAATCGGCGCCGGTCAACAGCGCCGGATGCCGCGGCTGCATCGCCGCACCGCCGCTCTGGCGACCCGCGGCGAACGCCCCCAGCACGCAGATCAGTCCGCCGGTTAGGCCAACCGCCGATCGCCGCATGAGATTGCCACTCCGCTGCCTGACACATACACGAGCAGCCGGCGCGGGTCGAGATCGTCCACTCGCCCACGCCGGCCCGACTGACGTGACTACTTCGGTGACTTCGGCGCGGCACCCGGGAGCGTGAACACCAGGACCGCATCGCCTAACGAATAGCCCATTTGGAAGTTTCCGCCGCACGCCACTGCGATGTACTGCTTACCGTCCTGCATGTACGTCACCGGCGGCGCATTGCACCCCGCCCCGGCCTGGAACATCCAGAGCTTCTTGCCGGTCCTCGCGTCGAACGCGTCGAACCGCCCGTTGCCTTCGCCGACGAACACCAGATTCCCCGCCGTCGTCATCGCCCCACCGATCATCGGCTGCTCGGTCTCCACCTGCCACGCGATCTTCCCCGTGTTCAGGTTCACCGCGCTGAACGTCCCATACTGCCGCTCGCCGGGCACCGCCTTGAACGCCGAGCCTAACCAGAGTTTCCCCTTCTCGAACGGCGCGCTGTGGGTGATGTAATGCATCGGCTGCTCGATGCCTAACACGTACATGTAGCCTAACGTCGGGTTCACGGCCGTCGTCGACCACTCCGATCCGCCATTCGCCCCCGGGAGCATCCGCGTCCCGTCGGCTGTCGGCTGCGCGAACATGTTCTCGAGCCGGTTGAACGGGGCGGACTTCCGGATCAGCTTGCCGGTCGACGCGTTGAGCACGTACACCCACGCCGTCTTGCCCGCCTGGGCGACCGCGGTCGTCCCGTCCTTGAGCTTCACCAGCACCGGCGGACTGACCGCGTCCAGATCCCATACGTCGTGCGGCACTTCCTGGTAGTACCACTTCACGCTGCCATCGTTGGCATCGACGGCCATGATACAGTCCGAGCACAGGTTGTCGCCCGGCCGCACCGACCCATCGAGATCCGGAGACGGATTCCCAACCGCGAAGAACAGGAGATGCGATGCCGGATCGTACGTCGGCGTCATCCACACGCCGCCGCCGCCGCGTTGCCAGGCATCACCGTACTGCCCCATCGCCGACTTCTCCGCATCGATGTTCCGATGCAGGTTGTCCCCCTCGTTCGTCGTCGCCGTGAATTTCCCCTCCCAACCCTTGTCGAAAATCGTGTACGCCGTCCACAACGGCTGTCCGTTAGACTTGTTGTAGGCGCGGATGAATCCCCGAATCCCGTATTCGCCGCCGGAAACGCCGACGATCACTTTGTCGCCGACGATCAGCGGCGCCATCGTCTCGCTGTAGCCGGCTTCGGGATCTTCCACCTGCACATCCCACTGCACGGCACCCGTCTTCGCATCGAGCGCCACCAGGTGCGCGTCGAGCGTCGCCATGAATACCGTGCCGCCGGAGATCGCCACGCCGCGGTTGTTCGGTCCGCAGCAGTAAATCGGCGACGCTATGCTTTGCTTGTGCTCGTACCGCCAGATCTCTTTCCCGGTCCGCGCGTTCACTGCCATCGCCGTGTTGTACGGCGTCGTGAGATACATCACGCCGTCGATCACGATCGGGCTCGTTTCGAACGAGCCTAACCGCGAAATGCCCGTCTGGTACATCCACGCCATGTGCAGCGTCCCCACGTTCGACGTGGTGATCTGCGTGAGCGGCGACCACCGCTGATTCCAATAGTCACGGCCGTAGGTCACCCAGTTGCTCCCGCTCTTGCGCGCATCGAGCAGCATCTGGTCCGTCACGCTGGTGAAACTGGGCTCCGTGGACTTGCCCTTGGTCGTCTCGACCTGCTCCTGCGCGGTTGCGCTTCCAACGCACAGCGCCACGCTCGCGACGGCAACGAGCAGCCTGGGAATTCGCATGCACGGACCTCCACAGTGAGAGGGTGAGCGCGACGCTACCGACGACCCGCGAGGCTCAAGCAGGCTTTCTGACCCCAACCCGCTTAGCCGTCCACTCGGCCGCCGCGCGCGAGAATGATCACCACGACCCACGCGCTCGACGACCCGACTCGAGGCAACCTGACTACGTGTCCACCAATCCTCGTCCGAATCGAGCCGAACGTCCCTCGTCGCTGGATGCACTGCAACGCAAGGAACCGCGCGGACTGCTCGAGGAAAGGCCCCGATGTGAAAGTGGAAACAGATGCTGTAAGGCGCGTGCGAAAACGTCAGCACCGCGCAGCGCTACGCGGAAAGGGATGTCTCGACGACAAGAGCTCACACGATACGCCATACGGCAGCCACCTGCGGCCAAACGCCGCGACTGGGGCCTAACCGGTCCGGAGCTCCCTCGCCATCAGGGATCTCCCGCGGCGAAAAGATGCCGCGCTGAGTGTAACGACAGCCCGGCGGCGACAATGTGATGTGTTTCTTGGCAGATACGCAAGAGGCAGTGACCACGCGAGCTTGCGTAAGGCACAACAACGCACGGCTACGTCTCTGTCCCGCGTAGCCCAGCGCCAGCCCGCATCGCACGGAGCCGGAGCTATTCAACCGACCTCTGAATAGCTTGCGAGTACCGACCACAGGGGCGCGCACCAGACCTTCCACCGATGATCCTTTGCGCGTATGAAAGGCTCTAAGGCAGCCAGAACTGGCGCCATGATACCGACACCAATGAGCCTAAACAGTGCCAGTCTGCGTCAAGGTTGGTCAGTCCGACACTCGTTCTATTAGGTACGCCATGGGCACCTTGAGCGACTCGGCGAACACGTACTTCCACCGCGCACTGGCGCGCGTCGAGATCGGGCTTGTCCGCGTTGGGGATGTGAGCGGCGTGAGACCCAATGCTCGAGACAGAATAGAAAGCCGGAGCATGTGGAAGGGGTCGCTCACCAAGATGACACGTTGGCCTGGCAGTGCGGACACGATGGCTGCGACAGCGTGGACGGATTGGCTCGTCGTGAGGCCGTGTGTCTCCATCACGATTGCGCTGTCGGGAACGCCGCGCTCGAGAAGGAAGCGCCGGCTCACTTGCGCTTCGCTCGTGGTGTCGCCGGCTCCGGTCCCGCCAGTCACGATCACCAGCGGCGCCAGAGATCGCTGATACAACTCCAGCGCGTGGTCTAACCGGGCGCGGAGCACCGGCGACGGATGTCCCTCGTATTGTGCCGCGCCGAGTACCACGATCGCGTTTGCGGGAGCGGCCTCATCGCGTGAACCCACGACGACCACCGCCACCACGATCGCGATCCACGCGAGCATCACGAGGAGGACGGCGGCGCCGATCACGCGCACTCTCAGATGGGTCCGGCGCTTCATGGCGGCGAAGCTACACGCGAGCGACGGTGTGCCGAAAGAGACCGCACCGTCCTGCGTGGGTCGGTCGCGTCAATCCGTGAGTGTTAGGAGCGAGAGCCAGAGTACGTCGAACGCAGCTCGCGGATTGAACTCGGGATCCAGGCCCATCGTCATCGCGAGTCCATCGACGAATGGCACGACCACATCGGCAAGCAATTGCGCGGGGATGCGCGGCCTAAGCGCCAGTAAGGCGAAGAGCCGTTCGATGGACGCCGACGCTGCTTCGCGGCGTGCGAGGTTCGCGGAGTGGATGGCGCGACGCACGAGCGGATTCCTCCACTGCGCCAACTCGAGGAGCACCCGCAGATGTCCGCGATCCAGTTCCGCCGAGAGCCACGCCCACAGATCGTCGATTGCGTGGCGCGGAGTGGAATTCTCGAGCGCCGCGCGCTCGCGCGACACGAGATTCTGGCCCATCCACTCGACGACGCGCGCGAGCAGCGTGTCCTTGTCGTGAAAGTGGTAGTGGATGAGGCCCTTGCTCACTTCGGCTTCTTCCGCCACGTCGTGCATCGTCAGCGCCGCCGCACCCGACGCCACGATGCATCGCACCGCGGCACGCAGAATCCGTTCGGCCGCCTCGAGACGCGGCCGGTGTTCGGCATTCGTCACTCTGATCTCTGCCCCTTCAGCCGGCGACACGCGATTCTCCGGGAGACAGTCGCTGGAAGACGACCGTTAGTCGTTGCCCGTCCTGCGTCATCAGTGCGGGTTCCCACCCACCGCGGCTCCGTTCGTTGAGAAGATCGGTAAGCGCATCTTCGTCTTCTTGTGATCGCCGCGTAAGTCGTAGAATCACCGCCTGATATTCTTTCATCCGGCCGAAGATACTAGTTTGCGGCCCATGCACACCACCCCTGCGCCGGGCAATCTCATTGTCAGCCGCCATCCGCTGATCGAGCACAAATTGTCCATCGCACGCGATCGTACGACGACCACCAAGCTGTTCAAGGAGCTGGTGGAGGAGATCGCGATGTTGATGGCGTACGAGGCGACGAGCGATCTTCCGCTCGAACCCGTGGAGGTGAGCACCCCACTCGAGTCGATGCGCGGACGCCGTGTGAGCGGCAAAAAGCTCACGCTCGTGCCGGTTCTCCGCGCGGGACTGGGCATGGTGGAAGGCGTGTTGCGCTTGGTGCCGTCGTCGCGTGTGGGGCACATCGGAATGTATCGCGATCACGATACACTTGAACCCGTCGACTACTATTTCAAGGTGCCGGGAGACGTCGCGGAGCGGCACTTCTTCGTGCTCGATCCGATGTTGGCGACGGGAGGGAGTGCTGTCGCCGCGGTATCATCCCTCAAACGCGCCGGCGCCACGCGCATTCGATTTCTCTGCATCGTCGCGGCGCCGGCGGGAGTCGAGCGCATGCAGCGCGCGCATCCCGACGTGCCGGTGTATGCAGCGGCGCTCGACCGCGAGCTCAACGCGCAGGGCTACATCTTGCCCGGACTGGGCGACGCCGGCGATCGCATCTTTGGCACACGCTGACGACCGCGTTGGTCATGCGGCCGCGCATGCGCGATCACTCGAACCAATCGCGCGGGCAGCTCCGCTGTTGCCAGGCCGCGTCCAACACCCAGCGTTGGGCAGCGGGGTCCATCACTTCCGACTCCACGCGGTCGAACCACTCGTTGGCTAACGACAGGTCGCCCACGCGTCGCCATAACTCACCGACTAGGTACGTGAGCACGGCGCGCTCCTCGCGTTCCGCGCCATCGTAGCTCGAGAGCGCCGCCTCGAACTGCCACGCGGCGTGACGGCGGAAGAAACGCTCTGCTTCCACATCGCCTTCGTCCACACAGCACCACGCGGCGCGCAAGTACAGATCGGCGATGCGCCGAGGCTCCGCGGCTTGCCATGCTGCGACCTTCGCCGCGAATTCGTACTTCGCGGAACCTGGAATCGTGCCCCCTGCTTCAGGAAGGTTCGGCGCGAGCTCGTCCCACACGTGCTCACGCACGACAGGACTGACATCCGCCTCGTCGCTGAAGTCCCGCTCGCCACCGGCGTACCCACATCGCGCACAGATGTGAATCAAGTAGGGCAACGGTTGGGCGCCCGCCGCCCGCTCGTGAAAGTCGGTCCGCTTGCCGCCGAACGAATTCGTCGACAGCACCGCGTGCGACGTGAAGCGGGTCTGGCAAATGGGACACGTCAGATCGATTTGCTTCAGCGTGGTCATCCTCGGGCTCCTGCCTCCTCACGCGCTTGAAGTAAGGAAAGTTGCGTGCCACGAGTGTGTTTCCTCTTGTAGCACTTTCCGGTCGCCGATATCTTCCCGCGTCCCGACGACCTCCGTCGCACTCGCCCAGTCCGGTTCCCTCCTTCGGTGCCATGCTGATCGACTTGGTTCCCGATTTCTTAGCCGTTCTCGACAACAGTGATCCCGTCGCTGCCTACCAGACCTACTTCGATGCCAATCGCCGAGTGTTAGAACCGTATTGGCATAACTACGTGCTCGATCCCGAGAGTGAACACTTCGCCGATGTCGTTCGGAACACCGTGCAAGCCAGTCGGCACGACCTACTGGGGATGTTGGAGCGCACCGACGTCCTGTCGCTCGCGCGAGACACCATCACCGCGTGCACCGAGTTGCTTGACATAGATGTTGACATGGACGTCGTGCTCATGGTTGGCGTCGGGGCCGCAAATGCCGGTGAGCTTGTCACCGATGGTAAGGGCATCGCCGTGATCTGCTTGGAACATTTCACTGCAGTGAGTAGCGAAGAAACGCACGGGTTGGGCCTCGACCCGGAGCTGATTCGCCCATGGCTCGCCCACGAGATCGCGCACGTGGTTCGCTACACCTCGCCTCACGGACGCAGTGAACTGCATCGATTGGTGCAGGCGGCGGGCGGCTACTATTCGTATTGGGACACCGCGCGTCGCGCCTCACTCCGCGAGCTTCTCGTCAACGAGGGCCTCGCCGTCGAGACGGCGCGCGCAGTGAGTCCCGGTCACGCCGAGTGGGAATACTTCGGCTACGACCGGCGCCAATTCGCGCGCGTTCGCGATCTCGAGCAAACGATCACGGCGGACATCGCGGACGATCTCGATCGTGCGGCGCTCGGACTGCGTTTACGATTTCTCGCGGACGGCCTTCCTGCGGACGCGCGCACGATGCCAGGCGGCTACGTGTTGCCGGAACGATCCGGCTATTACGTCGGCAGTCGGATGGTGGAGCACGCGGTGTCGAGTCGCGGACTCGCATGGTGTCTCCGTGCCGACGCAGCGGAGATCCTCGCCGACGACGAGACGGCGGCGAGCGCCTGAGCGCGCGAAGCCGCTCCGCGCTCGCCTTACTAGCGGTCCGGCAGTGTCCGGCTGTTTCCCGTCGCGTCCGTCTTACTTGCCCACGCAGAACGTCCGAAAAACGCGATCCAGCACGTCATCGACGTCGATCACACCAATGAGAGACTCGAGCGCCGTCGCGGCCGCGCGCAGGTGCACGGCGGCGACGACGACCGGCACGGCGTGATCGCCATCCGACCACGCGTCCTGGAACGCGGCGACCTCGGAGCGCGCGGTCGCGATCGCGGCGCGATGCCGCTCGCGCGTGAGCAGTGGCGTGTCTCGCCACTCGTCTCCCACGTTGCCCTCCACGAGCCGCTCGAGCCGCGCGCGCAGCTCGGCGAGGCCGCCCCCGGTGACCGCGCTGACGACGACCGGCCGCTCGGCCCCTAATTCGTAGCGATCTGGTACTAAATCGCCGCTCGGCGGCGCCAGGTCGCCTTTCGTGCGCACGGCCATCACCGGCGCCGCCGTCCGCGCGGCCGCCCCCGCCACCGCTTCGCCTAACGACGATGGGCTGTCGCCGCACGCCAGCACCACGTCCGCTTCTGCCAGTGCCCGCGCCGTCATCGCCACGCCTAACTGTTCGATCGGGTCCACGGACTCCCGCAGGCCCGCCGTATCCACCAGCCGCACCGGCCACGCGCCGAGATCGACCACCGCCTCGATCGCGTCGCGCGTCGTCCCGGGAAGGGCCGTCACGATCGCCCGGTCGTGTCCCACCAGTGCGTTGAACAGCGATGACTTGCCGACGTTCGGCGCACCCGCCAACACCACCCGCGCACCACGCCGCACCACCTCGCCGGCAGCCGCTGTCCCCAACAGCCGGTCCAGCGACTCCCCGAGTGCTGCCGTCGCGCCCACGACGCGCGCCGGGTCGATCGGGCCGCTGTCTTCCTCCGGAAAGTCGATGTCGTACGCGATCATCGCTTCCACGCGAAGCACCGCCTCGCGCAGCTCCGCCACGCGCCGCGACAACTGTCCGTCCAGCTGCGCCAGTGCCGCATCGTGCATCACCTGCGACTCGGCGTCGATCAGATCGCCGATCGCTTCCGCCTGCAGCATGTCGAGTTTCCCGGCGGCCACCGCGCGGCGTGTGAACTCTCCAGGCAACGCCAGCCGGGCGCCGGCGTCGAGTAGTACGCCTAACGTACGCGCCGGGCCGACGCGGCCGCCGTGCACGCTCAATTCGACGAGATCGTCTCCGGTGTATGAGCGGGGCGCGCGATACGTCGTCACGACGGGCCGTTCGATGACGCGCCCGGTGGCCGGGTCCGTTAGGCGGGCACGATACGACGCGCCGGGCGCGCTGCGCCACGGATCGAGCAGCCGGCTCGCGATCTCGTGCGCCCGCGGCCCGCTCAGGCGTACCACCGCGAGCGCGCTCCGCCCAGGCGGCGTCGCCATCGCCACGATCGTGTCGTCCGCACCGGGCAGCATCGCGCTCACCGCCTGCATCCCCCGGCCGCGCCGCGCATGAACGCTACGTCACCCGCGCGCTGGCCGCCGGCCCCGCCGATGTCGCCGGCACACCAGCCTTCGCGCGCTCGCGCGCGATCAACCACTGCTGCGGCAACGCCGCGAGATTCTGCACCGCGTAGTAGAGATTGAGTCCCGCCGCCAGCCGGTAGAACAGCACGCCCATGACCAACGGCATCGTGTACGCCATCATCTTCGCCTGCGAATTCTGCGGCGACGCACGCAAGCCGATCCACGACAGCAGGAACATCGAGACGGCCATCAGAATCGGCAGAATGTAGTACGGATCGCGCTGCGAGATGTCCGACATCCACAAGAACGACACACCGCGAAACTCGATCGTGTCCTGGAACACGAAGTACAGCGCATACAGCACCGGCATCGGAATCAGCATCGGGACGCAGCCGGCCAATGGACTGAACGGACTCATCTCGTGCTCGCGGTAGAGCTTCATCATCTCCGCGTTGAGCTTCTCGGGCGCGTTCTTGTACTTTTTCTGAATGACCTGCAACTCGGGCTGGATCCGCTGCAGCTTGAGCTGCGCCCGCATCGCGCTCTGATTCAACGGCCACAACAGCAGCCGGATCGCGATGCCGAAAATCACCACCAGCCAGCCGTAGTTGATGCGCGAGAGATCGTGCGCCCATAGCAGCAGCCGCATGAGCAGCGTGATGAACGGCTGCACGATCGGCCGGAAGATCCACCCATGCGGGTTCACGTTCTGCATCTCTCGGCCTAACGCAAGCAGGCGGCGCCACTCCTGCGGCCCCATGTAGAGCGTGAACGCGAACGCCCCATCCTGGGGCAACGGCTGCACCACGCGGCCCGACGCGAGGATGGCCATCGTCTTCGCTGCCCGCGGCACGCCCTCGAAGACCGCGCCGGCGAACGGCGACCGGACCGTATCCGACATCAGCGCGACCAGGAAATACTTGTTCTTGCTCGCCACCCAGTTGAGCGGACCGTTCTCGACGCGCGCCACCGTCGAATCCAGCTTCGAAAAATCGATGCTCTCCGGATCGTCCCGCATGGTCTTCACGACGAAGGAGAGATGCCGGTCGTCCTCCGCCGTATCCGCTTCGGCCGATCGAAATCCGGACGGCAGCGAAACCAGCAGCGCCCGCGGCGCGCTCGACGCCGCGCCGGCAGACCGCACCGTCCCCCGAACGCGAACGAGATAGCTGTCCGGTGAGAACGTGTACGTGATCATCGCGGTGTCGCCGCCTAACGCTCCCCGAAACGTGAGCATCGGCAGACCGCCGGCGCCCCGTGCCGACGAATCCACGCTGAACACCGTGCGATCGAGCGCCAGTGTATCACGACCGCCGGTGACCACCGCGTACGACACCAGCGGCGACCCGTCCCGCGCCAACTCTACCTTGCCGTCGCCCTTCGAATAGGCGCGAAAGTCCTCCATTCGCGCGCCGATCGGCGCCGCTCCACGCGTGTTGAGGCGGTACGTCGCGTTCGACGTGCGCACCACAATCGTGTCGGACCTCCCTGTCGCGAGCGACGCCGTGTCCTTCACCACGGGCTTCGATGGCGAAATCGGCGCCGCGGTCGTGGATGGCCCAACAGCGCGGTGCGCAGTATCCGCCACGGCGGCCGAATCTCCCGCCTGTGGCTTCGGTTTTTGTGGCGACGGAAAAAGCAGCGTTGTCACGTACAACAAAACCGCTGCTGCCACGATAAAAATCAGAAAGCGTTTTTCCATTTCAGATGGCAGGCGGCCTCAAGGCACCGGGTCATAGCCGCCCACACAAAATGGGTGGCATCGCGCAAGCCTGCGGATGGTCAGCCAACTTCCATGCAGCGCCCCGTGTCGTTCCAATGCTTCCACGGCGTACGCCGAACAACTCGGCATGAATCGGCACGTCGACGGCAGCAGGGGCGACAGCGCGACCTGATAGCCGCGCACGAAAAAAATCAGCACCCACCGCATCACTCGCGCTCCACTCCGGAGACCAGCCTATCTCCCATACGTGTCAACTCGCGCCGAAGTTCGGCAAACGTGACACGATATGCTTCGGCGCGCGCTCGAATGATGGCGTCCAACGAACCCATTCGCGGCAGAATCTCCAAACGCGCGATCTCTCGCAATCGCCGCTTCAACCGATTGCGCGCCACCGCGGTCTGCGCATACCTCGGCACGATGAATCCAACCCGCGGATGTCCAAGAGGGGAAGCCATCCACCGAAGCTCGAGGCTGTCGGTTCGGATACGCTTCCCCTCGCGCGTTACTCGCTCTAACTCCACGCGCCGCGTCAGTCGATGCGGGCGCGTGAACCGCCGACGCTCAGGCGCCCGCGTACTTCGACGGAAGCCGAACAGTCAACCGCTTCCGACCCTTCTTGCGACGCCGACTCAATACCTCACGCCCCCAACGCGTCGACATCCGCTCCATAAATCCGTGCGTGCG
>Ga0070679_100004438_pt1 | contig 12965 bp, 11 predicted proteins | sample KBSC63BmetaG_FD_65652 | JGI IMG/M metagenome (GOLD analysis project Ga0070679, IMG submission 65652) | Corn rhizosphere microbial communities from Kellogg Biological Station, Michigan, USA - KBS C6-3B metaG | ecosystem: Host-associated > Plants > Roots > Rhizosphere | place: USA: Michigan... | reverse complement strand
AGTCGCGCTTCACGGCCATCCCGCTGTTGCAGGCGGCGGCCAACGACATCCAGCTCGACACGACCTACGCGCACGTGAGCCCGGTCCTGGCCGAGGGACAGGTCGACACCTGCTCGGACCCGTCGGTGTTCACGGAGGCCGGGCTCGCCCCCTACGACGTGGTGTTCTTCCTGAACACCACCGGTGCGACGCTGGACGGCGACGGCGACGGGCCGGCGCACCGCCAGGCGCTGATGGATTTCGTGACCACCAAGGGGCGCGGGTTCGTCGGAACGCACTCGGCGACCGACACGTACGATACAGGATGGCCCTGGTATTCGGATTTCATCGGCGCGAACTTCCAGGCGCACGCCCCCGCGGGCACGGCGGGGACGGCCACCGGCGCGCCGGGCGTCAGCCACGCCATCCTCGCGGCGGCGAACGTGCCCGATCCCTGGAACCGGGTGGAAGAGTGGTACGCGTTCACCCGCGACCCGACGGCCTCGGCCATTCCGGGGGTGACCGTCCTGCTCGACTGCACGGACGCGACCAGCCAGTTCGGCACGCGCCCCAGCGCCTGGGTCCACGACATGCCGGGCGGCGGGCGCATGTTTTACACGGCGTTCGGTCACGCGGTCAGCGCGTTCCAGGAGCCCGCCGTGATGGACCTGATCACCGCCGGCATCCGCTGGGCGGCGCACCGGCTGGATTAACAGAGATGACGCGGGCCACCCGCGGCGTTACATTCCCGCCCAGCGGCACCGTCCGGAGGAGGAGGTCACCATGAAACGAGTGATTGGAGCGGCGTTCCTGAGCGGAGTTGTGGTCCTGGTCGCGGGCGCATCGGAGGCGGGCGCGGCGGTTCGGCGCGTTCCGCATTCGTATCCGACCATCCAGGCGGCGGTCGACGCGTCCAGCCCGGGAGATTCGATCGAGGTGGGGCCCGGTCAATACTGCGGCGCCACCCTGGATCGCCCCGTGCACCTGCTCGGGCACGGCCAACCTGTCATCGTCGGTTGCGCCGGCGGGCCCGCCCTCTCGCGCGGCGAGCGGATCGGGTTCTTTCTGCCGGGGACGGCGGGGGACAACCCCGCCAGCGGCAGCAGCATCCAGGGCTTCGTGTTCGACGGACGCGGCCTGTCGCAGACCAACCTGGATCCGATCGCGCTGGCCATCTTTGCCCGCTTCGCGAACAGCGTGCAGGTCTCGCACAACACGTTCCTGGGGACCGTCCAGGCTGTCACCAACACCGCCGGCGACGACTGGACGATTTCGCAGAACCACATCGTCGATCTGACGCTGTTCGATTGCTCGGGCGCGCTGTGCGAGGGGGGCGACGGAATCGTGCTGCAGATCGCGCGCGGCGATCTGGCCACCGCCGGCGGCCCCAGCGATCCCGCGAACCGGCCCGAGCGCAACGTGGTCGTGGACAACCGGATCTCGGGCGCGATTCCGGACGGCTTCGACGCCTTCTCGATGGCGGGCGTCTTCGTGCTGGTGGCCGACGGCACCGTGATCGCGCGCAATCAGGTCAGCATCCCCGACAACCCGACGGCCGACGCGTCCGGGGACGGGATCCTGATCTCGAACAGCTGCTGCGGCGAGGCGCCCATCGTCCCCGGCGTGCGGAACACCGTGGTCATCGCCAACGACGGCCGCGGCAGCCAGTTCGCGGTGGTGGTCGAGGGGTCCGGTGGCGCGAACACGCAGGGCCTGGTGCTGTTCGGGAATCGCGGCACGGTGGAGATCGAGGGGACCGTCGTCTCCGACGACCACCATTGCCTGGCCCACCGCGACCGCGGACCGCACCACCTGCTCTTCTGAGCGCCGCCGGCGCCCGGACAACCTGAACCGGGCGCCCGGTGCCCAACGGACGGGTGCTGGTCCATGTCCTATTCTGGGTCGCCGTGGGCGCGCAGGACGTCACGCGCGCGCCCGCGCCGCCCCAGGCCGACCGCGCCGCGTCCCGGCTTCACCTGCTGGACGAGACGTTACGCGTCCCGTTCGGGGAAGACTGGGGCGGTGAGACGCGGTTCTTTGCGCGTTTCAAGTACCTCGACGTCGGCGTGTTCGCCCGCGCCTGGGCCGAGACCGTCTGCGACCGGCCGGACTGCGGAGGCCGTGGGGTTCAGGCCGGCGCGGAGATCAAGGCGAACCTAACCCCGGCGCTCGACGTGGGCCTGGACCTGGGCGTGCAGCGCGGGTCGACGGAACGCACCGGGTCCGTCATCCTGCCGCGGCTCCGAATGAAGTTCTGAACGGTCAGGAACGCCCGAAGCGCGCGGCCGAGCGGGCCTTGGCGCGGGCCGCCTCGACGACCCGGTCGCGCGGCGGTGACGTCGTGGTCAGATCGTCGACCAGATGGCGGGCCACGTGGAAGACGTCGTGCACGGCCTGGTCGAAGGCGGCCTGATTGGCCTTGGAGGGCGCGGTGAAGCCGGACAGCTTCCGCACGAACTGCAGGGAAGCCGCGCGGATCTCCTCATCCGTGGCCGGGGGCTCGAAGTTGAACAGGGTCTTGATGCTGCGGCACATCCCCGATCCCTAGCACAGGCAGGCGGGTGCGGCGGCGGCTTGGACCTTGGCGACGCGCCAGCGGTGCCTAGGTTGCGTCCTCATGGCCACCCACGTTTCCGAATCCGACAAACGGGAGCACGTCCGCAAGCTCATCAGTGGGTTCGACACCGCGATGCTGGTCACCCGCACGCTGGACGGCGCCCTGCGCGCCCGCCCGCTCAGCATCGCCGACAAGAGCGGCGACGGCACGATGTACTTCTCGACGGCCATCGAGTCGGGGAAGGTTCACGAGCTGGAACACGACCAGCATGTCGCGGTGGTGTTGCAGGGGAGCGGCAAGTACGTGTCGCTGACCGGCGAAGTCCACATCCAGCGCGACCGCCAGCTGATCGAGAAGCTATGGTCGGAGACGTGGCGCGTCTGGTTCCCCAAGGGGCCGACCGATCCGTCGTTGTGCCTGCTGGTGTTCGAGCCGCACGAGGCCGACTACTGGGACGCCGCCGGAGCGACCGGCCTGAAGTACTTCTTCGAGATGGCCAAGGCCTACGTCACCAACACCCGCCCCGCCTCGGACGACGACGAACGCCACACCGGCCACGTCAAGCTCTGAGTAGTATGTCGGCGCTTGCCCTCTTCTGAGCAACGTCCCCGGGTCCTCGTCAACTTCGCGACGTCGATCGACGGGAAGATCAACCCCGCGCCGGGCTTGCGTCACGGCAAGTTCATGATGTCGCGCGCGCGCGAGGACTTCCGGCGCATGCTGTCGCTGCGCGCGACGGCCGACGCCGTGCTGATCGGGGCCTCCAACCTGCGCGCCGACAACCCGGACCTGGCCATCCCGGCCGACGAGCACGACCGCCGCCGCGCGGCCGGCATCCCCGAGCCGTTGCGCATCGTGCTGACCAGCACCGGCGCCGGCATCACACCCGACATGCGGATGTTCGACCCGGCCCGCGGCGGCAAGTCCATCATCGTGCACGCCGCCGCCATGCCGGCGCTCGAGCGGCAACGCCTGGGCGCGGTCGCCGAGCTGGCCGAGCTGGGGGGCGAACGGGTGGCCGTCGAAGACCTGATGGCCTGGCTGGCGAAGCGCGGCGTCGCGACGCTGCTCTGCGAAGGGGGAGGCAACCTGTGCGCCCAGCTCTTCGCCGCGCGCGCCGTCGATCAGCTCTACGTCACGCTGGTCCCGCGCATCCTGGGCGGCGGGCGCGCCCCCACCCTGGCGGATGGCCCCGGGTTCTCGCCCGACGCCATCCCCGACGCCACCCTGGCCTCAATCGAGCGGCTGGGCGACGAGCTCTACCTGCGCTACGACTTCAAGTGGCCCGACTGACGAGGTTCGCCACGAACGAGCCGACATTCCGCTGAGGCTCGCGAAAATTCGCGCAACAATCTACGCTGCGGTCCGAAAAGGGCGACGATGCGAATCGATCGATTGTTCGGAGGGGTCGTTCTCACGTTCCTACTGTCGGGCTGTCCGACGCGCACCGTCTATTACGACGGCGGCGCATCAGTCGATGCCGGAGGGGGTGCCTCGGGAAAGGGCTCGGCGGGTAGCGGCGGCCGGGCCGGCGCAACCGGAGCGGGGGCAGCCGCAAGTGGCGGGGTGACCGGGAGCGGCGGTGCCGCCGGGGTTGGCGCAGTCGGCGCAGGAGGACACGCCGGCGGCGCTTCAGGCGGGATCGGCAGCGTGGCAGGAGGTGGCGGAACGCGCGCGACCGGCGGAACAAATGGCAGCGGTGGCGTGCCCGGAAGCGGTGGAGCACGCGCGACCGGGGGGGCAACTGCCAGCGGTGGTATGGCCGGCGGCGGTGCGAGCGGCAGCGGCGGCACGTCGTGCACTCGCACCTGCGGAACGAACGAGGTCTGCGACGGGAGCGGCAATTGTGTCGCAAAAACGGCTGACGGGGGATCCTGTACAAACAGCCAGCTGTGCCAAAACGGAAATTGCGCCAAAAGCGGCTCGACTGGAATCTGCTGCCCGGTGAACCAGGTCAACTGCGGCGGGTCGTGCGTTGACCTTCAGTCGAATGTGAACAACTGCGGAACATGCGGTGGAGGCTGTGCGAGCAGCGGCCAGGTGTGCATCGGCGGCGTCTGCAAGTGTGACGCGAGCTCATGTCCCAATGGGTGCTGCAATGGCAATACGTGCGTGGTGTACGCCTCCCAGTCCGTCAACACATGCGGCGCGGCCGGCATGGCCTGCTCCGCGTGCGCCGGAAGCTGCGACGTGACGAATGGTCGGTGCATGGTCACTCTGGCCTTGGGCCAGAACTGGCCGCTAAGCATCGCCCTCGACGCAACGAGCGTTTACTGGACGACCGAGAGTCCGACGGTGATGAAGGTGGGGCGCGAGGGGGGAACGGCGACCACGCTGGCCACACCGACGTCGGCCGTGGCCATCGCCGTCTCCTCGACGAACGTCTACTGGACGAGCCAGGTGGGGTTTGGCGGCTCAGTGATGAAGGTTCCCCTTGCTGGCGGCAGTCCGACGACCGTGGCCAGCACCGGGACGAATCCCAACGCCATCGCGCTCGACTCGACGAGCGTCTACTGGGTCGAGGCAGGCGCCAACGTCAACGGCGGCACGGTGATGAAGGCGCCGCTCGCCAGCGGCACCCCGACGACGCTCGCGTCAGCACAGGCCGGGCCCATCGGCATCGCCATCGACTCGACGAACGTCTACTGGGTCAACACTGGCAGCAGCGGTACCGGCAGCACGGATGGCTCCGTGATGAGGGTCCCGCTGGCGGGTGGCACGCCGACCACGCTGGCCTCTGGACAGTTTAGTCCCGCGGACGTTGCCGTCGACTCAACGAGCGTGTACTGGGTGAACTTTGGCGGCAATACGGGCAGCCCCGACGGCACGGTGATGAAGGTACCGCTCGCCGGGGGCACCCCGACCCCGATCGCCTCGGGACAGATTGGTCCGCGCAGTATCGCGCTCGACTCGACGAGCGTTTATTGGACCACCAATGCCACCGTGATGAAGGTGGCGGTCGGCGGCGGCACCCTCACCACGATCGCTTCGGGGCAGGCCGGTCCGAAATCCGTTGCCGTCGATTCGACGAGTGTCTATTGGACGAACAGCAACAGCACCGGCACCGTGATGAAGGCGACCCCGAAGTGAGCCAGCGGGTGGCTCGCGCAATGGAGGCGATTGGATCAGGCGAATGCCTCGGACGCGCCGGCTAAGAGCGACCGCGGGAGACTTTGGTCACTCGACGAAGTAGACGTCGTCGACCCAGATGTCGGTCATCAGCGGAGCGCCGGCGTCCGGGGCGATGTTCCGCTGGGCCTGCCAGTTGATCCCGTAGACCTGGGTCGGAAGCCACTGCGCCTGCTGGTAACCCCAGCTCGGATCGATGGAGATGCCATTGCTCGGCGGCACGCCGCCGTCACCCGCGTTCAGCACCACGGTGAACTGCTGCCAGCTGCTCGTGAAACCCAGGACTGAAGCGTAGCTGTTGTAGCACTTCGAGGTATTGCCGCCACCGCCATTGCAGACCTGGCCGCGCGGGTCGGTATCCGTGTCGGGGAACGAAACCTTGACCTGCAGCGACCCGCTCGAGTCCGGCGTCGTCGTCATCCCCCAAAAGGTGATTGCCTTGTAGCGGCTGATGTCAAAGGGGATGGTGGTCCTGGGGACGGAAGGTCCGGCGTCACCGGCGCCGCCTGCCCCGGTGTTGCTGGGGGGAGCCCCCGGATCGCCGTCGGGCTTCTGCGCGAACTCGAAGCCGACCCCGCAGGTGTCGTAGAGGCCATTGAGCACACAGGACTGGCGCGCGGCGTGCGCGCTCGGCCTGCAATCCAACGTCTTCGTCGGCGTCGGGATGGAGGTGAACATGAACGCACCTTGCGGCGGCGTCGACATGTCGAGCCCTGCGTCCGGGAAGTAGCTGGCGCCGCTGTTGTACCAGTAGCCGGCCGTCAGCGGCGACGTGATGCCCGCCTGCAGCTGGATCGGCCCATGGTCGGTCGTCTCCATGTCGTCGATGAGGACGTAGGTTGCGCCAACGGCGTTGGCCTTACATCCGGCGTCGGTGACCGGTGCAGCATCGTTCGAGTGACCGGCGTCATGGCCAGGAGGGTTTGCATGGCTGGCGTTGCTCGAGCAAGCGGCGAAGCCAGACAGGAACGCAACGCCGACCAGCGAACAACCTGACCCAATAAGCTGCTGACGCATCACCCTCTCCGAAGTTCGACTGACCTCCCCGGCGCTCGACGGCGCCGGGGAGATCGGATTACGGATCAACTACTTGATCGTGATGTTGTAGTCCGTGGTCTTCCACGTGTCGGCGCTGTAAACCTCGAAGCCCGTCTGAACGCCGAGCAAGTAGTAGCCGCTCTGCAAGCCGGCATACTTGCCCGCCGCGTCCTTGAAGTATTTGAGCAAGTCGAAATTCGTGACCGACGTCGACGATGTTGTCGGCACGTAACTGACGACCATTTGACCCGTTGTATTCGAGCCCACGTACGGGGTACGAGCGACACCGTCCGACCCAGTGACGGCCGCCCCGGCCCCCTGACTGGAGTACCCGATCGGCTGCTTGCCGCCGTTGCTGATCCAGATCATCAATTCGACCGCCGGAGTCGTCGTTGGCTGCTTGTTGGGGCCAAACCAGACGTCGTAGGCCGCATCTCCGCTGCTGCCGGTCGTGAAGGACCAGCTGCTCGTCACCGACGAGAGTGAGCCGATGGTCTTGTCGGCCTGGTAGGGGCCGTACAGCTGGATACCCTCCTCACCCGGCCCCCAGCCGCTGACGACGGCGGGGAAGGCCGCCGGGCTGTTACCTGAGGCGCCCGACTTGGCCGTGTACGTGAACCCGACGCCGGTGGCGGTTCCCATGACCTGCATCGTGATCGGAAGCCCGTTCGCGCTGAACGGGGCATTTTGCACGGCATAGCCGTTGATTCCGTTCACGGTCTGAGCCGTCGAATTCGACCAGGCCGGTCCGTATGACCCTGCGGCCACCAGGGGATTCGGCGCCGTCGTCAGCGGCACGACCTTCGTGATGCAGAAGTCGAAGGCACGCGACGAGGCATCCGGCGGAATGATGAGCTTCACGTCGCTCAAATTCGCCTGATCGACTGACTTTCGATGCGCCGGGTCATTGGCAAGGACGGCATCCGAGAAGAGGATGTTGTAGGTGACAGGGGTCCCGGCGACACCGGGGATCGTCACGCCGGGCGCGTCTTTCTTCGACGAGTCGCCGAGGTCATTGGGCGTCGGGTACTCGAGCTCGAGAACCGAGCCGCCGCTGCCCTTGCCGCTGGAACCTGACGCCAGGGTGATGGCGAAGCCCACGATGTTGCTCGCGTTCCAGGTGCCGGGCGCCGCGCTGTCGCCGGGGGGGCCCGAGTTGACCTTGAAGCCGAGACCGGCGTAGCCGCCGTTGGCGATCGAGCCGCTCAGGCACATCCCCTTCGACGTCGCGTTCCACGGAATTACCCCGGTGGGGCTGCAGGGGCTGCTCGTATCGGAGCTGTAGCAATACCAAGCTCCCTTGATGCCCCACTGATTGCCGCAGATGAAACCTGAGGCGTCCTCGTTGATGGTGCTCATGTCGGTGTTCGAGCATCCCGAGCTGCCGCCGCCGCCGGTCGACATCGAACCGCCGCCGCCGGTGGTCGTCGACCCGCCGCCGCCGGTGGTGCCCCCAGTATGCGAGCCGCCGCCGCCGGTGGGGTTCGAGCCGCCGGTGCCGGTGGGGTTCGAACCGCCGGTGCCGGTGGGGTTCGAGCCGCCCGAGCCGTTGACCACGGAACCGCCGCTGCCCGTGGTGCCGCCCGTGTTGTGCGAGCCGCCGGTGCCGTTCGAGCCGCCGGTGGCGTTCGAGCCGCCCGTCGCGTTCGAGCCGCCGGTGGCGTTCGAGCCGCCGCGGCCGGTGCTACCGCCCTGGCCGGAGCCGCTGCCACCGGTGCCGCCGTTGCTGGGCGCGGGGGAGGCGCAGGCGAGAAGGCCGGCGGCTGATAGCGCCACCAACGATAGGAGACGCGTGCGAGAAGTGACATAAGCTTGCCGAGTCATGCGGCTGCTCCTTTTGCTGCGGGGGTTTACGCGGGAATATTCGCGCGCAAGGGAGGGGTACAGTGCCGCCTCTTATACCTCAAGAAGCCGGTCCCCCAAGGAAAAACACCGGCCTCGGCACCCTCGGAAATTTTCCGACGGGGCGCATCTTGCTTGGCATCTCTAAGGCCGACGCGGTAGTCCATTGTCCTGCCGACGATGGGCTCGCTTGCTGCGGCGCTGGTGGTGTGCCTCCTGCAGGCGCAGGCGCTCGGTGGCGCGCCCGATGCGGGGGTGGCAGCGGCTTCGGCGAACCCGGATGCCGGGGGCGCGGGGCCGGCAGACGCGGCGCAGCCAGCCGTGGTCCCGCCCGCGCTCGTCCACTTCGTCCCGGCCGCCTATCCGCCGGACGCCGAAGCGGCCGGGATCACGGGGGCCGTCAGGTTGTCGATCGTCATCGACGAGACCGGCAAGGTCGGCGCCATCAAAGTCCTGGATCCGGGCCCCCACCCGAAGTTCGCCGCCGCGGCTGAGGCGGCCGTCAAGCAGTTCCAGTTCTCGCCGGCCATCATCAACGGCAAGCCGACGGCGGTGGAGATCGAGTACCGCTACGAGTTCGTCCTGCACAAGGCGCCCCCTCCCCCGCCCCCGACCGAAAAGCCGGTCTCACTGATCGGCCAGGTGGTCGAGCGCGGGACGCGCTCGCCGGTGGTCGCCGCCAGCATCGAGGCGGCGGGCGCCACGGCCGAGACCGACACCGACGGCCGGTTCACGCTGCGCGGGTTGCCGGTGGGTCCGGTCAAGGTTCACCTGGTCTCCTCGGCCCACCACAACCTGACCGTCGACGAGGTCATCGAGCCCGGCAAGGTCAAAGAGGTCGAGTACCGGATGAATCGCCGCCGGTACGGGCAGTTCGAGGCCATCGTCCGCGGGCAGCGCGAACGCAAGGAGGTCGCCGTCCACGAGATCACGGCGCAAGAGATCGCGACGGTCCCCGGCACGCAGGGGGACGTGCTCAAGGTCCTGCAGGACTTCCCGGGCGTGGCGCGCGCCCCGTTCGGCCTGGGCCTGCTCATCGTCCGCGGCTCGGCGCCGCAGGACACGAAGGTCTACCTGGACGGCGTCGAGATCCCGCTGGTCTTCCACTTCGGCGCGCTGACGGCGGTCGTGAACACGGACGTCATCTCGGGGCTCGACTTTTACCCCGGCAACTTCGCCTCCAACTTCGGCAACGCGATGGGCGGCACCATCGACGTCCGCACCCGCGATCCCAAGCACGAATGGCACGGCGCCGGGCACGTCGACCTGTACGACGGCGCCGCGATGGTCGAGGGGCCGGCCGGCAAAGGCAGCTTCTTCCTCTCGGTCCGCCGGAGCTGGGTCGACGAGGTGCTGAAGCTGGCCCTTCCGAGCGGGCTCAGCGTGGCGCCGGTGTTCTGGGACTATCAGGCCAAGTACGTCCACCGGCTGTGGGGCGGCCAGGGGCAGATCTTCGTGTACGGCTCCAGCGACGCGCTGGACATCCTGGACGAGAACACCGCGCGCAAGATCTCGTTCAACAGCGAGATCCAGTTCCACCGGCTCGCGGCGCGCTGGCAGCGCGGGTTCGCGTCCAACTGGCGCAACGACACCATCCTGTCCCTCGGCTACACGGAGACGGCCAACCAGGCGGTCAACGCCATCAAGCTGGAGGGGACGCTCTGGACGGTCAGCCTGCGGGACACGCTCAGCTGGCACCACTCGGATCAGCTCTCGCTGGAGATGGGGACCGACTCGTCGCTGCGATACCTGACGTACAACCTGGACCTGCCGCGCCTGTCACAGGCCCAGGCCAACAGCTCGTTCGGAACGGGCGGGCTGAACGGGAATCCCTCTCAGAACACCACCGCCTCGACCAGCTGGGCCCAGCCCGGCCTCTTCGCGACGCTGACCTGGGTGCCCACGCCGCGGCTTCGCCTGCAACCGGGCCTGCGCTTCGACGCCAGCAGCGACATCCAGCACGGCAACTCGTGGTGGTTCGACCCGCGCCTGTCCGCCTTCTTCCAGCTGACCCGGACCACGATCCTGAAGGCCGGCGTGGGCCTCTATTCCCAGGCGCCCCAGCCGCAAGACCTCATCCCGGCGCTGTTCGGCAACCCGAACCTCACCTACCAGCGCTCGTTCCAGTACAGCGTCGGGGTCGACCAGAAGCTGCCCCACGACTGGGACCTGGGCGTGACCCTCTACGACAAGCGCATGTGGCAGCTGGAGGCGATGTCGCGCCTGACCGACCCCATGGGCAATCCGCTCTACCTGTCGAACGGCGGCAAGGGGCGCTCGTACGGGCTCGAGCTGCTGCTCCGCCGCCAGATCATGAAGGGTTTTTACGGCTGGATCGCGTACACCTTATCCCGCAGCACGCGGCTCGACGATCCCTCCGAGCCCACCTACCAGTACGGCTGGCACCTCTACGACTTCGACCAGACGCACATCTTGACGCTGATTGCCTCTTATCAAACCGAGCACAACTGGACGTTCGGCGCGCGCGTCCGTTATGTCAGCGGCGATCCGTTCACGCCGTTCGTCAACGGCATCTTCAACGCCAACAACGGCCAGTACGTCTGCGTGGCCGGCGATCCGGACTCGGGGCGCGCGCCCGCCTTCTTCCAGGGGGACGTGCGCGTGGACCGGCGCTGGGTCTACGACAAGTGGATCTTCACCGGCTACCTGGACGTCCAGAACGTCACCAACCGCCAGAACCCCGAAGCGATCTTCCCGAACTTCAACTGCAACGGCTACGCGACGCTGACCGGGCTGCCGGTGTTCCCCACCATCGGCCTGCGGGTGGAGTTCTGATGCGCCGCAGCCCGGCCGCGCTGGCGATGGCGTTGTCGGCCGCGTTGGGCTGGATGTCGGGCTGCACGTCGGGCTTCGACCGCAACGATCAGATCGTCAACAGCCTGCGCATCCTGGGCGTGAGCGCGCACGTCGACGACCCGAGCGGGATGGGCATCGATTGGTCCGACGCCGACGTCGGCGACACGATTCACCTGAAGGCGCTGGTGGCCAATCCCGGCGGGCTCGCGACCGTCACCGTCACCTGGCTGGCCTGCCTGCCCATCACGGGTCAGACCCAGCCCTGCACCGACGAAGCCTACCTGCGCGAGCCGGCCAACATCATCCCGCTGTCGAGCGACCCCACCAGCGGCGTGCTGCTGCTGGGCACCGGCGTCGACGTCGATTATCAGGTTCCGGACGCGGTCAACCCGCTGCTGCAGATGCAGCTGGCCAACGCCGACGCGCACGTCAACGCCCAGTGCGCGCTTTACCGGCAGATCCCCGTGCTGGTGATCGCGCAGGACGATTCGAACGGCGCCGTGTTCGCGGCGGTCAGGAACTTGCGCCTCTCGCCCTGGAAGACCATCGCCCAGCACCCGGAAAACCCGAACTACGCCTACTACGTCCGCAACCAGAACCCGACCATCACCGCGTTCAACCTGTCGCCGACCGGCCTGGGCGCCTGCGACGGTCAGCCGCTGGCGACCCCGTGCAAGACGTACGCGGACTGCGGAGCCGGGGGAACCTGCGGCGACGACAACTTCTGCGCGGGCGGCGGCGGCGTGTTCCCGGACGGCCCCCAGACGGTGTGCGTCGCCACCGGACAGCCCCAGTCGTATTACACCTGCGGGCTGGACGGCCCGCAGATCGCCGACCCGGGCGATCCACCCAACGTGCCCGAGCAGCCCAACGTCACCTGGTACATGACGGCCGGCTCGCTGTCCTCCTTCGCGCCGCCCGCGAACGGGTCGGGCGGCAGCGTGGCCAGCCGCACCTTCACGGGCTTCACGCGCGGCCCGGGACCGTTCACGATCTACGGCGTCGTGCGCGACAACCGCGACGGACAGAACTGGGTTGCCCAAGACTTTCAGTGAACGAAAGGAACCGAACCGATGATCGTCCAGAAGCTGCTCGCCATCGTGAACCTGGGCGCCGCCTGGGTGCTGTGGCTGTTGATCGGGCTGTCGGTGATCTCGGTCGGAATCATGATCGAGCGGGCCGCCTTCTACCTGGGACGGCGCCTGCCGGCCCTGGACAAGCTCTCGCGCGCGCTGCTGGGCGGTGACCTGGCCGAGGCGCGCAGCGCCATCGCCGACCGCAACGGCATCGAGGCCCAGGTGGTCCGCTCGGCGCTCGAGCAGGCCGACCACGGCGCCGACGCGGTCGCGAAGGTGGTGGACGCCGAGATCAAGCGCGTGCGCCTCGAATACGAAGCTCGCCTGGCCTTCCTGGCCACGCTGGGGAACAACGCCCCCTTCATCGGCCTGTTCGGCACGGTGCTGGGCATCATCCAGGCCTTCGGGGACCTGGCGCGCAACCCCAGCGCCGCGGGGGCCAGCTCGGTCATGTCCGGCATCTCGGAGGCGCTGATCGCGACCGCGGTCGGCCTGCTGGTCGCGCTGCCGGCGGTCGTCGCCTACAA
>Ga0070679_100004437_pt1 | contig 12966 bp, 9 predicted proteins | sample KBSC63BmetaG_FD_65652 | JGI IMG/M metagenome (GOLD analysis project Ga0070679, IMG submission 65652) | Corn rhizosphere microbial communities from Kellogg Biological Station, Michigan, USA - KBS C6-3B metaG | ecosystem: Host-associated > Plants > Roots > Rhizosphere | place: USA: Michigan... | reverse complement strand
AGCTGGAATCGCTAGTAATCGTGGATCAGCTACGCCACGGTGAATACGTTCCCGGGCCTTGTACACACCGCCCGTCACGCCATGGAAGCTGTGAGCGCCCGAAGTCCGTGTCGAAACCTCTCACGAGGATCAAGCGGCCGAAGGCGAGCGCAGTGACTGGGGCGAAGTCGTAACAAGGTAGCCGTAGGGGAACCTGCGGCTGGATCACCTCCTTAACGGATTCTCGAGTAGACACCGTACGTTCTGACGCTCGCGTCGGAAGGTGCCGAAAGATCCCGTAAGTCGCAGCCACGCACGACACACACACTCGATTGTCTTTTTCAAGATGCGCCTGGAGCTCACGCTCCAGGCGCATCTTTGTTTTTCGCCCAAGCTCCGATCCTTCGTCCACGGCTCGCGGGGCCCCTCGACTTGCCGGCCGCCAGCACCCTGCATACGATACGTCGCGCGACGCACCGATTCTCCAGCACGATCGTGCCGTCGTTCTCACCGACTTGGAGGTATGCGATCGCGGCTCGTCTAACCGCTCGGTCCGTCGCGGGCGCGCTCGCAATCGCCGCAGGACTCGCCTCCGTTATCGCTTTGCGTGCACCAGACGCCGCAGCGGTGACCGGTGCGCGGTTGATCACCGCCGCACCGGTTACCAACGGCGCGCCTGCCGCGACGCCAGCGCCCGACCAGGTTCTCGGTCGAGCGCCGCGCGGCGCGGCCGATCGCGAGGCCGATCGCGAGGCCGGCCGCGCTGTTGGTGGTGAGCCCAGGTATTCCGCGCGCCGCGCCACGGGTCGAATCGAAGGCACGGTCGAAATCTCGACGGCGCTCTCCTCCCGCCGACCACAATTCCGACCGTACTCCGAGCCAGGCATGGGCTCGACACCGCCCCCGCCGCCCCCGCCGAGCGAGCAAATGGCGGCCGAGCTGCACAACGTCGTCATTTACGTCGACGGGGATTCGACAAAGCTCCCGGCGGACCACGAGCTCATAGACGCGCGGCGCCGCGGTGTCATGTCACAGCGCGGCGAACGTTTCACTCCGCATGTGGTGCCGGTCGTCGTCGGCGCGACGGTCGAATTTCCCAACGACGACGACGTCTACCACAACGTCTTCTCTCTTTCCGGCGCCGCCGGACCGCAAGGCTTCGATCTCGGCCGATACCCGAAAGGCGCATCGAGATCGATCACTTTCACGCGCAGCGGAACCGTTCAGGTGTTCTGCCACATTCATTCGGATATGAGTGGCGTCGTGCTGGTGCTCCCCAATCCCTTCTTCGCGTCTCCCGACGACGCGCATCACTTTGCGATCGATGCCGTGCCAGAAGGCACCTACACGGTCGTTGGCTGGCATGATCGCATCAAACCCGTCACCCGGCGCGTTCACGTAACGGCGGGTCAGACGACGACCGTCAACTTCAACATTCCGCTGCCGCAAGGCGGGGACCGGTAGCATGGCCTTGCTTGCCGCCATCCGCCGACGGTCGCTCAGCGCGAAGCTCGTCGTGCTCGGCGCGGTCGTCACCGCCGCGGTGGTGAGCGTCGCGTTCTGGGCGCTCGAAGTCGAGATTCGGGCGAACACGCGCGACGTGCTCACCGCACAGCTGGCGCGGAATCAACACACGCTCCAACAGCTTCAGACGCGCGACGCGCAGCAGTTGCTGTTTGCCGCCTCGTTGATCGTCGGCACGCCGCGGTTCGAGGCAGCCCTCAGCACGTATCGACTAGAGTCGTATACCGGGGGGACGCGGCGCGTCGAACTGGTGCGGACCGTCGAGGATGAGCTGCGCAACAGCCTACGGAGCGTCGACGCCGACCTCCTTGTGGCCACGGACGATTCCGGACGCGTGTTCGCGTCAGCGGGTCGATCGGGCTCGCTCCTCCGGAACGGAGCAAGTCTCTTCGCGCTCGCCGCGGTGCGCCACGCGATCGACCCGAACGCGCCGGCGGACTCGGGCGCCATGGCCGTGCTGCGCACCGATTCCGGTTTCGTCGAGGTTGCGGTCTACCCGGTGGTTCAGGATGGGTTCACCCTCGGCTCGCTCGTCGTCGGCCGACGCCTGAACGCGGCATTCGCGTCGGATGCAAGCGTGGCGTCAGATGCCGCGGTCGTACTGACCGCGGGGGATTCGATATTCGCCGCGAGCGACGGCGCGCTGGTCAAGAACAGCGTCGCGTCGACCCTGCAGGCGGCCGCGGTGTCAGGCCCGCTGGCAACCACGGTGCGCATCGGCCGCGACGAGTATGTCGTCGCCCCGGTCAACCTCGGCGAGACGCAGGAGCATGCGCCAGTGCGGGTGTGGATGCTGCAGTCGCTCACGCAGCGGGTTGGCGCGCTGACTGCGCCACTGCGCAGCGATTTCGTCTTCTACGGTGCGCTCGCCGTGGCCATCGCGGCGATCGGCGCGGCGATCGTCGCCCGCGGCGTGCTCGGACCGTTCCGCCGGTTCGTCGTGCACATGCGCTCCGGCGCGGAAGCGCAGCACCAACAGGGACAGTTCGACGCGCGCGACGAAGCACTCGAAGTGCGAACGCTCAACGAATCATTCAATCAACTCATGGATTCGCTGGCGTCGCGGCGCCGAGAGCTCGAGGCGCGGAGCGCGGAGCTCGTAGCGGCGAACGTCGTGCTCACCGACGAGATCAGCGAGCGCGCGCGGGTCGAGCAGGCGTTGCGTGAGAGTCAGGCCCAGCTCCGCCAATCGCAGAAGCTCGAGGCGATCGGCACGCTCGCCGGAGGCATCGCGCACGACTTCAACAATCTCATAACGGTCATCTCCGGATATACGCAGCTCGCGCTCATGCGCACGGACCAGACGAGCCCCGAAGCCGAGGATCTGCGCCAGGTCGTCGAGGCGTCTGACCGCGCGGCAAATCTCACGCATCAGCTGCTGGCGTTCAGTCGCAAGCAGGTGCTGCAGCCAACGGTGCTCGATCTGAGCGACGTCGTGAGCGGAATCGCGCCGATGCTGCGGCGCATCATCGGCGAGCATCTCGTGCTGCGGATCTCATCCGATACGCCGCTCGCGCGCGTGCGTGCCGACCGGGGCCAGCTCGAACAGGTGATCCTCAACCTCGCGGTCAACGCGCGCGACGCCATGCAGGGCGGCGGCGTGCTCACGATCGAGACGGCGAACGTCGCCGATCGGGCGGATGCGCGATCCGTAATTCTGACCGTGCGCGACACCGGGATCGGGATGACGCACGACGTCAAGGAGCGCGTGTTCGAGCCGTTCTTCACGACGAAGGAGCCGGGGAAGGGCACCGGGCTGGGATTGTCCACGGTTTACGGAATCGTAAATCAGTCGGGCGGCACGATCGCCGTCGACAGCGAGCTCGCGATCGGCACGACATTCACGATCACGCTGCCCGCGGCGGAAAGCGTTCCTTGCCCGGACGCCGATGGTGCCGAGCCGTCCGAGCTTCCGCGCGGCACCGAGACGATCCTCATCGTCGAGGACGCGGAGGACGTGCGCATTCTCACGCGCCGCACGCTCGAGGAGCGCGGGTACAGCGTGCTGGTGGCGCGCAACGCGGATGAGGCGCTCGAGATCGCGACCGTGCGCGAGATCGACGTGCTGCTCACCGACATCGTGATGCCGCGGACGAGCGGTCCGCAGCTCGTGAACAAGTATCTCGCGACGCATCCGTCGACGCTGGTGATCTACATGTCGGGCTACGCCGACGAAGCGCTCAGTCAGTACGAGCTCGATCCGGCCACGGTATTTCTGCGGAAACCGTTCACGCCGGCGGTGCTCGCTCGCACGGTGCGCAGCGCGCTCGATACCGCACGCGGAGCTCGCACCCAATCGAATGCCGGATCGCACACCGGATCGCACACCGGATCGCACGCCGGTGCGACGGCGGACTGACGGAATGCCTATGTCGAGGCGAGTGATGGTCCGCTGTCTGGTCGCGGCGTTCGCGGTGAGCGTCTCAACGGCGCGCGTCTCGGCGCAGGGCGTATTGATCCAGGGCATCGTCGACGGCGAATTCTGGTCGACGAACGCGACGTCGAATCTTCTCACGCGCAACGTCGGCCGCGCTTCAGGGCTCGGCCGGATTCAGATGTGGGGTGCCTACGAGCCGATCTCGCGCCTCGTAGTCTATGCGCAGGGGCAGCTCGAGGGCGGGCCGGCGCGCGGTGAGCCCGGGTCCGAGGTCTATACCAACCAGTTCGGCGTGCGCTACCTGGCATCGCCGGCGTTCGTCGTCGATGTCGGCCGGTTCACGCCGATCATCGGGACATTTTCGTCGCGGCATTTTTCGACGCGCAATCCGTTGATCGGTGAGCCGGATGGATACGCGGCGGACTATCCGTACGGGATCAAGGTGAGCGGAGAGGGGCGCGGCTTCGACTATCGAGCCGGGCTCGTGTCGTTACCGACGACGCACGTCGGTTACGAGCCGGCACCGTCAGCACGAATGCGTCCGGCGATTGGCGGCGGGTACAGCCCGATGGTCGGTCTCCGCTTCGGCGCGTCGTTCACGGCGGGGCCGTACCTCTCGAAGCAACTCTCCGCGGCGCAGCTGAATGGCCGGCCGTGGACCGACTATCAGCAAACTGTGATGGCGTTCGACGCCCAGTATTCTCGCGGCTATCTGGAAACGCACGTCGAAGCCGCGCGCGGCACGTACGACATCGCGGGGCGGTCGGCGATCGCCGGCTTCACGTACTACGGCGAGGCGAAGTACACGCTCACGCCGCGGTTTTTCATCGCTGCGAGGGCCGAGCGAAACAAGTATCCTTTCATCCGTCCCCAGGCAACGTTGCCATGGACCGCACGCCTCACGGATTTCGTGGACGGGGAAATGGGCGCGGGTTTCCGAATCACGTCGTCGACGCTGATCAAGGCATCGGTGCGCGGCGACCGATGGTGGGTGCGGTACGGAGCACCCGGCTATCGCGGGCAGGGCGGACATGCGTTCGCCATGCAGCTGTCGCAGGCGTTCGACGTGATGAATTGGGTGGACCGAGCGCGACTGCGGTAGGGTTTTTTCAGCGGGCGAACTGCTGCACCGGAAAGCCGATGTCGATTGACCGACGCCGCACGCCTGATTAACTTCCGCGACTCGACAGAAGTACGTAAGGGCCTGTAGCTCAGGTGGTTAGAGCGCACGCCTGATAAGCGTGAGGTCGGAGGTTCAACTCCTCCCAGGCCCATTTGTGACAAGCGGCGGCATCGTCACCACGATGCCGCCGCGCTTTTTTTGTCACGCCCTGATCGCGCCGCCAGGGCCGCGCCGGCTGTTCGGCGTCAGCCCGGGACTCGACGACGGCACGTCGCGAAGGCACGCGCCGGCCGTCGAGACGCACAGTTTCGATGCCGATCTCCGCGCGAGCGGTGAGCCCGCCGATCTCCATCAGATAATTGGCATAAGAACTTCACTCCTGGCGCACGCCGAAGCCGTGCTGCTCCAACGTGAGCACGACTTCCTGGACGTGCTCGCGTCCACGCGTCTCGAGCTGCATCACGATTTCCACATCCCGCACGGAGATGTCGGCGAAGGCGCGGCGGTGCGAGAGCTGGAGGACGTTGGCGCCGGCAGCCGCCACCAGCGCCGAAAGGCGCGCGAGGTTGCCTGGGCGGTCGGCGACCGTCACCGCGAGCACCGCGAGCCTGCCGTCCATGACCTGGCCTCGCGCGATGATCCGCTCGACGATGTTGACGTCGATGTTTCCGCCCGAGAGCACCATCACGGTGACGTCGTTCGCGTCGATCGGGAGTTTTCTGGAGACGAGTGCGGCGAGTGGAACGGCACCTGCGCCCTCCGCGAGCACCTTCTCATGCTCGAGCAGCAGGTGAACGGCGGCGGCAATCTCTTCTTCATCGACGCTCACGATGTCGTCGACGTAGCGTTCGATGAGCGGGAACGTCCGCTCTCCCACGCGCTTGACGGCGATGCCGTCGGCGAGCGTGTCCGCGGACTCGAGCTTCACGATGTGCCCTGCGTTTCGCGACGCGAGGGCCGACGGCGCGGCGGCGGCTTCGACGCCGAAGATTCTCATCAATGGACGTTGCTCCTTGAGCGCGATGGCGATTCCCGAAATGAGCCCGCCGCCGCCAATCGGAACAACGACCGCGGTAGTCTCGGGGAGTTGCTCGAGGAGCTCGAGCCCGATGGTACCTTGGCCCGCGATGACCTGCTCGTCGTCGAACGCGTGCACGAGGATCCGGGCTTCCTCGCGCTCGAGGCGCCGCGCTTCGCCGATCGCCTCATCGAGCGTCGCGCCATGAAAGCGCACGTCGGCGCCGAACCGCCGAGTGTTCGTCACTTTGATGAGCGGCGTATGCTCCGGCATCACGACCTGAACGTCGATGCCGAGTCGAGCGCCGTGGTAGGCGACCGCCTGCGCGTGGTTGCCGGCGCTCGCGGTGACGACGCCGCGCTTGCGCTCCTCCGGCGTGAGTCCGAGAAGGCGATTGAGTGCGCCGCGATCCTTGAATGAGCCGGTGCGCTGCAGGTTCTCGAGCTTGAGGAACAGCGGCCCCGGCACGCGCTCGCGCAACGCGAGCGCCGGCACGACGGGCGTGCGCACGACGGCAGCGCCGATCGAATCGCGAGCGTGCTGGATGTCGATGAATGTTGGCATGGCTTCTCGATTGTCTCCGACGAATCGCGATCGCAGGATTACCTCTATACTTGAGTATAGGGCAGTCCTGTGCGACACCGCCGGATGACGGTTTACCGTCGAACAGTGCACAGGCTCGCCGATCGTCCGGCGAGCAGGTGTCGCAATGCACGGCGCCGATTCCTTCCGTCTCGTTTCATCCCGCCACCGATCCATGCTTTTCGTCGACAATCAGGGAATCACCGACGCCCGGGTCAATCTCGCGCTGGAGGAGCACGTGCTCCGCGAGAGACTCGGCGGTGAGGACTGCGTCCTCTTCTACATCAACGCGCCGGCGATCATCATCGGGCGGAATCAGAACACCATCGAAGAGATCGACCCTGACGTCGTCGCCGCGCGCGGGATCACCGTGGTGCGGCGCATCTCTGGCGGCGGAGCGGTCTATCATGATCTTGGAAATCTGAACTTCAGCTTCATGACGCGGGCGGTGAGCGATCGCTTCAGCCGCTACGAGCACTTCACGCGGCCGGTCGTGAATGTGCTTCGCTCGCTCGGTGTTCCGGCCGAGTTGGGCGGCCGAAACGACATTCTCGCCGATGGACGCAAGATCTCGGGGAACGCGCAGTTCGCCACGCCGGACCGCATGTTCAGTCACGGCACGCTCCTCTTCGACGCCAACCTCGACGACGTCACCGCGGCGCTGCGGCCCAAGCCCGGGAAGGTGGAGTCGAAGGGGGTGAAGTCGATTCGCAGCCGGGTGGCGAACATCCGGGAGTTCGCGCGCGAGCCGATCACGGTCGCGGATCTGCGCGAGCGCATCCTCGAGGCAATCTTCGGCACGCGGGAGCGGGCGTGTATTCCGACGCTCGCGCTGACCACCGCGGATTGGGACGCGATTCGCGCGCTCGTGGCGCGGAAGTACGGCGCGTGGGCATGGAACTATGGCGAGAACCCGCCGTCGAACGTGCAGCACGCGCGACGCTTTCCGGCCGGGGAGATCGACGCGCGGATCGATGTGCAGGCGGGGCATATCGGCGCGATTCGGCTATTCGGCGACTTTATGGGGCGGCGTGAGGTCGGTGAGCTGGAGGCGCGGCTGCGAGGCGTACGCTACGAGCGTCCGGCGATCGCGGCGGCCCTCGACGGCGTGGACGTATCAGCGTACTTCGGAGACATCGGCGCCGACGACGTGTTGAGCGTGATTTGCGGATAAGGCCGCAGCCGCCTGACACCCGCCGAAGCGAAACGCGCGGACGGCGTTCCCCAAGCGCACATGCGTCAAGGCCGCCGGAGTTTCGTGAGTGCGGAGCCCTTATGCATGGCGATGTGATCCGTCTTGTCGCTCCGGATCTCGTACTGCGGCTCCTCCGGACTCGCGTGCACCGTGTAGTTCTTGAAGCGGATTTCTGAGGTGACGACGCGAGTGATGTGTCCCGTGACTCGCCCGGCCTCCGAGTTCCAGCTGACATGGTCCCCAACGTGAAACTGATGTGCTCTCGGCATCGAAGCTCCTTGGGGTGGTAGGCGAATTCCCGACACAGAACCGGTGCTTCACTTGCGAGCGAAAGCCCGGCGACGTACATCGTCATGCCGCGTGCCGTCGCGGCGATGCAGATACGGCCGTTCGAGTTTGGGTATTATAGTATATTCATGACGCGACACGCGGCGCCCGGCGCGTCATTCGCCCGCGAGTTTTCCACCGCGCACCGCGCCAACCGCCAATGATCCGTCGTCCCTTCGTCCAGGTCTGATTGACGGAGTCACCCGTATGGCGTAATACCCGTCAGCGAGTGTGACGAGACGTGTCTGAACACTGGAAGCCGGAGCGAGGGCGCTCCGGGGGCGAGCAGGATGTAATGGCATACGACCGTATCGATTCGAGCGGACTGCGGACCGTCGCTGACCGAGGCGCGCCGCGCAATCGGTGGTCCATATCGTCCGGGCTCGTTCCGTTGGTCCTCGTGGTCGTGGCGCTCGTCGGATCCGTTGCGATCCCCGCGCGCCAGACGTGGCTCATCACCGGGCTTCTGCGCGAAACCACGGAAATTCTCGGACCGGCGCGTCTGCTACAGGCGGAGCTGCAATCCGGAGTCGCGGAGGAGATCGGCGCGCTGCGACGGTACGCAGTTTCGGGCGACACGATCAGTCTCGCGCGCTATCGGGCGGCGGCCCGACGCGATGATGCGCGAGCGAGCGCGCTCGAGGCACTTGCCGGTCGTTTCCAGGGCCCCGCACCGGCACACGCGGAAACGATTCGACAACGGCTCGCGATGTGGCGGCAAGTGGCCGACTCGCCGATAGAGCGAAGCGGCACTCCGGCGGGTGTGTCGGCGGCCGTGGAAGCCGGACAAGTGCACTATGACGCATTCCTGGTGGCGATCGCCGACCTGTCCGCCGACTTCGCCGCCCAAGCATCGGCACGAGACGATCGCGTCAGCTCGTTGGAGCGTCTCAGTCTGATGTGGAACGTCGCGCTGGTTCTCGCCGCGTTCGGAGCACTCTCCTCGGTGATCCTCTTGAGCGCTCGAGAGCGGCGGCTCTCGGCGCTGCTGCGGACGCGCGTCGAGGAAGAGTCGGCGCGCGCGCGGCATGAAGTCGCGTTGCGGGAGTCGGCCGAAGCGCTCGCCGCCGCGTTCACGACCGAAGAGGTAACGCAACGCATCGCGCATGCGGCGCTGGACGCGGTCGACGGACGCGGTGCCTTTGTCGAATGGATTTCGCGTCGTCCGGGGGCGCCAGACACTCTCAGCGTGAGCGCGGCCGCGGGGACTGGCGCTCCGCCGCTCTCGAGCTCTTGCGAGTTTGCCGGCTCGTACACCGAGCGTGCCACCGCCGGCGGGGTTCCCGAGCTCGTCACGAACTTCGGAGGTCCTAGTTCCAGTCTTCGGACCACCTTTACTGCAGGTCCCGCCGCGGCGATCGTGGTGCCGCTCGGGGCCCCGGGAACGATGGTTGGCGCGCTGATCATCCTGAGCGCGCGCGATCACTTCCGATCGGACGACGTGGCGCGCGCCGAGATCTTCGGGCACATCGCGGCGATGGCCTATGAGAAGGTGCGGCTTTTGGACGAGGCAATCGAGCGACGGCTCAAGCTGGAGCAAGTAATCGCCAGCCGGTCGCGTTTGATGCGTGGGTTCAGTCATGACGTCAAGAATCCCATCGGCGCGGCGGACGGATACGCCGAGTTGCTCAGTGACGGGGTGTACGGACCGCTGAGCGCGCCGCAACGGGAAAGTGTCGCGCGGATACGCCAGTGCATTCGCGTCGCGCTTGGTTTGATCGACGACCTCCACGAATTAGCGCGTGCCGAAACGGGACATCTCGCGCTCTTTGCGGAGTCCGTCGATCTCGGGTATCTGGTACGTGACATGGGCGAGGAATACCAGGCGAGAGCTCGATCGCGTGGGTTGCGGCTCAGCGTGAATGTCGCGGCAGACTTGCCTCTCGTTCAAACCAGCAGGACGCGGGTGCGCCAGATCCTGGCAAACCTTCTCTCCAATGCCATCAAATACACCGACGGTGGATCGGTAACGATGAGCGCGGGGCGCGGCTCGGTTGGCCCAGGCGGCGGCGACTGGGTTCACATCGAGATTGCCGACACTGGACGTGGCATTCCCTCGGACAAGCTCGATTTCATTTTCGAGGAGTTCGGCCGGATCGGGGACGGCGAGCAGACGGGTGCGGGTCTCGGGCTGGCGATCAGCCGACAGCTCGCGCACGCCCTCGGCGGTCAAATCACCGTGATGAGTCAACCTGGCATCGGCTCGGCGTTCATCCTGTGGCTTCCACTGGTATCAGGGGCCCCTGGTGCGGCTGGTGCGTCAGACTCGCAGCGTCAGGAGCGCAACGTCGGGCAGGAGCGCACTTGACAACCCTTTGACGGGATGTATTGTTCATGCCATGAACGACATTGTCACCCCCCAGCCCGCGCCCACCAAGGCCGCGAACGAAGATGCCGGGATGCTCGGCATCCTCCAGGTTGCGCGGGTGCTTCAGACGCGGCTCGAGGCTGCTCTCGAATCCGTAGGGCTCTCGGCGCCCAAGTATCATGCGCTCGAGGCGCTGGTCCGGGCCGACGATTCGGTGCCGCTGAGCGTGCTTGCGGACCGGCAGCAGTGCGTCCGCTCGAACATCACGCAGTTGGTCGATCGGCTGGAAGCGGATGGGTTGGTCAAGAGAGTTGACGACCCCGCCGACCGGCGTTGCGTCCGGGCCGTGATTACCGAGCTAGGCGCGGAAAGATTCGCGGCGGGTACGGAAGCGATTCGCAAAGTTCAATCGGACCTCACGGCTGGCATATCCGCGGCAGATCGCGCGAACTTCCTGCGCGTGCTCTCCGAGTTCCAGGGCCGCTGAGTTTTTTTAAACAAATAGTTCATATCCTGCACTATCAATATGATCAACCATCTATCGAATGAACGTGGCTTGGTGCGCGTGATGCGGACCGGGCTCTGGCTGGCGGTCGTCACAGCCCTGCTCGCATTCGGTGTTCGGATCGCCGAGGGGCAGGCGAGCGTGACCGTCCCCGCGAATTCCGCGGCTATGGTCGCCGGGCCCATCCCGCCGCATCCGTCGAGCGTGCCGTTCGCGGTAGGAGAGGAGCTGGTTTACCACGCAACGTTCGGCGTTCTCCCCGCCGGATCGGCGCGGATGCGCGTCGAAGGGATCGATACGGTCCGCGGGCGTTCCGCGTACCACGTGACGTTCGCCATCGACGGCGGTATCCCGTTCTTCCGAGTGCACGACCGATACGAGAGCTGGATCGACACCGAGACGCTGTCGTCGCTCCGGCACAAGCAGATCATCTCGGAAGGGCGATATCACCGAACGACCACGTACGAGATGTTCCCCGATCGCGCCGAGTACCGCAAGAACGATGAAGATCCGCAGGCGAGTGTCACATCGCCGCTGGACGACGGGTCCTTCATCTACGCCGTGCGCATCGCCGGGATTCACGTCGGCGACACGGTGCGGAACGAACGCTACTTCAAGCCCGACAAGAATCCCGTCGTGCTGATCGGACTGCGTGAGGACACCGTATCGGTCGGTGCGGGAACGTTCGTGTCGACCGTCGTGCGCCCGACGATCAAGACGAGTGGAATCTTCTCCGAGCATGGCGACGCGCAGGTGTGGTTCACGAACGACGAGCATCGCTATCCGGTGCAGCTCAAAACGAAGTTTTCAAAGTTCTCATTGACGTTGGCGCTCGAGTCGGTCACGGCCGGCACGATCGCGATGCGATGAGCGAGCGCGACGACGCGCGCCATCCACGTGCGCTCACGTCCGGCGCGCCGGTCAACCAGCCAGGCCCTTCATTCCCCCAAATCCCTGCAATGAGACACATCGCGTCGCGTCATACCAGTTCTCTAATTTCGTGCCTCGCCCCGCTGGTGATGCTCGCGGCGGCGTGCAGCACGCCCAAGCCGGTCGCGTCGGCGCCCGAGGTCAGCGTGGCGCCGGCGATCAGCCGCGAGATCACGGACTGGGACGAGTTCACCGGCCACTTCGAGGCCGTGCAGTCGGTCGAAGTTCGGCCCCGCGTCTCGGGGTTCATCCAACACGTGTCGTTCCCCGAGGGTGGCACCGTCCGCCAGGGCGACGTGCTGCTGACGATCGATCCGCGCCCGTACGAGGCCGAGGTGGCGCGCGCGGAAGCGATGCTCGAGCAGGCGAAGACGCGCGGGCAGCTCGCGCAGCAGGAGCTCGATCGGGCGAAGCAGCTCGTCAACACCCAGGCGATCTCGCGCGAGGAGCTGGACGCGCGGACGAGCGGCGTGACGGAGAGCGCGGCGGCAATTCGCGCGGCGGCGGCAGCGCTGCGGAACGCGCAGCTCAACCTCGACTGGGCAACCGTGCGCGCGCCAATCTCCGGTCGCGTGGGACGCGCCGAGATCACGGCGGGCAATCTCGTGCAGGGCGGATCGCCGTCGGCGTCGCTGCTGACGACGATCGTCTCGCTGGATCCGATCTACGTCTACTTCGATACCGACGAGCAGGCGTATCTCAAGTATGTCGGCGGCGCGGGCGGCGCGGGTGCGGCGGGAAAGCACCGCATCGTGGAAGTTGGCCTGGCGAACGAGACGGGATTTCCGCATGAGGGAACGCTCGATTTCGTCGACAACCGCGTCGACCAGACGGCGGGCACGATGCGCATTCGCGCCGTGCTGCGAAACCCCGATCATCAGTTTGCGCCAGGCTTGTTCGCCCGCGTGCGCCTGGCTGGCGGCGCCGCGCGACAGGCGACGCTGGTGGAGGATCAGGCGATCGGCACCGATCAGGATCGCAAATTCGTGCTCGTCCTCAAGCCGGACAGCACCGTGGAATACCGGGCGATTCAGGTCGGTCGAGTGGTGGACGGACTGCGTGTCGTGCAATCGGGGCTCGCGCCCGGCGAGACCATCG
>Ga0070679_100004433_pt1 | contig 12970 bp, 13 predicted proteins | sample KBSC63BmetaG_FD_65652 | JGI IMG/M metagenome (GOLD analysis project Ga0070679, IMG submission 65652) | Corn rhizosphere microbial communities from Kellogg Biological Station, Michigan, USA - KBS C6-3B metaG | ecosystem: Host-associated > Plants > Roots > Rhizosphere | place: USA: Michigan... | reverse complement strand
TTCGGTGTCGGACCCGGACAGCCTGCCGGAGCACTTCACCCTGGCGCTCAGCATCGACGGCGGAGCGCAACGCCGCTGCCGCGTGGTCTGGAAAGCCGACTCGCAGATCGGTGTGGAGTTCCTGAAAACGCCGAAACGGAACCCGCGGCAGGCCAATCCGCACCCCGCCCATCGCGACAGACCTGTTGATGGGCCGATGGCCGCTTCTGGCCAAATCGACGTGGAGTCGATATCTCAGGGCTGACCGCTTCCCGCCACGAGACATCGTTACGGTTAACGTCAGTCTCGCCGAAGCCGTCTGTGCCGCGACGGCACGACTCTCGTGGCCCAGATCTTGAACCGTCCGACTCCCGCCGTTCGGAGCCAGGCCATGACCATCGACCGTCGCCGCCTCATCGCCATTTCTGCGCTCACCGGAGCCCTGCCGGCTGCATGGGCCACCCCGGCCGCCGCCGCCCCGCTGGCGGCATTCGGCGTCGACGCCACGGAACTCGGGGTGCGCGCGGGGGGCGGTGCCGACCAAAGCCGCATGCTCCAGGCGGCGATCGACCGGGCCGCGGGCGCACGCGTGCCGCTGATGCTGGGTCCCGGCGACTACCACGCCGGCGGCCTGGTCCTGCCGAGCGGCGCACAGATCGTCGGCGTCCGTGGGGTGACGCGGCTGATCTTTGCCAACGGCTCAGCGCTGATCGGGGCAAGCCGGGCCGACCATGTGACTCTCGCCGGCCTCGTCATCGACGGCGCCGGCCGCCCGACCGATATCAACGGGCTGATCCATTTCGAGCATTGCGACGACTTGCGGATTTCGGATTGCGAGATTCACAACGCCGGCCGCACCGCCATCCGCCTGGAAGCGGTGCAAGGCGTGATCTCCGGAAACACCATCATCAAGGCGGGTGATGTCGCGCTCTATTCGGTCGATGCGCGCGGCCTCAGCATCCAGAACAACGTGGTGCGCGGCGCCGGCAACGGCGGCATCCTGGTCCACCGCTCGACCGTGGGCGACGACGGCACGCTGATCGTCGACAACCGCATCGAGGATATCGCCAACGTCGCTGGCGGGTCCGGTCAGTTCGGCAACGCCATCAACGTCTTCCGTGCCGGCAACGTGATCGTACGCGGCAATCGCATCAGCCGCGCTGCGTTTTCGGCAGTACGCGGCAATTCCGCATCCAACATCCAGATCGCGGGCAACACCGCGACCGAGATCGGCGAAGTGGCGATCTATTCCGAGTTCGGTTTTGAGGGCGCGGTGATCGCCAACAACACCGTCGATGGCGCGGCCATCGGCGTCGCGGTGGCGAATTTCAACGAAGGCGGACGGCTCGCGGTGGTGCAGGGCAATCTGATCCGCAATCTCAAGCCTCGCCGTCCCGCCGGCACCGACCCGAACGACGGCGCAGGCATCGGCATCGCAATCGAAGCCGACGCCGCGGTCACCGGCAATGTGATCGAGAACGCCCCCCACTCCGGCATCAGCATCGGCTGGGGGCATTACATGCGCGACATCTCCGTGGTCGGCAATGTGGTGCGCAACGCCCCGCTCGGAATCACCGTTTCAGTGACGAACGGCGCCGGCAATGCGGTCATCGCCAACAATCTGATCTCAGGCGCAAGCCGCGGCGCCATCGTCGGCATGGACCATGCCCGGCAGGTCACGGGCGACCTCACCGCCGAACCACAGCGGTTCGCCAACCTTCAGATCAGCGGCAACCGGGTGCGATAACTTCACCTTTGCGTTTCAGGATTGGCGCTGATCGTATTTTTCACAGCGAACCTGCTCCCACCTCGCCGGTAAATGCTCTAGCATCCTGTGGGCGAGAGCATCTTTGGGCGAACGACCGGAGATAGAATGTCGGCGGGTTCCAGCGTGGCAGGCGAAACTACGGGCGGGCTTTCCGGCGAAAGCATCATCCGGGAAATCAAGAACAGCCGGATCGGCTTCGTCGTGTCGGTGCCGGACATCACCACCAGCGAGGGGTTGCTTCGGCCCCTTGCGGCCCAGAGCGAACCGCGTCTCGTCAGGATATGCAAAGAGGACGAAGGCGTCGCGATCTGCGCAGGTCTTGCCTACACCGGCCAGCGCGGCCTGTTGCTGATCCAGCAGACCGGCCTCCTCGACTCCATCAACGCCGTGCGTGGCATCGCGGTCGAGTATTCGCTGCCGATCTGCATGATGGTCGGCCTCCTGCAAAAGGAACCCGGCGTACCGCCGCGACAGTCCAAAAGCTACGGCGTCCGCATTGTCGAACCCATCCTCGACGCCATGGGCATCGCCTATCATGAGATCGAACAACAAGCCGACGTCGCGAAAATCCGCCCCGCCATCGACGGGGCGTTCGCACAGAGCAAGCCTGTCGTCCTTCTGATCGGGCAAACGCCATCATGATGAAACGCGACGACTGCCTGCGAGTCATCGCCCGCCACGTGACCGACAAGGATATTGTCGCTCCGGTTTATTCGACCGCCTTCGACTGGATCGACATCCGGCCGAGCGCGCTGAATTATTTCGCGCATGGCGCCATGGGCCTCGCCTCCTCTCATGCGCTCGGGCTCGCGCTCGGCCGCCCCGACAAGCGGGTGATCGTGCTCGACGGCGACGGCAGTCTGCTGATGAACCTCGGCACGCTGGTCACCGTTGCCGAAGCCGCGCCGAAAAACCTGTTTCATTTCGTCTGCGAGAACGGCACCTATGAGGCCAACGGCGGCCATCCGATCCCCGGCCGTGGCACGGTGAGCTTCGCCGGCCTCGCGCGCGCGGCGGGCCACAAGAACGTCTACGAATTTTCCGACCTGAAGATTTTCGAACAGCAAGTGGGCGCGATCCTGTCCGAGCCAGGCCCCGTGTTCGTCTGTCTCAAGATCGTGTCGAGCGGCGATCAGGAGCGCGACTACACCCGTCTCCACGGTGCACCGGTGCGCAAGGCTTTCAAGGATGCCCTGGACGCCGGGTGACATTCGCCGCCCCTCTCTCAGCGGCACCACACCTTGCTGCGGCGAGAAACCATCTCGCGAAACTGTGAATGCGTGCACTTGGCGCGGTTGCGGCCTGCCACGTTTCCGTCTCGAACGGTTCCTATCCTGATGCCTATGGATTCATCCGCCACCGCGGCCGCGGGCGACGCCGCCCGGTCCCGCCGCCTCACACGCAAGACGGCTTTTGTGCTTTCCATTCTCTCGCTTTTCCTCCTCCCGATCGCGGCACGCGCAGCCCTCTATGCCTACGAAGGCGGACCGGGAAGCTGGCGCAACGCCGATTGGTCCTCGACCGGAAGCCTGCCGGCCGCGTCAGCCGTTCCAGAGGCGCGCGTGCTCGTCATGTCCGGCCGCACTGGCGGCTGGAAGGGCGTGTTCTCCGTCCACTCGTGGATCGTGCTGAAGACTGAGAACGCGAAGGCGTGGCGTCGTTACGATGTGGTCGGCTGGGGCAATCCGGTGCGGATCGACGGATGGCCGCCGGACGGCCGCTGGTTCGGCAACAGCCCGCAGGTGGTCCTGGATCTGCGAGGCGATGCCGCGGCGCAGGCGATCCCGAAACTCGAAGCCGCTGTGAAGGGCTATCAATACGCCAATGCCGGCGACTATCGCATCTGGCCGGGCCCGAACAGCAACACCTTCGTCGCCACCATGCTGCGCGCCATCCCCGAAGCGGAAGCCATCCTTCCGGCCAACGCGGTCGGCCGCGACTTCCGGCCCTGGCCCTACGCCGGCCCGACCGACAGCGGCACCGGGGTTGAGGTCAACATCTGGGGGCTGCTCGGCGTCAAAGCCGGCTGGATCGAGGGCCTTGAGTTCAATTTCCTCGGCCTTGTGGCCGGCGTCGACATCCGCCGCCCCGCCGTCAAACTTCCCGGCTTTGGCCGGATCGGCATGTCCCCGAAAACGACCGCGATCGCGGCGGCGGACTGACAGACCGCACGACAAGGCTCGCCTGCCAAACGCGATCGTGCTCAAGTGCGGCAAGAACCGCCGCGGATGAACCGCGATGAAGGAGGCAGCCCGATGCACTCGCACTCGATGCAGCGTTGGACCCACGACCACGTCTTCCTCGGCCGTGATCACGATCGCAACGCCCGGCGCACCTGGATGGTGGTCGGACTGACCGCAGCGATGATGCTGGTCGAGATCGCCGCAGGCCTGGCCTTCGGTTCGATGGCGCTGCTCGCCGACGGCGTACACATGATGACGCATGCGGGCGCGCTGACCATCGCGGCGGCGGCGTATGCCTACGCGCGCCGCCATGCGCGCGACCCAAGCTTCAGCTTCGGCACCGGCAAGGTTGGCGATCTGGCGAGCTTCGCCAGCGCCATCGTGCTGGGCGTCGTCGCATTGCTGGTCGCCTATGAATCGGTGATGCGGCTCTATTCCCCGACGCCGATCCTGTTCGACCAGGCGATCCTGGTGGCAACCGTCGGCCTCGCAGTCAATGTGGCCAGCGCGTGGATTTTGGGCAGCGGCGGTCATCAGCACGATCACGGCCACCACCATCATCACGATCATGGCCACAGTCACGACCACGATCACGACGATCATGACCACAGCGATCACGCCCATCACAACGCGCACGACAGCGTCGGCCAGGACCACAATCTCCGCGCCGCCTATGTCCACGTCCTCGCCGACGCCGCCACATCCGTCCTCGCCATCACGGCATTGCTGTCGGGACGCTACTTGGGCCTGACGTGGCTCGATCCGCTCATGGGCATCGCCGGCGCGGTCCTGATCGGCCAATGGTCAGTCGGCTTGATGCGGGCCTCCGGCGCGGTTCTGACCGACGCGATACCCGATCCCCATGTCGCGGAAAGCATTCGCGAACGGCTCGAGGTCGGCGACGACCGCATCGCCGATTTGCATTTGTGGCGCGTCGGCCCCGGGCACACGGCCGTCGTCATCGCCATCGTCAGCGACGAACCGCGTGAGCCGGACCACTACAAGCAGCGTCTGCGCGACCTGACCGGCCTCTCCCACGTCACGGTCGAAGTGCAGCGCTGCCCGCATGGGCATGGTATGGAGCCCGATCTCGCCGCCTGAGCGCCCGCCGGTTATGCCAACCGTAACAGCACCAGGCCCGTCACGATCATCGACGCAGCCACGATCCGCGCAGGCTTTAGCGGCTCCTTGAGCACAAGCACCGCAATCAGCGTGCCGAACAGCACGCTGGTCTCGCGCAGCGCCGCGACGATGGCAATCGGCGCCTGCGTCATCGCCCAGATCGCGATGCTGTAGGAGACGACCGCGAGCGCGCCTCCGCCGAGTCCGGTTTTCCAGAACGGAACCATCGCCGGCAGCACGGCGGGGCCACGTCGCGCCAGCGCATAGGCCACCACCACGGGCGCAATGCCGACGAACAGCACCAGCGAATAGGCGGTCGCGCGGCCCTCACCGGCAAGCCGTGCGCCGACGCCATCGACCACCGAGTAGGCGCAGACCGTCACCGCCGTGAACAGCGCGAAGCCCACCGCGCGCCGGTCCATCTTGGCCAGATCGCGGCCCCCGCGCAGCGACAGCAACAGAACGCCGGCCGCCAGCAACACGACGCCGCCCCAGCCATACAGCCCAAGCCGTTCGCCGATGAAGGCGGTGGTCATGGTGGCGGTCATCAACGGCGCTGCGCCGCGGGCGATGGGATAGACCTGCCCCATGTCGCCCGCGCTGTAGCTTTCGATCAGACCCGCGAAATAGAACAGATGGACGACGATCGACGCGAACAGCCACGGCCATGAGGCCACCGCGGGCCAGCCGGTGAACGGCAATCCGGGTAGCGCCACCAGCGCCGCGCCAATCGCGATCAACACCGTGGTCGCCAACGGATCGAGCGTGCGCTTGATGCTGGCGTTCCACCCGGCATGACAGGCCGCGGCAAACAATACAGCCGCGAAGACCGCCATGCTCATCGGCGCATCACGCCCTGGCGCGTTGCGCGGCAGGCGCCCAGAGCTTTGGGCCGGCGCGCGTGTACTGCGGTGCGCGCTCCACCTCGGCGCCGAGCGCCTGCGCAGCGTGCCAGCCCCAGCGCGGATCGTCGAGCATGCCGCGCGCCAGCGCCACCATGTCGGCCTTGCCTTCGGCGACGATGGCCTCGGCTTGCGCCGGCGTCAGGATCAACCCGACCGTCCTCGTCGCAATGCCGCTTTCGCGTTTGACCCGCTCGGCGATGGAGACGTTGTATCCGGGCGACGACGGATTGCGGATGCTGGCGGCGATGCCGCCGGATGACACGTCGATGTAGTCGAGCCCGTCGCTCTTGAGCGCCTTGGCCTGGACCACGGCGTCGTCGGCGCTCAGGCCGTCGTCACGCCAATCGCTGCCGGTGATGCGCGCACCCAGTGCAACAGACTTCGGCACCACTGCGCGGACCGCCTGCGCGATCTCGCGGCCGAAGCGCATGCGGTTTTCCAGCGAACCGCCATAGCGGTCGGTGCGATGGTTTGAAATGAGCGACAGAAACGCATGCGCGAGATAGCCGTGCGCAAGGTGCAGTTCGATGGCGTCGAAGCCGATGCGGACCGCGCGCTGGGCGGCGCTGACGAAGTCGGCGCGCACCCGCGCGATATCCTCCACCGTCGCCACGCGCGGCACATGCCAGCCGTCTCCGAACGGCAGCGGCGATGGCCCGATGGTCTGCCACGGATCCTCACCGGGCGGCAGAGCGCCACCGCCCTCCCAAGGCCGCTGCGACGATGCCTTGCGTCCGGCATGGGCGAGCTGGATGCCGAGCTTCGCGGTGCCGTGCCGCCGGCAATGGGCGACGACGCGCGCCAGCGTGGCTTCGTTATCGTCGGAGTAAAGGCCGAGACAGCCGTGGGTGATGCGGCCGTGACGTTCGACGTGCGTGGCCTCGACGATCAGCAGCCCGGCGCCCGAATTTGCCAGCATGCCCAAATGCGCGAGATGCCAATCGCTGGCACAGCCGTCGAAGGCGCTGTACTGGCACATCGGCGAGACCACGATGCGGTTGGCAAGCTCGACGCTGCCGAGCGTGATGGGAGAAAACAGGCTGGGCATCGGAGATCCTGGGTGGAGGTTGCGGGATGCGCGAAACTTCAGGCTTACAAATCATAGAGGCCGCGCCGCAGGCGGCAAGCGCGGCCTATCCCGCCACCTAGTCCTTGCGGCGGGCGAACGCGAGATAATCCTCGTCAAACACCATGCCCCAACCGGGCCGTGTCGGCAGCGGATAATGTCCCGCTTTCATCGGCTTCTGATCCGCAATCAGCTTGAGGAAGAACGGATCGCGCCACGGCAACAGCAATTCGGCAAATGTTCCAGTCGGCGCGCCGGCCACCATCATGGCGCCAATCTGCGGCTCGATATGCTGGCAGACACCGATGCCGAGATTCTCGGCCAATGTCGCCATCCGCCACCACTCGGTCGGGCCGCCGCCCCAGCTTGCGTCGAAGTTGCAGATGTCGATGGCACCCGCCGTCATCAGGTCGCGGCAGCCGAATGACGACAGCTCGCTTTGCCCGGCGGAGATCTTCAATCCCGTGGCGCGGCGGACCGCGACCATATCTTCGCGGTCGTTGTCCCATTTGCAGGGTTCTTCGTACCAGCGCAGTCTCAGATCGGAGACCAGGCTCGCAAATGTAATCGCGTCGGCCCGCGTCCAACCCTGGTTGGCGTCACACGCCAGGATGAAGTTGTCGCCGCCGGCGCGACGCACCGCCCGCGCCCGCTCGGCGTCCTGCTGCGGTGTACGGCCGCCAACCTTGAGCTTGATGCCGCCGGCGCCGGAGGCCTTCAGCTCAACGACCTCCTCAGCCAATTCTTCCAACTCGTTCTTGTCGCGGTAGTAGCCGCCGAGAACGATGGCCGGCACATCGGTTCGCGCCGAGCCCCACAACACATGCAGCGGCAACCCGGCGAGCTTGCCGACGGCGTCATGCATGGCGCTGTCGATGCAGGCCTGCGCCCGCAACGCGATGCGCCGGTCGCGCAAAAACGGCTCGGTCGAGACCCGGGTCAGCGCCCACGCCTCTTCAATCGCGGCGACGCGCCGTCCGACGAGCTTCGGCGCCATCTCGTCGACGATGACCCGAACAATCGCGGCTTGCAGATCGTCATCGTTGCCGTTGAAGCACTCGCCGACGACACCCGCGTCGGTGTGGATGCGGGTGACGATGGCATGACGGTGGGTGAACTTCAGGTTCGAGCCCACGGCATCCCGCTCGAGCTTGACCTTCAACGGGATCGCTTCGATGCGCACGATACGCGCCGCCGGCGCTCCCGCCGTGGCCTCGACCGCGCGCGCGGAAACCGGTCCGTTCATGCGTCAGGCCTTGATCGCGAAGATGCCCTCGATCTCGACCGAGATCTGATGCGGCAGCGAACCCATGCCCACGGCCGAACGGGCATGCTTTCCCGCCTCGCCGAACACCTCGACGAACAGATCGGACATGCCATTGGCGACCTGGGGATGCGACTTGAATTCGGGCACGGCGTTCACCATGCACAGCATCTTCACAACAGACTCGACGCGGTCGAGCGAGCCCAGCGCGATCCGCGTCGTGGCCAGAAGCTGCAGACCGACCACACGAGCCCGCTTATAGCCTTCGTCCAGCGAAACGTCGGCGCCGAGCTTCCCGGTGAAATAGGTGCCGTCGGGTCCCTTCGGCCCCTGCCCCGCCAGGTACAAAAGAGAACCCGCCACCCGGTACGGCAGATAATTGGCGGTGGGCGCTGCAACGTCCGGCAGTGTGAGACCGAGTTGTTTCAGACGGGCTTCCGCGCTCAAGGCATACCTCCCCATTGATTGAATCGGCTTTGAAGATGGCTCCTCAAAGCATCGTGTTGCTTGGCGTCTTTTATACAGAGTTCGCGGCGGCGATCCCAGGGTCCGTTGTCGGCCCTTCGCCGTTTGCGCATCCCACTCCGCAAACGGAAAACCCGCCCGGATGACGGACCATCCGGGCGGGCCTCGAGACCGGCGCGAGGGAAGGCGGGGGCGTGCACGCCGATCGTGCTCATGGGTCGCCACGGCCCGCGCAAAGGTTCAAATAGCAGATAAAAAAACGGCGCTGGATTTCAGCGCCGCTTTTTCAGGAATGGCATCGGGATGGGCAGCGCCCTCTATTGCGCCGCCACCGCCGGCTGTGAAACGCCACCTTGCGGGCCACCGGCAGTGCTGGACGGCACCGCCATGATCGCCTGATAGGCATCGACCAGACCGGCGCCGAATTCGGCGTCCCGGCCGGTCGGACCGAGATCCTTCGCCGTGGTCTCGAGAATGGAGCGCACGGCATCGGGGGTCAGTGCGGGCGAACGCTGGATCACCAGTGCCGCGACACCGGCGACGTAGGCGGCCGAGAACGATGTGCCCGAGGTCATCTGATAATTGTCGTTGGGCGCCGGCAAGAGAATATCGACCCCCGGCGCGGACACCGCGATGTGCGACCCGATATTGGAGGCGTTGAACATCTTGTCGTCGGCGTCGGTTGCCGACACCGCGATCACGCCCGGATCGGCGGCCGGATATTGCGGCGGCGATTTCGGTCCGAAATTGCCTGCGGCCGCCACCAGCACCGTGCCACGCGCCTTGGCGGCGGCCAGTTGGCGGGCCAGCCCAGGATCGGCCGGACCGGCAAAGCTCATGTTGAGGATGCGCGCCTTCTGCACGACAGCGTATTCGATCCCCCTAAGGATCGCGAACGTGGTGGCTTCGATGCCCGCGCTGGTCGGATTGAACGCGCAGATCGCAAGGATGCGCGCGGCCGGCGCGGCCCCCATCAATCGTGCGTGCGCTGCGATGGCGCCGGCGATGGCCGTCCCGTGCAGATGCGGCTTGCCGCACTTGCCCAGCGCATCGTAGGAGCCGGCGATGACGCCTTTCAACTCCGGATGACTGAGGTCGATGCTGGAGTCGATCACCGCGACCAGCACCTTGTCGCCATTGGCGAGGTGATGCGCCTCGTTCAGCCGCAGTTTCGTGAGCGCGTATTGCGCGGGATCGCCACTGGGCGGCTGCGCCGCCGGTTCGCTCTGCTGCTGCGAACCCTGATAGAGATAATTCGGCTGGCCGGCGCGCAGCGTCGCCTCGCTCGCAAGGCGTTGCAGCACGGTGCGCACCGAACGCCTGTTGGCGATCCGTGCCCGCACGTAAGTGGAGCCCGTGAGTGTGAAGGTTTGCGATTCCAATTGCACCAGCCCATGCCGCGCCAGCAATTGCGCGATCCGAGGCGGCGGCATGTTGCCGGCAAACTCCAGCACCACCTCGTCCTTGACGAAGCGCTGCTCGTTGGCCGCCGGGATATTGATGGCGCGTCCTGTCGTCGTCTGCGGCCCCGCACCCGCAGGCGCGGCCGGGCCGAGCGTACCGATCGCGGCGCCGATGGCAGGCCCAACAATCACCGGCGGACGCTTGTGCGGCGGACGACGGTCCGGTTTGCGACCGTCCGGACCCGTGGTCGCAACGTTCGTGCTCCTGCGCTTGCCACGACCCGACAACACGGATTCGTCGCGGCCGTCGAGGTAGAACCGCTGGAAGCGCGGCTCGATGCCGCGCATGTTTCCGCCGAGCGATCCACCGCGCGGACCCACGGAAAAGCTGTTGGGACGAAATTGTGCGTTGGCGTCCGTCGATGCCGCGACAAACGAGACCGCGGCAACGGCGGCCGGAATCGAAAGCGAGCAGAGCCATCCGAAACGCTTGGTCAGAGAGCGCATGACACAGCCTCCGCGTCCAACAGGGTCCAATCTGGGCCGTTAAGGCGGCCCGATCATGGCAAGACAAGTCTCGTCAAGAGCTGCCGTGTCAGTGCACGGCCGCCGCAAAACCGATCACCGGACTGGCCGACATCGTCTTCACGACCGCGTCGAGATCCTGCTCCGACAAGCCGCGCTCCGACACCCGGAGCTTGAACATGCCGCTGCCCGCGACCGGGCCATCCACGACGATGGCCTTGTTGTCGCTCAGGAATTTGCCGATTTCGGCGGCACTGGCCTGCGGTTTGAAGCGGACCGAAACGAACGCGCCCGGCGCGCTCTGTGTCATCGACGCGGTGGTGTAACCGCCGACCCCACCCTGCTTGACGAACAGCCCGGTCAGGACGCCCGCCTGCAAAACAATGGCGAGCGCCGCCGCCGTCGCGCCATAAGCCAGCGTCCGCGGCGTGAGTCCGGCCAACCATTCGGCAAACCGCGCGGCCAGGTTGAATGACGATTTCGGCTGGCGCGCCGGTTCGGCGTCGATCTTGGCGAACAGGCTCTCCATCGCCCGCGCCGATGGCGCGCCGAGCGATTCATTCAAACGGATCGCCTCGCCCAGTTCTTCACGAACCCGTTCGTAGCGGGCGGCGAGTTCGTTATCGTTGGCCAGCGCCTGCTCGACGCGCGCGGCGTCGCGGCGGTTCAGCGTGCCCGCGGCGTGCCACGGCAGAAGCAACTCCACATCGTTGGGAAGCTCGTCCGTTGGTTTCTTCATCGCGTTCATGGCCAACCTCGTTCGATTCCTTGAGCCTTGAGCAGCTCTGCAAGCTTCTTACGCGCGTAGAACATCCGTGTTTTGACGGTCGCTTCCGGTATTCCAACGATCCCAGCCACCTCCTCCACCGACTTCTCGTGGTAGTAGACCAGATCGATAATCTCCCGATGCTCGGCGGAAAGCCCACTCAGGCATTTCCGGATCGCATCGCTCTTGTCCTTCTTCTCCAGCGTGACGTCCGGGGTATCCGAATTGTCCTCGATCGCCTCCGCCGTCTCCTCATCCAGTTCGTGCTCCGGTTTGCGCCGCAGCGTCGACAAAGCCTTGAAGCGGGCAATCGCGAGCAGCCAGGTCGACACCGCCGACCGGCCCTCGAACTTTCCGGCTTGCCGCCAGACGTCGAGGAACACCTCGCTGATCAGGTCTTCGGCGGTCGCTTCATTGCGCACCAGCCGCACGACGAACCTGAACACCCGCACGTGGTGCCGCGCGAACAGCACCTGCATCGCGAGCCGGTCGCCGTTGGCGATCCGTCCAATCAAAACCTCGTCCGAAGTGGCGGCGTTCGCGGACAATTGACCGGCTCTTGTTGAGTTGGTCGCAACGACCGGGGTTTCGGTTCAAATCGACCGCAATGTCCCCTTAAAGGCCTTGATCTGCAAGCAAGAACCGCCGTTTGGGCGGCCCGGGACGGTTAACGTCCGCCCAATACCTCCGGCCTCTGAAGCGGCCTCCAGGCGGGTTGGCCAGTGCCCCGGTGACGGAATTCGCCGGCAGCCGATTGCAACCGAGCGTCCCGGCCCGTATGCCCAATCCGGCGGCTGCCCGGGCCGCAACAAGGACAAACACCGTGATCGACCTCTACACCTGGACGACCCCGAACGGCCGCAAGATTTCCATCGCCCTGGAAGAGATGGGCCTGCCCTACACCGTGCATCCGGTGGACATCTCCAAGGACGAGCAGTTCAAGCCCGACTTCCTCAAGATCGCGCCGAACAACCGCATTCCCGCAATCGTCGATCGCGACACCGGCACGGCGCTGATGGAATCGGGTGCGATCCTGATCTATCTCGCCGACAAGAGCGGCAAGCTTCTGCCGAAGTCCGGCGATGCGCGATACCGCGTGATCGAATGGCTGATGTGGCAGATGGGCGGCCCCGGCCCCATGCTCGGCCAGGTGCATCACTTCGTGAAATACAACGCCGGCAAGGCGCCCTACGCCGAGGAGCGCTACCTGAAAGAGGCGCACCGGCTTTACAAGGTGTTGAACACACGCCTCGAAGGCCGTGAGTATGTCGCCGATCAATACTCCATCGCCGACATCGCCATCTGGCCGTGGATCAGCCGCTACGAATGGCAGACCATCGATCTCAACCAGTATCCCAACGTCAAGCGCTGGTACACGACCATCGCGAACAAGCCCGCGACGCAGAAGGGCTACAAGGTGCCGAAGGACGTCGGGGAAATCCCGATCCCGAAATAACACCGCTTCTCAACTGGGTGTTGCCATCGAACCCTATTGATCCCGCGCCGCTCCTGACCCAGGATCGG
>Ga0070679_100004431_pt1 | contig 12971 bp, 4 predicted proteins | sample KBSC63BmetaG_FD_65652 | JGI IMG/M metagenome (GOLD analysis project Ga0070679, IMG submission 65652) | Corn rhizosphere microbial communities from Kellogg Biological Station, Michigan, USA - KBS C6-3B metaG | ecosystem: Host-associated > Plants > Roots > Rhizosphere | place: USA: Michigan... | reverse complement strand
TGGAGTCCCGGCCCGAAGGCGAAGTAGCGCGATGCCGCCTGGCCGCCGCGGGGACGTCCACCGCGTCCACCGCCGCCGATGATCGTCCACGCCGTATCGGAGCCCGCTGCGCAGTCTCCTGCGGGCTTGTCGTGATCGAGGCAAACACGGTAGGTCAGGCCGGTGATGGCAGGATCGTTTTCCGCGAGGACAGACCCGCGGGTCTCAAGCGTCACTTTGAGGAAGAGGCCATCGACTGCGGAGACTTTGATGTTCTTGATGTTGAGGTGAGCGGCGACCGCGGCATTTTCGGTGGAGACGAGAGTGGCGATCGGCGTTTCGTTTCCTGCGGTGACGACCGGATAGACACCGACAATGGCGTCCTCTGCGTGGATGTCGTCGTAGTTGAACTCGATGGTGCCGTCTTTATGCAGGACGGTCTGGAAGCGATTCACAGTGGGCGTCCAGCTCATATCCTGAATGCCGCCGAATGGCTCGCTGACTTCCCAGGTGATGACGGCGCGGTCCGCCAGCTCTTTGAGATAACGTTTTCCCGCGAGCCGCGGCTTGAAGAAGATGCTGAGGGCGGGGACGGTGTTGATCAACGCCGGCCCGGCCTGCTGCAGCTCGGCGAAGCGATCGACGGCCAGGCCACCGGAGTGGTTAGGCTCGGCGATGGATTGGCGGCCTACGGACGGAGCTTCACCGAACGTGATGGAGCCGGTGACGCCAACGGAAAATCCACTCTGCGGCTTGCCGGAGAAAGGAAAGGCGAAGCCCTTGAGGCTGGCATTGGGGCCGGGCATTTCGGTGCCGAAGTCCTTGTCCCATTGCAGCGGCAGCGTCTCTACGCGATAGCGGGAGCCTTCAGGAGTGAAGTGCACGGTGCGGTGGGCAAGGTTAAAGAGATTGGCCTTGCCCAGCACGCCTTCATCCAGCGTGAGCACGATGAGATTGCCCTGCGTCGTGACGGTGCCGAGGGAATGACCCGGCTCCTGGCGGAACTGCGCCTGCGTGGTGACAGAGCCGAGAGTCAGGAGCGCGAGCGCTCCTGCCAGCGTAAGGTTGTGCTTTCCGATATGGCTCATGAATGCCTCAGTTCTCTTTAGGGTCGGCCGGCAGGGAAACCTTGTTCCAGTCCGGCGGTTCCACGCCCAGCAGGTTGTGGACGAAGTAATCGTCGCGATAATGCTCGTCGCCCAGAATGCCGACGCCGTGGTTCTGGCCTGGTATGTAGAGCATGTCGAAGTGCTTGTGCGCCTTGACGAGAGCGTTGACGACTTGCAGCGAGGATGCCGGGTCGACGTTGGTATCCATTTCGCCGATGACGATCAGGGCTTTGCCCTGCAGGCGATAGGCGTTATCGACGTTCGACGAGGCTGAATACTGCGGGCCGATGGGCCAGCTCATCCACTGCTCGTTCCACCACATTTTGTCCATACGGTTATCGTGGCAGCCGCTGTTGGTCACGACGACCTTGTAGAACTCGGGGTGGAAGAGGACGCCACCGAGCGAGTTCTGCCCACCGGCCGAGGTCCCGAAGATGCCGACACGGGAGATGTCGTAATACGGATACTTTGCGGCCGCGGCCTGGTGCCACAGAATGCGGTCAGGGAAGCCGGCGTCGCCGAGGTTCTTGAAGGCCACATCGTGGAAGGCCTTCGAGCGGTTGCTGGTACCCATGCCGTCGATGTGGACGACGATGAAGCCGAGCTCCGCAAGCGCTTGGTCGGGCGAGACCGCGCTGAACGTCTTGGGCACGAACGAACCCTGTGGGCCGGCGTAGATGTTCTCGATGACCGGATACTTCTTCGATGGATCGAAGTTCATCGGCCGCGTAATGGTGCCCCAGATGTCCGTCTTGCCGTCGCGGCCCTTGGCCACGAAGACTTCGGGAAACTTGAAGCCGGCGGCGAGCAGGGCGGAGGTGTCGCCCTTGTCGAGATCGAGGACGACTTTCTGGTCATCGGTGCGGCGGAGTTGCGCGACGGGAGCGAGGTCGACGCGCTGCCAGGTGTCGACGTAGAACTTGTGGTCGTGCGAGAAAGTGACGGTGTGCATGCCGTCTGCATCGGTGAATTTGGTGAGGCCGGTGCCGTCGAAGTTGATGCGGTAGAGCTGCGTGAAATAGGGGTCTTGTCCTGGAACGATGCCGCCGGTTTCAAAATAGATCTGACGTTTGGCGTCGTCGACGAAGTCTACGTTGCGGACCAGCCAGTTACCCTTCGTGATCTGGTTCTTTACCTTGCCGGTGACGCCGTCGTACAGGTACAGATGCTCCCAGCCGTCGCGTTCCGAGGCCCAGATAATTTCCTTGCCGTCGTTGACGTCGTGCCGGTACTTCCTGCCCGCGGAAAGGCCGGGGCCGATGTTGCTGTAGTAGAAGAAGGTCTTGGTCTGCTCGTCGATCAGGGGACGCGCCTTGCCGGTCTGTGCGTCAACCTCGATGACCCTGTAGACCTGATGACCGCGCTGGTTGTACTCGAAAGTGAAACCGCGGCTGTCTTTCCACCAGACAGGGCCGCTAAGGGCGTAGGCATTGGGAAAGAGTGTGTGATCGATGTCGGTTTGCTGTTTGGTTGCTACGTCGAACAGGACGGGAAAGGCGATGTCCAGCGTATCGCCCGGCTTGTTGTAGTGAATGGTGGTGTGTTTGGGCTGAATCTGGTCGGTCGGCGAAGACTCGATGTAGGTGACCAGGCGGTCGTAGCCGGGACGGGTGTGGTACGCAACCAGCTTTTTGGAGTCGGGCGACCATGCGACAGAACGCAGAGAGTAGTAGTTGTCTTCCGAGCCGTCAAAACTGATGGGGTACGCGGGCTGGTCGCCCTTGGCTTTGAGGAAGACGTTGAAGTTCTGGATGAAGGCTTCATACTTGCCGTCAAACGACGTGCACACCTCAGACGGTTCCGACGGTGCCTGGCCAAGAATCTGCGAGCCTACTCCCGGACGAGCGTCGGTACGTGCCTGCTCCATCTGCTGGCGCGACGGGGATGGTGCGCAACCGCGCGGCCTGCCCTGGAACTCGCCTTCATCGTCGGCCTGTGGAGCGGGTGGACGGTATTCCATGCCGTCGACAGGATCCCCGCCGGGACCTTCGAGATTGGCTTCAGGATTGAGCTGTGCCTCATCTTCAGGGGCCGTACCACGGCCTCCGCGGCCACCGCGCGGAATGGGGCCGGCCTTGGCGCAGGTGTAGTCCGAAAGATTGCACTTGTACAGCGAACCGCCGGTGCCGAACTGGATTGCGCTTTCGTGGTCAATGAAGGTCAGCGGAGCGGTAGTTCCCGCTGCGGGCGGTGTGGGACGGCCGCGTCCCTGCATGGGTGCGAAGGGCAGATTGAGGGCGGTGGTTGGCTTTCCTACTGCCGTGGAGATCGCCGCAGCGAGCTTTTCCTGGTCGAATGCGGGTTTCCTGGTGCCGGCATCGGCATCGACGAGGACGAACTCGGTTCCACCCTTGACCGCCTTCGGATACCAGAAGTGGTCGGTGTTGTTGATCCAGGTCGCAGGGCCGGGAGTGTTCACCACCAGGTCGCGGGACTTTGCGCGCAGGTCGTGCGCGCGCTGGTAGTCGGCCAGCGTTCCCTGTGCGTAGACCGGGACGAAAGAGAGAAGGCAGGCAGCCGCTGCCGCCATCGAGCAACGGGGAACTATACGCATGGCAATCGTCATGAAAGGCTCCTGGTGAGCGTGAAGCTGGTCAGATGGGGGAAGTATACATGGTTGTATCCAAAATAGGACATTACATGAATGGAGCACGAACGACGACGATGGCGAGCGAGCATTGAGGGTTCGGATGTTTGACGAGATTGGCCGGCATCGGGCCGCAAGGTCGAAGACAGGTGTGGCTGCCTGTCGCCTCGGACACTGCACACGTACCCGACGGCTTCTCGGTATCTTCGCGGACTGGAAAAGACGATGCAGAGATTCTTGATGCCGGTAAGAGAAGGCGGTCGAAAGAAGGGAAAGACCCTCGACAGGCTGTACTTCCTTGCTGATTACAGTCCGCTTACGACGTGAGTAAAATCGATGGTGAACGACCCGTCGGTTCCGTTTTCCATGAAAGTAAAAGCTCTTACACTCGCGTGTACCGTCATCGTTCTATCCGGGTGCACCTCGGATAGGTCGGCTTTGCTCTCTCCTGCTGATCTCGTAGGTGACTACACTTATCATTCTGTTGACACTTCCTTCGATAGAGCTACTAATCATGAATTTGACCATCTGAGCTTACAGACAGACGGCAGGTATCGCCTGGTACAAGGAGGACCAACGAAGGTTAGGACGGAGAAAATAGGGGCATGGAACTTCTATGCCGGAAAACGTCCAAGCCTGTCGTTGGATAACGCGGGCTTTCCTGTTCAATGGAGGAGGGAAGAAGTGCGGCTCGTAGTCGATGACGACTTGGGAGAATGGTATGTTAAGGTTCGGTAGACACGATCTTCTCGTCGGGTGTGCTCCGACGGCACAGTGTAGGTTGTTCGTGCAAACATGGGGGGCAGACGAAATATTCTCTCCACTTTCTTCTTGTTAGCGCATAACCACTTACCGCTCCACATGGATCAGCAAATCCTCCTCTGCGTCCCGTCTGCTCCCCGGTTTCCAGACAATCAAGACTAACCAGGAGATCATCATGCGCGTATTAATCGGTGCTTCATTGCTTTCAGTCGCGACGATTCTCGCGCAGGCCGCGGCGCGACGCGAACCCGCAAAGCCCCTCCTGGTGGAGACATCCCATCTGGATACGAAGGGAGACATCAACACTGAGAACGGGCAGAGAACGATAGAGCTGCGAGAAATCAAGGCGACGGGAATGGGAGAAGCGTATCTCGTGATCGTTCTCTTCGATCCTCAAACAAAGACCTATTCCGGGAGAGTCATAATTTACTCTGGCGGAGATCGAGATGGACGATTAATCGAGACCTACCTTGGTCATGTCGCTGTGTTTCTTAAAGGGACGCAGTTTTATCAATTTACTTTGCAGGCGGTGCCGCTAAAGATAGAAGTTCACCATTTCGGCGCTAGAGCCACCGATCTGAACGATGCGGCACAACGAGCTCTTCTCGATGTGAAACCCTCGGACGTATTGCAATCGGCAGGTCCCGTGCAAAATCGCGACGTCGTGGTACTTCCCGAGTTGAAACATTTCGAAGCACGCTTTGGCTCACCCATCATAACCGAGTACCCCGTGGTTGAAGCGGTGAACTGGGATTCTACGGAATGGAAGCTCGTTCTAAAGGGACAGTGGAAGGAAGAAGTCTTACTGGATTCCAAGTACACGCTCCTTAGCATGCGCAAATTGGAATAGCCGCTCGGGGACGAAGCGAACACACCATGTGATCGAGTAATCGTGTAATCGGGGACGTGATACCCATTCCCACCCCTCCAGCGAATGGCCTTGGCTCATCCGCCTAAAGCCTGATCTCCTGCGCAGCGTGTCGCGCAAGAATGTGTTTCGCCTCTCGGCCCGGCAACGAAACGCTTAGTTGCTTAGCCGCCAGCAAACCGCCGCTGCCGACGTTATAGCGCAGCGTGTGGCCCGCGTCATCCCACTTCAAGTCGACGACCGCGTACGCTCCCTTTTCATACGCGAAGCTCAGACCGTCATCGTCGTAGAGTTGAAAGCTACCATCGGCTCCGGGATAAATCGTCAGGTGCACCGGTTCTGTCGACGGCTCCGCGACGTACTGTTTCACCGGGCCGGTCGGCAGTATGGAGCCGGCGCGGACGAAGAGCGGCATTGTGTCGAGCGAGGCTTGCACCTTCACCGTGTCGCCTCCGTTGACGTGCTTCCCTGTCCAGAAGTCATACCATCCACCCGCCGGAAGATAGACTTTGCGTTCTGTTGCGCCCTGTTCGAATACCGGGGCGACCAGCAGGCTTGGTCCGAAGAGGTACGCGTCGGCGGTCGCCCATGCGGTTGGGTCGTCGGGGAAGGAGAGGCCGAGGCTGCGGATCAGTGGAATGCCCGTCTTGTGCGTTTCCCATGTGGCGGAGTAGAGGTACGGCATCAACTGCGAGCGCGTATTGAGGTACTTCCGGCAGATGGGCTCGATCGCGGCGTTGTGCAGGTCCTCCGGCTTGGGCAGGAAGGACTCGGCGTTCTGTCCCATTTCCGATGCGCCGTAGCTTCCGGTGTTCCATCCCCACGGCCGCCGCAGTTGCCAGGTGCGTCCGTGGCAGCGGAACGATGGGCAGAAGGCGCCGAACTGGAACCAGCGGACGAACAGTTCTGCGGTGAATTCTTTTGTCGGCACAAAGCCGCCGATGTCGGTGCCCCAGTAGGGTACGCCGCTCAGACCGGCGTTGATGCCCATCATGATCTGCGTTTCGAGCGTCTTCCACGTGGAGAAGGTGTCGCCCGACCACAGCCATCCCCAGCGTTGGATTCCCGCATAGCAGTTGCGGTGCAGCGCAAACGGGCGCTTGTCGGGAGACGTCATGCGACCGCCTTCCCAGTACATCCGGTTGCGTACCAGGCGCGAAGGCACGGGTAAGACGTCGCCCTCGTCCGGCCACCAGCCGTCGACGCCGAGCTTGATCAACGGCACATGCTGCTGCCAGTAATTCGCCGCATCGCCAGCTACCGAGGCAGCGGGTGCTGTGTCGGTGACTTTGCCGTGCAGGTTTTCCGGAGGGTTCACGACATGCAGCACAACGTTGAAATGCAGATCGTGGAATTCACGGATTTCCGCTTCGGGTTCGGGAAAAACCGCCTGGTTGAAGACGAACGAGCCGTGCCCCGTGTTCCAGCCGGAAGGGCAGAAGCCCGTGCCGAGATAGATGACGGCGTCACAGGGCAGCTTCTTCTCGCGAAAGGTGCGGGCTTCGTCGAGGATCTGTTCGCGGCTGTCGATGGTGCGGTGCGACTGCTGAAAGCCGAGCGTCCACTTGGCTGGCAGGTGAGGGAAGCCGGTGATTTCGGCATACTGACGGAGCAGTCCGGCAGGCGTGGGCGAGATGCAGAGGTACAGGTCCTGTCCGCGCGCCACGTCGCTCGGCCTGAAGATGCCGGTGTCGCCGGAGAGATCGAACTGGCCACCGGGCTCGTGGAAGTAGAGACCCCAACCCTTGCCCATGAGCCACGGAATGGGGTTGCGCGCGCCGAAGATGCGCAGGTTGTCGCCGGCGCCGTTGCGCATGATGTCCTTCACCCCGCGGCGGTCGATCGGATGCACGCCCGGCCCCATGCCGTACACCGGCGCGTTGTTGTAACCGAACAATATCTGGTTCTGGTCGGGGCGGAAGGTTAACTCCTGCACGACGCCGCGCTGCGGGTGTTCGACGGCAATGCGTAGCGGCTTGGTCTCGATGCGGACTTTGTATTCGCCCCAGGGAATTTCCTGTCCGGTAGCGTCTGTGCGCAACGTCAGCATCGGCTTCGCAAAGGTGCGCGGAGCGACGCTGCCGTCCTCGTAATAGAGGTCGAGATCTTCGTCGACGGCCGTGACAGAAATACGCAGAGTGGAACCCGTGACCGCGGTTATCGTCACAGCCATTCCCACAGCAGCCGTGCGAACGGCGGACGGCGCGAGCATTTCCGCGGAGCTGAACTGCCGATTCAGCAGGACGCTTGCTGAAATCGCACCTAAACCTGTTACTACCGATCTGCGTGAATAACGCTTCTTCATAAGGAGCTCTCACCTTTGTGCCGGAGACGGGAACATACGAATCGTAGTCTCCAAAGTATCCGAATACAAATTTGTATACAACTCAAAATTCTTCGGGTATAACCGAATGCATCCGTGCCACGGCACGACCCCCAATGCACCTGTAACTGGCTAAAAGGATTTCGGATCTCATGGATAGACGCGATTTCATCAAGAGCATGGCCGCAAGCACCGCGGTTCTTCATACTCTCAGTGCCCATGGCGCTGACTCTGCGCTGGCGCCCTCTGCGATCGGCTACGTGCCGGCTACTGCTGCCTCCATTGACGGCCACACCAGGCTTGCGAGCTTCACGCGCAAGGGTGAGACATGGACGGTGTACGAAGACCTGCGTGTGCGCGATGGTGTCATCACGTTCGTCTCGTCCGGTGGTGCGGCGCGCGTCCTGGCGAAGACCGCGGAAGCTACGTTTGCCGATGAAGGGCCGCAGCATCTGGGGCTCGACATCAAGGACATCGGCATGGCTGGTCCCGACCTGCTCGCGGACAAACTTCTCGCCAACGGCGATCCCAAAGAGGAAGAAGTGCGTAAGGCTGCGCCGCCGATGAACTCAGCGCATCGCGAAGGCAACAACCCCAACTATCGTCCTACGTGGAACACCTTTGTCGGCACGCGCGAGTGCAGCGACACCATGCCGATTTATCCCAGCGGCAATACGCGCACGTATCATCCGGTCCAGTACTTCAAGGAACTCACGCAGCAACGCGCCGATCAACGGCATGAAGGTCTTGTCGGCGGCTGGATGCCCGCGGTACGGAAAGTGATGCCGGGTGATAGCGGCTCACACTACGAGATCGTCGTCTTCGGCGATGTGCTTGCGAAAGACCGCTTCATTGTCCAGACCTGGCACCGCACGTCGCACATTGAAAACGGCAAAGTCACCAAGGTCGAGTTTGGTTACAGCTATCCCGCTTATACGCGCCGGCGTCAGGAGCCGAAGCCCGAGGAGTTTTATCTTGGCCTGCTTGAGTTCGCGGAGTATTGGGAGCGGCAGACGCACGACCTCACGCCGATCACCCTTCCCGACGGAAGCTGGACGGACATGGTGCGTTACGCCTTCGTCAAAGAGCAGATGGTGCGTCCGGGTGGCGTTTATCCCAAGTACGGCGCGGTCGATCGCGACTACTACGGCTCGGAGTATGACGGCTTTCAGGACATCTTTACGATGGCGCTGTATGCGAACCTGGAGTGCGGGCGTTTCGAGCTTGCGCATGATATTTTCGACAACTACTTTTCCGACTTCACCGACAGCAAGGGCATGATCAACATGCGCGGGCCCGAGACGGCGCAATTCGGTCTCACGCTGTTCCTGATCGCCCGCTACTACCAACTTACCGGCGACAAAACGCTGCTCATCAAGCATCGCGAGAAGATTGAAGCGACGGCAACGATGCTCACGGAACTTCAGGACGAGGCGCTCAGGCTGCCCGCGACAGACCGTGGTTACGGCCTCATTCATGGCTGGTGCGAGTCGGACGCATGCCTGAATGCGGATCCATCCATCTGGGACAAGCCTTACTTCGCGAACAGCGCTTTTACCGTCCGCGGCTGGCGCGATATCGCCGGCACGTGGCGGAGGCTCAAGTTCGTTGGCGGCGAAGCGTTAGCGGCCGACTGGACGCGCCGCAGCGAGCAGTTGCAGGCGACACTGACGAAGAGCATCGAAGCCAACACCCGGCGCGACATGAAACCAGCGTACATCGGTCCACTGCCCGGCGTGAAGCTCACCTTCCGCGAGTCGCTGGAGCAGGAGCGCCCGAGCGAGCAGGGCTGGTCGCATCGCTGCTATGCGGAACTGCTGCAGCCCGATGTTCTGCCCGCGGAGCAGGCCAATACCGTCATCGACTGCATGAGAGCGTATGGCGCGACGACTGTCGGTGTCGTCGCGAACGTTGGTCGCGCGAACCCGAATGGACGCGCAATTCTTGGGTTTATTTCGTATGGCTACGCGGCTGCCTTGCTGCGGCTCAATCGCATTGAGGAGTACATACTTTTTATGTACGCGCACCGCTATCACGACCACTCACGTGGCAGTTGGACGGCCGGCGAAGTGTCCGGGATCGGTGGGGGCGGGGCGATCTTCTGTATTCCCGCGCAGCAGACGATCCCGCTGCTGGTACGGTGGATGCTGGTCTTTGAAGACTCCGATGAAGACCGTCTGCACTTCGGCCGCGCGCTTCCTCGCGACTGGGTATCAACCGGGAAGCCCATCGGCATCCAGGGCGCGCCAACGCGCTGGGGACGCGTCGACTATCGGCTCGAAAGCCGTGGAGCGAATATGCTGGCCGCTAAGATCACTTTGCCCGCGAAGGGCGATCTGCCGAAGGAAGTGCACGTCAGCTTCCGCGCTCCACAGGGCCGTTCGCTTAAGAGCGCTACGGCGAACGGTAAGGCGGCGCAGTTCGGAGGGCCGCATCGCGATGCCGTCATCATCGCGCCGGGCGGCGATCGAAGATTTGAAGTGATAGCGCAGCTCGCATAGCGGGATTGAGCCCGGGGCTTGAATGAACTCAGAGCTGCGAGCTTTTGAGCGTAGAGGGCCAGGGCGCTTTGGCGGTCGGATGGTGTTGTTCAGTTTTGAGTAGAGAGTTTTGAGTACTGAGTCAAACGGCTTCTACACCGGCGTAGGACGCTGATGTAGAAGCCGTTTAAGGCGTCAGATTTGATCCTGAATCCAGACCTTGGATGAAACTGTTCTGGGGCGGTTGCGACGGACGTTGTTTGCGACTGCCGGAGCCGCGCCGGCGGTGGCTGTGGCGCCGGGGGCGTAGTTGACGGTGGGGTCGCCGGCGGCTGCTTCCTTTGGAGGCTGGACGCGGTTCATGCGGGCGTAGTTCGGTACGGCCACCATTGGCGTGCCGTCCTTCCACTTGCCGCTGATCGTCATCACACCGCCGAGCAGGTCAGGCCGCCACTCCGCTGTCAGGGGAGCATCGCCGAGAGGCTGGTCGATGTTGTGTTGGTCCGCAGTTTCAACGTTGTAAACCAGCGGACCATACTGAAGCGCCACGCTGGCCACATCGGCCTTGATGCGCGGGTCGGCTTTGATGCGTTGAGGCTCCATTGGCAGTTCGAGGTCGATGCGGTCGCCGGCTTTCCACTCGCGTGTGATGACGGCGTAGCCCTTCTCCATACGCGGCTTTACTTCGTGGCCGTTGACAGCGAAACTCTTCATCCCGCTGACCGCCGGCGTTGTTGTGTAGAGCTTGCTGGTGGAGCGATTAGGAATGCGCACGTAGACCGAGAAGGTCTTCGCTTGTTCCGGATTGACCGTGATGCCGATTTTGCCGCTCCATGGGTAGTTGGTCTTCTGCACCATCTCGACGTTGGTGCCGGCGACTTTGCCGACGTGGATGCGGCTGCCGACGAACATGTTGACGTAGAGAGCGTTGGGGCCTTTGACGTAGCTCCACGTCGGCATCATGAGCAGCGTGCGGGGGATGTTGCCGACGCAGCAGGGGCAGACGTGCCATGCGGTGCGTTGCGTGTTGACCAGCGGGTTGGTGTAGGCGAAGGTCTTGCCTTCCATATCGACGCCGCCAAGCAGGGCGTTGTACATGGTCTGCTCGTAAAGGTCGGCGTAGCGCGCGTCGTGATAGGCGAGGTTCATCTTGTACTGGAAGAAGATAAGGCCGCAGCTGGAGCACGATTCGCAATAGGCTTCGTTGCGCAGCGAGTAGTTCGGACCGAAGCCTTCCGAGGTTTCGCCGCTGCCTACGCCGCCCGTGACATAGTACTTCTTGTGGACCATGTTGTCCCACAGCGAAGCGACGGCACTCTGGTAATCGCGGTCGCCGGTTTCCGCAGCGATGTCCGCCATTCCCGAATAGAAGTAGACGGCACGCACCGCATGGCCGACGGCCTCGTACTGCTGGCCGGGGGGCAGATGGCTCTGGTCGTACTCCTGTCCGCCACGGCGCGAGTCGAGCAGGAACTTCGCGAGCTTGATGTAGGCGTCGCCGCGTCCGTTGCCCTCCATGTCATTGACGAAACGGCCGAAGCGGACGAGCGCTTGCTCCATCTCCTGGTGTCCGTCGAACCACTCTTTTTTGCCGGGGCCGATGTTGGCCACCCAGCAGTCGGCGAGCTTCTTGGCGGCCTCGTACATGCGCAGGTCGGTGCCGTCGGTCAGCGTGTAGTGATTGATAGCGGACTCAATGAAGTAGCCGGAGACGTAGCCTTCGTGATTGCCGCGCTGCGGAGGGTTCCAGCGCTCGGGCCAGCGCTTGCGGTCGGCGAGCGTGTAGGCGGTCTGCAGGTAGCCGTCGGGCTCGCGCGCCGCTAGGATGATGGGAATCCACTTTTCGAGGGTGGCCTTCATCTTGGCTTGTGCGGCGATGATGTCGGGGTCTCCCTGGGGATCGACCATCAGCGCAATGCACATCGACTCGACCGTCTGGTGGACCCAGGCGTTGGAGAAGACGTAGCCGATGTGGCGAGCGTGTGGCTCACCGCGCTGGGCCTTGCCGGCTTCGAGGAAGTTGTCGATGCCGCCCTGGCCCTGGGTGAGGTCGGTGCGCTCGCACTGATCGATGCAGTGGGGAATCCAGTCGACGATGAGCGTCTTGGCGCGGGCGTTCCAAAGCGGGCTGTCGATGGAGTATTTCTTGGTGTACACAACGTCGAGCCGCTGCTTTGGCGGCGCGGCTTCAGCGCGGACGTTGAGCGTCGATGTGGCCTGTTCTTTGTCGCCGGTGGCTGTCAGCTTGAGGACGTATTCTCCCGGAACGGAGAAGGTTGCGGTGGTGTTGGGTGCGGCAGCGTTGGCGAAGACGACGTTGCCGGGGCCGGACTCTTTGCTCCACCGAACGAGATTGCCAGGGCCGGGTTTGAGCCAGTCCGCCTTGCCGGCGAGATACGTTTGACCGCCAATAACGACGGCGCGGTCGATGCCCGCATTGACTACTGGCGGAAAGTTGGGAACCGGACCGGAGCTCAGCACCTGCCACTCCAGAATGCCGGGCGAGTGGGTCCCGTCGGTGGTCATCTCCAGGCGCAGTTTGGTGGTGTGGATTTCGTCGAAGGTGGTGGTGTTGAAGGTATCGCCGGCAACGCCCAGGCCTTGCGGGTTGGAGACAGGAACGAAATCTGTTCCGTTCCAGTAAAGGACGCGGCAGGAGGCAGGTGCTCCGACGCCGCCGCGGTCGATCCACCAATAGACGTTGACCTTATTGGTGGTGACTGGCTTGCTCCATTCGTACTGCACCCATTGGGTATCGGTACGCGGCCACGTGCCGTAGGAACCATGTTGCTGATCACGCGAACTGTTGGGAGTGAGGCCGTCGTTCAGGGCAGTCAGCTTAGTGTCGCCGGAGATAAAGAGG
>Ga0070679_100004427_pt1 | contig 12981 bp, 10 predicted proteins | sample KBSC63BmetaG_FD_65652 | JGI IMG/M metagenome (GOLD analysis project Ga0070679, IMG submission 65652) | Corn rhizosphere microbial communities from Kellogg Biological Station, Michigan, USA - KBS C6-3B metaG | ecosystem: Host-associated > Plants > Roots > Rhizosphere | place: USA: Michigan... | reverse complement strand
GCATCTTCGAGTGAGAATACACCTGCTATACAGGCGGCGACATATTCACCCAGACTATACCCAATCATTGCCTGGGGACGTACGCCCCAGGAGAGCCAGCATTGTGCAAGGGCGTACTCGATGACAAAGAGAGCTGGTTGAGCAAAAATGGTCTGCTTCAGCCGCTGCGAGGCTCGATCGTCCTGCTCTTTTTCTTGTTCGCCATTCACCAGGGTTCGTAAATCAATCTTGCTTCCATAAGCATTCGTGAAAGACTGAACAGGACTATCCTGTGGATAGAGAATATTGCGGATATCTTCTTTCAATTGGGGTAAAAGGATCTCCGCACAATGATCGACATTTGCCCGGAACACGGGCTCATGTTCGTAAAGTTCACGTGCCATGTTGACATACTGTTCACCCATTCCAGGGAAAAGAAAGGTGAGAGGCCTCTGACCAGCTTCACGAGTAGTTTCCGATGCCTCTGTATATTCACCGCTTTCGAGATGCACAATGGCTTCTTCCCGCGTTCGACAGAGCAACATGCGCCGATGTTCAAATACGCTTCGGCCAACATTGCATGTATAAGCAAGATCAGCCAGGGATACCTGATCGTGCTCGCGTAGATAGGCTGTCAACGTATGAGCGATTGTATCGAGCGCGTTCGTAGTCTTTGCCGAAAGCAAAATACAGTGCCACGGACGAGAGGAGTAAGAGGAGGCCATCTCTGGAGCTTCTTCCAGTAAGACATGTGCATTCGTGCCCGACCAGCCAAATGAGCTTACGCCAGCTACACGCGGCCCGCACTTGCTATCCCAGGGCGTCAAGGCAGTCGGAATAGTGAATGCCCGCTCAACAGCGGCAGCCAGGTGGGGATTGAGCGTCTGCAGATTGCGGTGGGCTGGGATCTGCTTGTGGTGTAAAGCCATGACCGTTTTAATCAAACCAGCAATGCCGGATGCTCCAGCCAGGTGGCCGATATTTGTCTTTACCGATCCAACGAGCAGCCGATTCTCTGGGTCATGGTCCGGGCCAAAGACTGTGTCTAAGGCACCCAGCTCTATTGGGTCCCCAAGAGCAGTGCCAGACCCATGAGCCTCAATATAACTTACCTGCTCTGGTGCGAGATTGGCCGCGACCAGGGCACAACGTAGCACCTCTTCCTGGGCCAACCTGTTCGGCGCGGTAATACCGTTACTGCGGCCATCCTGGTTGACTGCTGAGCCACGGATCAGCGCAAAAATAGGATTACCGTCTGCAAGAGCATCTGAGAGACGTTTGAGGACGACCAGCCCACACCCTTCGCCAAAAACAAAGCCATCTGCGGCAGCGTCAAATGTTTTACAACGCCCATCTGCGGCAAGCATGCGCATCTTGCAAAAGTTAATCATTGTCTCTGGATGGAGAAGCGCATTGACCCCTCCTGCCAGGGCAAGATTGCATTCATGGGTGCGTAAGCTCTGACAGGCAAGATGCAGGGCCACTAATGAGGATGAGCAGGCGGTGTCAATGGTCAGATTTGGGCCTCGCAAATTGAAGAGGTAAGAAATGCGTCCAGAAGCAATACTTGGCGAAATTCCCAGCCCATAATAAGGATCGTCGATATAGGAGAGATCACCCTGCTGCTCTTGCACGCGAGCAAATTCATGACTGCCCAGCATGCCAATAAAAACCCCTGTTTTGCTGCCAGCCAACGCGTCAACAGCTAGCCCCGCGTGTTCAAATGCCTCCCATGCAACCTCCAGGAGAAGCCGTTGCTGCGGGTCCATTCTTACTGCTTCACGAGGGGAAATACCGAAGAATTGTGCCGCAAAGCGATCGAGGTCTTGCAGAAAACCGCCAGAGCGTGTATACATTTTTCCCGGAGCCTGGGGATTGGGATCATAAAACAGATGCGCATCCCAACGTTCACCGGGTACATCTCTCATGACATCTCGCTGGTCTGCAAGCATTTCCCAGAAATCCTCAGGCGTACAGATTCCTCCCGGAAAACGGCATCCAATCCCCACAATTGCAATAAGTTCCGTACTCGCGGGTGGAATCTCGGAAGCTGAGGGAGGCCGTTCCTGAACTTGAGGGACAGGCGGAACTAAGAAATGCGTTACCTGGTCAATACTGGGATAATCATACAGAAGATTAGCAGGGAGCTTCTTTCCCAACCAGAGGGCAAGATCTCCCGCTAAACTGATTGCATCGCGAGAACTTACTCCGTAACTGGCGAACGCATCATGTATATCGATCTCTGCTGGAGAGATGTGAAGGCGCTCCGCGAGCATCGTAATCAGCCAGCTTTGGAGAGCTTCTCTGCCTGGCAAAGCATGATGCGTCTGTTTCCAGTCGGACTTTTCTGCTAGGAGAGTTGCCAGATGTTCCTGAGGGTGTGAACTATCCATAAACGCTTCCTGTTCTTCTCAGCTTAACTTCTCTGCCTCACGAGACAAGATGTGGTGTCAATTGGGCAGGCCTGCACTCACGAAATATTTCTTCGGCTTGCTAACTTATGGGCTGTCCAGAAACGAGCCTTGAATGGGCTTCAGAGATATCTTGAACGGCGTTTAAGTGCTTTTGCGTTAAATACAAATGCTGCTGGTCCAACCAGGTATCATTGAAAATTGAAGAGGTATATTTTTCGCCTGTGTCAGCACATACGCAAACCACGTTGGAGGGCGAGGAATGTGTTTCCAGGTAGCGGGCGCAAGCGGAGAGAACTGCTCCGCTTGATCCTCCCACTTTAATACCGGTTGCAGCATAAAGCGCACGGCAAAACGCAAACGCTTCCTCATCGCTGACTAAGGAATAGTCATCATAATCTGCCGGAGTAATAAAATCTGAGGGTCTGGAAGCTCCGATACCAGTAAGTTTGCGGGGACCTGGCGCTGTTCCAAAGATCACCGAACCATGCACATCTACAGCCACAATACGCGTCTGTGGATTGTGCAGACGAAAATAGCGGGCAACCCCTACCAATGTGCCTCCCGTTGAGACTGCCACAAAAATGGTACAGGGCTGGCTGTTCATCTGTTGATAGATTTCCTTGCCGGTCTGCAAAAAATGGATCTGAGGGTTGGCAGCGTTTGTATATTGATTAGTCCAGAAGTAATTGCTTGAATAGCGACATAGCTCCTGGATACGCGCTAATCTGGAAAGAAGGTATCCGCCTGTGCTATCCGGTTTGTCTACCATTTCAATTTCGGCATCTAACGCCTCCATCAATGCGATATTCTCGCGTGTTGTTTTGGGATCAACGAGGACGCGTAAGCGATACTGTTTGGCTTTGCAAATGAGACTCAATGCAACACCCAGGTTTCCTGAGCTGGACTCGACAATAATGGTTTGTTTACTAATGAGATTTTTGCGTTCCAGATCCTGGATCAAGGAATAAGCGGTTCGATCTTTCACTGAACCACTAGGATTTGCTCCTTCCAGCTTGAGGTAGACTTTATGTGCTTTTCCCGCCACTTTCAAAGAGAGTGGAAGGAGTGGTGTATGGCCAATCTTCTCCACCAGCTTTTGCAATTCCTCAGGCGTGAGGTCGGCAAGGTATCTTGGGTCCATGAAAATTCTCCTTGACAAAGGATGTGGCAGCATTGCCAGCTTATGCATTTGACCAGCCCGGTCATGCGGCTTTCCACAGGGATTTGGGGGAGGAACTAGCTTGCCTCAACGAGCTGGTATCTTTCCTCACGAATTGTTCTGATTTGCGACTCTTTCCATATGAGTGCGTAGACTTAATGGGCGCATATCTGTCCAAACCTCCTTGATATGAGCCAGGCACTCTGCTTTATGTCCGCTCTTGCCGACATCGTGCCAACCAGGAGGATTCTCTTTATGTGCTGGCCAGATCGAATACTGTTCTTCGTGATTGATAACGACCTTATAGATAGCCCTATCTTCATCTTCGTCTTGCGGCATGAGTACTCCCTTTCTGAAAGCAGAACTTGCATGAAAAACTTTAACTTATCGCAGCATGTGCCAGATCTCTAAATCTCTGAGCGGCACAGCCGCGCGCATCTCACACAGAAATAGGGGAATGAATATGTCTTCCTCTCCCACGCGTACAGCGCGCTGTTCTTAGAATCGGGGCATCCTTGATCTTCTCCAGCTGATCTACATCTATTTGCGTTTTATTCAGTTCTCCGAGAAAATGGAGCATGATTTGAACACGTTCATGAGATGAAAGCGTCTGGACAAAAGTTGCTTCTAACCCCTCGAAAGGGCCGTTCTTTATGCGTACCACATCACCTGGGGATAGCTTGTAATGTGGTAAAGGTGGTAAGGTGTTTCCCGCATTGATCGTGCATAGCATTTCCTGGATTGTACTGATAAGTGACTGTGGGACGACCTGGGGGCCAGAGCCAAAGTCTAATACCCGATGTACACCAGGGCTGGCATTGATAGAACTGAGCTTCATGTCTGCCAGATCTACCCGAATAAAGAAGTAACCAGGGAAAAAGGGAAGCCTCTCGCTCTTCCTGCTTCGAGAAGCAATCATTATTTCTGGCAAATAAATGGTCATGCTAAATATATGCCTCAGAATACTTGTTGCATATATTTCCTTGCCAACTTGACAGTGTACTACATACCACTGCTTTTCATGTGATGTACTTCGTATGGCTTCCATCTGATATCTCATGGTTCTTTCGCGCAAGCTCCGCCATCTCGACACATCCAGGCGTCGGAGCAACAATTCGGTATGTAATCCAGCCGGAGCAAATGCTACAACAAAGTGGATTTTGAATGGATCATCTGCTCAGAGCTCACCCTGCTCTCCCTATGTAGAGGGGGGCTAGCAGGTGGGTAGTAGAGGCAAGTGCTATCCTGCTTTCTACCCTGCACCCACCTTACTCTGGCATCTGCGCCGGTAACTTCTCTTTTGAAATCGCCTGACCCTGCTCAATCATTTGAGGAAGAGTTTTCTGGATCTAACGTCTCCTGCAAATACTGGCAAAGTTGAGGAAAAGGGAGTGAACAAGATCTTATGAGTACATCTAACTCCTCTGGAGCCAGTTCAAATCCCTGCGATTCAAGAGCAGCTACCGGATCTTGCTGCAATTGTTGTCGAAATGCACGATTAATGGAAGCTAAACCAATAATCTGATTGACTGTTTTCCAGGTCATGCTTCCACATCCTTTTCTAATCAGGGCATGGACACGAACTGCATGGTTACATATCCGGGTCCAGGCCAGGGTGTATCACCGTCTTGTCCAACGAGTTGACAGGCGCATAGAAGTACACAAACCGTGAACACTATGATGCCCGCTGAAATCAAAGAAATATACAGCTTTTGACGAAGTAAGCTCTTACCTCTCGTCCCTTCCCTGGCACGAAAATAATTGATGAGCACTTTTTTCTCCATTTCTCTGTAAATATGGCATGCGCACTATCATTGCAAGGAAAATTGAGCCTTACTTGAGTACGCAGCCTCTTGTATCTCTGGAGAAAGAATAGTATCAACCCACTCGGCAATCACTCGGCACTTTACTCGGCACTTTACTCGGCATGGTGATCTGCTGTCAGGTGTTCATAAAGATTCTGGATAGCTGGACCCGGCGATACATCCAGCTCTTCTTGAAGGACCTTCTGGCAGACACGATACTGGCGCAGTGCCGCGCCCCTCTTCCTCTGGCGTACATAACAGCGCATCAAACCGTAGTGAGCCTCTTCGAGACAATCATCGAGACGAAGCATCTGCCGATAGTGCTCAGCACTCTCGTTCCAGGCTTCAGCGCGCCAGGCGATCTGGGCGAGTTGACGACGGGCCTCCAGATAGACCGTACGCAGTTTATCTCGTCGGAAAGTACACCAATCATTGTAAAAAGAGCGTCCATAATCACCGCGATAGAGCTGAACCATTTTGAGGAAAGCTTCTTTAGCCAACGCTTCATTTCCGCGGGTCAGGGCTTGCTCGGCGTCAATGCAGTGTTGCTGGAATTCTTGAACATCGTACCGGACTTGTTCTCCATAGCAAGCTGCCAGGTTGAGGCGATATCCTGTAGAACTAAACACGAAACAAGCTTCACCCAACAATTTGCGGAGTTGATATATTGTGTCATGAAAGATCTTGGAAGTCCGCTCGTCATACTCTGGCCACAACGCCGTGAGGATAGTTTCCTTACTTACCGGATGGTCAGAGTCAAGCAGAAAAAAGAAGAGTTCCTTAGCAAGGGCCATACGCCAATGCTTGATCGGTTGCTCATCAAGCAGGACACCTGGCTCGCCAAAAGCATGAATGACGAGCCGAACAGTATGGGTATCGGAAGGAGTGTGGGGGGCCTCCAGCTCACTTTGTGCATGGGGCAAGTTCCCTAAACCTAATTGGGCGCGCAAAATCGCAAGCTGTGAATATTTCTGGATAACAGGGAGCAGCGCGGGCAGCCGCTGGAGCTCAAGCCGGACCAGATGAGCATAGTTTTGATGTGCAGCTAACAGCGATGCGACTTCTTCCAACAAACTGACGGCTTCCTCTATCCGCTCCTGGGCCAACCTACAGGCTGCCAGGCGGAGCTTCACCTGAAAGCACCCACGCTTCAAGTCTTTTGTGCGCAATGCCGTTTCAATTGTTGTGAAGCGCGCCTCTGCTTCTGCATAACGCTTCTGGAAGAGAAAGATCAGGCCGAAAGTGAGGTCGCGCCCAACCAGTTCGTAGCCAACCGTATTCTTCCTTGACTCCGGGACCTCGATGCTTTCAGCAGTCAACAGGGCACTGGTAGGATCGCCGAGAAAGAGATAGCTCAGCGCCTGACTTACCAGTGCGTCATTGATCAGACTGCGGTTGCCAAACGTCCGCGCTAAAGTTAAACCGCGTTCAATGTACGTCAACGCCTGGACATATTGTCCTTGTTCGACGGCAAGCGAACCGAGATTTGCCAGTGCGTACGCTTCATTACGCTGCGCGTGAGGGATAGTATGAGCAAACTGGAGAACCTGAAGGAATAGTGCCTCTGCCTCTGCCGCCAAACCTTGATCTTGGGCAATAAGACCTTGCAGAATCAAAGCATTTCCTTTCTCCAAAACATCCTGTAGCTGCTCGCAGATATCCAGCATTTGAGTCAAGTGGTACTGCGCCAGCAGGAAGTTCCCGACCCAATAATAGGTATTGGCCAGAGCGCGGTGAATCTCCATTGCTTGACTGAGTGGAGGCTGGTTTGCCCAGATATTAAGTGCTCGCTGCAAATGGGTAATCCCGGTTGTGAACTGCCCCTGGAGATTGGCGCAAATCCCCCAGCGCATTTCGGCGGCAGCTCGCAAAGCATGTTCTTGCATTGGTATGTACTGTAGAACCTGCTTGCAGAGCATCTCAGCCTGAGCATACTCTCCCACTTGAAACAATGCTTTGCTGCGCAAGATTATGATTCTGGACCTGAGAACCTTGGTTTCGGCCTCAGTTGAATAAGCCACCAGTGCTTCCGCTTTATCAAGTAGGAGAAGAGCAGAAGCGCACAGACCATGTCGCAAATCAAGTGTCGCCTGTAATAAGAGCAGCTGTGGAGAACGCTCCTGTACCGTTGAGGGAATCTCATCTAGCCAACGTATCAGAGTTTCACGACGTCCTTGTTGCAAGAAGAATTCTGACGCATCAAGGATAAATGACGCCGCCACATCATAAGTCTTGATCGCAAGAGCATGGTATATGGCTTGCTCATCGTTGTGATTAGCATGCCAGAGTGCCGCAGCCTGGCGATGCAGTTCCAGGAAGCGTTCCGGCTGCTGGGAACGCAATTGCTCGCTCAGTAGATCGCGAATGACGGGATGGCAGGTATAGGTAACGCTGGAATCGTTTTCATGCATGGTAAGGAAAATTCCTTGCCGCTCCAGATGGGCTAAGCGCTCAGAGGCATCGGTACTACCAAGCAGGGCATCACACATAGCCGGGTCGATATGCTGGAGAATCGAAATATTCTGGAGAAAGGTATAGGTCGCGATATCCTGTTTCAGTACATCATCGACGACATATGTGAAAAGCATGTTCCGTTGATATTCTGCCAGGGATTTTCCCTGGAGCATGCGCGCGGGTTTGTTCTGAGACGTTCCCAGGGTAAGCTGTCGGAAACGTACATCTCCCAGACGCGTCCCCAACAAGATCCCAGCAATCCAGCCGTCAAAGGATGTGGCCAGGTGCTCTGCCTCAGTATCTGCGAGAGGCGGCAATCCTTGCAACCTGGCCAATTCTGCAATTTCCTGGGCAGAAAAGCGCAAATTTTCACGGTCCAGGCCACACATTTCGTCATGGATAACGAACGGAGTAAAGGAGATTCGAGGTATAACCCGGCTTTCAATGATAAGTGTCGCCTGAGGCGGCAACTTCTTGAGAAGAAAATTAACTAATTCCGTCAAAATATCGCTTTCATCGATTGCTTCGTAATTGGATAAAAGCAAGGCAAAGCGTTCGGAGATTTCGGTGGCAAGGGCCTCACAAAGAATATCGAGAGTAGTATGATAACGGTTTACAGCAGAAACCGAATCATCGGAAAGCAGGTTACGAAAAGCTGAATCAAGCCCCACTCCAAACTGAGGGAAAACTGAGCGAATGCTTGCTAGAAGCGTATTCAGGAAAACTGTAGGATCAGTATCAACACTCTCCAGAAAGTACCAACAGCAAGGAAGAGATGTAGAATAGACGGAATCAGCCAACAGGGTCGTTTTTCCATAGCCAGCAGGCGCACAGCACAAGATCAATTTGTACAGGGCTGCTGGGCTTCCCTGGTGAGGCTTAGACCCCATGGCTTCTTGGAGGCTTGCCACGAGAGTCTGACGATGCAGAAGAATTGCGGGAAGTGTAGGACACATAATTTTTTTCAAAAGAGATATATCGTTCACGCGCTCTCTCCTTTATTGCCTATAGACTCCCAGAATCAATTGGACAGCCAGATCATAGTCGCTCGTCTCAAGCGCGTGATACATGGCCTGATCGTCATTCATACGATCATGCCAGAGGACGGCAGCTTTGCGATGGAGGGCGAGAAAGCGCTCAGGTTCCTGTTGGCGCAAATGGGTCGTAAGAAGCTCACGAATCACCGGATGGCAGCGGTAAATTACCCGATTTCCGCTTTCGTATGAGCTAATAAACAAGCCCTGCTGCTCTAAATAGGCAAGCAACTCTGCCGCGCTAGTAATTTCGAGCAAAATATTGCACATTTCTGCTTCCATTTGCTGGAGAATCGAAGCTGGTTGCAGAAAACGGTAGAGTGTTTGGTCCCGTTGAAATACCTCGCGCGCGACATACGTAAACAGATTTTTTCGCTTGCGTTCCATGAGAGTATTTTCGCGTAGGAAAGAAATCGTAGAATGGGAGGTTTGCTGCGGTATGGAAGGTAAAAAGAGCAAGTCGCCTAGCCGTGTTCCCAATAAGATTCCAGTACTCCAGCCGTCGAAAGAGGTAGCCAGTTGTTCAGTGTCAGCAGCAGTCAGAGTAGCCAGCCCATGTAGTTTGGCGAGTTCAGAGATCTCTTCCGCAGAGAAGCGCAAAGCACTGCTATCAAACGCAAAGAGTTCATCGCGCACGATCAGTTCGGCAAGGTAAATCCGAGAGAGCGAACGGCTTTCAACAACGAGCGCAGCCTGAGAAGGCAATTTGAGGAGAAGATAGTCGATCAAGTTCGTCAGCGTCTCACTCTCGTTAATTTGCTCATAATTACAGAGGAAGAGCGCGAAGCGTTCAGGGATTTCCCTGGCAATCGTGTTGCAGAGGGCATCGATGGCTGCATGGTAAATAGTCGATGAAGAGGAGGGATCATGGGCAAACTGATTGGTAAAGAGAGGGGAAAGCTGCTCGTCCAGATGTGGAAACGCCACGCATAGGCTGGCAAGAAGCGTACGCAGAAAAAGAATAACATCGGTATCCGTGCGTTCCAGAAAATACCAGCAGCAGGGAAGAGGCGTTAAAGCAGCGAAATCGGCCAGCAGGGTTGTTTTGCCATAGCCTGCCGGAGCACAGAGCAGCACAAGTTTCTTCACAGATCGAGGCGCTGCTTCCTGCATTTCACCAAGCAGAGCCTGCTGCAAGCTTGAGATCAAGTTCGTACGATGAAGTACCGTAGAGGGGAGCATAGGAGGCACAATTTGTTTGAAAAGATCGGCTGGCTGCAATAGCTCTCTCCTGACAAACTCAATTATTTATACATACGTAGTTTGGTCTTATCGTAAGTATACATCGATTACTGCAAAATCACCATACTACTTTAGTTCTTTAGAGAACAAGATACCACCTGAATTACTAGAGCTTTTGAGAATTGTATAGGTAGATCGCTGCCAGGGATTTGAGAGGGTGGAGGGAGAGATAAGGACAAGGACTGGCCCCGCCTCAGTGTGGGTTTCTCCGGGCTAGAGTCGAGCTATTCAACTCTCATCCGGCGGAGGCGTTCTCTCCCCGACACTTTTTGAGATACACCATGACATGATTTTGAAAGAATGCTGCAAGAGAAAGAGTATCTCAAAAACGAATGGCAAAATGCCATTTGCCAGAATTTTTGCGGAAAAGGAGACATTGCTGGATATTCCCACTATGCGCATTGCGGCGCTCAATATCGAGGAGGTAGAGCCTGCCAATGCGGAAGATGCCTTTATCGCGGCGATCTGCTCAATCATAGCGGTCGCGTTTCCCGTGATGAAGACATCCAGCCGCCAGATGCGCCAGCCACCAGAGCAGTAGAAAGAGAACGAGCAGCAGGAGATTGACCCGCTCCAGCGCTCGCACGTGACATTTCTCCCAATCCCATCTGCGACTTTTGCTGTCTTGAAACGTGGACTCGACGCGCCAGCGCAGCCGATACTCGGCAATGCGTCGTTTGCCTGCCGTTCGATCAGAGATCACGCACAACGCCTCTTCTTCCGCTTCTTCCCAACAGATGCTCAATTCCGTGTCAATCGACTCGCCCTGCCAGAGGCGGACTGAGCCACGAAAGCGCTTCCCAGGCTTCTGCACCAACTGGGAAACGGCCAGACTTGTTCCTGACACTCCCTCCGCAAGACGGCGCTGACAGGTATGTTGTCCTGCAATCCGAAATAGGTAGTGCCAGTGATACTTCTGGCAGAGCTCCACCATCGAAAAACAGCCAAACGCGCTATCGCCGATGATCGTGCAATCCGCGTTTCCCACGTGCGGAGCCAGGCGCTCAAAGAGTTCATCAATGCAACTGAAGCCTGGTTCCGTTTAGAGGAGTTTGCCGAGCAAGATTCTGATTCTGACGCCAGGCTTGTTCACCACGACCTTTTTCTCGCGCAGGGGTGCACTGACTTCGTGCAGGAATTGCAGGATTTCGCGGAAGGATTGGAGATCGCTGGTTTCGTAGTAAGCAATATCGTGTTCCTGGCAGTAGGTCTTGACGATCTTTTGCGCCCACCCCAGGTTATTCCGGGGCATGCTAGCTTGACAAGACCTCACACCATGTGGCTTATTGTACAGGAAGAAGACTTTTTGAGACGGTTTTCTTTCCAGCCCGGCATGGATTTTGCTTTCCTTGTCCTGATTCTGCTCCACCAGTAGAACCCCGTACCACTCCACGGAGAGAGGCCGGAGGCGATCCCGATTCTGACGGGATACCCATCCATCGTGTCTCACAAACTGTCCTGAATGTCATTGCAAAAGAGAACGCCTTTCATCTCCAGAGGAGAAGAGTCGCATGGTCTACTCACGCCGAAACAATATTGAAGAGCAACAAGAAGCTGCTCGCCAGGCCCAATCTATCGCTACGCTTTGTGCACAATGGCATCTCACCCTGGATCAGATTGACTGGCAACAGTGGGGGATGCAAGCGCTGGTGAGCGTGAATAAGGTAGAGATAGCCTCACTCCTTGAGCTTGGCCGGAACGAGGGTGATGATCTGCTTCGTCTTCTCCAACTCAAATTGCTCGAACATGCTGCCCTGGCAAACATTCCAGCACGCCCAGAGGCGAAAGCCCTGATGTGGCGTCCTCTGACCGTCGTGCAGCCACAAGCATTTTTGAGCCTGTGGATCATTACACTAGAAACCGATGAACGTATTCCCATTGCAGAAAGCATGTGCAATGGCCAGCGCATCTATGAATACTACCCCTTTGATGCCCAGAATACGCAGCAACTTGCCAAACTCTTTGGAGCCGTCTATCAGGGTGTCTATCCTCTGGGAAAGGTTGTCGCCCTTAAAGAACATACCCGTCTCTATACCGGCGTGATTGTCTATAGCCTCCCTCCTGACAGAGGACTCCCTCAGCGAAAAACCCTCTCAAGAGGCTATCATACCATTGCGGGAAAGACTTTTACTAACGAGGGAGCCGCAACGTACCTGATCGATTGTCACGACGGATTCCCTCATATCGTGAAGCAGTCACAAATTATCCAATCCGCCTGATGAATGAGTGACCTTTTTTGCACGTCTGATAAAGCAGAGCCTCAGAGAAGCATGCTGCGTACTTCTCTGAACGTTCTCATTCCCCCTGCGTGCAGTTTATACATGTACGCGGTGATAACGCTGTTTCTGATCCCATGCGCGTTGCGCGGGCTGGAGATGATCTGCATGTTCTGGTAGAAGGCTTCCACGCTGAATAAGCTTGTTACAGTTAGACTGGTGCATCTGGTCAGCGTGACCCTCCTTGAAAAAGACGGCCTGGATGTAATGATTCCCCTGATTATTGGTACGCTCAATCCAGATCCCTTCCGTTTGGTCTACAGTTGGTATGGACATAGTTCCTCACATTTCGCGGCAAATACATATTACGATGAAAACAGAAAATGCTTTCCCAGGGGAAAGATGGTGGAGAGAATGCTGGAGGCTATTCCCACTGCTGCCTGTTGGTAGCTGTTCCTGCGTTCCTGCTGTTTTTTCCAGATGTCTCCGCGAATCCTTCGCTGCAAGCCTATCCAGAGTATACCACACAGTTGGCATATGAGTGGCACTTTCCTTAGCATCCTCATACTCAGAAAAAGGCGTGCCTGAGGCATTGTCAGGCACGCTCTGGGAAAACGTTGTGTCTCCTCGTTTTGAGGGAAGCAAAGCTAGGAGCGGGCGCGTTTGCGTCGACGCAAC
>Ga0070679_100004424_pt1 | contig 12984 bp, 11 predicted proteins | sample KBSC63BmetaG_FD_65652 | JGI IMG/M metagenome (GOLD analysis project Ga0070679, IMG submission 65652) | Corn rhizosphere microbial communities from Kellogg Biological Station, Michigan, USA - KBS C6-3B metaG | ecosystem: Host-associated > Plants > Roots > Rhizosphere | place: USA: Michigan... | reverse complement strand
ATGCGCAGTCCCGATACGGGCAAGGTCGAGTGGCTACCCCCGGTCTACGAGGGCTACCTATCCAACATCAGCAGTGATTCCTGGAAGCGTGTCGTCCATGGAATGATCGGCGCGACGACCTACTCGAACGGTACCGCATATTTCGCGATGCGCGGCTCCGCGTACACCATAGCGGGCAAAACGGGTACCGACCAGGTCGTGAACGAGTCCGTCACGGGTAATCTCGGCGAGGACAACGGCTTCAGCAAGATCAAGAAGCAATACCGCGACAATGCCTGGTTCATCGCCTTCGCGCCGGCCGAGGCACCGCGCATCGCGATCGCGGTCATCGTCGAGCACGCCGGGTTTGGATCGACCGGCGCCGCGCCCGTCGCCCGCAAGGTGATGGATGCCTATCTCCTCGGCCCCGACGGCAAGCTGCTCCCCGCGGCTCCGCGCGGACCGTACTCCGAGCCGACCGACCTCAAGCCAAAAGCGGAGCCTTCCCTGCCGCCTCTCCCGGCTCCCAAACCGCCCGCCGCCCAACAGGTCGCGGACCGGGCGCACCCGCAGACGGCTGTCCCTCCGTCCGCCCAATAACCGCATGACCCACCCGGCATGATCTACGAAGAAGTCAGCTCCGAGTCGCGCACTCGCCGCACCCTCACCGGCGCGGCGCGCGTGCTCTCGGCCCTCAGGATGGATGGGCCGCTGGTCACCGCCCTTGCGCTCACGGCGGCCTACGGGCTCGTAGTGCTCTACAGCGCCTCGGCGGAGAACCTGCCGATGGTGCTGCGGACGGCGATGCGCCTCGTGCTGGGTACGGCAGCCATGCTGGCGCTGGCACGGGTCAGTCCGAACTTCCTGCGGCGCACATCGCCGTGGCTGTATGCCATCGGCGTCCTCCTCCTCCTCGCCGTCGCAGTCTTCGGTCACACGCGTCTAGGTGCCCAACGCTGGCTCAACCTGGGGCCCATCCGCTTCCAGCCCTCAGAGCTCATGAAGATCGCCGTGCCCATGATGTGCGCCTGGTACCTGCACGAGCGTTCCCTGCCGCCTCGCTGGCCCAACCTGCTCCTCCTCGGCGCCATCATCATGGTGCCCGCGGCCCTGGTCGCGAAGGAGCCGGACCTCGGCACGGCCGCGCTCATCGCCGCCGCCGGCGCCCTGGTCGTGTTTCTCGGCGGCCTCAGGGTGCGCGTGGTCGTGGGGATGCTTCTCGTTGGCATCGCCGCGGCATGGTTCGGGCTCAGATTCATGCACGGCTATCAGCGCCAGCGCCTGCTCACCTTTCTCAATCCGCAATCGGACCCGCTCGGGGCGGGCTATCACATCATCCAGTCGCAGATCGCGATCGGCTCGGGTGGCGTATTCGGCAAGGGATGGATGAACGGCAGCCAGGCGCAGCTCGATTTCCTGCCGGAGCGCACGACGGATTTCATCTTCGCCGTCATCGGCGAGGAGTTCGGCCTCCTCGGGCTCGCCGTGCTGCTCCTTCTCTACGCTTTCATCATCGGCCGCGCGCTGTATCTCGCCGTGCAGACGCCCGACACGTTCTCGCGGCTGCTCGCGGGCAGCGTCGCGCTGACTTTCTTCGTGTATGTCTTCATCAATGCCGGCATGGTGACCGGGCTTCTTCCGGTCGTCGGCGTCCCGCTGCCGCTCGTCAGCTATGGGGGAAGCTCGGTGGTGACCGTGCTCGCCGGCTTCGGTATTCTGATGTCACTTCACGCGCACCGGAAGCTCATGGGCTCATAAGTGTCTCGATCCATTCCGACGCTCGTACTCCTGGCACTCACCGCCGCAGCCATCGGCGACGCCGGCGCACGCCCCGCGGCGCCCGAGCCGGGTTTGCCCTTTCCGCATGCGCAGCTCGCGACGTTCGCCAGGCAGGCGGCGCGGCACGACGGGCTCAGCCGCAGAACCATCCTCAAGATCCTCAGGCATGCGCGCGCGCAGCCGCAGATCATCGACAAGATCAGCCGTCCGGCAGAGCAGGTGCTCCAATGGTGGCAGTACCGGCAGATCTTCCTCACCGACAAGCGAATCTCCGCGGGTGTCGAGTTCTGGGAAGAGCATCGCGATACGCTCGAGCGAGTGAGCGCCGAGCAAGGCGTCCCACCGCAGTACATCGTCGCCATTCTCGGCGCGGAAACCTACTACGGCCACATCACGGGCTCCTACCGGGTGCTGGACGCGCTGGCCACACTGGCATTCGACTACCCGCCGCGCGCGCGCTATTTCCGCAGCGAGCTGCAGAAATTTCTGGTGCTCACCCACCGGGAGAAGATCGATCCGCTGTCGGTGAAGGGCTCCTACGCCGGCGCCATGGGGCCGCTGCAGTTCATGCCCTCGGCGTATCTGCGCTACGCCGTGGACGGCAATGACGATGGCAGCCGGGACCTCTTCACCGACTGGGACGACATCTTCGCCAGCGTCGCGCACTACTTGCAGCAGGACGGCTGGCAGGCGGGCGGCCCGGTCGTGGCGGATGTCAGGATCGACCCGGGCGCAACCTTCCAGATCGACCCCAGCAATCTCAGGCTCGATGAAACGATCGATGGCCTGAATGCGCAGGGCGTGCGCGTGCAAAGCGATGTGCCCGGCAATACGCCCGTGGTGCTGCTCCTCGCCCAGCAGCAGGACGGTCCGACCTACCGGGTGGGCTTCAACAACTTCCACGCGCTCACGCGCTACAACCACAGCGCCCTCTACGCGATGGCGGTCGATGAGCTCGCGTGCGCCATCGCTGCGCGGGTCAACCCGTCCGACCCGGCCTCGATGCCGGCGATGACGCCCAGCGCGAAATCAGTCAGCAATGCGGATCGCAGCAAGCGATCCACCCCGTGAGCGCGGCGGCGTGAGTGCTGCAGGGGCAGCTGATTCGAGGCGCTGGGGCCTCGCTTGGGCCCTGTCCGTGGCGGCGCTCCTTGCGGGTTGTGCAACCCCACGCCGCCCCGAGCCAAGGCGGGCACCTCCCATCACATTGTCGGCACCCCCGAAGGATCTCGCCGCAATCCCCAACGCTGTGCCCCGCGTCGAGCCGCGCGCCGCGCGCGGCAACCCACCCTTTTATAAGGTGGACGGCAAACGCTACTACGTGCTCGCGACGGCGGAAGGCTACGAGGCCACCGGCGTGGCCTCGTGGTACGGCCCGAACTTCGACGGGCAGCGAACCTCCGATGGCGACCGCTATGACATGTATGCCATGACGGCAGCCCACAAGACCCTGCCGCTGCCCTGCTACGTGCGTGTCACCAACCTTGCCAACGGCCGCAGCATCGTCGTGAAGGTGAACGACCGCGGCCCGTTCGTGGCCAACCGGCTGATCGACCTCTCCTACGTCGCCGCCGCGAAGCTCGATATGCTGACGACCGGCACCGCGCTCGTGGAAGTGCGAGCCATTACACCCGATACCCCTCTGCAGCTCACGCGTGTCGCGGAGAGCCCACCCGCCGTGCTCTATGTGCAGGTGGGGGCATTCGCCGTGCAGGATCATGCCGAGGGAGTCGTCGCGCGCCTGCACGCAGCGGGATTCCCCAGCGCCTTCATATTCGGCCCTCCGGCGGCGCGCGGCCACTTGTACCGTGTGCGCATCGGCCCGGTGGGCGGCGTGCCGGAGTTCGACCAGATGGTTGCGCGGCTCACGGCCTTAGGGTTCCCCGGCGCGCGCCTGGTCGCGCCGTAAGTCGTACAATCCGCCCGCGCTTTCACGCCACTCACGAGGATTTTCGAGGATGCCCCGCTTTTCCGCCGCCGCCCTGCTCGCCGTCTCGACGTTTGCGCTGCTCACCTCCGCTCATGCCGCGGTGCCCGCCCCGCCGGCCCCCAACCTCGATGCCGGCTCGTACATCCTCATCGACTACCAGAGCGGCGATGTCATTGCCCAGAAGAATGCCGACCAGCGAATGGAGCCCGCGAGTCTCACCAAGCTCATCACCGCATACGTGGTGTTCGCAGCGCTCAAGGACGGGCGGCTGAAGCTGGATGACCCGGTCACGATCAGCGAGGACGCCTGGCGCACGGGCGGCTCGCGAACCTTCGTCAAGGTGGGCAGCCAGGTGCCGGTCATCGATCTGATCAAGGGAATGATCGTGCAGTCGGGGAACGATGCCACCGTGGCGCTGGGCGAGCGCGTCGGCGGCACGCGCGCGGGATTCGCGCAACTGATGAACGAGTACGCGCAGCGACTGGGGATGAAGTCGTCACACTTCGTCGACGTCGACGGACTGCCCGACCCGCAGCACTACACCACCGCCCGCGACCTCGCGACGGTGAGCAGGGCTCTGATCCGCGACTTCCCGCAGTACTACTACATCTTCGGGATGAAGGACTTCACCTGGAACCACATCAAGCAACCGAACCGCAACGGGCTGCTCTGGACGGACACCTCGGTCGACGGGCTGAAGACCGGCCACACGGACGAGGCGGGGTATTGCCTCATCGCCTCCGCGAAGCGCAACGGGACGCGGCTGATCTCGGTAGTCCTCAAGGCGCCGAAGTGGCACTCGCGCGAGGCCGACAGCGAAGCCTTGCTAAACTACGGATTCAACTTCTTCCAGACGCAGAAGGTCGCGACCGCGCGTGCCCCCGTGCTCAGACCGCGGGTCTACGAGTCCGCTTCCGGGTACGCTGCGATCGGCACGCCTGCCGATCTCTATGTCACGCTGCCGCGCGGCAAGACGGCCAGTATCACGACCAACGCGGCATTGACCCAGACGCGGCTGATAGCGCCCCTGGCGGCAGGCACCGTCGTGGGACAGCTGACGGTGACCGACGGCAATGGTCAGGTGGTCGGGCGGGAGCCGCTGGTGACGCTGGAGGCGGTGCCCGCCGGTGGCCTCCTGACCCGCGCGATGGACAGCATGCGCCTCTGGTTTCATTAGTATATTGGCGCAAAGAGCGGCCCTGGGTCGCTTACTGACTTGCTGTTGACACACTGGAATCCGTCCTATGGCTGACCCGTTTCCAATCTGTTATCTCAATGGCGAATACCTGCCCCTCGCAGAGGCCCGCATTTCGCCGCTCGACCGCGGATTTCTCTACGGGGACGGCGCGTACGAGGTCATCCCCGTCTATCGCGGGCGGCCGTTTCGGATGGAGGCGCACTGCGCTCGCCTCACCCGCAGTCTAGGCGAGATCCGCATGGCTGATCCGCTCAGCCGGGCGCAGTGGTGCGACATGTTCGAGACCCTCATCGCGCGCAACGGCGGTGGGGACCAGTACATCTACTGGCAGGTGACGCGCGGGGCGGAGCGGGGCCGCAATCATGCGCCGCTGCCCGATATTCCGCGCACGATCTTCGCGTTCTGCGCGCCGCTGCCGGTTGCCTCGCCTGCGGTGCTGGAAAAGGGATACGCCTGTGTCACCGCGGAGGACACTCGCTGGGCACGCTGCGACATCAAGTCGGTGGCCCTTCTGGCCAACGTGCTGCTGCGGCAGCTCTCCGTCGATGCCGGCGCCACGGAAACCATCCTGCTGCGCAACGGCGAGCTCATGGAGGCTTCCGCCTCCACCGTCTACGTGGTGATGGGCAATGAGCTGCGCATCCCGCCCAACTCCAGGAAGATCCTTCCAGGAACGACGCGCGGGGTGGTGGAAGAGCTGGCGGCGCGCACCGGCGTGGCGTACCGCGCCGTGCCGATCAGCGAGGCGGAGCTGCGCGGCGCCGACGAGATCTGGATCTCCGCGGCGACACGCGAGGTACAGCCCGTGACGACGCTCGATGGCAAGCCGGTCGGCACGGGCCGTCCTGGCCCGCTCTGGCGGCGGGTGTATGATGAGTTCCAGCGCTGGAAGCAGGAACTGCAGCATCAGCCATGGCGATGAGCGAGCCGCCGCCGCTGCTCGAGTTTCCCACCGACTATCCGATCAAGGTCATCGGCCGCCCCTCGGATGAGTTTCGGGCGCACGTTCACGCCATCGTGTTGCGCCACGTGCCATCCATCGAGCCCGAACGCGTGACCGAGCGGCTCAGCGAGAACGGCAACTTCCTCTCCATCTCGTACAACATCCGGGCAGAGAGCCGCGAGCAGGTCGTCGCGCTCACCTCGGACCTGAAGGGCTGCGAAGGGGTGTTGATGTTGATTTAGCCCATCTCGACGTATCCGGCCTTTCTCCCTCTCGTTCGCAAAATGACCTTGAGATGATGCTTCGATGAGACGCGATGCAGCAGCCTGAGAGACTTGCTGCGTGATCGGGTCCTGACTGTCGAGGTCGCTCCTGGCAACATCCACCTGAGTACCCCCGGGCTCCGCGAAATTGTTCTTTTGCGGTATGTCACCGCTTTGTCACCCGGCGATAACCGGCGCGCGACTGACGGCACCAAGGGCGCCGGGTACGATGAGCCGTCGTGTCGATCACACTCGATCAACTCACCAAGCGCTATCAGGGCGTCCCGGTCGTCAACGACGTCTCGCTCGAGATCGGGGACGGGGAATTCTTCGTGCTCCTCGGGCCCAGCGGCAGCGGCAAGAGCACGCTGCTGCGCGCGATAGCGGGACTCTCGGGGCTGGACCACGGGCGGATCGCGCTGCACGGGCGCGATGTGACCCATGTGTCGGCGCGGCGGCGCGGCGTGGGACTGGTTTTCCAGAACTATGCGCTGTTCCGGCATATGACCGTGGCGGAGAACATCGAATTCGCGCTGCGGGTGCGCAAGGTGCGCGCGGTGGAGCGGCGGCAGCGGCGGCAGGAGCTGCTGCGCCTGGTGGCGCTCGATGGGCTCGACGAGCGGCTGCCGGCGCAGCTCTCCGGTGGACAGCAGCAGCGGGTCGCCGTTGCGAGGGCGCTCGCACACAAGCCGGAAGTGCTGCTGCTCGATGAGCCGTTCGGCGCGCTGGATGCGAAGATTCGCGAGGGCTTGCGGCGCACCATCCGCGAGGTGCAGCGCGAGCTCGGCATCACGACCATCCTGGTGACGCACGATCAGGAGGAGGCGTTCGCCATGGCCGATCGCATCGGAGTGATGAACTTCGGGCGGCTGCTCGAGAGTGGCAGGCCGGAGGATCTCTACACACGCCCGGCGACGCGGTTCGTGGCAACGTTCCTCGGGGCGGCCAACGTCTTGTTGGCGCGACAGGGGACTGACGGCCCCCGCTGGGGAGCCTGGCCTGCTACGCCGCACGGCGCAGCCGGTACGGGGCGCGAGCGGGAGGTCGTTGCGGTGGTGCGGCCGGAGGAGATCGAGATCGCCCACTCCCGGGATTCCCTTTCGTGCTCGAATTACCTGGGACACGGCGTGGTGGAAGAAGTGCTCTTCACCGGCGCGCTGGAGCAGGCTCGCATCCGCCTCGAAGAGGCGCCCGACGCTCCCATCCTCGCGCACGCCAGCGGTGATGGCGCCGTGTTCCTCGAAGCCACGCGTGCCCAGTTCGAGCAACGCGCGTTCGCCATCAGCCGGGGCCAGAGCGTGGCTGTCGGCGTTCGGCGCGCGCATGTCCTGCCGACACCTCTCTCCAGCTTCACGATTTGCGCATCGAACAGCTCCGCTGCCGAAAGGCTCGCCGGCAACCCGTTGCTCGTAGACCTGTCCTCGCGCATGAGGACGCGTATCCGCCGACACGTTGACCCTATGTTGGGAGCGTCGGCTCCTGGACGCGATAGCACCCCATCGATGCCAGGAACGACAGTAATCGCGGCGCGTCCCGACGTGGCGTCGGACGCGAGATGGCTGTTGGAGCACGGAGTGGAAGAAATTCTGATCCTGCCGGAGCATGCGGGCTCGCCCCAGCGCGTGCTCATTCACTGGACGGACGAGTCTGCTCGCGGCGCAACGTTGGCGATGTCCGCCAGCGTCCTGCGGCACCTTGCGGCGGAGGCAATCTACGTAGACGTGCTTCCCGAGAAGACCTCCGCCGCCGAGAGGTCGTTCGGCATTCGAGCGCTGCTCGACGCGCGGTCGGAAGCTCGCGCCGCACACGGCCTCGAGATCAGGACTGAGATGCGATTCGGTGTGGCGGCACGGGCTCTGGAGCAGCGCCTGGACGAGTCGCCGGGACACATGCTCATCGTCGGTATCGCGAGCGCAAGCCAACTGACCGCTGAGCTCGCCACGCTTCTCGCCGGGCCACGCTGGCCAGTGCTGTTGGTCCGTCGCGAGCGCGAGGCACCGGCGAACAGCCGCTCCGCGGCGTGAGCCCACCATGAGAGGCGGACAGCCCACTGTCCTGCCCGGCTTCGGGCTGACGCTGGGATTCACGACGTTCTTCCTGAGTGCCGTGGTGCTGCTGCCGCTCGCCGCGCTGGTGCTGCTCGCCGCCTCGACCCCGTTGCACGAGCTTCTCGATGCCGTCGCAAGCCCGCGCGCGCTCGCGTCCTACCAGCTTTCGTTCGGCGGCGCGTTGATTGCGGCCTGCACCAATCTGGTCTTTGGCTTCATCATCGCGTGGACGCTGGTCCGCTACGAGTTCCCGGGCAGGAGACTCATGGATGCGGTGATCGACATGCCGTTTGCCTTGCCCACGGCGGTGTCCGGCATCGCTCTAACTGCCGTCTTCGCGACCAATGGCTGGCTCGGAGGCTACCTCGACATGGTCGGGATCCATGTCGCCTACACGCGCCTGGGTGTCATCCTGGCGATGACATTGATCGGCATGCCGTTCGCAGTGCGCACCCTGCAGCCGGCTCTGCTCGAAGTCCAGCGGGACCTCGAGGATGCGGCGGAGACGCTCGGCGCCGGCCGATGGTACGTATTCCGCAGAGTGATAGTGCCGGCCGTGTTGCCCGCCCTCCTCACGGGCTTCACACTCGCATTCGCGCGCGCACTCGGGGAATACGGCTCAGTCATCTTCATTTCCGGCAATCTGCCGCTGAAGACCGAGATCACTCCCCTTCTCATCGTGATCCACCTGGAGGAGTTCGACTACAGGGGCGCCGCCGCCCTGGGCTTCGTCATGCTGGCGGCCTCGTTCGTGATCCTGCTCGCAATCAACCTCCTGCAGGCGTGGGGACGGAATGGCAGCGTCCGGAGAGACTCATGACGGCAGCAGGCGCGCCGGCGGGTTCGCTCGAAGAGCTGGCCACCCGACCGGGACGCGAGACGTTGTTGGGCGCGCTGGCGCGCCGTTGCCTGATCGGACTCTCCGTGGCGTTCCTCGCGGCGCTGCTCCTTGCGCCGCTGGCGGTCGTATTCGCCACGGCGTTCCGCAGCGGCATTCAGGGATACCTGCGGGCTTTCGCCGATCCGGACACGGAGGCGGCCATCCGCCTGACGCTCCTTACGGCGCTCGTGGTCGTGCCGCTGAACACCGTTTTCGGGCTCTCGGCGGCCTGGGCCGTCGCGAAATTCGAGTTCCGCGGCAAGAGCCTGCTCATCACTTTGATCGACCTTCCCATCGCCGTCTCGCCGGTGATTTCCGGGATGCTGTTCGTGCTGCTCTTCGGTATGCGGGGCTGGTTCGGAGCCTGGCTGGCGGCCAACGGCATCAGTATCGTCTTCGCCATCCCGGGTATCATGATCGCGACGCTCTTCGTGACCTTTCCCTATGTCGCGCGCGAGCTGATCCCGCTCATGCAGCAGCTCGGCAACGACGAGGAGGAGGCGGCCATCACTCTGGGCGCCGGGGCCTGGATGACCTTCTTCCGTGTCACCCTGCCCAAGATCCGCTGGGGATTGCTTTACGGGGTGATTCTCTGCAATGCACGCGCCATGGGAGAATTCGGGGCCGTGTCGGTAGTCTCGGGCCACATCCGGGGATTGACCAATACCATGCCGCTCGCCATCGAGGCGCTGTACGACGACTATGACTTCACCGCGGCGTTCGCGGTCGCGTCCCTCCTCGCCCTGCTCGCGCTCGCGACTTTGGCCCTCAAGTCGCTGGTGGAGCGGACCGGATATCGCCGGCGATGATCCCATGCTCGCCTTCTTCCGTCGCCAACTGAACGCACTCTGGCCGGACCCGGCCGATACCAGCCTCGGCTGGTGGATGGTCGCCGTCCACGTGCTGCTGGTGCTGCTCGTTGGCGTTGGGTTGTCGGCGACCGCGATCGGAATGCTGCGGGTGCTTGCCGATGAGCAAGGCAACGCGCGTGTGCTCCTGGCCGGCGCCACCGCTCACGAAGACGTGCGCCGAATGATCGAGGATTCACTGACCTCTGCACGCGTCCTGGCGCAGCGACCGACCTTGCAGCGGCTGCTGGAACAGCATCAGGACGATGCCATTGCGCCCTTCCTGCGGCGGTTCTGCGATACCTCCCAGCTCGATGCCTGCGCGATATTTTCGGGGGCGACGCTGCTCGCCGCGACAGGACCCGCGCTCGATTGGCAAGGCATCAAGGCGGAGAGCGCGGAGCAGGGCCCGACCTTCCTCGTCCTGCCGAGCAACATCCGCCTTGCCGCCTTTGGTGCGTTCGTGCCGATGCCAGGCCCAGGAGACATCCGCATTTACGTGCTGCGCCTTCTCGATGCCCGACTCGCGCACGAGCTGACGCAGCGTGTCGGCACTCAGGTTCGCTTCCGCGACTACCGTTCCTACACGGCCGACCCGGTCAGCGCGTACACGCCGCTGTATTCGGCAGCGCTCGCCGACGGGCACTCGGCGGTCCGGCGTATCGATTCGCTCGGGCTGTACGAAGCGAGCGTGCCGCTCTTCGCATCGAGCGGCGAGGCCATCGGCTTCATCGATGCGAGCGTGCCGATCAGGCTGGTGGAGAGCTCCACCACACGACTCATCCGCAATCTCGTGCTGACGACCTTGATTCTCGCTGCGTTCGCGGTGCTCGCAGGAGCGATCCTGAGTCGCCGGGTCGTCGGACCGGTGAAAGCTCTCACCGACTCGGCGGTGCGCATCGGACAGGGCGATTTCTCGGTCTCGATTCCGCCGGGCGGCGCGGCGGAGGTCGGGGCGCTGGCCCGGACCATGGAGGACATGCGTCGCAACCTCCTGGAGCTGACCGGAACATTGCGGCGGCGCGAGGCCGAGGCGCAGGCGGTACTCACCGGCATCGTCGAGGGGGTCTACGCGGTAGATGAGCAGCGCAACATCCGTTATCTCAATGCCAAGGCCGCCCGGCTGCTGCACATTCAACCCGAGGCGGCCGTCGGCCGGTTCTGCGGCGATGTGCTGAAGCCGTTGGCGGAGGACGGCCGTCGTCCCTGCGATTACCGGTGTCCGATCCTCATGGCGCGCTCCGAAGGCCACGCGCAGTGCGTGGAGCGGCTGCACCGCGGCGATGAGATACGCACGGCCGTCGTGACCAGCTCCGGGCTCATGGAAGGACTCCAGGTCCAGGTGATCCGTGACGAGACGGAGCTCGAGGCCGTGCGCCGCGCCCGCGATTCCGTACTCGCCAACATCTCGCACGAGTTCCGCACGCCTCTCGCCGCGCAACTCGCCTCGATCGAGCTGCTGCTCGACAACCTCGAGAGCATGCCGCCCGGACAGCGCCGGGAGCTCACCGAGTCGCTGCAGCGCGGGGCGCTGCGACTCACCCAGCTGATCGATAATCTGCTCGAAAGCGTGCGCATCGAGTCCGGCCAGCTCGCGATCCGGCGCCAGAGCGTCGATCTCGCGGAGGTGGTAGAGGATGCGCGGGCCCTCATCGGCTCGCTTCTCGCGCTGAGACGCCAGCGGCTCGAGGTCTCCCTTCCCGAGGAGCTGCCCCTCGTGGAAGGCGACAAGCACCGGCTGACGCAGGTGTTCGTCAATCTGCTCGCCAACGCCAATAAGTTCGCGCCGGAGGGCAGCACCGTCCGCATCGGCTGCGAATCGGATGAAGGACGTCTGGCGGTGTGGGTGGAGGACGAGGGACCGGGCCCGACCACTCCAACGGGCGAAGGCCTCTTCGCTCCCTTCCGCCGGGGCGCCGAACATGAGCCGGAGCCCGGCGGGCTTGGCCTGGGGCTCTGGATCGTCCGCTCCATCATCGAAAGACATGGCGGCACGATAGGCGTGGGACGCACTGAAGAAGGCCGGACCCGGTTCACGATGAACCTGCCCGTGGAGGTGACGGCGTGAAGATCCTGGTGGCGGACGATGACCGCGATCTGCGCGACCTGGTTGGCTTCACGCTCACGCAGGCCGGCTACCTGGTCATCAAAGCCCCGGACGGACTCGCCGCCGTCCGTGCCGTGACCGATGAGGCACCGGACCTGGTCATTCTCGACATCAACATGCCGGGGGCGAGCGGGTTTCAGGTGTGTGAGTCCATTCGCCGCACGTCGCGCGTACCCATCATGATGCTCACAGTCCGCGGCGAGGAGGAAGACCTGGTGCGCGCGCTCGACCTCGGAGCCGACGACTATCTCACCAAGCCCTTCAGTCCCCGCACCCTGCTCGCGCGTGCCAAGGCGCTGCTGCGCCGGGCGGGCACGGAGAGCGCATCGGTCCTGTCGGCGGGGAAGCTGACTCTGGACACTGACGAGCATACGGTGCGGATTGGTGAAGCGGATCCTATCCGCCTCACCAAGCTCGAGTTGCGCCTGCTGCAGATGCTGCTCGCAAGTGCCGGGAAGACCGTGAGCTCCGACCGTTTGCTGGTACACGTCTGGGGCCACCGCGGCTCCGGCGACCGCCAACTCCTCAAGCAGCTCGTCCACAGGTTGCGCCAGAAGATCGAACAGGATCCTGCCGCACCACAGCTCCTGCAAACCGCTGCGGGCGCCGGTTACAAACTGGTGACTGAATAGCGGACATAACCGCTCCGTCACTTTCCTTCGACTGACTCGTTATCCCGACCCCTCTAATCTAGGCGGTGTCAGGCTGCGCATTGCGCGGCAACACCTCGTCTGGCTTCGTACGGGATAACGGCAATACATGTTACTCGGCACACGCGCCTTTCTTGGCAGCGCATCAGTCCCCCTAGCCGTCACTGCGACGCTTCTATCGCTGGCGCCGGTCGCACGGGCGCAGAATGCGGCAGCGAGCTCGACGTCGCCGTCGACGGAAACCTCGGTGGACGACATGGAGCATATCGAGCACCGGCTCGAAGCCGACGAGCGGAGGCTTCGCGAGCTCGAGCGCAGGCAGCACGAGCATCAGCAGTTGGCTCCGAAGGGGAGCGCAG
>Ga0070679_100004421_pt1 | contig 12992 bp, 12 predicted proteins | sample KBSC63BmetaG_FD_65652 | JGI IMG/M metagenome (GOLD analysis project Ga0070679, IMG submission 65652) | Corn rhizosphere microbial communities from Kellogg Biological Station, Michigan, USA - KBS C6-3B metaG | ecosystem: Host-associated > Plants > Roots > Rhizosphere | place: USA: Michigan... | reverse complement strand
GGTGGCCGGTTCCGCTGCGATGACCTGTCGCTCCACGCGACCACGAACATCGAGACGATCCAGGCGTTCCTCGACGTGCCGATCAAGACGGAGAAGCACGGCGGCGGGGTCGACGTGATCGTCGGCTGACATGAGCGACGAGGCCGAGCTGATCGTCGATTGTGCGGCCGCGCCCGACGACGACCGCCCGCGCCTCGTCTACGCCGACTTCCTGCAGCAGCGCGGCGATCCGCGCGGTGACTTCATCGCCTTGCAGTGTGCGTACGAGGTCGCGCGCACCGCCGATGACGACTCGCTCTCGGTCAAGCTCGCGAAGCGCTGGCGCAAGCTGCTCGACGAGCACGAGGTCCAGTGGGTCACCGGTGCGCGCTCGGTCCTGCGCCGCTCGATGAAGTTCCGGCGCGGCTTCATCGAGCACGCGCTGCTCGACGATGCGGAAGAGCTCGGCACCGTGATGACGCAGCTGCGCCCCTACGCCCCGCTGCTCCGCGCGATCGATCTCCAGCGCGGGCTCGGCGCGCTCGGTCGCCATCCGTCGCTGTCCGTGATCGACGAGGTCGTCGCGCACAACGTCATCGACCTTGCCGATCTGCAGGCGCTCGAGCGCGCCGCCGGCCGATCGGGCCTGCGCATGCTCACCTGCGCCGGCACCGGCCTGACCGACCTCGCGCTGACCGCGCTCGTCCAGCTCTCGCAGCCGCTCGCGAGGCTCGAATTCTCGCTCGAGAATCGACCGACCCGACGAATCCCGATCCTCGGGCGACTCGCCGCGACGCCAGCGCGCCAGCACCTCCGCGACCTGCGGATCCGCGGCCCCGCGACGCTCGACGATGTCGCCGAGATCCTGCCGCAGCTGCCGCAGCTCGAGACGCTCGTCATCCACAACGGTGCGCCGACCGCGATCTCGCTCCAGCGCCTCGCCGAGGCCGGACCGCAGCTCGTGTCACTCGAGATCGCGGTCCACGATAGCAACGTCCCGAGCGGCGTCGACGTGCGCTCGCTCGTCGGCGCGATGCCAAAGCTGCGCAACCTCCGGCTCGAGAACCTCGGTATCACGGATGCGCAGGTCTACTGGCTCGCGAGCTCGAAGCGCCTCGAGCAGCTGGTCCGCCTCGATCTCGGCGACAACCAGCTCGGGCCCGGCGCGGTCGCGCTGTGCGAGAGCCCGCATGCGGTCAACCTCCGCAAGCTGAGGCTGTCGGGCAACCCGCTGTCGCAAGCCGACAAGGATGCGATCCGCGCGACGCCGCTCGCGGATCAGCGCCGCGTGTTCGTGCGCTAGGTCCCGTTGCTGAAGCCCCACTCGTAGCCGGCGTCGGTGATCCGATCGATCACGTCGGCGACATGGGTCGTCCCGGCGAGCGCGCAGTCGAGTGCGGCTTTTCCGCGGAGAAAGTCGGCACGGCCGGCATCGTCCACGGCGTAGAACTTCACGCGCGCGACACCGGCGAGCCGCGCCGCGAGCAGCTGCAACGTCGTCATGACCTCGCGGTTGCCGCCGAATGCGCCGCAGCCCCAGAAGCCTGTGTTGATCTCGACGGGAGCGTCCGCAGATTCGTGCACGGCCGCGGTGAAGCCGGTGTATGCGGTGACGACCACGCGCTCGATCTGGGCACGCGTGTAGCGGCCGCTGCCGACCGGTGCGGCGATCGCGATCAGGTTCGAGTGCCGCGGCGGATCGTGCCTGGTCAGCGCGCTGCGGATCGTCGCCGCGTCCGCGCGAGTGAACTGATTGCCATAGAGGCCGAGCGGGCGCGCCATGCTGGCGGCGGTCTCGAGCGTGCAACGCCGCTCGACGTTCGCGACGAGCACCGGTGTCGGACCGAACGGATCCTCGGTCAGCGCATCGAGGCCTTCGTGCTGCAACGCCTCCCGGATCGAGCCGAGCGCGGGATGCTCGACGCACTGGAGCTCGTCCTGCGCGAGCAAGCGCGAGCCGTACGCGACGAACAGGAACGGATCGGCGAAGTTGACATGCCACGCCGCAGCCGTGGTCGCCGCATAGTCGTAGTAGCCGGCGAGCACCGTCTCTTCGGGGTGCGCGGCTGGGATCTCCACCGGAAGAGCGAGCGGGTGCCAGCGCGTCACCGTGATCTCTCCGGCCGGTGGAGCACCCGCCATCGCGAGCTCGAACGCGAGCTGCTTGTTCGGGTCGCGGAGCACGGGCGGGAACTGCTGGACGAGCGAGGCCGCGGCGTACGTGCGCCGGAAGAAGCTCTTCATGCTTCCATGATGGTGTCGATGCTACACTATCGCAAGCCCTATTCGAGCGCCTGCTCCGCGAGCGCCCGGTATTTCGGGCAATGGTGGACCACCGACGCGATCGGCTCGCTGCCGGTCAGCGTCGGCAGATTCGGACCACACACACTCGGATCTTCGAGCGTGGAGATGATCGAGCCCCAATAGCCGTACTGGTAGATCATGTCCGGCACACCGGGCGTCTCCGCGAGCGTGAAGTGGCAGAACAGCGCGGTGCCGAAGTCCTTGCGCCACAGCGCGTAGTACGCGTTGTACGTGTCGTACATGCGCTGGTCGTGCTGGGCGAGGTGCTTGATGTTCTGGTTCGTCGTGCCGGTCAGGCCCTGCCCGCCTTCATACGCTGCGATCGCGATGCCGTCGTCGTGACCGAGCTTCGCGAAGTCCTGGAACGTCGCGTCCATCCCCTGGATGTCTGCGTTCGCACTCGCGAACAGCGAGGCGAGCGAGCCGGTCTGCGCGTCGTCGGCCGAGAAGTACGGCGCGAGCGCGACGTAAGAGACATAGTCCTTCGGATCGCCGTGGTGCGCCTGGATGAAGCGCAGGCCGACATCGCTATATGCGGCGCCGAGCGCCCAGCCCGACAGCACCGGTGCGATCACAGATGCGTTCGCGCCGAACGCCTGGCGAAAGCTCGTCCCGATCGTCACGAGCCGATCGGCTTCGTACTGGCCGACCTTCATGAGGTTTGCGTTCTGGGTCATGAACGCTGGGCCATACGTCCCGTCGTAGACGCCGGTGTAGCGCTGCGGGTTCGCGTTCGCGGCGGCGAGGAACGTCTGGTACGCGGTGAAGCCGGTATTCCAGGTCTCGTTGCTGTTCTCGACGATCAGCTGGAACGGCGCGGTGATGCCCTGCGCGCGGCGCGCGGCCGCGATCTTCGCGAGGTCGAGGTTCGCCGCCATGAAGCTCGCGAGCTGAGCGATGAAGTCGTCGGTCGCGTGCTCGGGGATCGTGATCCACGCGTCCTTGCCGGTCAGGTTGACGAGCTCGACGATGTGCTCGAACGGCACGCCGTTCGCGTTCTTGCCGAACTGGTTCGCCGCCGGCCGCTCCGCCCAGCTCGCGAGCGTCGAGCCGTTCGTCTCCTCCCAGTCCATGAACCGCAGCGCGCGAAACGGTGCGAGCAACGCGACGAACTGCGGGGCGAACACGTCGGGCGTGTCGTAATCGATGCCCGGCAGGTAGATGTGTAGATCGGTCACCGTCTGCGCGGCGCCGTTCGTGATCTTCAGGGTCAGCGCATGGCCGAACGAGCCCGGCGTCCCGGTCACCGTCAGCGTGCCGCGGTGCTCGTCTCCCACCGTCTGCCAGGCCCCTGCGAGCGTCGCGATGCCGGACACCGCGAGCGTGCCGGTGCCTTTGTACGAGATCTTGTACGCGCCCGAGGGCAGCACGAAGCCGATGTCGGTGCTGCTCGTGCCCGAAGCACTCTCGATCGGATAGCCGTTCGCATCGCGCTGCGCGGCCGCAGTATCGAACGGCGCGAGCTGATGCGTGATGTCGGCCCACGGCAGGTCGCCGGAGACGTTCACGCCGAGCCACGACGATGCGGTCGGCGGTCCGAGCGGCGCGTCGATGTTCGGTGCGTCGTCGTCGCCCGACGTGGACGGCGGCGAATGGCCACAGGCGACGGCGAGGCACGCGATCGCGAAGATTCCCCCTCGGATCATGCCCGAGCATAGATCGCCGGCCGAGCTCAGCGAAGCGCAGAAATCGCGAGCCACACCCAGCCGGCGATGAACGCGAGCCCGCCGAGCGGCGTGATCGCGCCGAGCACCTTCACGTCGGTCAACGCGAGCGCGTACAGGCTGCCCGAGAACACGACGATGCCGGCCTGGAACAACCAGCCGGCCGTGCGCGCACCGGCGAGGCCGCCCGCGAGCGCCGCGCACAGCACGATCGCGAGCGCGTGATACATCTGGTAGCGCGCGCCGGTCTCGAACACCGAGAGCGCCTTCTCGGAGAGCCGATCCTTCAACGCGTGCGCGCCGAACGCGCCGGCGGCGACTGCGATCGCGCCGGAGATCGCACCGGCGGCGAGGAGCGCTTTGTTCATGCCGCCGGTTGTAGCGCGACCGAGTACTTCACGCCGGCCCCGTCCATCGCCGTCTTGATCTTCTCCATCGTCTCCGACATGACCTTCGCGTAGTCCTCGCACGTGGTCCACGGCCGGACCTGGAGCTGGATCCAGGTATCGGTGACCGCGGCGATCGCGATCGAGGGCGGCGGTGTCTTGTGGAAGCGATCTTCGGCGGCGATCACGCCGGCGAGGAGGTCGCGGACCTGGCCGAGGCTCGCGCCTTGAGTGACGCTGACGACGAGGTCGACGCGGCGGCGGCCGAGCACCGTGAGGTTCTCGATCGGCGCCGCGATGATCTGGCCATTCGGGATCGTGATCTCGCGGTTGTCGGCGGTGACGAGGATCGTGTGGAAGATCTTGATCGCGTCGACGACGCCCGTGTACTTGCCGATCACGACCGTGTCGGTGACCTTGTACGGCCGGAGCACGATCAGCATCACGCCCGCGGCGAAGTTCGACAGCGAGCCCTGGAGCGCCAGCCCCACCGCGAGGCCCGCGGCGCCGAGCACCGCGACGACGGCGGTGGTCTTGACACCGACCGTGTCGAGGGCCGCGATCACGACGACCACGAACAGCGCGGCGTACGCGAGGCTGCCGATGAACTTGCGCAGCGAGACGTCCATCTTGCTGCGTTCCATCACGCGATCGAGCGCGCGCAGGATCGCGCGGGAGGTCCACAGCCCGACGAGCAAGATGACGAGCGCGAACAGCAGCTTGATCCCGATGGGGACCAGGTACAGGTCGGCCCACTTGACGACGTCGTCGAACGTGATCGTCATCCGCGACTCAGGTGCGCTCCCACGGAGGCGGGTTGAGCGCCTTCGCGAGATGATCGAGGAACAGGGTGAGCCGCGGCGGCAGGTTGTGGCGCGCCGGGTAGACCGCGTGGACCTCGGTCAGCCGGGTGCGCCACTCGGGCAGCACGCGGACGAGCCGGCCGGCGGCGAGGTCATCGGCGATCATGAACTCGGACAGCAGCGCGACGCCGCCTCCCGCGAGCGCGACATCGCGGACGGCGCCGTAGTTATTGCTCGCGAACCGCGCGGGACGGCCGAACTCGTGGGTCTGGTCGCCGTTGTGGAGCGTCCACGCGTTCATCGCGGTGGTCGGCGTGAACAGCACGTGCTCGACGCCATCGAGCTCGTCGATCGACTTGAGCGGGGACCTCGCGACGTACGCGGGCGACGCGGCGAGCACGAGCGACAGCGTGCACAGCCGCCGCGCGATCAGCGTCGACTCGGGCATCGGCCCGAACCGGACCGCGACGTCGAAGCCGTCGTCGATCAGGTCGACGACCTCGTCCGTCGCCTCGAGCTCGATGTTGATCTCGGAATGCTGGGCGAGGAAGCCGGCGACGATGTCGCCGAGCCAGCGGGTCGAGAAGTCGACCGTCGCCGTGATCCGCAGCCGGCCGCGCGGGGTCGCCTGCATGTCGGTGACGAGCTTCTCGGCCTCGAGCACGTCGTGGACGATGCCCTTGCAGCGCTCGTAGTACATCTCGCCGATATCCGTCAGCGCGAGCTTGCGGGTCGTGCGCTGGACCAGCCGGACGCCGAGGCGCTCTTCGAGCTGGGCCAGCTTCCGGCTGACCGTGGATTTCGGCAAGCCGAGGGCGTCCGCCGCACCGGTAAAGCTCTTGGTTTCGGCGACCTTCGTGAAGACGACGATGTCGTTGAGGTCCATGACCGCTATGCTCGTTTCAAGTGTCCCGATACCACGAGCTAGTAGCGAAGATCGATGGCTTCTTCGCACGAGTCACCGAACGCCACGGTGACGATATGCAGTGCAGCACGGGCTGCTCGGATTGTTGCCACGTGCGACTCTCGGTGACCAGCGCCGAGGCGGCTGCGATCCGGACGCTGGTCGCGGGGATGCCGGCCGAACAGCGTGGCGCGCTCGCGGTCGAAACATCTGCTGAGGTGTGCGCCGCACTGGGTCCTGACGGGCGGTGTCGGATCTATGAGGCGCGTCCTTTTGTATGTCGCACGCACGGGGCGCCGATCCGGATGACCCGGAACAGCCTGCCGGTGATCGAGTCATGTTTCCGCAACTTCGGGGCGACCACCCCGAACCCGGACTGCGTGCTGGACCAGACGACCCTGTCGGCGCTGACGCTCGCGGTCGACCGGGATGCCGGCGGCGACGGTTCGCGGATCGATCTCGCGGCGCTACTCGCCGAGGTCACAGCCGTTTGATAGGGTGCGCGGCGATGTCGTTCGTCGAGCTCGATCACCCGCGATTCACGAAGGCCGAGCTCGACGTTTTCACACGTCGTGTGGTCGCCGATTGCTTCGAGCACACGTGCAAGATGCAAGAGACGCACGAGACGAAGCTCGAGGCGTGCTGCCAGTACGGCTGCGATGTCGATCTGTTCGAGAAGGACGCGATCCTCGCGCGCGCCGAGCTGATCCGGCCGGTGCTCGCCGCGGAGGTCCAGAACCTGCCGTGGTTCGACGAGAGCGAGCCCGAGCAGGATCCCGACGTGCCGTCGGGCACGGTCGTTCGCACAGCGGTGCACAACGGTGGCTGCTTGTTCCTCTCGCACGATCGCCGCGGCTGCGCGATCCATCGCGCGTCGCTCGAGCAGGGCTGGGACTTCCACGGCGTGAAGCCGTCGATCTGCCGGTTGTTCCCGCTGTCGTACGGCGAGGGCGCGATCCTCGTGTCGGACGACTATCACGACTATTCGTGCGCGTACGTCGAGGATGCGCCCACGCTGTACCGGGTCGCGCGCGACACGATCGGCGCGCTGTTCGGTGCCGAGCTCGTGCAGGCGATGGATGCCGCCGAGGCCAAGGTCAACGCGCGGAAGCTACCGGTCGCGAAGTAGCGTGGTCGTGGTCGACGACCTTGACGGCGACGGCGACGTGGTCCTGGTCGCCACCCTTGACGACGTCCGAGCGTCGCTCGCGTAGATCGTTCTTCCCCACCACGAGCGATCGTTCGTACGACGCTCGCGATCGCTGCAGCTTCGAACGTCCCGGCTCGTCAGTCGCGTCAAAGGTGGGGGCCACCTCCACGTCGCCGTCGCCATCAACGTAGACGACCACGTCTACGGTTTTTGCTCGGCGACTTTCTTCGCGTAGCCCTTCAGCTCGGGCGTCGGATCGGCAGCACTGCGGATCCGCACGATCGATCCCGGCGCCTCGACGACGCCGGCCGCCATCGTCCACCCGGGCGGCACCTGCGGATCACTCCAGTAGTACAACCACCGCGCATCCCGCGGCGCCAGGTTCACGCAGCCGTGGCTGCGCGGCTTGCCGAACGCGTCGTGCCAGTACGCGGTGTGGAGCGCGAGTCCCTTCTCCGGCGAGAAGAACTGGGTCCACGGCACGGTCGCGACCGAGTACGGATCCTCGCCGTTCAGGCCCTTCATGTCGGCCTCGGACTCCTTCATCCACATCCGGTAAACGCCGGTCTCGGTCGGGGTCTCCTTGCCGCCGGTTGTCACCATCGTCGCGTACACGGCCTCGTCGCCCTCGAACGCGACGAGGATCTCGGTATCGAGATCGACGTCGATCCAGCGCTCGTGCTTGCCGAGCCCGGCCGGCGGCGCCGCCATATCGAACACACGGACGTCGAGCGCCGACATCCACTCGCCTTCGCCGATCCGGTACGCGCTCGGCTTGCCCTTCGGATCGGTCGCGACCTCGAGGATCGGGACGAGCGTGCGCTGGTTGATCTGGCGCACCGCGCCCGCGCCGGTCGGCTTCGCGGTCACCCACGCCTGGAGCATGCCGCCGCGCGGCCACGCGAATGCGATCGGGACCTTCAGCCCGGTATCGTCCCCGAGGCGCTGGCCGCTGAAGTGCGAGGGCTGGTGCTTCGAGATCGCGGACGCGAGGACGTACAGGTTGTCCTTCTGCGCGATCTTCCAGTACGTCTTGCCGCCGACGCTGAGCTCGTCGTACTGGCGGACGTTGAGCGAGCCGACGATCGGTGCGTCCTCGATCATCTTGGGAACCGCCGGCACGACCGGATCGTCCTCGACGTCCTTCGGCGACTTGACCGGGCCTTTTTTCGGCTTCTTCTTCTTGTCGGTCTTCTTCTCGGGCTTCGCGAGCGTGTACGTCAGCGAGCTCGGGGCCGTGACCTTGCCGTAGATGCCGGGCACGATCTCGCCGCGATCGAGCTGGGGGACCTCCTGGCCGTACGGTGGCTTCGTCGAGGCCTTCACGTAGTCGCCGCAGATCCAGCCGCGCGGCTGGATCTCGATCCACGGCTTGTCGCAGCCGTGGCCACGCTGGACCTGGGTCCAGCCCACGCGCGTGTCGATCGCGACGGTGCCGATCCGCTTCGCGTCGTCGGCGGGCTCGAGCCGGACACCGACGGTGCGGACGAGCTCGAGCGAGTGCGTGCCCTCGGGGAACGGTGGCGGCGCCGCCGGCAGCGCGACCTGCGGAGCGATCGGCGGCTGGCCCGGCACCGGAGTGGGCTCGGGCGCACGGTCCGTCTTGCGACCTCCGCACGAGGCCGCGATGATCGCGACGGCGAGCGGGGCGTAGCGCACGCCTGACGAATACCACGAGGCGCGTGAAACTCCAGCCGGCTTATAGATGCGTCGGCGCGACGCAAATTTCGGCGGGTGAAATCGCCGTGCTACCGTCGCAGACGGATGCGGCTCGGCGAGATGCTGCTGCGCGACGGTCGACTGACCGAGGCCCAGCTCAAGCAAGCGTTGACGGCCCAAGCCAGGGATGGCGGCCGACTCGGCACCGTGCTGTTCGAGCACGGGCTCGTCGATCTCGAAGCGCTGACCGTGTATCTCGGGCTCGAGCTCGGCATCCCGATCGCGACGGGCGCGATGCTCGAACGAGCGAAGCGCGCCGCCGTGCGCCTGCTCCTGCCCGCGGCCGCCTTCAAGTTCAAGGTCGTGCCGCTGGTCGTCCAGGATCGCCAGCTGATCGCGGCCGTCGAGGATCCGCACGACTTCGCGACGCTCGAGGCGCTGACCCACCAGACGGGCTATCGCGTGCTGCCGCGCGTCGCGCCCGAGGTCCGGATCTACTACTACATCGAGCGCTACTACGGCGTCGCCCGTCCCGCGCGGTTCGTGAAGTTCGGCGAGACGCCGCGCGGCGACGAGAACGCCGCGGACCCCGCACTGCCCGCGCCGCCCCTGCCGGGCCTGCCACCAGTGCCGGCGTCGCCGGTGTCCGCGCCTGGCCCGCGGCCGAAGCTGCGCTCGACGAAGCTCGCCCAGATGTTCGACGACTCGGAGTCGCTCGAGCTCGATGCCGAAGATCTCCTCGAGTCCCTCGATGCCGACGACGCGGCGCCCGCCGAGCGCGCGACGACCGTCCGGCCGCATCGCTCGACGACGCCGCCGATCGCGGAGTCGGTCACCGAGCCGCCGCGCAAGGCGCTCGCCGCCGATGACGCGCTCGCCGCGCTCGCGACCGTGACGGATCGCGATGCGATGATCGACGCGCTGCTCGGCTATGCGGTCGGCGCGTTTCGAGGCGCCGTCCTGTTCACGGTGCGCGATCAACTCGCGTTCGGCTGGAAGGCGGTCGGCGACCTGCCCGGGCGCGCGTACGTCGAGCACCTGTTGATCCCGCTCGATGCGACGTCGATCATCCAGACCGCGGTCGCGGCCGAGTCCGGCGTGTTCTCCGGCGAGGTCGCGCCATCGACGGTGAACTCGTACCTCCACAAGGTGCTCGGCATCGCCGAACCGAAGACGGCGACCGCGTGCGTGATCACGATCGGCAAGCGCGTCGTCAACGTGCTGTACGGCTACGGCGACGAGCTCGGCAACGACGAGATCGAAGAGCTGCGCCAGGTCTGTGCGGTGGCCGCGGAGGCCTACGCGCGGCTGATCGCGGTGCGCAAGAAGAAGTAGCGCAGCGCTACTGCAGGTGGATCTTGCCCTGCGAGCCGCCGTGGCAGGTGCCGGTCGTCGAGCAGTTGCCGCCGCCCTGAACGAGCGCGCCCACCATCGGCGTGATCGTCGGGCACTGGGTCGCGGACGTGTTCGCGGTCGCCTGGTTCGTCGGGGCCGCGAGCAGCGCGGTCTCGAGGAAGAAGTTACCGGCGGCATCCGCGACGACCTTGCGCGTGGTCCCGGCCGCGGTGATGAAGATCGTCGAGCCAGCCGCCGGCGTCGTGCCGGCCGCATCGGTGTAGACCGTGCCCGCGTAGCTATAGCTCGGCGCGCCGGTGCCCATCATGCCGTCGAGGTGACAGCCCGCGGCGATGCACGCCATGCCGGCGTTCGACGTTCCACCCGCGATATGGGTATGGGCATCGGGTGCCGGCGACACGAGGTTGCCGCAGTTGGACCCGCTGCCGCTGCCGCCGCTCCCGCCGCCATCACCGCCGCCCCCCTGGTTCGCGAGCACCGTGCCGACATCGCAGGCCGACGCAAACAGGAGCGAAACGATGACGAACATTCGAGTCATGGGGCCCCGGTAAATCATCAGGTGTAACGGACGGGTAATGCAAGGCCGGTGACCAATTCGCGCAACGCGCGAAACGTGCGAAGTTCTCGCTGGTTAGACGGAGAATTGAAGCGCGAAACCAGCCAGCGCCGAGACTCCGCACCCCACGGCGAGAACGAGTGTCCCCAGCGGCCCTCGGACCGGGCGTGATCGCAGCCACCACGCAGCGGCTGCGACGGCAGGAGCGCCGAGCACGGCGACGAACCCGGCGAGCGGCACTCCCGGGGGCCAGACCATGTGCCAGCGGGCCTCGAGGATCTGCTGGGGATAGAGGATCAGCGCGGCGGGCAGCAGCGAGGTCGCTGCGGCGAGCGCGGCGAGCGGCCGAGGCAAGCGCGGAGCGAGCGCGAGCGCGGCGGCCGGCACGAGCCAGATCCACGCGAGCTCCGCGGCGCCGAGCGCGAGCAGCGCAGCGCCGATCAATGCGCAGAGCACGATCGCAATGGCGAGGTAGCGGCGCACGCCGATCCACGCGAACCGCCGCGCGACGATCCGGGTGAGTAGGCCGAGCACGCCGAGGATCGCGAGCGCGGCACCACCGACCGAGCGCGCGAACGGTGCGAGCCCCACGTGCTCGGGATCGATCGCGATCGGGTGGTCCGCGAAGATGGCCGCGACCGCGGCGAGCGCGAAGCAGATCGTGCCGGCGATCAGCCCGGCGCCGCGGCCGTGACCGCCATCGCCGCCGACGCGCAGCGCGGCGAGCCCGAACAGCGCGATCACCGCGAGCCAGCCGTCGAATACGAGCAACCACCAGCGCGGCACGACGGTGTCGATCGCGATCGGCAACCAGAAACCGTCGCGGCCGGCGCGCGGCACCGGTGTGGTGACGAGCGTGCGGAGCAGCCGGCTGATCTCGTCGAGCGACTCGGCGTGGACGCGCGGCAGCGTATCGCGCGGGCTGTGATACGCGGTGTCGATCCACAGCTCGTCCTGGCCGCGGTGATACAGGTGAAACGCGCGCGTGCCGGCCCGCGTGAACGCGCCGTGATCAGCGCGCTCGGCCTGCGGGAACCACCGGCTCATCACGCGGTGGGGCAGCGGTGCCTCGACGACCACGCCGGCGCGATCCGCGGCGCGGGCGAGCCACTGCATCTCGGCGAGGCCGATGCGCGTGCTCGCGCCGTTCAGCGACAGCGGACCGCTCGCACCGATCAGATCGAGCGCGATCGCGAGCTGGACCTCGTCGCCGTGGTGGAGCGCGAGCGCCTCGGCGCCGACCAGCCCGCGTTCCTCGTCGGCGGTGAACACGAGCATCACCGGCTGCTCCGGTGGGTGGGCGTGGAGCTCTTTCGCGAGCTCGATCAACACGGCGACCGCCGCGGCGTTGTCGACCGCACCGGGGCTGGTCGGCATGCTGTCGTAATGGCCCATGATCACCAGCGCCTTGCCGGGAGGGCCGAACCGCGCGATCAGATCGGGATCGTCGACGTGGACGCGGCGCGCGGGCCGCATGACATTGCCGAGGACCTCGATCTCGGGGAGGTCGACATCGCCGACCGGCATGATCTCGAGCGGAATCCCCGCGAGCTCGTGCTCGATGTACTGCGCGGCGCTGCGCGCGGCGGGGCTGTCCGCGGGGCGCGGGCCGAGTGCGACGAGCGCGGCGACGTGTGCGAGCTCGCGCTTTGTATCGAGCGTAGGGCCTGGGCCGTGCGTGCTGCACGCGGCGAGGACAAGCAGCGCGAGGATCGTGCACGTGTACGTGCACGTGACACGTGACACGTGCACGTACACGATCCGGTTCACACGAGCTCGCGGAGCGCCTGCATCAGCAACGCGTTCTCTTCGGGCGTCCCGACGGTGATCCGGAGACAGCCGGCGAGCGGTCCACCGGCCGGCGAATCGAAGTTGCGGACGACGACGCCGCGATCCGCGAGGCCCTGCCAGATCTCCGCCGCACGGCCGGCACCGAATCGCACGAGCACGAGGTTCGCCTCGCTCGCGAATACCTCGCAGCGCAGCGCGCGCAACGCGGCCATCAGCTTCGCACGCTCGTCGACGACCTCGGCGGCGCGCGCGAGGCACCACGGTCCGGCTTCGCGCAGCGCGAATACCGCTGCGGCTTGATCGAGCGCGCTCAGGTTGTACGGCGGGCGCACCTTCTCGAGCACCTCGGCGATCGCCGGCGCGCTGATCGTGAAGCCGACGCGCAGCCCGGCGAGGCCGACCTTCGACAGCGTCCGCATGATCACGAGGTTCGGGTGCGC
>Ga0070679_100004420_pt1 | contig 12992 bp, 10 predicted proteins | sample KBSC63BmetaG_FD_65652 | JGI IMG/M metagenome (GOLD analysis project Ga0070679, IMG submission 65652) | Corn rhizosphere microbial communities from Kellogg Biological Station, Michigan, USA - KBS C6-3B metaG | ecosystem: Host-associated > Plants > Roots > Rhizosphere | place: USA: Michigan... | reverse complement strand
TGGTAGTGCAGGACGCGGGTGCCGGCTCGGTGTTCGGAGCGGAGCTGGCGCTGAGCTCAGATACACCCCTGGGCCCGTTCATGATCGGCTACGGTATTGCCACCACCGGCCGGGGAGTCTTCAAGATCGGACTCGGCAACTAGCGGTCGTGTAAGGATGCTTCTCACCGTCGGTAGGCGAATCGCCGATACCGCTGCGACACGATCCTGCGCATCTTTAGCGGCATCCCAGCTCGTATGTTCGAGGTCCTGGAGCTGGCAGTTCAGGCGATCGCCGTGATCTACGTCATGCCTTCGCAACAACGCTCGCACCGGCTCGCGACCACGCCGAGCTCGTGATCGCGACTGGCGATTCCGCCCGCAGGTGAGCTCATGCAGCAAGTCCTCGATGAATTCATCCCGACACCGTTCGTTCGCGAGCGACACGAGACCACGGTCGCCGCGCCGGCGGACATCGTGTTCGAGACTGCACGCGAATTCGATCTGCTCTCCATTCCCATCGTGCGCACGATCTTCTGGCTGCGAGCGAAGCTGATGCGCGCGACTCCTCCGCCGCGCCGCTGGACGGGATTGGTGGCGGAGACACGCTCGCTGGGATGGGGCACGCTCGTCGAGGTGCCCGACCGGTTGCACGTGGCGGGCGCCGTATGCCAACCGTGGGTTGGGAACGTGGTATTCACACCCATCCCACCCGAGCGATTTGCCAGCTACTCGGAGCCTGACAGGGTCAAGATCGCGTGGACGCTGGAGGCCGAGCCGCTCGGCCCAGAGCGGACATGCCTCGCGACCGAGACGCGGGCGGAACCGACCGACTTCGCCGCGCGGCGCAAGTTCCGCCGGTACTGGCGCAAGGCGGGAATGGGGATCGTGCTCATTCGCTGGCTCGGGCTGCCGGCAATGCGACGCGAGGCGGAGCGACGCTGGCGTGAAGTGCGTCGCACGCACCGGGCGGTATCATCTTTCTGACCGACATGCTCCCCGTGTTGAAGGGCCGGCGAACCCGGTCGCGCGAGGGGCGAGGTTCAGAGCGCTCCCGATGACGCCGAGCACCAGCACGGTCCATATGATCGTCGGCGTCCACGACCAGGTGGATCCGACTCTGACTCTGTAGTAGGAAATACGTTGCTTGTGCTACATGCGGCGTCTAGAGTTCGGCAACGCGAGCGCCGCGAGCGCTCGGATCCACTGGAGTCAGCAGGATGTCATCCCGATCGGCGACCTCGTCGCCGGAATCACTCTCATCCGTCGCCAACGCTGCGCACGTCACCGGGTCGACGGATCCGTCCACTGTAGACGCCCTCACCCGCCTCCTCGCGCGCGCACTTCGCCGGCTCGGCCAGGCGGGAGAGCCGTGGGACGCTTCGCGTCTCGCCGCCGAAGGGTGGTCGCTTCTACGAGCGTCATACCCTCGCGACGCCGAGCGCCTGAACGGCGCGATGCACTACCTCGCGCGACTGGAGCAGCAGCTCGAGGCTCGAGGGCGCAACGATCCACAAGGAGCTGTCGTGCCAAACGAAGACCGCGTCATAGACGTCCGCAGCGAGACGCCGAAGGTGCGTCACGAGATCATCTTCGACGAGTGGGCCGCGCTGGAGCCCGGCACCGCGTACGTGCTGGTCAACGACCACGACCCCAAGCCGCTCTGGTATCAGTTCGATGCAGAACACAAGGGCGAGTTCACGTGGGACGCCCTGGAGGAAGGACCGGAGGTGTGGCGCGTGCGAATCGGGCGAGTGTCGAAGTAGCCGTCAGCCGCCGATGTAGGACATTTCGATCTTCTTTCCATCGAGCACGGGGAGCCCCTTCGTGGCCGCGCCGCGCAGCTCCGAGTAGCGGTCCGCTCGCGCGCGCCAGATGTGCGCCATCACGGTAGCGAGTTGCTCGTCGGTGCAGCCGCCGCGCAGGAGCGCCCGCAGGTCGTGGCCGTGCGTGGCGAAGAGGCAGGTGTAGAGCTTTCCATCCGTAGAGATGCGTGCCCTCGTGCATGAGTGGCAGAACGCGCGCGTCACGCTCGAGATGACGCCGATCTCCCCCTGCCCGTCGCGGTAGCGCCAGCGCTCCGAAGTCTCGCCCTCGTAGTTGGGCTCGACCTCCTCGAGAGGGAACTCGGCGTTCACCCTGCGCACCACCTCGGCGGAAGGCACCACGTCATCCATCCGCCACCCGTTGGTGCTCCCCACGTCCATGTACTCGATGTATCGGAGGATGTGCGGCGTCCCCCTGAAATGCCGTGCCATGGGGACGATATCCTTCTCGTTGAGCCCCGCCTTCACCACCATGTTGACCTTGACCGGGCCGAGCCCCGCTTCCTGGGCGACGTCTATCGCGCTCAGCACCTTCGCTACGGGGAAGTCCACGTCGTTCATCGCTCTGAAGGTGGCGTCGTCGAGCGAGTCGAGCGACACGGTCACGCGCTCGAGCCCCGCGTCCTTGAGCGCACGCGCCTTCGCAGCCAGCGCGGAGCCGTTGGTGGTGAGCGCGATATCGAGCGGGCGACCGTCCGGCGTTCGCAGCCCCGCGAGCATGGCGATCAGCTCCTCGATGCCCTTCCTGAGGAGCGGCTCGCCTCCGGTGAGACGGATCTTCTCCACCCCGTGCGCCACCGCGATCCCGGCCAGCCGGGTGATCTCCTCGAAGGTGAGGAGCGACGCGCGCGGCATGAACTCGTAGTCGCTCCCGAAGATCGCCTTCGGCATGCAGTACACGCAGCGGAAGTTGCAGCGATCGGTGACGGAGATGCGGAGGTCGCGCAGAGGCCGGCCACGCGTATCCGCCACGATGCCCGTCGGCGCCTCGAGCGCGGACGGGACATCCGTGGGATCACGGAAGTAGCGGGGCTCGGCCGCATCTGCGTCTCTACTGGCCATACCTGCAGCTTACTCGCGCTCGCGCTCCAGTGCGAGTCTCGACCGTCGCCGTCCGGAGAGACGCCCACGCCTCTGCGGGCGCCGGTGCGACATGTCCAACGTCAGCTCGGCGATCGCCGGCGCTGGCCTAGCCGCGGAACCCCGCCGGCCGCTCGGGCGGCGCCTCGGCCAGCGCGCGACGGACACCCGCGGCGTCCAGGTCGGCGGCGTATACCGGCGTCCCGGGTTGCTGCTTCCACGAGTCGTCCAGGGTACCCGCGTCCACCGCGTCGAAGCCCAGCTCGTCCACGAGGCGCATCACCACCTGCTTCGCGGCAGCGTCGTCGCCAGCTACGGGGAGCGCTATGCGGTGCGGATCGCCCGCGGGACGCCCGCCCTCCAGCAGATGCCTGGCAACGATGTTGTTGAACGCCTTGACCACCGGACGGCCCAGCTGCTCCGAAACCCACTTGCTCTCCGGCGTCCCGTCTTCGATTGCATCGATGCGACCGTCGCGGCGCGGATAGTAGTTGCCCGTGTCCACCACCACGGTGTCACTTCTCGCCCCGTCGAAAAGATCGTCGGGGAGGTCGGGGACGCTCTTCTCCGGGATGGTGACGATGACGACGTCCTTGTCACGCGCCGCATCCTTCACGGCGACCGCCTTCGCGCCGGTCTCCGCCGCGAGGTCGGCTAGGGTCTCGGGCCCTCGCGAGTTCGCCACGGATACGTCGTGCCCGAGCTCTACGAAGCGGCGAGTGAGAGTGCCGCCGATGTGACCAGCGCCGATGATGCCGATCTTCATACCGTGCCCCCATGCTCACACTGATGACTGGATCACCGGGCCACACGCGCTGCTGCCACCGCTCGCCCGGCCCCGCGGCTCAGCGTCCCTCTCCTTCCTCTCCCGTTTCCGTCCACCCGCCGCCGAGCGCACGGTACAGCTCGACCGTCGACACCAGGTACTGACGCTGCACCTGTACGAGCGCGAGCTGCGCGGCGAAGGAGCTCCGCTGCGCGTCGAGCACCTCCAGGTAGCTCGCGATCCCGCTCCTGTAGCGCTCCTGAGCGAGTGCGAACGCACGTTGCAACGCCTGCGCCTGCGTCGCCTGCGCCACCAGTTGGTCGCGGTTCAGCTTGACGCCAGCGAGCGCATCGCTCGCTTCGCGCAGCGCCTCGAGCACCGTCTGCTCGTACTGCCCGCGCGCCTCGTCGGCCACCGCGCGCGCGGCGCGCTCCTGGTTCGCCAGCCGGCCGCCTGTGAAGAGCGGGATAGATATCCCGACCTGCGCGGTGTACAGCTCGCCGCTCCTGTCGAAGAGGCCGCTGAAGTCCGGCTTCTGCGCTCCGTAGCTCCCGCCCAGCATTATCGACGGCAGGCGGTTGCCGATCGCCACTCCGATGCGAGCCGTGGCCGATTGCAGCCGCCGCTGCGCCGCCATCACATCGGGGCGGCGCGCTATGAGCGTACCGGGGATGGAATCGGGTACCTGCACCGCCCCCACCGCATCCTGCAGCGAGGCGCCGCGCGGGATCGGTCCCGGCTGGCGGCCGAGGAGCAGCGCGAGTGCATTCTCCTGCTCGACCCGCATCCGCGCGAAGTCGGCCACGCGCGCCGCGGGATCCGCGAGCTGTGCCTCGAACTGCCGCACATCGAGCTCCGAGATGAGTCCCTGCGAGTATCGCCGCCGCGCGAGCTCGAGCGTGGCCCGCCGCGACTCCAGGGTTTGCTGTGCGATCTCGAGGTCCGCGTCGAGCTCGCGCAACTGGAGATACGCCGTGGCCACGTCGCTCACGAGCGTGAGTACGGTGGCTCTCTCGTCCGCGCGCGTCGCGAGATAATCGTAGTGACCCGCCTCCGCCTGCCGGCGCAGCCGCCCCCAGAAGTCGAGCTCCCACGACAGGTCGCCAGTGATGCGCACGGCGTCGAACTTCACCACGTTCGGACCGAAGGCCACCTTGTTGGTGCTCGCCGAGCCGTTGGCGCTGAGCTGCGGGAAGAGTCCCGAGCGCGCCACGCCGTTGAGCGCGCGGAACTCGCGCACGCGCGCCTGCGCAACCTGGAGGTCGCGGTTGTTGGCTACTGCAGTGTCCACCAGCGCCACGAGCTGCGAGTCTCGCAGCACATCGAGCCAGGCGAGGTCGCGCAGGCGATTCACATCCAGCTCTCGCGGCGCCGGGAGCGCGCGCACCGTGGTATCCGCGCGGCGCGCCGCTTCGGGGCGCGTCACGACTTCGCCACTCGGCTCCTCCCCCGCTTCACGCGCGGCCGCGAGTGAATCGAGAAACGCACGCGCCGCCGGCGAGACCGCGCTGTCGCTGCGCACAGGCACCGGCGCGATCGGAGTCTCCACCTTCGTGGATGGTCCCACGGCGCACGCTGCGAGCCATACGCCGAGCATCCCGGCCACCGTCGCGCGCACGCGCGCGGGCACTCCCTCCCCCCATCCGTTCGGTACGCGCATGATCAATCTCCCTGTGCGGGAGATGGCGCGGTCACCGGCGCCGTAGCGTGCCTTCGGAAGCGCCGCTCCGAGAGCGCGCGGATCGCGGCAAAGAAGAGCGGGATGAAGAAGATCCCGATCAGCGTGGCGCCGAGCATCCCGAACACCACGCTGGTCCCCAGCGAGTGCCGGCTTCCCGCACCCGCACCGCCCGCGGTGAGCAGCGGAGCCACACCGAGGATGAAGGCGAAGGAGGTCATGAGGATCGGTCGCAGGCGTTCGCGCGCCGCTTCAGTGGCCGCCTCGCGAATCGACTTGCCATCGCGTCGCAGCTCGCTCGCGAACTCCACGATGAGAATGGCGTTCTTGGCCGCGAGACCGATCACCGCGATGATCCCGACCTGGAAGTAGATATCGTTGGGCATCCCGCGCAGCCAGACCGCGATCAGCGCGCCGAGCACGCCGAATGGAAGTCCCAGCAGCACCGCGAACGGCACCGACCAGCTCTCGTACTGCGCAGCCAGCACGAGGAAGACCAGGATGAGACCGAGCGCGATCACGAGTCCCGTCTGCCCCTGCGACGCCCGCTCCTGGAACGACTGGCCGCTGTACGCGTAGCCGATTCCCTGTGATGCGTACTTGTTCGCCATGAGCTCCTCTACATCGTCCAGCACCTCGCCCGAGCTGTGCCCCGGAGCGGCCGTGCCGGTGATGAGCGCCGACGGGAACCCGTTGAAGCGGGTGATCAGACTCGGCGCGCCACGCATCTCGGTCTGCACGAGCGCGGAGAGCGGCACCATGTCGCCGTTGGTGCTTCGCACGTAGAAGCGCCCGATGTCCTCCGGCTTCTGCCGGTACTGCGCCTGCGCCTGTGCCTGCACTCGGTAAGTTCGACCGTAGAGGTTGAAGTCGTTGACGTACAGCGTGGAGAGCATCGTCTGGAGCGTGGAGAAGATCTGCCCCGTCCCCACGCCGCGGGCGCGCGCCGCATCCTCATCCACCTTCACGAACACCTCCGGCACCTCGGTTCGGATTCCGCCGTTCACGGTCGCAATGGATGGAAGCTTCTGCGCATCCTGCACGAAGCTGCCGACCGCCTTCGCGAACTGCCGGATGTCCCCGCCAGTGCGCTCCTGCAGGTTCATCTCGAGTCCGGCGGTGGCGCCGAGTCCCGAGATTTCCGGAAGATTGAAGCCGAAGCCGATCGCGTCCTTCATCCCGAAGAGCTTTCCGTTCACACGGCCGAGTACCGCGTCCACGGATTGGTCCGCGTCTTCGCGCTGGCTCCACGGCTTCAGCGACACGAATAACGTCGCCGAGTTCGTCTGGTTCGATTGCGTGAGCAGGTCGAGCCCCACGATGGACACCACAGTCCGCGTGCTCGGCTCGGCGCGCACCATGTCCTCCACCCGCTTCACCACCTCGGTGGTGCGCTGCAGCGACGCTGCGTCGGGGAGAGTGACGCTGATGGCGAACACCCCCTTGTCCTCGGTGGGGATGAAGCCGCCGGGTACCGCGCGGAAGAGCACCACGATCAACGCCAGGATCACCGCGAAGGCGGCGAACCAGGTCCGTGGACGTCCGATCACCCCCTCCACCGCGCCGGTGTAGCGGCCGGTGAGGCGCGCGAAGTGACGGTTGAACCAGCGCGCCAGACGATTGTCACTCTCCTCCGGCGCGTGTCGCAGCATCAGCGAGCAGAGCGCCGGCGTGAGGGTGAGCGCCACTACTCCCGAGAGTACCACCGAGATCACGATCGTCGCCGCGAACTGCTGGTACATGCTCCCGGTGATGCCGCCCACGAAGGCCACGGGGATGAACACCGAGCAGAGCACCAGCACGATGGCGATCAGCGCTCCCGATATCTGGTGCATGGCGCGGTTGGTGGCCTCCCTGGCCGGGAGGTGCTCCTGCGCCATTATTCGTTCGACGTTCTCGATGACCACGATGGCGTCGTCCACCACGATGCCGATGGCGAGCACCATTCCGAAGAGCGTGAGCGTGTTGACCGAGAAGCCGAGCGCGCTGAGACCCAGGAAGGTGCCGATGATGCTCACCGGAACCGCCAGCACCGGGATGAGCGTAGCCCGCCAGCTCTGCAGGAACACGAACACCACGAGCGTAACCAGGAGCATGGCTTCGAGGAGCGTCTTCGCCACCTCGATGATGGACTCGGTGATGAACGGTGTGGTGTCGAACGGCGAGGTCCACGTCACCCCATCGGGGAACGACTTCGCCAGCTCGTTCATCCGCGTCTGGACCTCGCTCCTCACGTCGAGGCTGTTTGCGTCCGGCCGGCTGTAGATCGCGAATACGGCCGTCTCCTTCCCGTTGATGCGCGTGGCGATGTCGTAGCCCTGCGCGCCGAGTGTGACGTTCGCGATGTCGCGCACATGCACGATGGATCCATCCGGCTCGGCCTTCACGATGATGTCGCCGAACTCCTCGGGGGTGCTCAGGCGCCCCTGCGTGGTCACCGGGAGGGTGAGCTGCGTGCCTGCCGGCGCGGGCTCGCGACCGAGCCGGCCGGCCGGCTTGGCCGCATTGTCCTCCTGTACCGCAGCGGATACGTCGTCCACGGTGATCCCGAGCTGCGCCATCCGATCGGGATCGAGGCTTATGAGCATCGAGAAGTCGAGCGTGCTGAAAAACGTTGCGTTGCCCACGCCGGGAAGGCGCTTCAGCTCGTCCTCGATGTATAGCTTCCCGTAGTTCGTGAGGAACGCGGCGTCGTAGCGCGGGTCGTCGGACTGCAGCGCGCCGAAGAAGAGAATGTTGGTGTTGGCCTTCGTGATCGTGATTCCGTTCTGGCGCACGGCGGCCGGGAGCTGCGGCTCGGCGAGGCTGATGGCGTTCTGCACATCTACCGCGGCCAGATCCTGGTCGCGCGAGATGTCGAAGAAGATCTGCAGATTCATCACCCCGTTGCTCGAGTTCGAGGACTTGTAGTAGAGAAGTCCATCGAGGCTGTTGAGCTGCTGCTCGATCGGTGCCGCCACCGAGTTCGCCACATCCTCCGCGCTGGCGCCGGGGTACACCGCACTCACCTGCACTGCGGGCGGGGTGATCTCCGGATAGCGGTTCACCGGAAGCGTGGTCAGCGCGAAGCCCCCGAGCAGGGTGATGACGATGGATATAACCATCGCCAGCACCGGGCGCCGCACGAAGAAGTAGTCGCGCGTGGCGTTGGGGTGCGGTGCTCCTTGCTTATCGCCGACGGGTGAAATCTCGCTCATCGATTTCCTCCGTCTCGCGCGACCCTGCTCGCCGCCGGGCGATCGCCGGGAAGCGTGTCGGCGGCCGAGCTGTCGGCGAGAGCCACCGGACGCACCACCATCCCCGGTCCGATCTTCTGGATTCCATCCACCACCACGCGATCACCTGCCTTCAATCCGCTCTCGATGAGCCAACCCTCGCCCGACCATCCGGCGCCCTTCACCTCGCGCGCGGCCACGGTGTCGCCCTTCCCCACCACGTACACGCTCTGCCGGCCGAGCTGCTGCTGCACCGCGCGCTGCGGTACCACGATCGCGCTGTCGCGCACGAGCCCGAGCAGCTCCACGCGTACGAACACACCGGGGAGAAGTATGTGATCGGGATTGGCGAATTCGGCGCGGTACTGTTGCGTGCCGGTGGCGGGATCCACCACGGGATCCACGTAGCCGATGCGGCCTACCGTGGGAAAGGTGCTGCCATCCGAGAGCGTTACCTGAACGCGCGCCGAGCCGCCGGGCGATAGCGCGCGCCGCGTGTCGGCGTCGCGACGCCACGCGAGCTGTTGCTGCGCGGAGGGACGGAAGCTCACGTAGATGGGGTCGAGCACGTCGATGGTCGTGAGCACATCGCTCGGTCCGGTGACGCGCGTGCCCACGTCGAGCTGCGCTCTCCCCACGCGACCCGCTATCTCGGCGCGCACGACGGTTTCGCTGAAGCTCTTGCGCGCGCGGTTCACTGCCGCACGCGCGGCGTTCAACGCGGCCTGCGCCTGCTTCACCGCCGACTCCGCGTTGTCCACGTCCTGCTTCGATACGGCGTTGTCAGCCAGGAGGGGACGCAACCGGTCCGCGGTGCTCTGGGCGTTGGCGAGCCGCGCCTCCGCATCCGCTACCTGCGCCTGAGCCGCCTCGTAGTCGGCCTGATAGGTGACGGGATCGATGCGGTAGAGGACGTCGCTGGGCCGCACCTCCGACCCCTCGCGGAAGGGGCGCGCGACGATCACGCCCGACACCTGCGGACGGACCTGGACTGTGCGGTAGGCCTGCACTTCGCCCGCCAGCTCCACGTCATCGGCGACCTTGCGGGGCTTGACGGTAACGACGCTGACCTCCGGAGTCGGCATCTGTGGCGGAGGGGCCTCCTTCCCGCAGGCGGAAAGGAGGAGCGCCACGGCGAATACGGAGGGGATGCGACGCATACGTATTACTCTCGAAAGCCAGGTGATCATACGAAGGGACGGGCGCGCCCGTTGAGCCGCGAGTGGGACCACGAGCGGAAGGGTCGTTCGTGACATGTCACGTCCCATAACGTAGCAGTACGCCCCAAGGTTCCGAGCGCGAGGAGAGCCCAGCGGGGTCAGCGGCGGGGGGGAGCGGAGCCGGCCCGAGCGGCCCGGCTATGCGGGCATCGGCCGGCCCCGAGCGCGAGATCGCCCCCGGCTATGGGGCGATGGTGCCAGAGTCCAGCCCGGCGTGCCTGGCGTATTCCGTTCGCGAGCGATTAGATGAGGCACATCCTTCGCGTCGCTGGCCGCATCCACCACAACGGAGGCCGTCATGGTGAACCTACTCGCCCGTAACTGGGGCTGGATGATGTTGCGCGGCGTGGCAGCGCTGATCTTCGGCCTGCTCACTCTCTTCAATCCCGGCATCACCCTAGTGGTACTCGTGATCTTCTTCGGCGCGTACGCGATCGTCGACGGAATTTTCGCGATCATCTCGGCGGTCGCCAATCGGCGCGAGGAACGGCACTGGGTCGCGCTGCTCGTCAACGGTCTGATAAGCCTGGGAGTAGGCATAGTGACCTTCCTCTGGCCCGGGATCACCGCCTTTGCCCTCCTCTATCTCATCGCCGCCTGGGCGTTGATAACCGGGATCATGGAAATCGTGACGGCCGTCCGCCTGCGCGAGATCATCCGAGGAGAGTGGCTACTCGTTCTGGCCGGGGTGCTCTCCATCCTCTTCGGCATCCTGCTCTTCTTCAGGCCGGGCGCGGGCGCTCTCGCGGTGGTGCTCTGGATCGGGGCGTACGCCGTGATCTTCGGCATCCTGCTCATCGTGCTCGCCTTCCGGCTGCGGAGCTGGCTCAAGGGAGAGGGTGGCGGGGCTACCGCGCTGGCAGGCTGACATTCGGGCCGGACTTTCACGACTCCCAGGGATGGCGGTGCTCGCCGCCGCCATCCTCCAGGGCTGCACGACTCTTCCGGATCTCGACGCGAGGACCCGCTCGGTGACAGTCCGGCCCACGGCCGACACGCGCCTCGGCCGCGCCGTCGACTCGCTCGTCGCGGACCACCCTACCGAATCGGGGATCGTTCCGCTCGCCGACGGCCGCGACGCCTTTGCGGCGCGAGCGCTGCTGGCCGCCGCCGCGGATCGGACGCTCGACATCCAGTATTACATCTGGCACGCCGACATGTCGGGCATGCTGCTCTTCGATGCGGTGCGCCGGGCAGCGGATCGTGGCGTGCGCGTCCGGCTTCTCCTCGATGACAACAACACCGCCGGCATGGATGCCATTCTCGCGGCGCTCGACTCGCACCCCAACGTCGAGGTGCGCCTCTTCAACCCGTTCGTTCATCGCCGCTGGCGGTATCTGGGCTACCTGACCGACTTCCCGCGGCTGAATCGGCGCATGCACAACAAGTCGTTCACCGCCGACAACCAGGTCACGATCATCGGTGGACGCAACGTGGGCGACGAGTACTTCGGGGCCGGTCAGGGACCGCTCTTCGTGGATCTCGACGTGCTGGCGGTCGGACCGGTGGTGAACGATGTGTCCACGGACTTCGACCGCTACTGGGCAAGCGCATCGTCGTACCCGGCCGCCAGCGTGCTCGAGCCGGCGAGCTCGAAGGCCATCGCCGGCGTCGCCGATTCCGTCCAGCACGTGGAGCGCGACCCAGCCGCCGCAGCTTACGTGCAGGCGCTCGCGCGACAGCCATTCGTGCGGGATCTGCTATCGCGAACGCTGGACTTCGAGTGGGCCGCAACGAGAATGGTGAGCGACGACCCCGCGAAGGGCCTCGGCCGCGTGGCGAGCGGTGGACTGCTGACCGACCGGCTGCGGCAAGCGATCGGCGCACCCACCAGCGAGCTGGAGCTCGTTTCGCCCTACTTCGTGCCCGGATCGGAAGGGGTGGATGCGTTCGCCGCAATGGCCGGCCGAGGCGTGAAGGTCACCGTGCTCACGAACTCTCTCGCGGCTACCGACGTGGCGGCTGTCCACGCCGGTTACGCCAGGCGGCGGAAGCCTCTGCTCGAGGCGGGCGTGAAGCTCTTCGAGATGAAGCGCGAGGCGTCGGGAGCTACCACGCACGACCGCGCCCTCACCGGGAGCTCGGCCTCCAGCCTGCACGCCAAGACCTTCTCGGTGGACCGATCACGAGTCTTCGTCGGTTCGTTCAACTTCGATCCGCGCTCCGCGCGTCTCAACACGGAGATGGGCTTCGTGATCGACAGCCCGGAGCTGGCGCGGAGGATCGCCGATATCTTCGCCGACGAAGTTCCCGTGCGCTCGTACGAAGTCCGGCTCTCGCGGTCGCGCAAGCTGCAGTGGCTGGAGCGATCGGACAGCGGCGAGACCGTGCACGACGTGGAGCCCGGCACCACCTTCTGGGAGAGAGCGATGGTAGCCGTTCTGTCGGTGCTCCCGATCGAGTGGCTGCTCTAGCTCCTCACGTCAGCTGGCCTTCCACCGCATCTCGAAGCCAGCGCGCCCGCCCAGCGCATCGCGCAGCAGCTTCACCAGGCCCGCATCGGCGCCATTCTCCTCCAGCATGTCTATCGTGGGCGCCGAGATGTAGTAGTTCGTGTCGCGCGTAGACTCTTCCTCGAGTTGATCGATCAGGAACTGGAGCTCCTCCTCACCGATCTCGCCGATTTGCGTACCACTCGCTTCGTCGTAGAGCTGGACCATGGGCGTGCCCTCCCTTCGCTCCGGTCGATTCCGTGATGTGCCTGCCGGCGGGTCCGGCAGAGTGGAAGGATAGCGGGGACTGCGCTCCAGGGCGAGAACGGAGCCGATCACAGACGTGGCCCTCGCATTGCACTCTGGCGGCTGGCTTGCGACTCCACGACCAGTACCGCCATCTATGTGTGGTACGTCGCACGGGATGGTCGTCGAGTCGCAGATAGCCGCGGGGGAGACGCTACGAAAATGCCCGGAGAGAAAACGAATGCGCCGAATCGCGGCGAAGCGGCGCGCCGCCCGCCAGTCTCTGCCCGGAACGACGGGCAGAACCGGCCCGACGGTAGTGGCGGGCAGCTCGCGATGCCGCCGCGCCGCACGTGGACCTGGTTCATCATCATCATCGTAGTCAACTTCCTGGTCGTTCGCTTCCTCCTGCCGAGGGAGGGAGAGCCCACGACCGTCCCCTACACTCTTTTCAAGCAGGAAGTCGCCAAGGGCAATGTCGCGGAGATCTACAGCCGCGGCGAGAGCATCACGGGGCGCTTCCGCACGCAGGTGCGCTTCCCCGCCGAGCC
>Ga0070679_100004418_pt1 | contig 12998 bp, 13 predicted proteins | sample KBSC63BmetaG_FD_65652 | JGI IMG/M metagenome (GOLD analysis project Ga0070679, IMG submission 65652) | Corn rhizosphere microbial communities from Kellogg Biological Station, Michigan, USA - KBS C6-3B metaG | ecosystem: Host-associated > Plants > Roots > Rhizosphere | place: USA: Michigan... | reverse complement strand
GCGGAGCTCGTCGCAGCCACCGGCCAGCCGACACTCCTCGAGGACCTGTCGCACCCCGAACGGCGCGGCACCATCTGCGTGATGCCGCGTGCGGCCGGCTCGGCTGTCGTCGTTCCACTCGGGCCGGCCACGACGCCGACCGGCGCGCTCTTCGTGATGAGCTCCGCACCCGGGCACTTTCGGCCAGACGATGTAGTCCGTGCCGGCCTCGTTGGTCACCTCGCGGCTCTCGCCTACGAAAAGATCCAGCTTCTAGAGGAAGCCGTCGAGCGACGTCGCGTGCTTGAACGCGTGATGCAGAGTCGCTCTCGACTCATGCGCGGATTCAGCCACGATGTGAAGAACCCCCTCGGCGCCGCCGACGGGTTTGCCGAGCTGCTTAGCCTTGGCGTTTACGGGGCGCTCACGGTGGAGCAGGAGTCGAGCGTTGACCGCATCCGCCGCAGTGTCCGCAGTGCGCTCGCGCTCATCGACGACCTGCACGAGCTCGCGCGTGCCGAGACGGGCACTCTTACTTTGACGCTGGAGCCGGTGGATCTGACCGCGCTCATGTCTTCGATCGGCGAGGAGTATCACGCTGCGGCGCATGCGCGTGGGTTGTCGCTGTCGGTGCACACGGACCATCAGGCAGTAGTCATCAACACTGACCGTGCCCGCGTCCGACAGATCGTCGCGAACCTGGTGTCCAACGCGATCAAGTACACCACCCACGGGTCGATCGAGATGTATGTACGCCGACACGCACCGGGACCGTCCGACGGCGAAAGCGGGTGGATACTCCTCGAGGTCACTGATACCGGCATCGGCATTCCGGCGGACAAGCAGGACTACATCTTCGAGGAGTTCAGCCGGCTGGGCGATGGCAACTCGCGGGGGGCCGGGCTCGGGCTGTCGATCAGCAAGCTTCTCGCGGCGAGGCTGGGCGGTCACATCTGCGTGAGGAGCGAGCTCGGTCACGGGTCGACGTTCACTCTCTGGCTGCCGCTGCGGAAGTCGGAGCCCTCGCGCTGAGCGCTGCTCGCCATGCCGCCGCCCGCACCGCAGACTCGCCGCTCGAATTCGGCGGTCGATCGCCGCCATTACTGAGAAACGTTAAGAGAACTCTCGAAACCGCCCGCACGGCGCCGCTGCCTACCGCGCTCGGCGCTTCATCGCCCGCCGCTTGGCGGCTGGCGTCGTCGTCGCGTCGTCGACGAACAACATCGTCGCCGGCTCATCCGCGGCTCCCAGCGCGTGGTTGAGCTGTGCCAGTGAGCGCGCCAGCGCGGTCCGGTCGCGCGGCGCCAGGCCACGCACGGCGGCGATGAGCGCGGTGGTCGGCGCTTCGGGCGCGCGAGCGAGCATGCGTCGGCCGGCGCTGGTAATGCGAACCGCGGCGCGCCGCCGATCCGTGGGATCGACCGTGCGATCCACCAAGCGCTGAGCGACGAGGCGATCGACGACGTCGGCGACGGAGCTGCGGTCGGTGAGCGTGCGCGCCGCGAGGTCATTGAGCGAGAGGCCTGTCCCATCGCCGAGCTGCTCGAGGACGAATAGCTGCGCGCCGCTTATTCCCGCCGCGCTCTGCGTCCGCTGGGCGTTGATGCGCAGGACGCGGACGAGCCGGCGGATCGACACGATGGCGGACTCGATCGAGTCAGGGCCGGAGCGCTTTGGCGACGACATGGAGGATCTCATGGGCACGTTACGGCGCGGCGAAACGGTGAGAGGAGAAGGTGTTGATGCTCACGGCGGGCGGCGCGCGGTGGTCGATCGGCGCCCGCCGACGATCCCAGCAGTGTAGCGTGTTCACACGACAACTGGCCAGATCCGGGCCGTGACTCTAGCGAATCGGCGGCCCGCGCAATAATCTGGGGTATCCCCCGCATATTGGTCCCGATACTCGGACGACCGGCGTCCGCGTTCGCTTGCCAAGGAGATCAAATGCCGCCCTCTCGTCGTTCTCGTGCCTCGTGTGCCGTCCTGTTCGCCGCCGCGGCGTCGGTGATCGCCGCCGGCTGCCACCACGCGCCGGCCGTGGTTGCCACGGCCAAGCCCGCAGCGAATGCCGACAGCGCGCGCCTCGCGCGCGCGCGAGCCGACTCTCTGGCGCGTGCGACCACGGCGCGGCGCGCCGCGGCGGCGCGCGCCAAAGCGGCGGCGGACAGCGCACGCGTCGTCGCGGAGCAAAAGCAAAACACGACGAACCGGGCAAAGGCGATTCTGGTGGCGCCCGTGCTCTTTGCGTTCGATGAGGCAGTGCTACGCGTTCCCGAGCGCACGATGCTCGATCGCAAGGCCGCGCTCCTGGCGGCGAATCACGAAATTCGGCTGCGCATCGTCGGCAACACGGATGAGCAGGGATCCGACGAATACAATCTCGCCCTCGGCATGCGCCGAGCCGCGGCGGCGCAGCAGTATCTGGCCGACCACGGGATCGACTCGACCCGGCTCGAGTTGACGTCGAGCGGCGAAGAACATCCGGTGTGCCACGATCATGACGAATGGTGCTGGAGCCAGAATCGGCGCGATGAATTCGTGATCGTCGCGGGCGGCGATCGTATCATCGCGGCGCGCTAGCGCAGCGAGTGGTGTGAAGGAGGTGTCGAGGCGTGATGTGGCGTGAGCATTCACTAATCAGCGCGGAGCTGGTCGCCAGTGCGTGGAACGAGTTGACGCACGGGGAAGAACCGTGGAGCACCATGCTCGCCGATGACCGGACGGGCGAGATCCGACGCGTCGTCGAGGCATTGCTCGATCCCCGGGACGGGCTGGAATCCCCGTCGCGCCGCAGGCGAATTCGGCGCGCCGCGGCGCGGCATGGCGCGTTCCGCGGAGCGCAGCGGTGCACCGAGCTCGTCGTGTTCGACGACTTCTACGCGCTGCGAGCGGCGCTCCGCTGCGTGCTGCGCCGGCGCGCGTCGCGGGTCGTGGCGCGCGACGTCGTGCGGCTGCTCCTCCCCGACTGGCGGCTCGCGCGCCGTGCCGCGCGGACGAGCCACGCGGAGGTTCGCGGCGGAGCCTGAGGTGCCGCTCGGCTCGGCGGTTCGTTGCTCCGCCCCATGGCGGCCAGTATACTTCGCCGGACGCCGCGGCCCGGCCGCGAGTCTCGCCTTACTACTTTCCTCATCGAATTCGATTCGTGTTGCTCGGCGTCGCGCTGACCCAGCATTGCAACCTGCGCTGTCCGCATTGCATCCGCGACGACGTGGCCACGGTCCGATCGCTCGATCCGGACCTCGTGCTGCGCCTGGCAGACGAGGCGACCGGGCTGTTCGGCGACGTGGCGATGAGCTTCACGGGCGGCGAGCCTACGCTGCATGCTCGGTGGGAGGAGATCGTCGGCGGTTTGGCGCGGCGCGGCGTCGCGTATCGATTCGTCAGCAACGGGTGGCACATGCGGCGGCTCATGCCGAGCATCGATCGATTCCCGCCCGCGTACGTACGCCTCAGCTTGTCGGGGGCGTCCGCCGAGGTGCACGACGCGGAGCGCGGCCGCGACAGCTTTCGCCGCGTGTTGATCGCCGTCATGCTGCTCACGAGCCGTCAAATCCCGACGGCGCTGTCGATTGTGATCGACCGCCGCGATCGTCACGAAGTTCGAGCGGCCGCCGACCTCGCGGAGTCGCTTGGCTGCGTGCGACTGCACTACATTCTGCCGCAACCGGTGCCCGGGAGTATCGCGCGCGACACGGATCTGGCGCCCCATGAATGGGCGGGCGTGCAGCGCGAAGTGCGCGATCTGGCGCGAGAAGCGGATCGCCGGACGAGCATTCAGCTCGACTACGGCGCGCCGGCCCTGCCGGGCGACGAATCGCCGCTGTGCGACACGATGGCGCTCAGCCGCATCTACGTCGACGCGCACGGGCGTGTGTCTCTCTGCTGCCAGCTGTCGGAGTACGGGTTCAACGAGTCCGACGTGGTCGGCGATCTCCAGCGCGAGTCGCTGAGTGACGTCTGGGCGCGATATCGCGGCGGCGTCGATGCGCTGCGGCGAGACTCCGCCGCCGAGCGATTCGCCGGCCCGCTTGGCGCGTTTCCGTGCCTTCGCTGCGCGCACACGCTCGGCAAGCTGCAGTGGCTGGCCGATTCGCGCTCGACGGCATGGGGCGCGCTCGCGGCGCAGGGTTGATCTCGATGCAATCGTTATCATGTGATCATTCATGATGTCTAAACGCCGTCCGTCCCCCGACGTGCTCGCCGCCCACCTCGAGGGCGAAGCGGTGCTGCTCGACCTCGCGACGAAACGCTACTTTCGGTTGAACGCGACGAGCGCGACGATCTGGCGCGGGATCGAGGCGGGGAAGTCGCGCGACGAGATCGTGACCGCCCTGCTCGACGGGTTCGACGTCGACGCGGACACGGCGGAGCATGCGGTGGACGCGTCGATCGACGAACTGTCGCGGCGCGGGCTGCTTCGTGAAGCGACGGGCGACGACGATGGCTGATGCGCTGCCGCGCGTGCTGAGCGACACGATGGCGGGAGTGCTCGCCGCGCTTCGTGTGCCGCGCGTGATCGACACGTCGCTCAAATCACTGCTCGACACGCCGGTCGTCGGGACCGCCGAGCCGCGTGAGTGCGCGCGTTCGATTCGTGTCGCGCATCGAACTCTGCGACTGCTCGCCGCCATCCCCGGCGGCCGCTGGCGGAACACCTGCCTGTTTCGTTCCGTGGCCGAGTGCCACGTGCGGCGCGCGCGCGGCTGGCCGGCGCGGCTGGCCATCGGCGTCGGCAGCGCCGAGGATCGAGTGATCGCGCACTCGTGGGTCGAGATCGTCGGTGCTGCCGAGATGCCCGGCACCCCCACGGCGCTGTCGCCGCTGCGGCTCGCGGCCATGCACGACATGGTTGATTGACGCACGCGCCAGCGACGACCGAGATCGCCCTGCTCGGAGATGGCGCGCTCGTGCTGCGAGTCGAGCCCGCCGTGCGTGCCGCGGTGCTTCCCTGGATTCCGCGCGATCGCTCATTCCGCTCCGAGTCGATCGCACCGCGAGCCACGCTGAGCGTCGAGCAAGGGGGCATCGATGACTCGGCGGCGCAATCAGCGTTTACGAATAGGCAGCCGACGCTCATGCTCGGCGGCGTGTCGGCCCGCGTCGAGAGCGACGACGTCTGGATTCACGGACCGGCGCGACTCTCCGGTCGCGCGAATCTCGCCCAGTGCGAGGCGCGCATCACGATCGACTCGGCGGCTATGCCGCCGGCGCCGCTCGCCGCGCTCCACGGGGCGCTGACGCTCGCCGCCGCGCTGTTGCTCGGGCGCATCGGTCGCGCGCTGGTTCACGCCGCGGCGGTCGTCGATTCCGAAAGCCGCGGGTGGCTGCTCGTCGGCGATACGCATTCTGGAAAAACGACGACATGCGCCACGCTCGTCGCGGCGGGTTGGCGCTACATCGCGGACGACCAAGTGGTGCTCCGCGACTCGGTCGGCGGACTCGAAGCCGAAGGGTGGCCGCGCGAAGCGCATCTCGACCGCGGCTGGAGCAGCGGGAGTGTGACGAGAACGCGTGAGGCGGCCGATCTATCGAGCATTCGGGCGGACGCTCGGCAGGACCGGGTCCGCGTGCACGGCGCGTGGTTCACCTCGGTCAGCGCTGACGGCCCGACGACCGCTCGTCGCATGGCGCCGGCCGACGCGCTCGGTCGATTGATTCGCCAATCACCCTGGCTGTTCGCCGATTCAGCGGCGGCCGCATCGAGTCTGGCGTTACTCAGCCGCGTGGCGGAGATGCCGTGTGCAGCGCTCTCGCTCGGCCGCGACAGTTATGCGAACGGTGAGCGGCTGGTGCGCTGCCTCGAATCGGACATCGGCATCGGCTGACGACGTCAGCCCGTGCGCGTCGGGCTCCGAAGGTGGCGGTCGAAGTCCAAACGGAACGCAGTCGCCACGGCCGCGGCGTAGAGGAGCAGTGCGACGCGGTAGGGGGTGCGAACGAAGTAACTCATGATCATCGCGACTCTGGGCGCACGTCGCGCGAACGGGTGCCTCAGCCAATACGAACGCGGCGTCGTGCGGCCGAGCAGATAGATACGAATCGCTCGACCGACGTCTGAAGCCGGGCCGAAGAAAAATGCGACCATGCCGCGCGCGAGCTGGCGTACGGGGCCGACCGATTCCGGCCAGCGCAATCCGAACGCGTAGTTCGCCGCGGCGATCAGCGCGGTGCCCTCGTCGTCTTCACTGCGCGTTCCGACACTGAGCGATCGTCCCGCCGAGAGCGTGCGAAGATACAGCGTGCGTTCCGGGTTGGCGCTCAGGCGAGTCGTGAGCTCGCCCAGCTCGCGCGCCGTGCAGTCGCGGAGAGCGTCGGCCAGCAGGAGGTGATCGCGCAGATTGCTGCGCCGATGCGGATGGTGCGTCGTCGCGTGCTGGATGATGTACGACACATGGTCGACGTTCTCGAGGCGATGGAGACGCGCGTATCCGCGAATCGGACGGCTCGCCATTCGCGCCATGCTTCTTACGCCGCTTCCCACGTCGAGGCGCGAGTGAAGCTCGACATGAAATCCGTCGCGAAAGTAGACCGAGCCTTCTCCATCACCGCCGAAATCGTCGAGTGCTCGCGCCATCGAGCTGGACGCCGCGTCGTCGAGAAAGATGTCCACGTCGCCGAGGTCGAACGAATTCTTTCCCTCGGCAACGGGAACGCCGCCCTTCAAAACGATTGGGTTGACCCCCGCCGCCGCGGCAGCGCGATCGATCAGCGCGAGCTGCATCCTCGCCGCGAGCATTCGCTGAAGCTCCTCGGCTGATACGCGCTCGAGCAAGGTCCGCTGCTCATCGGCAAGGCGCCGCGCCGCCGAGCCGACGCGCGCGCGCACCGGCGTGGCGCACGCTTCCGCGGCGAACAGCAGCCAGAGCGCGCGCGGCTGCGTTGCCGATGCAAAGCGCACCCACGACTCGGCGTCGAGCGTGCCCGCGAAAAGCCCGAGGGTATGGCGGCGCAGCGCGAGACAGTCTCGAATGAGCTCGACGTTCTTCACGCGTCGCTGTCGCCATCGCGAAACGCGGGGACGGACCGGATGAGTCGCACGCCGGCGATGCGACGCGCTGCAGCGACTCCGGCGCGGATGAACCCGGCTTGCTCGAAGGCACGGCGGGACGCCGTATTGGATGGAGCGACGAACGAGATCGTCGTCTGGCCTCGCAGCGACGGAGAGCCATCGTCGAGCCGTCGTCCGAGCTCGCCGAGAATTCGCCGGCCAATCCCGCGCCCGCGCAGCTCGGGCCGAACCTTGAGCTCGAACACCACTCGCACGCCTCGAGGAATCTTCAGGTAGCCGCAACCCGCTCGCTCGGTGTAGGCGCCGCTGCGCACCCACACCCAAGCCACGAGCTGTCCATTCGCCGACCAGGCGAGCAGTCCGGAATCGCCGCGTGCACGCATTCCTTCGCCGTTCGCGGAGAGCGCGAAGGGGAGCGGCGGATCCGTCTCGCGAGCGAGGTCGTTCACACCGGCCCACTGCATCGCGTCGACGTTGCTGGGAGAAATCGACCGAACGGCGGAGCTGAACCGGTAAATCGTGAACTGATCTCGCTGCCAGAGAAAGCGACGCGCCCGCCTGAGCAGGCGCGCAGATCGCATCGGAATCGTGGCTTCGATGGTGCCGTGGTTGGCCAAGCTCATCGACTCATTCGCGTGCGCCCGGCGATGAATGCCGGACGCACCGCCCCGCGGAAAACTACTTCGTACGGATGAACGTCACGGACGACGTGCCGGTGGGTACGCCGCCCGCCTCCGTCGTCGCGAGTTTCGCAAACGTCCCTGTCGCGACACCGAAGCGCAGATACGTGGCACCGCCATGGCTCAGCTGGATCGAGAAAGTCGAGTTGTTCGAGATCGGCCGAACGAGCAGCGGGTATCCGCCGGCCGAGAAGAGCGAGCGATAACTGAACGTCGGATCCAGGAATACAGGCCCGACGCCGACGACCGCGTCATCCGTGTAGAGCGACGTCGAGAAATCGCGCGTCCAGATGAACGGATCGCTACCGCCGATTGCGGTCTGCAAATTCGCCAGGCCAACCTGATTCGTGTTTACCAGCGAACGCCAGAATGCGGGGTCGGAGCCGTTCACGCGGTCGGACGCATACCGCAGGAACGCCCAAAACGCGCCACGCGCCGCGCCTTCGTCTGGCCCGACGGTGGTATCCGGGCGCACCAGCCAGTCGGCCAGCCGGGCGAAGTTCGGCGATAGGTATTGCAGGAACGTTTCAGTGCGCTGAGCCGAATTCGGGCCGGTGGTGAGGTCGGAGAGCTGAATGTTCGTCCGCGGCGCGAGTCCGGCCGACGTGCGATAGAACGCGAGCTCCGTCGCTTCGTCAGCCAACCCTTCGTCGAGGAAGAATTGCTCGAACGGCGCACCGGCGGCGCTGCGCCGGAACGCGTTGATCAGATGCTCGAAGTGGTGCGTCAAATACGGGGTGACGTACTTGCGAACCGAATCGACGGAGCGCGCGTCGTTGACCGCGCCGGCCGGATCAGGGACGGCCATGTAGAGAATTTCACCTTCGTTGCTCGTCGTGCATCCGCTCGGATCGCGCGGATAAGTGTCTTTGGTGCTGAAGATGCCGCCGTACTCGTCGGACGTCTCGGGGGCACCCAGCGCGTTGACCGCGCTCGTGAAGAAGAGAACCGTTCTGTCGTTTGAGTCGACGTCGGTCGGATTTCCGAAATTCGTCGAGTCTACGTTGTAGGCAACGGTATCGAACTCCAACCCGATCGAGTCGAATTGCGCCGTCGTGAATCCGCCGGACGGGTTGCCCGCGTCCTCGACGACGATGGCGCGGGCCGAGACCGAGCGCACGATCCCGACGCGATTATCCGGCGTTCCCAGGCAATCGAACTGCACGTCCAGCGTCATGGGGTCGCCAACTGACGGAACCACTCCCGGCGTGATGCTGCGAGATGCTCCTCCCGTCGCTGTGCGATGAGCATTTGCGAATGAGCGGCGCGTGAGGCTCGAGAACGCCGGCACGTTCGTGCGCATCCGCTGTTGAAGCCCGGCCCCAACCTTGGACGCCATCGACAGCATGCGAGCGTCGGACCCGCGAAGCTTCGCCAGCGCGATGCGGAACGCCGCGGGCGCGACGTTGGGCGTCGGTGGACCCAGCGCTGTCTGGATGCCGGTGCCGAGGAACGTGTACGTCGGATTGCCGCTCGTCGTGCCGTTGTACGCCACCGCTACATACTCGGCGTCGGCGGAGGCACCGCCTTCGAGACAGACGAGGCTCGCGGCACTGCCGCTCGCTACGTACGCCGAGCCAACCGTCGACATGTTCGGGCAGATGCGCAACGACGTACGGCCGACGAGCGTGTCGCTCGTCGCGGTGATCGTTACCAGACCCGGAGCCACCGCGGACACGTGGCCGCTGGCGTCCACCGTCGCGATGTTGTTGTCGCTCGATGCCCACGCGATCGGTGCCGCGCTGCCGTTGGCGTTGCCCACCGACGTGCGAACACTCGCGGTGAGCGTGTGCGAGTTGCCCGCGGATACGAAATTGGAATCTTCGGACATCTGCACGTAGCCCTGCGGATGCTGAATCGCGGTGCTGACGTAGACGACGAACTCGAACGTCGTGACCGTCGGGGCGACGCTGAGCTGCCAGGTTTTCGCGCCCGACGTTTCGTTCTGCGTGAGGATTCCGTCGGCGCCGAGCGCAATTCCGGAATATTGGAAGTAAGGCTGATTCGCCGACGTGAACGTGCTGTGGCCATCGGCGTTCGCGACGCTGATCGCACCGGTCCCCGACGTAACCGTGGGGCCGGAGTTGAAGAACACTTGGACACCTTGGGCCGTGGGCGTCGTCCCGTCGTTCGTGCCGAGCGGCTGTGGAATGAGATTCTGCACCGTCACGTCGAACGAGAAGATCGACGAGGCATAGCTCACGTTGCTCGACGAGAGCTGCACGTACTGGCCTTGGCCGCCGAGGATGACGTCGCGGCTCGCACCGCTCGACGGCGCCGCGGGTGCGCACGAGACGGATCTCAGCGCGACTTGCGCGGAACATTGCAGCGCTTCGATGCGCGTGCCCTGGCCGTCGACGACACCGATAGGCTGGTTGCCCGCATCCGAGCGTGCGACCGTCGGCGAATCGTTGCACGCGCCGAACAACGCGGCGGCGCCGAGGATCAGGAAAGCCCGAGGTCTGAGTGTGGCGGCGATTGACACCGTTTGTAAGCTCCAGAAGGTGAATATTCCAGAACGGACAACTCGTTGGACTTCATTGCCCGGCGTGCGGCTATCCTTATGTCCGCCGCCTGGCAACATCCTGCCATCAATAGACGACGACGACGTCAAACTGCTACGGATCCAAGTATAAGCAATCGCCTCGGCATAGGCGTGCGCGATTCGCGTCTCATTTCATTCCCGCAATGCCCAGTCGCCCCAGCTGTTCGATTCGTCATCTGTCAGTCAGGTTGCCGCGGCTGGCCCGCACTGGCGCTTCGCTCGCGGTTCTCGTGTTCACGGCTTGTGGAAGTGATGGCTCGGTGTCGCCGACGCGGGGAAGCCGGCGCCTCATCGTCGAGGGCCGACTCGAGCGCGGCGTGGCGGTGCGCATCGCCGCGGCCGGCGAGCATGACACCGTAGCTGTCCCCGGCGCGGCAATCTCGGCGACGCCCGGCTCGACGGCGGTCGTGTCGGGCGACTCGGTGCGACTGATGAGCGCCGGCGCGATTCACATCGAAGCCACCGTCGACGGCGCGAGCCTCGTGCTGGACACGGTCGTAGCGACCCCGCCGATGATCGTGTTCGACGCGATCACGAACGGGAATCGCGACATCTACAAGATCGCGCTCGATGGCGGCGACCTCGCGCGGCTCACGACATCGCCCGGCGAAGACGTGCATCCCTCCGCCGCCGGTGGTGTGGTGGTGTTCACGAGCTATCGCGATGGAAATGGCGAGCTGTACCAGGTTCACGGCGATGGAACGGCAGAGATGCGTTTGAGTAAAACGCCGCAGAATGAGACACTGCCCGCCCTGTCGCCGAATGGGCAGATGATCGCGTATCTCAACGACGCGACGACCTTCGGACGGATCTGGCTCGCGTCAGTGACATTCGGAAATCCGACGGTTCTCATTCCGACCACGCCGACGAATGCATCCGACCTGCAATCCTCGATAGCGTGGTCGCCCGGCTCGGATCGATTGGTGTTCGTGTCGACGTCGACGCCGTCGGGCGGCGCGGGGCTCTTTGTGATGCCGGCCACGCCTGGCGCGACCGCGGTGCGCATGGCGGGCTCGGGAGATCACGGACCGGAAGTCGAGCCGTCGTGGAGCGCGACCGGCGACAGAATCGTGTACGCCTCGGCACGGCGCGATACGACGACGATCTTCATTCGCGATCTGACGAGCGGTGCCGAGACGCAAGTGCTGCGCGGTGTGAAGAGCGTCGGCCAGCCTGCGTGGTTGTCGGACGGGCGGATCGTCTTCACCGATTTCAGCGGACAGGTGCCGGCGCTCGCATGGGTGGATCCGGCGTTCCCGGCCCTCGTGCATGCTATCCCCACGCCGGGCTTTGCCTCGGAGCACGCGGCGCCACTGTCACTTCGCTAGGACAGGATTGGCAACGCTGTCGGGTGCCGCGCCATCGATGAGCGTTCTCTAACGAAAAGCTGGCGATGAATCGGAGTTCATCGCCAGCTCGATCGGTAGCCTGCGCCGCGACGGTGCGCCGCGCCGAGCCCCTAGAAGACCGTGCTGCCGCCGGTGTTGCCGCTTCCGGGGATTCCGGATCCGGTGAGAAGCGTGAGCTCGGTGAGCTTGGGCAACTCGGTGATGGCGGGCTGTTCCCAGGTCGCGCGTGTCCGCTTCGATTCGGCCGGCTCTGCGCCGGTTCCGGGCTCGGAAGGGACTCGATTGCGTTCATCCATCGTTTTTCTTCTCGCGGTAGTCAGGAAAATCAGCTCGCCGCGTCGCGGCGTTTGGTATGTACCTACGTTCCACGGCCGTAGTCAAGCCTTGCCCGGCGTACCACGACGAATGAGCGGCTGGCAGCGGCCAGCGGATCCGCGGGTTAATGAGAGAATACTCATTGCAGTGGTATGCGGGCCAGGTCCGTCGTGCCCGTACGGAGTCTGACGAGCGCGGCCGGCGAGAGTCACGGGGGGAGCGAAGTCGGGCCAACCAGGAATGGAGCAGTCGGCCGTTCCCGGCTCGCGTCCTCCGGTCTCCCGGTCTTACAGCGCACGCCCTCTGTAACACTCGGCCCGCGCGCGGAGACTATTCCAGTACTCTGCCATCGACCGGTGTCCGACTTCTCCAAACAGACCCGCGGCTCCTGCTTAGCTCAGTCGGCTAGGGCCGCAAGCCGCTTTGCCTCGTTTCGCTCGGCTCGCGCGATGCGCTCGAGCGGCCAGACGATTGTCGTCGACGCGGCGGCGACTACCGCGGCGACGCCCCACCGCGGCAAATCGTGCGTCACTCCCGCGATGGCCAGCGGCAGTGCGCCGAGCACAGCCGATTCGATCACGAGCACCGTCCGCAGCGAGTGCAGTCGATCGGCACGCGAAGCGAACCGATTCAGCGCGCGACGGATGGAGCTCGCGTCGTGCCCGCGCGCGGCGCCGAGGGTCGACGGCAGTCCGACCGCGAGCAGAATCGCGATGAGATGCGTTAATAGCGGAGCCGCGGCGAGCAGGGCGTGCGTCCTGACCATCCAGCCCGCCACACCCCAGAGCACCACTCCCCCGGGAATCGTGAGCGCGGCAAGCAGGATGACCGTCGCGACGCGGAGAATCGCCCGGCGGCGAGCTCGCCGCGGCGTTGCGGCAGCAATGCGCGACCATGCGGCCGCGATCTCCTCGATCGGGTATGCGACCGCCGATGACGATTCGCTCATCGCGCACCTCCATCCTTGCCGCGCCGCCAGCCTTGAAGGACTCGGCGAATTCGATGCATCGCCACGCGAACCGCGCCGACGCTCCGGCCAGTGCGATCGGCGATCTCTCGCGGAGAATGTCCCGCGGCGGCGAGGCTGAGCACCTGATGCTGATCGCTGGACAATCCGTCGA
>Ga0070679_100004417_pt1 | contig 13001 bp, 10 predicted proteins | sample KBSC63BmetaG_FD_65652 | JGI IMG/M metagenome (GOLD analysis project Ga0070679, IMG submission 65652) | Corn rhizosphere microbial communities from Kellogg Biological Station, Michigan, USA - KBS C6-3B metaG | ecosystem: Host-associated > Plants > Roots > Rhizosphere | place: USA: Michigan... | reverse complement strand
CCGCGTCGTAGGCTTCTCCGTGTTCGGGCGCGGCATTGTACCACGCCTCGAACGCGGCATGGTCCTCGGGCGTCGAGGGCCCGCGCAGCCGGGCCAGCCAGGCCGCGGCTTCCGCGCGCAACGGATCGTCGGGCGCCGGACCCTCGCCTGTCGCCGGCATCAACGGTGCCTCAGCACGCGGTCGAGATGGGCGATTGCCTTCCCCATGTGCCACTCGACGCCCTTTACGCTCAATCCGGTCTGCGTGGCGATATCCTTGTAGCTGAGGCCGTCGAGGCGATGGGCGAGGAATATCGTGCGGGTTTTCGGCGCCAGATGGGCAAGCGCCGCCTGCAGCCGCTCGATCTGATCGCGCGCTTCGAGCAGGGCGACCGGATCATGCGTGGCAAGCGGGACCTCGTCGGCGGGAACGTGGCTGGCGAGCGAGCGGCGCAAGGCCGTCTTGGCGCGATTGCGCACGAGATTGGTGGCGATGCGGCTGAGATAGGCTTCGGGCCGATCGATCTCGCCGGCGCTCCGGCTCCGCGCGTCGGCGAACCGGGTAAAGCTTTCCTGGACAAGGTCGCCGGCTTCGTCGTGCGGGCCGCGGCGCGCGAAGAACCGGAACAGCCGCGGCGCGTGCACGCGATACAGGTCATTCAGCGAAACGCCCGGGCGCTGGGGCCGTCGGTCCTCCGGCGGAATGGGATCGTCGCTCCCGAGACGCGGCACGGGCAGCGCGGTTTCGGCGGTCAGCCGCACGCGCTCGCGCGACGAGGAGCCGCCTTCTTTCCGGCGCGCTGCCATGATGTCGACCTGCCCTCCATGCTCCGCTCACTTCGCTGGCGAGGCGGAGCCGGCGTGAAGCCGGGTGTTGAGAACATGCTTGAGTCATGCGCCGATGCCTTTGGCCGCAAGCGGCTTGGACATGCGCATCGGCCACCCGGCCGCGTCCAATGGCGGTAATGACCGCTCAAGCGAGGTTCTCACGCCTCGACGCCGCCCTCGCGGCGCAGGCGACAGACTAGCCGACCATGACAGATGCGCAACAGTTCACTCGGCAAGCTTTGTTGGTGTGTCGTGTCGATCTGGCAATTCCGACCTCATTGGAGGCCTGCCGATTTGCCGCGTCAGCTTTGCGCCGATTGTGTTGAAGAACTCGCCGGTGGGCTCGCCAGGAGCGCGATCAGGAACAGAGGCGAGCGGGAGCCCGCGGCCTCACCCGGCCAGTGCTGGGATATCCATCGGGATCAGCCGAGCCATCTTGCGCAGGTTCTGAGCGGTGGCAGCGAGGAGGAACTCGTCTTTTGCTCCATTGGGACCTCGCAGGCGTAAGCGATCGAGCTTCAGGATGCGTTTGAGGTGCGCGAACAACATCTCGACCTTCTTCCGCTCGCGCCGGGAGGTCAGATAGGCGTCCGTCTTCGACAGGTCGCGGGCCAGATCGCGAGCGCCCTCATGGATCGAGCGCATGACCTTTCTGCCAGCGTTGCCCGGCCGGCAGCGTGACCTCAGATCGCAAGCATCGCAGTCAGCCTTGCGAGCCCGGTATTTGTAGATCCCGTCGGCAGGCGGCTGCGCCTTGGCTGCGCGACCATCCTGCCAGAACTGCCTGAGCTGCTTGCCGCCCGGGCAAGTGTAGCTGTCGGTCTCATGGTCGTAGGCGAAGTCTGCTCGGCCGAAGCTACCGTCGGTGCGGCTCCTCTCGAACACCGGGATGTGCGGCTCGATGCCGCGCTCGTGGACCAGCCAGGCGAGGTTAGCGGCATCGCCGTAGCCAGTGTCCGCCGCGAGCCGCTCGGGCCAGATGCCGAACCGCTCCTGGGTTCGGTCGAGCATCCTGCGCTGCGCGGTCACTTCCGCCTGGCGCACCGCGGTGGTCGCCTCGACATCCATGATCACCGCGTGCTTCAGATCGATCAGGTAGTTCGTGCAGTAGGCGAAGAACGCGAGGCCGCCATTGGCACCGGTCCAGCGCGAGGCCGGATCGGCGATCGAGATAAACTTGGGCGTGACCGGTGTCGCTCCGCCGAAGGCTGCCTCATCGAGCACTTCCAGATACTCGCGCACGGCGTGACTAACCGCTTCAGGCGGAAGGCCCTCGCTCCCCGGCACCGAGCGCTGCCGGTTCGCATCGGCCTTGATCATGCTGGCATCGACCGCGAAGCCTTCGCCGCCGACCAGCCCTTCAGCGATGCAGCGCGCGACCGTCATCTCGAACAACTCGCGCAACAGATCGCTATCCCGGAACCTGCCATGGCGGTTCTTCGAGAAGGTCGAGTGGTCCGGCACTGCGCCATCCAGGCCCAGCCGGCAGAACCAGCGATAGGCGAGGTTGAGGTGCACCTCCTCACACAAGCGCCGCTCCGAACGGATCCCGAGGCAGTAGCCCACGAGCAGCATCCGGATCATCAGCTCCGGGTCGATCGAAGGTCTGCCGGTCGCGCTGTAGTACGGCCGCAGGTGCTCGCGGATGCCGGACAGATCGACGAACCGGTCGATCGAGCGCAGCAGGTGATCGGCCGGGACATGATCCTCGAGGCTGAAGCTGTAGAATAGCGCCTCCTGCATCACCGTGCGCTCGCCCATCATCAGCCGTCTCCCCGCTGTCGATGGGGGAACTGAATCAGAGCCGAGTCACCGTTGCAAGCGCGAGTTTTTCAACACAATCCGCCCAACGCGGCCACTCGGTCTTGGTGAGCCGAAACTACAAAGCGGACTTGGCAAGGAGCGTCTCTTTTACACCGAGAGGGTCTGCGGTTCGTGCCCGTCACCGCCAAAGCCGCAATGCTCTGAAACTTGCAAAACGCCTGATAAGGCGGCTTGCTGAAAATCACCCGTTCCGGCAAAAAGGTCAGCAGGGCGGTGAGCATTATCTCGCGAATGAAACGAGAGCCGGTCGGGTTTCAGCGCTTCCCGGTTTCTCACCGCCCCCGTAGCGCATCGCGCCACGTTGCCGTCCGGTAACCGTTACAACGTCATTTACACATAGGCCAACATGAGCAGCGGCCATTTCCAACCATTGGTTTCGCTGTAGGTCGGTGTGTTAGGGATAGGACACACCGCGACGCGCGGAAAACGCATAGGTGGCGCGTGATGCAAGACTCAAAACAACTTTCCCAAAATAATTTTTGTCCCCGACGTGATTCGCCGCTTTGGCTGTTGAATGGGGAAACCCGAGGCTTGAAGCGACGATTTTGCGCCGATTCGCGAGCCGCGTAGCGCTCACAGGTGGCGTTCTAAGGCATCGAACTCGGCGACGGTTGCGTCATGCGGGGCTGGCGACATTAATGCCCTGAATCCGCCCTTGGGGGTCGACGTTGATCATGCGGATCAGTTGCCCGAACCAATGCGGCACTTCCTCTCCGAAGTTGCGGGCCTGTTCGCTGAGGTGCCGGACGAAACACGTCGGAACATCGAGTTTCGATTCCTTTGCCTGCCCGAAGCCCGCTTTCCAGCCAAAAGGAGACCAGCTGCACACGACCCATTGCAGACATTGCGGAGAGGTGGGATCTTCCGCGCGTGGATCATGGTCGGAAACACACGCTTATGACTGTGGCGGCCGCGACGGCTTGGACATTGATCTACTGGTTGATCGGTTTGATGTTCCTCGGTCTTGCGCTGCTCGGCGACTGTATCGATGTAGATGCATGCGAGCGCTCCAAGCGCGCGATTCTTACAATCGGGTTGACGATCGAAGTCGGTCTATATGTCGGGCTCATGGCGATCTTTATTTGGAGGCGTCGCAGCTAACGTCCGCTTTCCTCCACAGCCGCCGGACGGCACTCGACCCATTGCGGGCGTTCGTCAGTTCGTTGCGAGGCGGTACCCAATAGCTGGTTCGTTAAGGATCAGCGTCGGCGCACCGGGATCGCGTTCCAGCTTCTGCCGCAACGCGCGGACCGCGACGCGCAAGTAGTCGATTTGGTCGGCTTGCGCCGGGCCCCACACCGCGCGCAATAGCTGTGCATGGGTCAGCACGCGGCCGGCTTGCTTGGCCAGCTCGGCCAGCAAGGCGAATTCCTTCGGCGTCAGGTGGACCGCGCGACCGTCCCGCTGCACCGAGCGGCGGTGAAGGTCGATGGTCAGCGGGCCCACCGCGATCGGCTCTTGCTCGCCGCCCGGGCGAAGATCGATCAAGTTGTCGACATAGCGGTCGAGCTTTGCGGCTTCTTCCGCGATCGTGGATGCCTCGGCCTTGTAGGCCGTGCCGCCGCGTTTGAGCGCTCGCGCCGACGCCGCGATCGCCGCGAGCCGCGGCTTCACATCCTCGCCGATGGATGAGAGCAGCGCGGAGCGAAGCTTGTCGCGCTCGCGCAAGGCGATGCTGTCGCGGGCGTCGCGCTCGAAGCTCGCGCGTTCGAGCGCCAGCGCGACCTGATCGAGCAGATTGCCGAGCAGGGCGCGCTGGTCTTCGGCGACCGGCGCCTGGCCATCGCTGCGGGCCAGTCCGGCGGCCGCCAGCACCGCGTCGCTCGACGCGATCGCATAAAACGTCCAGTCGGCGAGATTGGCGCGAACCACCCCGCGGCCGGCCGCTTCGCCCCGGGTCAGCGTCAGGGTGGCGGCGGCGAGATCGCTCGGCGCGAGCGTGGTAGGCCCCGGCGCGCTCGCCCGCAGTTGCGGGTTGTCCGTGCCCGTCGCCAGCACCGCGTTGCAATTGAACAGCCGCGCAAGCTCGGCGACGGTAATCTCGGCGATGGCTTTTTCACCCGAGCATGACAGCAGCCGTCTCGCGAGCCCCGCGATCGTCGCGTTTCGCGCGGCGTGCGCCGCGGCAAGCCGTGCCTGCGCTCGCAGCGAGCCCGCGAGATGGCTGGTGACGACCGCGACCGCGAACAGCCCCGCGACAGTGACGACGTCGGCCGCACTATGGATCACCAGCGTGTGGTAAGGCGCTGTGAAGAAGTAGTTATATGCCAGCGTCGAGACGACTGCGGCGAACAGCGCGGGCCGCAGGCCGCCGAACACCGCCGCGCCCAGCACCGCCGGAAGGTACAGCAAGTCTACCGGACCGTTGCCCCAGCGAGGCGCGATGAGCAGTCCCGCCGCGCTCGATACCGCGACCATCGCCGCTGCCGCGACATACGCCAGCGCCCCCGGAAAGCCGGACCACGGCCGCTCTTCGGCAGCGCTCGCGAGAGTGTCCATCACCGGCGAAGGATGCGCTGCCGCCCGCGCCACGTCGAGGGGGCAAACACGGGGAGTCGCGCGATTCCACATGGAATCTTTATGCCCTCAAGGCCCACTGGGCGCGTATGGCCAGTCTCCCCAGCGCAGCGCCGGCGCCCGCTGCTTCCCAGCCCGCCGATCAGTCGGAGGATGGCGTTGCGGCTCATCCCCACGCCGCCGGCCGCGCGGCGTTGACGCTAGGCGCGCTCGGTGTAGTGTTCGGCGACATCGGCACTAGCCCGCTTTATGCGCTGCAGGCGACGCTTGATCCGCGCTACCACTTGCGCCCCGAGGTGACCGACCTTTACGGGATCGTCAGCCTGATCTTCTGGGCGTTCGTGTTCGTCATCACGATAAAGTATGTCTTCATCGTCATGCGCTGCGACAACCGTGGCGAGGGCGGCAGCCTGGCGCTTTACGCGCTGATCCAGCGCCGGCTTGGGGCGGCCTCCCCGCAGCGCTGGCTGCTCATCGCCGCGCTGTTCGCCACCGCGCTGTTCTATGCCGACGCGATGCTGACTCCGGCTATCTCGGTGATCTCGGCGGTCGAAGGGCTCGGCGTCGTCAGCGTCGCGTTCCAGCCGTACATCGTGTGGATCGCGCTGGCGATCCTGCTCGGCCTGTTCGCGATCCAGCGAAGCGGGACCGACCGTGTCGGCAAAATGTTCGGCCCGGTGATGCTGGTTTATTTCGCGGCGATCGCGGCGATGGGCGTGAACCACATCCTCGGCCATCCGCAAGTCTTCCGAGCGCTCAACCCAGCCTACATCGCAGGCTTCTTCACCGCCCACCCGTTCTATTCGTTTCTGTCGCTAGGGGCGGTGATCTACGCGGTGACCGGGACCGAGGCGCTCTACGCCGACATGGGCCATTTCGGGCGCAAGCCGATCGCGACGGCCTGGCTCTACATCGTCGCACCCGCCCTGCTGCTCAACTACATGGGCCAGGCGGCGATGCTGATCCAGCACCCCGAGTTCGTCGACAACCCGTTCTTCCACATGGTGCCGCCCGCGCTGACGATCCCCTTGCTGGTGATCGCCACTCTGGCGACGGTGATCGCCAGCCAGGCGGTGATCTCCGGGGCGTTCTCGGTGACCCAGCAGGCAATCCAGCTCGGATTCCTGCCGCGGATGCGCATCCTCCACACCTCGTCGCGCGAGCGGGGGCAGATATTCCTCCCGGCGGTCAACTGGATGCTCGCGGCGATGGTGGCGATACTGGTGTTTTCGTTCCGGAACTCGGCGGCGATGTTGCCGGCTTACGGCCTCGCCGTGGTCGGCACGATGCTGATCACCACGCTGATGCTGCACATCGTGATCTCCCGGATCTGGCGACGGCCGCGGTGGCAGGCGTGGACCGCCCTGGCGGTGTTCGTCATCGTCGATGCGACTTTCCTCGCCTCCGGGCTTGCCAAGCTGTTCGAAGGCGCCTGGTTCCCGATCGCGGTCGGCCTCGTGATCTTCACCTTGCTGACGACCTGGGCCACCGGGCGGCGGCTGATGCGCGAGCGGCTGGGGGAGACTTCGCTGCCGCTGCCGATCTTCATCAAGTCGGCCGCGCACTCGGCGCACCGGGTGCGCGGGACGGCGGTGTTCCTCTCGGCCTCGCCGGACTCGATCCCCTCGGCGCTGCTGCACAACCTCAAGCACAACCAGGTGCTGCACGAGCGGGTGCTGATCCTGACGGTGAAGGTGGAGGAAGTGCCCTATGTCGAGGCAGACAAACGGATCGAAGTCCACCCGGCGAGCGAGGGCTTCCACCGGGTGATCCTGCATTACGGCTTCATGGAGGAAGTCGACATCCCGCGCGACCTCGCCGGCGTCACGGAGCTCGGCGAGCCGTTCGACATGATGCGCACCAGCTTCTTCCTCGGCCGCCAGAAGCTGATCCCATCGAAGGAGTTGCCCGGCATGGCGATCTGGCGCGAGCGTCTGTTCGCGTGGATGACCAAGAGCTCGGAAAGCGCGATGGAATACTTCCAGCTCCCGGTGAACCGGGTGATCGAGCTGGGGAGCCAATTGCAGATTTGACGGACCAGCAAAGCCGAGCTTGACCCAGGTGCATCGACGTCCGCTCTCCACCCTTGGCGGTCGCCCACTCCGGCCGAGGCCGGAAATAGCTGACGGTCAGCAATTTCGGGATGCGTCGCCGAGAGCGGTCGGTCTGCTAACGGCCAACGTGCGTCATTTCCCGGCGTCACCTCTTTTTGCACGGAGGCGTGAGGAGTTCCGGCAGAGAGCTGAGCCGAAGGGCAGGCGTCAATCCAGGTAGGCTTGTCTTAGACCGTAGACGGCATCCTCGCCTAGGGGGCGAACGCACTATCGTCGAAGTGAACCCCGTTATGCAGTTGGAGGCAGATGCGCGCCAGCCATCATCCTGCATGGAAAAACCGTCGATCTAGCCGACGTCTCGCGCAATGGGCTCATGGTCAAGGCGACTCTCCAAGCAAGAGCCGGCACTCGAATCCTGTTAACTCCGATTGGCTGTCGACCTGCGTCGGCAAGGTTGGTGTGGAAGTCCGCCGGATTGGCGGGGCTAGAAGCTCCGTTGATCTCGACGGAATTGCACTTTCAGTAGTGCACGCGACGAACGTCCGAGTCCGTAAAGCTTTGCGCGGCAGCGGACTGACGCTTTCGGCCAAACGCTGCCGGATAGCACTCGCAATGGCGCGGGAACCGGATCAGCCCGTACAAAGCTCGTACAGATGCGCCGTACAAATTATGAAATAACCCTACAATCTCTGCAATTTATATAGCTTTGCCCTCGTCCTTCACACGGGTGGGGTCACAGGTTCAATCCCTGTCGCGCCCACCAGTTCTTCGAGATTCGAAAACGTCCGGGGGACATTTTCGGCCGAAGAACTCCCGAGCGTGAGCGAAGGGGTGCCCGACTGGACAAAACCGTCCGGGGGACGGTTTTGCGTCCAGACTCCCGAGTGAGCGAACCGCGCCGCACTGGACAATCCGCCACCGGCACAGGCATAGGCCGCGGCCATGCACGACCTGCGTTCCATCCGCGAGAACCCTACGGCGTTCGATGACGGCCTTGTCGCGCGCGGCGCCGAGCCGGCGGCCGCCCGTGTGCTCGAACTGGATGAGCGGCGCCGCGCCGTCAGCACCCGGATGCAAGAGGCGCAAAGCCGCCGCAACGAGGCCTCCAAGGCGATCGGCCAGGCGATGGGCAAAGGCGACACCGCGACTGCGGAGGCCCTGAAGGCCGAGGTCGCCGAACTGAAGACCGCCCTGCCCGCCCTCGAGGACGAAGACCGCAAGCTCGGCGAGGAACTGGAAGCACTGCTCGCTGCGTTGCCTAACATTCCCGACCCCAGCGTACCCCTCGGCCCCGACGAGAGCGGGAACAAGGAAGTGGCCCGCTGGGGCGAGCCGCGCGAGTTCGACTTCCCGCCGAAAGAGCACGCCGACCTCGGGCCGCCGCTCGGCCTGGACTTCGAGACCGCCGCGGCGATGTCCGGCGCGCGCTTCGCGTTCCTGCGCGGGCAAATGGCGCGGCTGGAACGGGCGCTCGGGCAGTTCATGCTCGACCTGCAGACGCAGCAGAACGGTTACGCCGAATGCGTGGTGCCGCTGTTGGTGCGCGACGAGGCGGTGTACGGAACCGGGCAACTGCCGAAGTTCGCCGAGGACTTGTTCCGCACCACCGACGGGCGCTGGCTGATCCCCACCGCCGAAGTCAGCCTGACCAACTCGGTGCGCGAGCAGATCCTCGACGATCTCTCGCAGCCGATCCGCCTGACTGCCCTCACCCCGTGCTTCCGCTCGGAAGCCGGCGCGGCGGGCAAGGACACGCGCGGGTACATCCGCCAGCACCAGTTCTCCAAGGTCGAGCTGGTCGGGATTTGCCGAGCGGAGGACTGGCAGGCCGAGCACCAGCACATGACCGCCAGCGCCGAGAGCGTGCTGCGGGCGCTCGACCTGCCCTACCGCAAGGTCCTGCTGTGCACCGGCGACATGGGCTTCGGGGCGCGGAAGACTTTCGACCTCGAAGTCTGGCTGCCGGGTCAGAGCGCCTATCGCGAGATCAGCTCGATCAGCTGGTGCGGCGATTTCCAGGCGCGGCGGATGAACGCGCGCTATCGTCCCGAAGGACAGAAGGGCACCGCGTTCGTGCACACCCTCAACGGCTCGGGCCTGGCGGTCGGGCGGACGCTGGTGGCGGTGCTCGAGAACGGCCAGCAGGCCGACGGCTCGGTCATCCTGCCGCCGGCGCTGTGGCCGTACATGGGTGGGGTCGAGCGGCTCGTGCCAGGCCGCTGATGCGCATCCTCCTCACGAACGACGACGGCATTCACGCGCCGGGGCTGGAGCTGCTCGAAGCGATCGCCGCGCGGCTGTCGGACGACGTGTGGGTCTGCGCCCCGCTCGACGAGCAATCGGGCGCGGGCCATTCGCTGACGCTCAACCTGCCGGTGCGGCTGCGGCAGTTCGGCGAGAAGCGCTTCGCTGTCACCGGCACGCCGACCGACGCCGTGAACCTTGCGCTGCGCAAGCTGTTCCCCGACCGCCGGCCGGACCTGGTCATCTCCGGGATCAACGGCGGTGAGAACCTGGCCGACGACATCACGTATTCCGGCACGATCTCGGCCGCGATGGAAGGGGCGCTGGCCGGCATCCCGGCGATCGCGCTCAGCCAGGCCCAAAGGACTTCTGGGCGCGAGGCGGGTCTCGGATTCGCCGCCGCCGAGGGCTGGGCCGCGCGCGTGCTCGCTCCGCTGATCGACGGGCCGAAGGCGCGCCGCTCGCTGGTCAACATCAACTTCCCCGCCCTCCCCGCCGAGGCCGTGAAGGGTATCCGCGTGGTCCGCCAGGGGCTCCACGACTATGCCCGCGGTTCGCTGGTCGAAGGGGTCGACCCGCGCGGCAAGCCGTACTTCTGGTTCGGCCTCGAGGATGTCGAGCACACGCTCGACCATGGCACCGACCTCGAAGCGATCGGCGAAGGCTATGTCTCGGTCACCCCGCTGCAGGTCGACCTCACCGACCACGCCGCGCTCGGCGCGCTGGCGGAGCGCTACGCTTCCTAGCTGAGCAGGACGAACACCACCCCGACCACAGCCATGCCGACGATGAAGTGCCCGGCGTCGATCGCGAACAGCTTCAGCGACTTCCTCTGGTAGAGGTAATTGATGCCGATCGCCGGCGTCATGATCGCCAGGCCGAAGCCGGTCGCCAGCATCATCATCTGGCGCGCGTTCGGATGGAGAAAGCCGAACATGTGGCCGAGCGTCAGAACGACGACGAATTCGAGCAGCAGGCACAAGCCGAAGATCAGCGGCATGTTGCGGCCGCCCTGCTCGCCGGTCAGGCCCACTTCGCGCTGCCAGGCCTTGCCGAACAGCAGCGAGTACCAGATCGCGCCGACGACGAAGAACGCGACGGTGCCGGCGATGACCGCGAGCCAGTTGATTGGTGGCATGACTACCTCCCCTCGATGACGTCCCTGCCTCGCTCTAGCGCAATCGTCCGATTGCGTGTAGGGGCGCCGCCATCGTGACATCCACAAGCTCCACGGTTCGCTCCATTCCGGAGGCGAAGAAAGTCGGCATGGTCTCGCTCGGCTGCCCCAAGGCGCTGGTCGATTCGGAGCGCATCCTCACGCGCCTGCGCGCCGACGGCTACGCGATGAGCCCCGACTACGCGGGCGCCGACGTGGTGCTGGTCAACACCTGCGGCTTCCTCGATTCCGCCAAGGAGGAAAGCCTCGAGGCCATCGGCGAGGCCATCGCCGAGAACGGCCGGGTGATCGTCACCGGCTGCATGGGCGAGGAGGCCGAGGTCATCCGCGCCCGCTTCCCCGAGGTGCTCGCGGTGACCGGCGCACATCAATACGAGCAAGTCGTCGAGGCGGTGCACGAAGCGGCGCCGGCTACGCAAGGGCCGTTCGTCGACCTGATCCCGCAAAGGTCCGATCTGGCGGACGTCAAGCTGACGCCGAGGCACTACAGCTACCTCAAGATTTCCGAGGGCTGCAACCACTCGTGCGCCTTCTGCATCATCCCCCGGCTGCGCGGAAAGCTGGCGAGCCGCCGGGTCGATGCCGTGCTGCGTGAGGCCGAGAAGCTCGTGGCCGCCGGGACGAAAGAGCTGCTGGTCATCAGCCAGGACACCAGCGCCTACGGGGTCGACATCCGCCACGAGGAGCGGATGTGGCAGGGCCACCCGGTCCGCGCGCACATGACCGACCTCGCCCGCGAGCTGGGGCAGCTGCGCACGCCGGAGGGCGAGGTGCCGTGGGTGCGCCTGCACTACGTCTATCCCTACCCCCACGTCGACGCGGTGATCCCGCTGATGGCCGAGGGGGTGCTGACGCCGTACCTCGACATCCCGTTCCAGCACGCCAGCCCGAAAGTGCTCAAGGCGATGAAGCGCCCGGCGAACGAGGCGCGGGTGCTCGAGCGCATCCGCTCGTGGCGGGCGATCGCGCCGGAGCTGACCATCCGCTCGAGCTTCGTGGTCGGCTTCCCCGGCGAGACCGAGGACGATTTCCGCTACCTGCTCGACTGGCTCGAGGAAGCCCAGCTCGACCGAGTCGGCGCCTTCCGCTTCGAACCGGTCGAAGGCGCCGCCGCCAACGCGCTGCCGGACCCGGTGCCGGAGGCGGTCAAGGAAGAACGCTACGCCCGGATCATGGAAGTGACCGAGCGTATCAGCGCCGCGAAGCTCCAGGCCAAAGTCGGCCGCACGCTCCCGGTCATCGTCGACGAAGTCGGCGAGCCGGACGAGGACGGCGATGTCGGCGCCACAGCCCGCAGCCAGGCCGACGCGCCGGAGATCGACGGCAGCGTGTTCCTCAGGAACGTGCCGCCGAGCCTCAGGCCCGGCGATTTTGCCTCGGCGCTGATCGAGGATTCAGACGCGCACGATCTGTTCGGCGTTCTTATCTCATAACTTCCTGTCATCCCGGACTTGTTCCGGGACGAGGCTTTCTTTGCCGCGTCCCGGAAGAAGCTGGGCCCCGGAACAAGTCCGGGGTGACAAGGAAACTAGCGGCAGCGCACGTTGTTCTGGTCGATCGCTCCGCCGGCCAGCGCCCCGGCGCCGGCGCCGAGGATCGTGCCGAGGGTCTTCGAGCCGCCCGGCGCGATGATGTTGCCGAGCACGCCGCCGGCAATGCCGCCGACGATCACCCCGGTCGTGCCGTCGCTGCGGCGGCAGTAGTAGCGGCCGTCGTTACCCATGTAGACGCGGTCGCTCGAGCTCAGCACCCGCTCGTGGTAGCGCGGGTCTTCGCGATAGTAGTGCTCGGGATAATAGCCGTTGTAGCGCGGATCGGGGTGGTTCCAGTCATACGTGCCATAACGGTGGTAGTAACCGCTGTCGTAATAGCCCCAGCCGTCGGCGAGGCCAGTGGCGGCGTAGCCGTTGCCGTAAGTGGTGCATCCGGCGAGAGCGGCCGACGCGGCAAGCGTGATCAGAGCGAGTTTCTTCATGGTGAAGGTCCTGTGCTTAGGAGGACGTTCGCCACGCCGAGATTGGGGGGCGAAGCCCCCACCGCGCGACCAACGGTTCAGCGGCGGGGGCGTTCCGGCTTGCCCAGGCTGGCGACACCGGGCGACACCCGGCGACACCTGTCGCCCGCTGTCGCCCCAAAAAACCGCGCGATTCCGCCATTTTTTTGGTAAGGGCGACACGGCGACACGTTACTTTCGCAAATTTCTGCCGGGGCGCTCATCGGGCAAGTTGCGCCGGACGATCCCGTCGATTTCCTGGCGCGCCTCGGGCAACGCGGCGCGGCCCTCGGGCGTGAGCGCGGCCCGCTCGTCGTTCCAGGTGACGCCGCCGGTCTCGACCCGCTGCGTCATCCGCTCCCATTCCTCGCTCCAGTATTCGGCC
>Ga0070679_100004415_pt1 | contig 13007 bp, 11 predicted proteins | sample KBSC63BmetaG_FD_65652 | JGI IMG/M metagenome (GOLD analysis project Ga0070679, IMG submission 65652) | Corn rhizosphere microbial communities from Kellogg Biological Station, Michigan, USA - KBS C6-3B metaG | ecosystem: Host-associated > Plants > Roots > Rhizosphere | place: USA: Michigan... | reverse complement strand
CGGCTCAACTCCGCGGTCGTCGCCGCGGCGGGTGAGCTTGTCGGGGCGGGCGTGCAGGTGCTGCACGCGACCGGCAGCGCCAACCACGACGACGTCACCGGTGCGCTTCGGGAGGCGGGCGTGGGATCCGGCTACGTCGCCGTGCCGTACGTCGACGACATGCCGGCGGCGTACGCGGCCGCTGACCTCGCGGTGTGCCGCGGTGGCGCGATGACGGTCGCGGAGGTGACCGCCGTCGGCCTGCCGGCGATCTTCGTGCCGCTACCCATCGGCAACGGCGAGCAGCGCCAGAACGCCGAGCCGGTCGTGCGTGCAGGCGGTGGCCTGCTGGTCGAGGACGAACGGGTCGACGCGTCGACGTTCCGCGACGTCGCCCTCCCGCTGCTGCGCGACGCTGAGCGGCTCACGGCCATGGGCGCGGCCGCGGCGGCGCTCGGGCACCGCGACGCCGACGTGGCGCTGGCGGCGATGATCCGTGACGTGGCGGGAAGCGGCCGATGACTTTCGTCGATCACGATGGCGAGGTGCCGCCGGCTGACGAGCTCGGGCGCGTGCACTTCGTCGGTGTCGGCGGGGCCGGGATGAGCGGCATCGCGCGGATCATGCTGGCGCGTGGGGTCCCGGTCTCCGGATGCGACGCGAAGGAGTCGCGGGCGCTAACGGCCCTGCAGGCGCTCGGGGCGCACGTCAGCGTCGGCCACGACGCGAGCCACGCCGACGACGCCGACACCGTCGTCATCTCCAGCGCGATCAGGCCCGCCAACCCCGACCTCGTCGCCGCCCGCGACCTGGGCCGGCGCGTGCTGCCGCGAGCTGCGGCGCTGGCGTCGGTGATGGCCGGGTCCCGTGGTCTCGCCGTCGCCGGGACGGCCGGGAAGACCACGACGACGTCCATGCTCACGGTGGCGTTGCAGGCCTGCGGGCGCGACCCGAGCTACGCGATCGGCGGCGACCTCAACGAGCCGGGCTCGAACGCGCACGCAGGCACCGGCGAGTTCTTCGTCGCCGAAGCCGACGAGAGCGACCGCTCGTTCCTGCTGCTCGCACCGGAGGCGGCGATCATCACCAACGTCGAGCCGGACCACCTCGACAACTACGGCGACGCGGGCGCGGTCACCGCGGCGTTCGAGGAGTTCCTCAAGCGCATCGCCTCCGGCGGCTGCGCCGTGCTGGGCGCCGACGACACGGGCTCGCATGCGCTCGTGCCCACTGCCCGCGCCCTGGGTCTGACGACCGTGACATTCGGCCTCGCCGAGGACGCCGACGTCCGCATCGACGGGCTGCGGCTGGCAGGGGAGGGCTCGCACTTCGCCGTGGTCGCGAGCGGACGTCGGCTCGGCGACGTCGCGCTCAAGGTCCCCGGCGCGCACAACGCCGTCAACGCTGCCGGTGCGCTCGCGCTCGGGCTCACCCTCGGGCTGCCGTTCTCCGACCTCGCCCGCGGCCTCGCGGAGTTCACCGGCGCCCGGCGCCGCTTCGAGCTCAAGGGCGTCGCCCGCGGGGTGCGCGTCTACGACGACTACGCCCACCACCCGACCAAGGTCCGCGCCGCGCTGACGGCTGCTCGCGAGGTCGCCGGCGGCGGGCGCGTCCTCGTGGTGTTCCAGCCGCACCTGTTCAGCCGCACCCAGCACTTCGCCGCGGACTTCGGCGCGGCACTCGGTCTCGCCGACGCCGTCGTCGTGATGGACGTCTACGCCGCCCGCGAGGACCCGGTGCCCGGCGTGACTGGAGCGCTCGTGGCCGACGCGATCGGGCTGCCGGCCGACCGGGTGGCGTTCGAGCCGTCTTGGTCGGCGGTGCCTGCGATCGTCGCCGCCTGGGCCCGGGCCGGCGACCTCGTCCTGACCGTCGGCGCCGGTGACGTGACGATGCTCGGGCCGGAGATGCTCGCGGCGCTGGAGGGCCCTGTGGAGCCCCCCATGGAGCACGCCGAGTGAGCGGACTCGTCCGCGCGGAGTCGCTGTTCCGTGCCCGCCGCCGCGCGCAGCGACGTCGCGCCTCGCGTCCGCTGGTGCTGGTCGCCTTGCTCACGACGCTCGTCCTCGCGGCTGTCTGGGTCGGGTGGCAGTCGCCGGTGCTGCGCCTCCAGAAGGTCAGTGTCAACGGCACGTCGAGACTTTCCGCGGACGAGGTACTTGCTGCCGCGCACGTGCGGACCGGCGGCTCGCTGCTGTCGGTGCCGGTCGCCCAGATCACCCGCCGGGTCGGCGCGCTGCCCGCCGTCGCGTCCGTCCACGTGCGCCGCGAGTGGCCGCACCGGCTGCTCATCTCCGTGGTCGAGCGCCGGGCGGTCGCGGCCGTCGCCGCCGGCGCCTCCGTCGTGCTCGTCGACGCCTCCGGCGACGCCTTCGCCACGAGTGCCGGCTCGACCGACGGGCTGCTATCCCTGCAGGTGCCGACGCCGGCGGTCGGGAGCGCATCTCCCGCGGCGCGCGCCGCGCTGGCGGTGTGGGCGCAGCTGCCGCCGGCGGTCCGGCGTGAGCTGAGCTCGATCACGGCGCCGTCCCCGGACGACGTCTCGTTCCGGCTCGCGCGCGGCGCCACCGTCGTGTGGGGGAGCCCCGCGCAAGGCGCGGAAAAGCTCGGCGCGCTGGCTGCGTTGCTGCGCACGCCGGCCTCGGTCTACGACGTCAGCACGCCGTCCGTGGCCGTCACCCGCTGAAACTCACCCCGCGCCCCGATTGGGCGGGAATCGCCCGGGTGAGAACAGGCCACCGTTCTTGACCCGCGAAGCCGGTTGCCCCTAGTGTCCGGTCACGCCCTCAAGTTGACATAACTATAACGGTCTACCTGAGGGTGAGGGTCCGGAGCCGATCCGGAGCCAACAAAGATTGCCCAGCAAGTGTGCACTACCTGCCGCGACGGTCGGTGGCGTCTTCCCCGAGCCACCGGCGGCGCGGAACTTCCCCGGACCTCATTCGCCGGTTCCGCCTGCCCGCCCTCGCACCCGAGGCGTGTGGGTAACCGGCCCGGACCTGCCGAAGAGGGGCAACGCTCGTGGCCGCACCGCAGAACTACCTGGCCGTCATCAAGGTCGTCGGCATCGGGGGAGGCGGCGTCAACGCCGTCAACAGGATGATCGAGGTGGGCCTCAAGGGCGTCGAGTTCATCGCGGTGAACACCGACGCCCAGGCGCTGCTGATGAGCGACGCCGACGTCAAGCTCGACGTCGGCCGCGAGCTCACTCGCGGGCTGGGCGCGGGCGCCAACCCGGAGATCGGGCGGCAGGCCGCGGAGGACCACGCCGAGGAGATCGAAGAGGTCCTCAAGGGCGCGGACATGGTGTTCGTCACCGCCGGAGAAGGCGGCGGCACCGGCACCGGCGGCGCCCCGGTCATCGCCCGCATCGCGCGTTCGCTCGGCGCACTGACGATCGGTGTGGTGACCCGCCCGTTCTCCTTCGAGGGCAAGCGGCGGGCGGACCAGGCCGAAGCCGGCATCGCCGGGCTGCGCGACGAGGTCGACACCTTGATCGTCATCCCCAACGACCGGCTGCTGTCGATCAGCGACCGGCAGGTCAGCGTGCTCGACGCGTTCCACTCCGCCGACCAGGTGCTCCTCTCCGGTGTGCAGGGAATCACCGACCTGATCACCACCCCGGGCCTGATCAACCTCGACTTCGCCGACGTGAAGTCGGTGATGGCGGGTGCCGGGTCGGCGCTGATGGGCATCGGCTCGGCGCGCGGTGACGACCGCGCCATCGCGGCGGCGGAGATGGCGATCTCCAGCCCGCTGCTCGAGGCCTCCATCGACGGCGCGCACGGCGTACTCATGAACGTCTCCGGCGGCAGCGACCTCGGCCTGTTCGAGATCAACGAGGCCGCGCAGCTCGTCGCCGACGCGGCCCACGCGGACGCGAACATCATCTTCGGTGCGGTCATCGACGACGCGCTCGGCGACGAGGTCCGGGTCACCGTGATCGCCGCCGGTTTCGACGGCGGCGCCCTGCCCAACCGCTCGCAACAGCCGCGCCGGGCCGGGATCCGCGAGCCGCAGGGGCGGGAGGCACAGGGTCGGGAGGCGCAGGGCCGCGACAACGGGCTGTCATCGCCCGCCGCGGAGCCCGACGACACGGTCGACCTCGTATCGGCCGAGGAGCCGGCGCACGTCCGCGTGCAGGAGCCGGTGCGCACCCAGCCCGCCCCGCGCCAGCAAGCTCCCCGCCGCACGATCGTGTTCGACGACAGCGACGACCTCGACGTCCCCGACTTCCTGAAGTAGGCCAGCGCCTCGCAGTGTTCGCACATCGCGAGGTGCGCGTCGGGATCGGTGCCGCTGTCACCGACCGCGCCGGCGGCGTGAGCAACCCGCCGTACGACGAGCTCAACCTCGCCGACCACGTCGGCGACGACCCGCGCGCGGTCGCGCGCAACCGCGCCCTCGTGCTCGACGCGCTGGTGCCGGGCGGTGCCCTCGTCACCATGCGCCAGGTGCACGGCGCTGACGTGGCGGTCGTCGATGCGCCGCAGCAGGCGCCGCCGGAGGTGGACGCGCTGGTGACGCGCACCCCCGGTCTCGCGCTGGTCGCGCAGGTCGCCGACTGCACCCCGGTCCTGTTGTGGGACCGGCGGGCTCGCGTCGTCGCCGCGGTGCACGCCGGCCGTCGCGGCCTCGCCGCGCGCGTGCTGCTCCGCGCGATCGAGACCATGACGGCCTTGTCGGCGCGGCCGGACCGGCTCTACGCCGTCGTCGGCCCGAGCATCTGCCCGCAGCACTACGAGGTGCCGGCGGACCTGCGCGACGACGTGGCGAAGGTTGCACCGGAGTCGGCGGCGACCACGTCCACCGGCGCGCCCGCGCTGGACATCCGCGCCGGGCTGCTCGGGCAGCTGCACGACGCGGGCGTGCGGCAGTGGATGGTCATGCCGCAGTGCACTGCGGAGACGGCCGGCTACTTCTCCTACCGCCGTGACGGCACGACGGGGCGCTTCGCCGGCATCGTCTGGATCGAGCCGTGACGTCGACTCCTCCGAGCAGGCGCGATGACCTCGTCGCCAACCTCGAGCAGGTGCGGGCGCGGATAGCCGCCGCGGCCACCGCCGCCGGCCGCGCGCCGGCGGACATCACGCTGGTCGCCGTCACGAAGACCTGGCCGGCGGCCGATGTGCGGTTGTTGGCGGACATCGGCGTCACCGACATCGGCGAGAACCGCGACCAGGAGGCGGCCCCGAAGTACGAGGCGTGCCGCGACCTGCCGCTGCGGTGGCACTTCGTCGGGCAGGTGCAGCGCAACAAGGCGCGGTCGATCGCGGCGTACGCCGACGTCGTGCACTCCGTCGACCGGCTCGAGCTCGTCGAGACGCTCGACCGGCACGCCGCGGGGCGCGGGCGCCGCGTGGTCGCCCTGGTGCAGGTCAGGCTCGATGCGCGAGCCGGGCGCGGCGGGGCGGCGCCGGAGGATGTGCCGCGGCTCGCCGACGCCCTCGCCTCGGCGACGACACTGCACCTCGGCGGGGTCATGGCGGTCGCACCGCTCGACGTCGAGCCGGATGCGGCGTTCGCCCGGCTGGAGGAGATCGCCGCCGCCGTCCGGGCCGCTCACCCCGGCGCGACGATCGTGTCCGCCGGGATGAGTGGTGACCTGGAGGCCGCGGTACGACACGGCGCGACACACGTGCGGATCGGTACGGCGTTGCTCGGCCCTCGGGCCGCCGTGGTCGGGTAATGTCCGGGCCATGGCAGGCGCGATGCGCAAGATGGCGGTCTACCTCGGCCTCGTGGAGGACGAGGAGGGCGAGCACTACGACGACTACGAGGGCTATGACGAGCCCGCGACGACGGTCGTCCGCCGGCACGAGCCGGCCGTCGATCCGCGGGGGCAGGACGCCCGCGCGCTGCGCGTGACGCGTCCGGACGAGACCGCCGTCAGCTACCCGCCCCCTCGCCGCACCGCCGTCGAGGCCGTCGACGCCTACCGCATCACGACCATGCACCCGCGCACCTACAACGAGGCGCGCACCATCGGTGAGCACTTCCGCGAGGGCATCCCGGTGATCATCAACCTCACCGACATGGACGACTCCGACGCGAAGCGCCTGGTCGACTTCTCCGCGGGCCTTGTCTTCGGTCTGCACGGCAGCATCGAGAGGGTCACCCAGAAGGTGTTCCTGCTCACGCCGGCCAACGTCGAGATCACTGCGGAGGACAAGTCCGCGATCGCCGAGGGCGGGTTCTTCAACCAGTCGTGAGCCCCCTCCTCTCGTGAGCCCCCTCCTATCGTGAGCGCCTTCCTGTCGTGAGCCCCCTCCTGTCGTGAGCATCGTCGCGGCGATAGCCGTCTACGTCCTCTGGGCGTTCATCGCGCTGCTGTTCGTGCGCTTCATCATCGACTGGGTCATGGTGTTCGCGCGCAGCTGGCGCCCGTCGGGCCTGGTGGCAGCCGTTCTGGAGCTCGCCTATTCGGCCACCGACCCGCCGTTGCGCGCGTTACGCCGCGTGATCCCGCCGTTACGGCTAGGGTCGTTTGCGCTCGACATCGCATTCATCCTGTTGTTCATTGCCTGCTACGTACTCATCGACGTTTTGTCTCACTACGCCTCGTGAGGTGACCTCATGCCACTGACGCCGGAGGACGTGCAGAACAAGCGGTTCAGCACGGTGCGCTTCAAGGAGGGCTACGACGAGGAAGAGGTCGACGCCTTCCTCGACGAGGTCGAAGCCGAGCTGCGCCGCCTGCTGTCGGAGAACGGCGACCTGCGCAGCCGAGGCGGTGGCGCCGCGCCGACGCCGGCCGCGGCACCCGCAGCCGCGCCCGCTGCACCGGCTGCACCCGCGGCACCGGCGGCACCGGCGGAGGAGCCGAGCGAGGCCGCGTTGCGCACGTTGCTGCTCGCCCAGCGCACCGCGGACGAGGCGATCGCCCAGGCCAAGCAGGAGGCGGAGCAAGTGGTCTCATCCGCCAAGATGCGAGCCGCATCGATCGAGTCCGAGGCGCGGTCCCAGCACGCGCAGGCGGTGGCCGACCTGCAGCGCCAGCGCTCTGCGCTCGAGGCGCAGATCGAGGAGCTGCGAGCCTTCGAGCGCGAGTACCGCACCCGCCTCAAGGCCTACCTCGAAGGACAGCTGCGCGACCTCGACTCCCGCGGGTCGGCGGCTCCGCCGCGCCCGGGTGGCGGCGCTCCGTCGGCGCCGGCGGCACCGGCAGCACCCTCGGCTCCGGCGGCACCACGCCCGCCCGCGCCGCCGAGCCCGGCTGCACCGGATGCCGGCGGACCCCCGTCGACGCCCGCATCCGGCATTCCGGGTCTGGCGCCCCCCGCCTCCGCGCCGCGCCCGGCACCGGCGAGCCCGTTCACGCCTGCGCCGCCGCCGCTGGTCGAAGACGTCGACGAGGGCAGCGACGCGCCCGGTGGGCCGCCGCGCGAGCCCGACGCCGGCAGTGACGAGACGACGCCGGGCGGCGGCGCCGCCTGAGATCAGCGCCTCACCGCCGGTCCGCCTGAGCGCGGCACCCGGCTAGGATGCCCGCGCGGTTTGCTCTCGTTCGCCCTATGCCCTCCTCTCGCGTCTTGCAGAGGTCCCCTTGAAACGGAGTCGGTGACGTGATCGTCATCAGCGGTGTGCTGCTTGTCGTGGCGGTGGTGTTCCTCATCATCGGCCTGTTCGGCCCGCTGGGCTGGGTCTACGCCTCGATCGGCGTGAGCGTCCTGTCCTTCGTGTTCCTCCTGCTCGGTGTCCGTCAGCGCCGCGGGGTGGCCCCCGCTGCGGTGACCGGCACGACCGGTGTCCTGCCGACCGCGCCCACTGCCGCACCGGTCCCCGTCGGCAAGGCCGCCGGTGACGACGATGTGACCCTGGTTCCGACCGGTGCCGCACGCGGCGCGACGTCGGCAGCGGGCGCGCAGACCGCCGCGGCCGCCGGCGGCGCGACCACCGGCCTGCGGCGTACGCCTGAGGAGGCAGGCAGTGCCGCTGCGGGCACTGCGTCCGCTGCGACGAAGACGGCCACGACAGCGTCGACGACGGCGCGGACCGCCGGGAGCACGAGCAAGACAGCTGCGAAGAAGACGACCGGTGCTACTGCCGGCGCGGCGAAGAAGACGGCGGCGGCGGCCAAGAAGACCCCTGCCGCCAAGAGCACTCCGGCGAAGAAGACCGCGGCGACCAAGTCGACGGCGAGCAAGTCCACTGCGGCTGCCAAGAGCGCACCCGCGAAGAGCAGCCCGGCGAAGACCGCCGCCAACAAGAGCACCCCGTCGAAGAGCGCGGCGTCGAAGAACACGGTTTCGAAGAGCACGGCGGCGAAGAAGACGGCCGCGAAGAAGACCGCGACGAAGTCGACCGCGGCGAAGAAGACGGCTCAGTAGCGCGAACGCCGAACGCCGCTGCCGGGGGGAGGGGCAGCGGCGTTCGACTTGGGGCCGACGTACGTCGGGTCGAGCTCAGCCTTGCTTGCGGAAGGGGTCCTTCGCAGGCGGGCTGGGGAGGGTGACGCGGTCGCCTTCGACCGACAGGCCGGTCAGGGCGAGGACGCGGGCGAGAACGGTCGTGGTGGTCTCCCCGCGGGCGACGCCCTCGTGGGTCACCATCGCGCGGTAGATCATCGCCCAGTGCTTGGCGGGGGTGTCGTAGGTCCAGTCGACGGAGCCGAGGTGCATCGCGGTGCCGCGTCCGCCGCCGGCGCCGTCGAACGGGCCGCTCCAGACCTGGATCCCGGCCGGACCGGCCGCGAAGCAGCCGCTGCGGCTGACGTCCTCCTGGCCGGCGGCGTCGAGCAGAGCGCGCGCCGCCCTCTCAGGGAGCACCAGCGCCGGGCGCACCTGCGAGGTGAGCGCCGGGACGGCAATGGCGTCCGTGTTCAGCCGCAGGTGCACCGGCTGGGAGAGCAGAGTCAACGCCACGTGGACCTCCAAAGGTTCAGAGCATCCGCCGTTGCGCCGTTCGGAGCAGACGTGCGATGCACAAAGAGCATCGGCAGGTCCACCGATCGGATTGGCTAGTCCGAATGGCTGAAATTCCAGCCTCCCCGCCGACCTCGGATGTCGTGCGACCACGACACGCCGGTGGGGGGCGCGAAATCTGGTCGCACCACATCCGAAGTGGGCCGTATGCGTCAGTCGATGACGCGGAGCCAGAAGGTCAGGCCGAGCTCCTCGACGGGGTGCGCGGCGAGCGGGGCCGCGGGTGCCGCCTCGTCCATGCGTACGGCGAGGACCTCGGCGGCGAGGGTCTCCCCGCCCTCCCGCAGCGCTCCGGCCGTCTCGTCCGAGCTCGCCTGCCACCACAGTTCGATCCGGTCGCTGACGTCGAAGCCCTGCGCCTTGCGGGCGTCCTGCACGAGCCGGATGACCTCGCGGAGCAGACCGGCCCGGCGCAGCTCGTCGGTCAGCCGCAGGTCGAGCGCGACCGTCAGCCCGGTCTCGGTCGCAGTAGCCCAGCCCTCGGCGGGGGTCTCGGTGACCACCACGTCGTCGGGCCCTAGCGGAACCTGTTCCCCGGCGAGGTCGAGTGGGCTTCCCGATCGGGTAGCTGCGACCACGTCGGCGGGCGGCAGCGCCGTGAGCGCAGCGGCGACCTCCTTGGTGCGCGGCCCGAACCTCTTGCCCAGCGTGCGGAAGTTGGGCTTCACCTGCACGTCCACGACGTTCTCCACTGCGTCGATGCTCACCGCGCGGACCACGTTGAGCTCGTCGAGGACGAGCGCCCGCAGCTGCTCCGGCAGCGCGTCCCAGTCGGCGCTGAACACCGCGAGCGCGGCGAGCGGCTGGCGGTTCTTGACCTTCGCGCCGGCCCGCGCCGCGCGGCCGAGCTCGACCACCCGGCGTACGACGGTCATCTGCCGCGAGAGCGCCTCGTCAACCAGAGCGGGGTCAGCCGTCGGCCACGCTCGCAGGTGCACCGAGTCGGGCAGGTCGGGGCGCAGGTCGTGCACCAGCCGCTCGTGCACCTCGTCGGCGATGAACGGCGTGAACGGCGCCAGGAGCCGGGTCACGACCTCCAGGCACTCGTACAGCGTCTCCAGCGCCGCCGGGTCGCCGTCCCAGAACCGTCGCCGTGACCGGCGGACGTACCAGTTGGACACGTCGTCGACGAACGCCGACAGCGCCCGCCCGGCCCGGGTCGGGTCGAACTCCTCGAGCGCCGCGTCGACCTCGCCGACGACCCGGTGCAGCTCGGAGAGCACCCACCGGTCGAGCAGCGGCCGATCGGCGACCGGCGGCACGTCCTCGCGGCTCGGCTCCCACCCGTTCGCGTTGGCGTAGAGCACGAGGAACGCCGCGGTGTTCCAGTAGGTGAGCAGCACCTTGCGCACGACCTCGTCGAGCAGCGCGTGCCCGACGCGACGCGTCGACCACGGGTTGCCGACACACGCCATCAGCCAGCGCAGCGCGTCCGCACCATGCCGCTCGAACAGCTCGAACGGGTCGAGGACGTTGCCGAGGTGCTTGCTCATCTTGCGGCCCTGCTCGTCCACGATGTGGCCGAGGCAGAGCACGGTCTCGTACGACGACTTGTCGAACACGAGCGTGCCGACCGCCATCAGCGTGTAGAACCAGCCGCGGGTTTGGTCGATCGCCTCGCAGATGAACTGCGCCGGATAGGACTGCTCGAACTCCGCGACGTTGCGATGCGGGTAGCCCCACTGCGCGAACGGCATCGAGCCGGAGTCGTACCACGCGTCGATGACCTCGGGGACGCGCGTCGCCGTCTGACCGCAACCGTTGTGCGGGCAGGCGAAGGTGACCTCGTCGACGTAGGGCCGGTGCGGGTCGAGGTCGGACAGGTCGCGGCCGGCGTATGTCGAGAGCTCGGCGAGAGACCCCACGCAGGTGAGGTGGCCGTCGGCACCCTCGTTCCCGCTGCATCGCCAGATCGGCAGCGGCGTGCCCCAGTAGCGGTTGCGCGACAGCGCCCAGTCGATGTTGTTCTCCAGCCAGTCGCCGTAGCGGCCGGTGCGGATGGTGTCGGGATGCCAGTCGGTGCGCGCGTTCTCCGCGAGCAGCCGGTCCTTCACCTCAGTGGTGCGGATGTACCACGACGGCAGCGCGTAGTAGATGAGTGGCGTGTCGCAGCGCCAGCAGTGCGGATAGGAGTGCGTGTAGGTCTCGGCGCGCAGCAGCAGCCCGCGGGCGCGCAGGTCGTCGACGATGCCGGGGTCGGCGGCCTTGAAGAACTGGCCGCCGACGAGTGGAAGGGCGTCGTCGAAGTGCCCGTCCGGCTTGACCGGGTTGACGACCGGCAGGCCGTAGCGGCGCGCGACGGCGAGGTCGTCGGCGCCGAAGGCCGGCGCCTGGTGCACCAGCCCGGTGCCGTCTTCGACCGTGACGTAGTCGGCGACGCCGACGTAGTGCGCGCCGGGGATGTCGACGATGTCGAACGGGCGCGAGTAGGTCGTGCGCTCGAGCTCCTTGCCCTTCATGGTTTGTACGACGTGGACCGAAGCGTCGCCGAACACCTTGGCGACGAGAGGATGAGCCACGACGAGGTGTTCGCCCTGGACCTTGACGACGTCGTACTGCACGTCGGGGTGCACGGCAACCGCGGTGTTGCTGATCAGCGTCCAGGGAGTCGTCGTCCAGACGAGCAGGGCGGCCCCGAGCTCGGCGAGTGGGCCGCTCGTCACGGGGAAGCGCACGTAGACGGACGGGTCGGAGACGTCGTAGTAGCCCTGGGCGACCTCGTGGTCGGACAGGCCGGTGCCGCAGCGCGGGCAGTAGGGCGTGACGCGGTGGTCCTGGACCAGCAGACCCTTCTCGAAGATCTGCTGCAGCGACCACCAGACGCTCTCGACGTAGGAGGAGTTCATCGTCCAGTAGGCGTCGGCGAAGTCGACCCAGTAGGCCATCCGCTCGGTGAGCTTCGTGAATTCGTCGACGTGCTCCTGGACCGACTCCCGGCACCGCTGGTTGAACTCGGCGACGCCGTAGGCCTCGATCTCCTGCTTGCCCTGGGTGAAGCCGAGCCGCTTCTCGACCTCGAGCTCGACGGGCAGGCCGTGGCAGTCCCACCCCGCCCGGCGGGGCACGTGATAGCCCTTCATGGTCTTGAAGCGGGGGAACAGGTCCTTGAAGACCCGGGCCTCGACGTGGTGCGTTCCGGGCTTGCCGTTGGCGGTCGGCGGTCCTTCGTAGAACGTCCACAACGGACCGTCCGCCGTCGCGGCCAAAGTGCGGAAGAAGACGTCGCGGGCCCGCCAGCGCCCGAGCACCTCATGGTCGAGGGCGGGCAGGTCGACCTGCGCCGGCATCGGGCGGAACGGCATCTCGGACTCTCCTCCGGCATCGTGGCGCATGTGCCGGAGGGACGACGCCCCGACGCGGGGCCCCGCGGTACCACCCTCCTTGGCGCCGGCTCCTCCAATTGCGCCCTGATGTCGCTTAAGCGCCACCACCGCGCAATTGCCGGGTTGCCGGCACCCTCTCGTTCGTTGCGGCCGGGTCTACTGCGGGCCTTTGCCCGGTTCTTCCGGCGGCTCAGGGGTGATGTTCGCCGCGCGCTCGCCTCCGGGCTTCCACCATCCCCGGATCGCTCTCGGCTGCGTGCGCGGGTACTCGTCCCCGTCAGCGCCTGTTCGCACTTGCGAGGCTAGCGCGTGCGGCCACTGAATTAGCCGTTACCGGCGCCCATCCGGGTTCAATCACTGATGAACCGGACACCCCTTGTGCCACGAGTCGGGTTTGTCGCCAATGATCACTCACGCGTGGGAAACGGCGCGGCGCGTTGCAGCCGCTACGCGGCCGACCTATCCTGCGGCAACCCAAGATCCGGGGCCGGGAAAGCAGGTCCCGCACCGAGGAGGGCGACCGATGGCTGACGAGCGCGGGGGTCGACTCCGCCGTCTGCTCCGCCGCCGCGGCCGCGCCGACGAGGCGGCCCAGCCTGACGAGCGGTCGGCGACGACGCCTGCCCAAGCTCCGACCCAGCCTGCGGCCCGGCGTCCTGCCCAACCGCCTGCCCAATCGCCTGCCCGGCCGCCTGCACAGCCTCCGGCCGAAGCTGCTCCCCAACGGCCGACAGAGCCTCCTGCCCAACCGCCCGCACCCACCCCGCCGGTGAAGGGGACC
>Ga0070679_100004414_pt1 | contig 13010 bp, 11 predicted proteins | sample KBSC63BmetaG_FD_65652 | JGI IMG/M metagenome (GOLD analysis project Ga0070679, IMG submission 65652) | Corn rhizosphere microbial communities from Kellogg Biological Station, Michigan, USA - KBS C6-3B metaG | ecosystem: Host-associated > Plants > Roots > Rhizosphere | place: USA: Michigan... | reverse complement strand
CGCACCAAGGGCCTCGTGCTGCAATACCGGAGCCCCGTGGACGTTTCGCCGGCCACGCTTGCAGCGATGTACTCCCGAAGCTGCGGGGGACGTACACGGACGTTGGCGGAGTTGGGCCTGCCCTCGCGCGGCTATCCGTATTACGCTGTCGCATGCGCCTTCTGCCGCGCCCATCCCGAGCTCTGGCAGCGCGACCTCGTCACGCCGACGGCCGCCAGCGAGCGTAGCCGCCTGGAGTACAACCGCATCCATGGCTGGAGCGCCCTTCCGGGTCACGCGGATAGCACCACCGCCTTCACCATCAAGGGTCGAGGCATCGGACACGGCCTTGGCCTCTGCCAGCTCGGCGCCGCGAACATGGCGGCCCGCGGAGCGGCGTTCGCGGAAATCCTCACGCACTATTACCCCAACACGACTCTGGTGCGCGTTGCATGAGCGACGTGCTACGCTGCCAGCCAGGGACGATGCCGACCACACGCCGCCAGTTCTGCGCCACCGCCGCTCTGCTCGCCGTACAGCCGCGCCTGCTGCGGGCTCAACCGTCTGCGCATGTGGACGTCACCGCTGTCGAGCACGACCGCGTCCTCGTCGAGGCCGCCGTCGCCCTCAAGCAACCGCTGCGCACCGTAACCAGCATCCACTCACCGTCCGCCGACCCGCACGCGTTCTACTCTGAGGCCGATGCGCCGAAGGCCTTTCGCGGACATGCCGAAGCCCTGATCGACGCGTCGACCAACATCTCCACGCTCACCGCCGCATATGTCCTCACACACGACGACAAGTACGCCCTGCGCGCGGGTGCGCATCTCTACGCCTGGTTCGTCGACCCCGCGACCTGCATGAAGCCCGACCTGCAAAACGCCAACGCAACCGGGACCACCGTCAACGCGCTTGCCGCAGGCATCGTCGATGGTGTGCCGCTGGCCGAGATTGCGCGCGCGCTGCCGTTTCTTGCCGATACGGCTGCCCTGGCGCCTCCCGACCTTGCTGCGGCGCGCGCCTGGTTCACCAGCTTTCTGGACTGGCTCAACACCTCGCGCATTCCGGTCATCGCGCGCGACACCAAGGACCACACCGCTTCGGCCTGGCTGCTGATGGCATCCGCGTTCGCTCGTCTGCTGGGCGATGAAACCACGCTGAGCGCCTGCCGTCACCGCTTCAAGACGCCGACTCTGCGCAATCAGATCGACGCTCTCGGCATCTTCCACCACGAAGTCATCACGGATGCGCCGTACCGCAACTCACTGTTCAATTTCGATATGCTCGCCGCTGCGTGCGAGCTATTATCGACGCCCTTCGCGAGCCTTTGGCCGTATGAACTGGAGGACGGTCCCGGTCTGCGCTCGGTCGCCGCGTTTTTGTATCCGATGATCCACGAGCCTGCACGCTGGCCGTATCCCGCCGACAATTTTCGCTTCCGCGAAGTACCCCGACGACGCCCTGGGCTGCTGCTGGCCGGCCGCGCCTACAGCCGGCCGGAATATGTCGACCTGTGGCGCACTCTGCCCCAGCCTGCGGTCGATGATCCCCTGCGCGCCAGTTTCCCCATCCGCCAGCCTCTACTGTGGACGACGCGTGCGCCACACAATGGCTGAGCGAATTTCTCAACCCGCATGAAATCGACAGCCCGACCGGAGCCGGGCTGTGCCGTTTTGCTTTGATTGTAAGTAGCGTCTCAAGAGGGCTTGCGGAACTCCGCGACAATCTCCAGATACTTCTTCGCCGTATCCGTGATCTTCTCGGGCTTGCCCTCGGCCATCGCCTTCGCGTCGACGAGATCGGAGCCCACACCAAGTGCAAACGCTCCGGCCTGCAGAAACTCCTTCGCCGTGGCCAAAGAAACGCCTCCCGTCGGGATGAGTTCCACCTGCGGCAGCGGCCCCTTGAGCGCGGTGAGGTACTTCGCCCCGCCGAGTGCGCTCGCCGGGAAAACCTTGACCACATCCGCACCAGCCTGCCACGCAGTAACGACTTCAGTCGGCGTGAGCGCGCCGGGGAGAACGGCGATCGAGTAGCGATGACACATCTCGATCGTCGCAATGTTGAGCGCCGGGCTCACCACGAACTTCGCCCCTTCAAGGATGCACATGCGCGCCGTCTCAGGGTCAAGCACCGTACCCGCGCCGATCAGAATATCCGGCCGTTCCTGCGCGAGACGGCGCATCACTTCGATGGCTCCGGGAACGGTCATCGTCACTTCCAGCACCGTCACGCCACCGTCGGCGATCGCACTTGCGAGGGCAAGTGCTTTGTCCACCGATGAGGCCCGGAGTACGGGCACGAGGCCAATTTTTCGCAGTTCCGCTAGTACGTCTTCCTTGCGCATGTTTCTCTCCAATCAAACCCGTTGTGGTTAAGAGCTACGAGCTGACAGCTTCCAGCTACGAGTTTCCCTAGCGCTGCACCCGGGCGCCGCTGCCCTTCATCACTCGCTGCACCTCGTCGAACGTAGCCATGGTGGTATCGCCAGGAGTGGTCATCGCCAGCGCGCCATGGGCGCAGCCGCAGTTGACGGCCCAGTCCGCGCCCTTGTCGTTGAGGAAGCCGTAGATCAGGCCCGAAGCGAACGAGTCACCTCCACCCACGCGGTCGAAAATCTCGAGGTCGGGCAGCGGCTTGGCTTCATGGAACGCGCCTTCGTAGTAGCAGATCGCGCCCCAGTCGTTGACGGTCGCCGTCTTGGCGTGGCGCAGGGTGGTTCCGACCGCCTTGAAGTTCGGGTACGTTGCGCAGGCCTTCTCGATCATGCGCCGGAAGCTGCCGCTGTCGAGCTCGCCGAGGTCCTCGCCCTGGCCTTCGATCTCGAAGCCGAGCGCCGCGGTAAAGTCCTCTTCGTTTCCGATCATCACATCGACGTACGACGCCAGTTCGCGGTTGACCTCGGTCGCCTTGGCCTTGCCGCCAATCGACTTCCACAGCGAATCGCGGTAATTGAGGTCGTAGCTGATGAGAGTGCCGTGCTTACGTGCCGCCACCATGGCCTCTTTGCAAACCTCGGGTGTGGTCTCGCTCAACGCGCAGAAGATACCGCCGGTGTGGAACCAGCGCGCGCCTTCCTTGCCGAAGATGTTGTCCCAGTCGATGTCGCCGGGCTTCAACTGGCTCACCGCTGTATGGCCGCGGTCCGAGCATCCCAGCGCCGCGCGTACGCCAAATCCACGCTCGGTGAAGTTCAACCCGTTGCGTACCGTACGGCCTACGCCGTCGTACTTCACCCACTTCACATGCGACTGGTCCACGCCGCCCTGGTTCATCAGGTCTTCCACCAGCCGGCCTACGGGATTGTCAGCGAGCGCGGTGACGATAGCCGTCCTAAGGCCGAAGCAGCGCCGCAGACCGCGTGCGACGTTGTATTCGCCGCCGCCTTCCCACACGTTGAACTGCCGGGTCGTTGCGACACGCACGTCGCCCGGATCGAGCCGCAGCATCACTTCGCCGAGACTGACGAGGTCCCATTTACATTCGGCTTGCGCACGCACTACGAGACTGGTTTCCGCCATTACCGAAGCTCCTCGATCGCGACGGCATCCATGTCGCTGTAGTCCTGATTTTCTCCGCCCATGCCCCAGCAGAAGCCATAATTTTTAGTGCCGACGCCAGAGTGGATGGACCAGCCCGGAGAGACGACCACGTCCTTGTCCTTCATCACCAGATGTTTGGTGGAATCGGGGGGTCCCATGAGGTGGATGACGCGCTGCCTGGCGTCGACGTCGAAGTAGAAGTAGACCTCGCTGCGGCGCATGTGCGTATGCGAGGGCATGGTGTTCCAGTTGCTGCCGCTTTCGAGCAGCGTGAAGCCCATGACGAGCTGGCAACTCTTGATGCCTTCCTTGTGGATGGCCTTGAAGATCGACCGCGCATTGCAGGTCTCGGCCGAGCCAAGCTTGAGGCCAGTGAGGTCTTTGAACTTCACCATCGTTGTCGGATACTCCGCGTGGGCCAGGTAGCTGAGCAGGTAGAACGCCGCGGGCGACTCCGCGTCAGCGCTCTCGAAGCTCACCGACTTGCTGCCGCGGCCCACGTAGAGAACATCGAGCTTATCGAGCTCAAACGCCTTGCCATCGACGGTTACGGTTCCGACGCCACCGACGTTCATCACGCCCAGTTCGCGGCGCTCGCAGAAGAACTCCGAGCGCAGTTCCGGCTGGGTTTCAAGTTGGAGCGGAGCGAGCGTCGGCACCGCTGAGCCAATCACCGTGCGGTCGAGATCGACATATGCCAGATCGACCGCGCCGGGCCGGAACAACTCTTCCAGCAGGAACGTTTCGCGTAACTCCGCCGTGGTCATGCGCTGGTAGCGCATTGCATCCGCCATTTGCAACAACTTCATCGAGCTCTCCTGAAAACGTGCGTCCCCAGTATAGCTATCGGCAGTTTAGCCGGCACGGGGCGGCAGACCGATAAACGGCGATGACCGAACTAGAGGTTACGAAACTACCTTCTGATTGCTCTTGGAAAACTACTCTCCGATGTGGTTCACTTTCCCATGGTCAAAAGTTCGTCACGCCGCAACTTCCTACGTTCTGCCTCCCTCGCCGCAACCGCAGTCGGCTTGCCGCTTTCCAGCGGGCCAATTTTCGCCGAACCCGCCGAATCGGCTACCCCGCAGCCATTCCAGCTCTTCACGGCCGGCAAGCTGGCGGACGCGATGAAGGGTGTGCAGGCGCACCCGGGCAACGACAATCTGTTCCAGAACCCCGCCCTCCCGCTGACGATCGTGATGACAACCGAGGAAAAGAAGGCCGCCAAAGAGTTTGAATATCACGAAGGCCGCGACCACATTTTTCAGATTCTTGAGGGTTCTACCAGCTACGAACTTGGCGGGACACCGGAGAATCCACGCAACACCAAGCCGGGAGAGTGGCTCGCTTCGGGGTCGCAGGGAGCAAAGACGGTCGCTCTGCATAAGGGAGACATGCTGGTGGTTCCCCGCGGCACACCGCACCGACGCACGACCGAGAACAGCGTGACGCTCATCCTGATTTCCGCTGAAGGCGCGAAGGCATAGACATTCACGGTTGCCCGCGGGCAGGCGTCCGCGTACATTGCATTTAATATGCCCGATACGAAAACGATCCTCGACAGCTTCCGCCTTGATAATAAAGTCGCCCTTGTCACCGGAGCCGCCAGCGGCCTCGGCGCCGCCATTGCTATTGCGCTTGCACAGGCTGGGGCCACCGTCGCCGTGCATGGCAACCGGCGGGAAGCGACGGAGACCGCCGAGATCATCGGCGATACCGCGGCGGCGTTTCAGGCGGATCTGTCGCACACCGCCGGGGCCGAGTCGCTGTTTGGGCGGGTCAAGGAAAAGTTTGGTCGCGTCGATATCCTGATCAACAATGCCGGGACGATCCACCGCGATGCGGCCGTCGATACGTCACTCGATAGCTGGCAGCAGGTATTGCAGGTCAACCTCACCAGCGTCTTTCAGCTTTCGCAGCTTGTGGCGCGCGACATGATCGCGCGGCAGGCGGGCGGCAAGATCGTCAATATTGCGTCGTTGCTCAGCTTCCAGGGCGGCATTCGCGTGCCCGCATATGCAGCGTCCAAAGGGGGCGTGGCGCAACTGACGAAAGCGCTCGCAAACGAGTGGGCGAGCCTTGGCATTCAGGTCAACGCGATCGCGCCGGGCTACTTTGCAACGACCAACACCGAGGCCCTCCAAGCCGACGAGACGCGCAACCGGCAGATTCTGGAGCGCATTCCGGCAGGGCGCTGGGGACAGCCGCAGGACCTTGCTGGAGCGGCGGTTTTTCTTAGCGCTCCGGCGAGCGACTACGTTACCGGTACGGTCATCACCGTCGATGGCGGATGGATGGGGCGCTAAAAGTCGCGTCCACCCCGGGACAATTGTTCGCCAAGTGCAACCCAGAGATCGAAAGCGCCTATCGAATTCATCAACAGACTGGTTCATCAACAGACTGACTCGAGGCTCGGCACGCATGTTCCTTTCATTCCCCCGCTCCGCTTCCCCTTCCAATTTTTCCGTGTGCCATATCAGCCTCGCTGTGGGCATGATCGTTTCTGCTCTCGCCTTAGCTGGTTGCGGCGCCAGCAGCCCCTCAGGGATTGCGACACAGCCGGCAGCACTCTCAGGTTCACTCCACGGAGGCCAGCAGCCGGTATCAGGCGCCCTGGTGCAGCTTATTGCACCCAGCACACTCGGCTACGGCCTGCCGGGAACTGTGATCACCAGCACCGCGAGCCTGGCCGACGGCTCATTTACGCTGCCGCGTCCCTACATATGCCCAGCCAATAGCGGTCTCGTCTATTTGCTCGCCACGGACGGCAACGCCGGCGGCGGCCTCAATCCCGGTATCGGCCTCGCCGCCATCGTCGGCGATTGCAACAGCCTGAAGGCAACCGACTTCTTCCAGGTGAATGAAGTGACGACAGTGGCGGCAGCCTATGCACTAGCGCCCTTTGCCACCGTCGCCGCGGGTGTTGCAAGCATTGGCACCTCAGCCACTAACCTGCAAGGCCTCATCAATGCCGGCGGTAGTGCGGCAAGCCTCGTCGATGTGCATACCGGGCTGGCGCGCGACCCACAGGCGCTGACCGATGTCGTGCTGCCGACCAGTGAAGTCAACCTGATTGCCAACATCCTCGCCGGATGCGTCAACCAGGGTACGCAAGACAACACAGCCAGTGCCTGCACAACGCTCTTCACTGCCACCACGCCATCCCCCGCCAGCGTTCCAACCGACACCTTTCAGGCCGCCATCAACATCGCCCTGCATCCGGGAGCCAACGTGACAACTTTGGCCGGCTTGCAATCGGCGTTCGCACCTTTTCAGCCATCCCTTACGCCCACCCCACCCGACTTCGCCCTTGGCATCCAGTTCACGCAGAGCCTGATAACGCAGTCCTACAACGGCCCGACCAGCGTCGACATCGACGCGCAAGGCAACGCCTGGATCAGCATCTTCACCAACCCCGGAACAGCGCTGCAGGAAATCTCCCCGTCCTCGCAGTACCTCGGAGGAACCGCCGGCATCCCTGCGGGTTGCCCCTCCCACCCATCCTCCATCTCGATCACACCGTCCGGCAATATCATGGTGGGCTGCGTCGACGACAACAAGGTCTACAACGTTACCCCCGGCGGCACCGCCACGGCTCTTACCAGCACATCCATCTCCGTCCCCTTCGGCGTAGCTTTCGACAACCACGATCAGTCGGTATGGGCAACAAGCGACGTAAACAATCGCCTCATTCATTTCACTCCTTCCGGGGGCACCTACGTCCCGGCTTCTGGCAGCCCTTACACAACAGGCATAGAGCCTCATGGTGTAGCCGTATCCGGCAACGGCGATATCTGGACAGCAAACAGCGACGGAAGCGAGACCGGCTTTCCAAACTCCTCTCTCACCAGGCTGAGGAACAACAACGATGGCACGTACACCGCCGCCAACGTCGCGCTGCAGGCTGGCACACAGCCTTTCGATCTCGCCATCGACAACGGCGGCAACGTATGGTCGACGCTCGCTACCAGCGTCGGCAAAAACGGCTCCGACGGCACGCCGCTTTCGCCCGCCGGCGGCTTCGTCACCAACTCCACCGACCTGCATCACACTTCGGCCCAGGGCATTGAGATCGATGGGCTCAACCGTGCCATCGTATTCAACGGAGCCTTCGGAAGCTTCAGCGGCTTTGGAAGCGTGGCGATTTTCGCCAATGACGGCACGTTTCTTTCCACATCCGACCCCGGATACGGCTACACAGCCAACGGCATCATTCCCAATTTCACAAACAACCCTAAAAGCCTGGCTATCGATGGCTCGGGCAACGTCTGGATCGCAGGGATCTCCGCCAACAACCACGGTCCGTATAGCGTGGTTGAGATCGTCGGAGTGGCCGCACCCGCGGTCACGCCACTGTCCGCCGCCACATCCCCAAACCGGCTGGGCCAGCGCCCTTGAGGACTGCCAACCAACGAATGGCCGCCCATGTGGCGGTCATTTCTTTTGCCACTGCAGCCGCATCAGGAGCGACGCCGCGAATAGAATGATTTGCTATGCACAAGATCTCTCAGCCAAAAGTAGTGCGAATCGCAGCGATGTTTCTGACCGCGGGCGTCTTCTGCTCGGCGATCGGCGCGTCAACACCTGAAGAAGATGCCGTACTGGCGCCGATACATGCAATGTTCGACGGCATGTCCAAACGCGACCCGGCCGCGATCAAAGCTGCAACGCTTCCCGGGGGAACGATGGTGTTGATGCGCAACGGCAAACCGACGCAGATGACCTTTGAAGCGTTTGCCGACATCGTAGCCAAACCGGGTAAATCCCAAATCGAAGAACGCATTCACGACCCCATCATCCACATCGACAATGACCTTGCAGTCGTCTGGGCGCCCTTCGAGTTCCTCGCCGACGGCAAGGTGGACCACTGCGGCACCGACCTCTTCAACATGGTGCGGATGGACGGCAAATGGACCATCGCCAGCGTTGCGGACACAGGAACGAAGAACTGCACGGCGAAGTAGCGGCCAGGACGTTTTCCTGTGGGTGTAGTCTAACGCCGCAACTTTCATGGGCGTTTTCGGCAAAGAAAACGCCACTGCACAACTCTTTCGGGAACCCCAGCAACGGGGAAAATGCTCTACATCCGCCGATACAGCGTATAGGCATCCAGTTCCCGCACTTTAACCCACCGCTCGTTCAGGTTCCTCCTGAACGCAGTGCCCGGATAAAACGGCACCGCATTGCGTGTCCGATACGGGAAGTTGAAACCCTGCACAGTGTCCAGCGTCTGTGGCGTTTCGATAAACGGCTCGTCAGGATTCGTCGGAAGCAGGGCCCATTCCGCCTGATTCATCTCGTTGATCTTCCGCGTTTCAGCCGGTGCGCTGAACAGATTCACGCCATAAGCGTAATAGCTACTGCGATAGTGATGCGACCGCTTCAGCGCCTCCTCAATGGAAGGCTCCACTTCCACCGGCGTGGCCACAAGCGCGTTCCCCACTTCACGCTCCAGCGCCGGCACATCGAGTTGATCGTCCGCATCGTCTGGGCGTGGCCGCAACAGCTCCGCGAACTGTGGCGGCAGATGCGCCAGCATAGCCTCGCGCGTCCCCACAGACACATGCGGCACCACTGCCAGCCTCACCGTCGCCATCGAGCGGTCGAATAGCAGGCGATTATTGATCCACTGCTGCCAGCCGACGAAGATCACAAGCGCCGCTATCCACGACAGACGCACCCCCTTCGACTGGGAACGAATTGCCACCAGCGACAGTACGAGAAGGCCGGCGCCATTGAAGAAAACATGCAACGGATCGCACCGTCCCAGCGCCGCAGGCAGCATACCGACCCCCAACGCGTAGCACGCGGCCATGCGCACGCTCATTGGCTCGCCGGAGGCCAGCGACCGGCCAATCGTGAAAGGAATGAGCCAGACGACCGCGAACAAAAAGATGAGAATGTGCGGATATGGCGCAACCGGGAGGCTCAGCGCTCCTTTGGCGAAGGAATGCAGCATGTAAAGATAGGGCCGGCCGGCGAGCAGCAGGAAAACTCCAGCCCCCAGCGCCGGCGCGGCTGCGGCCAGCAGCCATCTGGCGCCGTTGCGCCAGGCCTGCAGGGCAGCAAAGGCGACCGTTCCGATGAGAAACGCAAAGCCTTGTTCCGGTGAGATTCCGAGCAGCAATACCTCACCGGCGACCAGCACAAACATGGTCCGTGAGAGCGATTGCTGCCTTGTGGCGAAGAGGAGGATAGAAAACGCCGTGATGAAGCGAAGGAACGTATAGCTCAGGCCGAAAATCGGATTCAGCGCGCCGATCGCAAGCAAAACGAAGCCGAGGCGGCGGTCACGGCCACGGATCGGCAGTTCGTTGAGTACGTAGGCCAGCAGCGCGAGCCCAACCGATTGGTCCACCGCCAGAGTAAGGAAATATGCCGCAATCCAACCGCAGTGTAGAACTGCGTGGAGCAGAACGGTGGGATAGAAAAGCAGCGGCCCATAGGCGAATTCAAGCTGCGTATAGAGCGCGCCGCCATACTCTGCGTGCGACGACATCTGCTCGATGAAGTAGCCGGCATCGGCCAGATAGCGCAGGTGCGAGGCGGCGACCATCCATCCCGTCAGCGCGAAAAAGATACAGGTCAGGGCGATGACCAAAGCCGCGAAGCGCAGGCTGATGCGGTCTCTGGTTGTCTCGGCATCGACCTTCTCGCCGCGTGAACGAGACCACGCCCACAGGAGCACGCATCCACCAATCGCCGCTGCAACGAGAGAGGCGGCGCGGTTGTTGAACCCTGCAATATACGACGCGGAAACGGTCGGTTGAAATTCCACCGGCACATGCAGTGGCAGCAGGAACACGGCCAGCGCGGCCACAATACACACCACGGCGCACGCGATCCACGTGCGCCGTGGTGCAGCACTGGTTGGGCTGCGCATCGTCTGCTCGGATACTGGCATGTTTTAGCAGTATCCATGATCGAATCACGATGCGCACCTGCTGCACGACGTAAGGGGCTCAGGGCAGCTCGTAGTCGAACGTGTACGAGTGCCTTCCATCCTTGTCAATCACAATCGTCAGGGTCCCGCGAATGCCGCTGAGTTCGCCTGTCCCGGAGCCGGGGAGTGCCGTGATCTGCATCACACCTGACTTCGGGTCGTGCCGGTTCATCGAAGCGTTGTGGATGAGATAAAAGCTGCCGCTGCGGCCATCCAGCTTCGCCGTCACCAGTTCCAGAGCGACATAGCCCATCTCCCCGGTTTCCGGCGTAAGGCTGGTCAGCATCTCGCCCTTGCTGGAGCCGCTGAGGTCTCCCGACCAGACCTTGTCGATCGTCATCCGGCCCAGACCAGCCTGTTTCCCAATCTCCGATACTTCGACCGACCCAACCTTTACATCGAATGTTCCCGTTGCGTGCTTCATGTTTCGTTCTCCTGTCGTTGTCGCGGCGTTTGCAGGCAGCATCGGCGTTTTTGCTGTCGCTGTCCATGTTGTCACGACTATTGCCAGTGCGAGTACTCTGAAGGTCAATTGATTCACCTGACAGATCGGATTTCTTTCTCCGTATGCCTTTCAGAGACAAAGCTAAAACGGGCCGCCCACCGGCGATTGAAGAAAAGCGACAACCTGGCCAGGCTGTGCAGAAAGAGCCTCCGGCGTTCCCGCCTGCGGTCGGTCCTCCGCGCGGAGTCCTGCAACCCGCCGAGCCACATGGCGGTGGTTTCTTCCATCAGCGGCTGGCCCCTTCGCCGGACCTCACGCAGTGGATGCAACACTTCTGGTTTGTGCGGTGGGACCTGCGCGGCACATCTCCCAGGCTTCAGGAAACGCTCCCGCATCCGAGCTGCTATCTGCTGTTCGAACACGACCTTGAGCAGCCGCCGGATGGACCTCTGGTTCCGAATAATTGCGAGGTCTCCGGCGTCTGCACCGGACGGTTTTCCCGGAAGATGGAAGGTTGGGGGCGTGTATTCGGCGTCAAATTCCGCCCCGGCTGCCTGCGCCCGTTCCTCAACGATTCCGTCTCCACGCTGACGGACCGTGTGGTGCCCGCTCAAGAAATATTCGGGCCCTCGATTCTGGAGTTGGCATCATCCGTGCGCCGGATGGAAGGCGCGGAGGAAATGGCGGAAGCTACCGGAGCATTCTTTGCGAAGCGGCTTCCGCGCCCGGCTCCTTCCTCGATCCTGAGTGCCGAGCTGGTCGATACGATCCTGAACGATCCATCGATCCTCACCGTAGAGGAGTTGGCCTCGCGCAAAGGTATCGGTGTACGTTCCCTGCAGCGACTGTTCAAGGAATGCGTCGGTGTCTCGCCAAAGTGGATTATCCGGCGTTACCGGCTGCACGAACTCGTGGAGCGCTTTCACTCCGGCCAACCGTTCGACGGCGCGCAGCTGGCGCTCGATCTCGGATACGCCGACCAGGCACATCTCATCAACGACTTTCGCAATCTCGTTGGCTACACGCCGAGCGAGTATCGAAAGCGTGCGCTAAAAACAGCAAAGGCCACCGAGTAGCGGCAGCCTTTGTCGTTCTGTCCTGGCTGAAATTAATCGATGGAAATCTTGCGCAGGAGCTTGAAGTCCGACAGCATTTTGCCGGTGCCGAGCACCACGCTGGCCAGCGGATCGTCCGCGATAGAAACCGGCAGGCCTGTTTCTTCACGAATCCGGCGGTCGAGGTTCTTGATCAGCGCGCCGCCACCTGTCAGGACGATGCCGCGGTCGGAAATATCGGCGGAAAGCTCAGGCGGTGTGCGCTCCAAGGCCACTCGAATCGCGTTCATGATGGTAGCGATGCATTCGCCCAGCGCTTCACGGATTTCCGAGTCCTCAATCGTGATCGTCTTGGGGACACCTTCGATCAGGTTGCGGCCCTTGATCTCCATCGTCATCGGCTTTTCCAGCGGATACGCCGAGCCCAGCTCGATCTTGATCTGCTCCGCCGTGCGCTCACCGATCAGCAGGTTGTATTTGCGCTTGAGATAGGTCATCACGGCTTCGTCCATCTGGTTGCCGGCCATACGCACCGAGCGCGAATAGACAATACCAGCGAGCGAAATCACCGCGATGTCCGTCGTGCCGCCCCCGATGTCGACGACCATGTTGCCGCCTGGCTCGGTGATCGGAAGACCGGCGCCAATGGCCGCCACCATCGCCTGTTCCACGAGATGCACCTCAGATGCTTTTGCGCGATAGGCCGAGTCCATTACGGCACGCTTTTCGACCTGCGTAATCTCGCTCGGCACGCCGATGACGATGCGCGGGTGCACCATGCGCTTACGGTTATGCGCCTTCTGGATGAAGTAATTCAACATCTTTTCGGTCTGCTTGAAGTCGGCGATGACGCCATCCTTCATCGGCTTGATCGCGATAATGTTGCCCGGGGTGCGGCCGAGCATCTCCTTGGCTTCCTTGCCCACGGCCTCGACTTCGCCCGTGACGCGGTTGACGGCGATTATCGACGGCTCGTTGACGATGATGCCTTTGCCGTGCGCGAAGACCAGCGTATTGGCCGTTCCCAGGTCAATGGCAAGGTCGCT
>Ga0070679_100004410_pt1 | contig 13017 bp, 7 predicted proteins | sample KBSC63BmetaG_FD_65652 | JGI IMG/M metagenome (GOLD analysis project Ga0070679, IMG submission 65652) | Corn rhizosphere microbial communities from Kellogg Biological Station, Michigan, USA - KBS C6-3B metaG | ecosystem: Host-associated > Plants > Roots > Rhizosphere | place: USA: Michigan... | reverse complement strand
GCTCGCCATGTTGCGCGAGGAGGCGGGCGAGTTCGCTGTGGCTCGCAGCGGCGGCGAGAGTGGCGAGCGCATCCTCGATTTGTCCCTGCGACTCGAGCCACTGTGCGGCGCGCGCGCGAAGGGATAGCGCCTCCTCGACTGGCCAGGGCCAGGTCCGGAGCGCGAACTCGCGGACGAGCGTGTGAAGGGAGAAGCTGTCGCCGTGCCGCTCGAGGAAGAGGCCGCGCCGCACCAGATCGTGGATGGCCGCCGCCGCTTCCGGGACGCCGAGCGCGTCGCAGAGCTCGGGCGTGAAGCGGTCGAGGAGCGCCGCGACGCGCAGAAGTTCCTTCAGGCTCGTTCCCTCCTGGGCGAACACCTGCTCGGCCAGGTAGTCCCACAGTACGCTCGGGTTGCGGCGGAACTGGTCGAGCGCGGCGTGTCGCGCCTCCGCCGGTACCGGCCTCAGGGCCTCGGTTGCGAGGCGGACGAGCGCGGGCCAGCCGGCGGTGAGTTCGTACAGTGCGGCGGCGAGCCGCGCGTCGCCGTCGCGAAGCGTGCCGTCGAGGAGCTGCTCGATCTCCTCGGTGGTGAAGACGAGGTCGGCGGCGCTGAGCTCGAGCAGCTGACCGGCGGCACGGAGCCGCCCGACCTGGAACGGCGGTGGCGTGCGGGAGGCGAGGACGAGATGAAGTGTCGGGGGTGCGTGGCGGCAGAGGCTCTCGACGAGGCGGAGCGCGCCGCCGCCGACCGGAAGCTGGTGGACGTCGTCGAGGACGAGGACGACGTCGTGGGTGAGCTGGCCCTCCAGCACTGAGCAGAGCACGCCCGCGAACGTTTCGGCGTGGAGAAACTCATCGCCATCTGCGCTGCCGGAGAGAGCGGTGGGGATCTCGATGAGCCCCGGCAGGGACGACCGGATCGCGTCAGCGATCCCCTGGGTCAGGGAAGGGAGGGCCGCGTCGTTGGCGCCCGCCGTGTACCAGATGCACTCGACGTCCTCCGTCCAGGCGGCGAGCAGGGTCGATTTGCCGAAGCCGGCATCGGCGGTCAGGGTGGTGACCCGGCGCGCGAACGCCTCGTCGAGGCGGCGCTCGAGCGCCGGTCGGCGCAGCCAACCGGGGTGGCTGGAACGCCCTGACGCGCTTTTCGTCATGTCGGCATACGCGGTGCACACCGTATCTTCGGCCGCTTCTCGACCCTGGCAACGGCGTCGGGCGGGAGGCCGGAGCGGCAGTCGCGGAACGCGGCTTTAAGACCACCCAAAGAGGGTCGTGACACGGTCGCGTGGATGGAGACGTTCGTTCTGCGGGTGTGGGTCGCGGCCGAGCCGGAGGCGGCGAGCGCTCTGCGCGGGCTCGTCGATCACCCGCGCACCGGTCGGAGCGCGAGCTTCGCCGGCGGTCCAGGCTTGGTCGAGGCCATCGAGTTGTTCCTCGAGCCTCGTCCGGCGGAGCCGCTCGCGACGAGCGTGACCGGGTCCCGACGGCCCGGGAGAGAGCGGAAAACCACGTAGGGAAGCAATCGCCGTCGAACCACGCCGTGTGGTTCCCGTTCACGAGGGTCTAGGGGGTAGAGGTATGACGGATCGGTCCGGTTGCAGTCGCCGCGCGCAGCCTTTTCTCTTCGGCACGGCTATCTGATGGTCGCGAAGCGGTTGCGGCTCGCGCTGTGTGTGGCGATGATCGCGGCGATTCTTGTCCTGGTCGCCTCCGCACTTGGCTCGGGCGACACGTTCGATCGCACATGGGGAAAGAACGTCGGGCCTGGCGGCGCGGGGGTCTGCACGGTGGGGGCCAACTGCCTTGCGGGTGTCCAAGGGAGCCTCGGCGGCGAGTTCAACTTTCCGGGCGCGGTCGCGACCGACAGTGCGGGCGACGTCTACGTCGCGGACTCGTCGAACAACCGGATCGAGAAGTTCGACTCCTCCGGCGCGTTCCTGCTCGCGTGGGGCAAGGACGTCGGCGGGGCCGGCGTGGAGTTCTGCACCGTCGCAGCGAACTGCGCGGCGGGAACCGCCGGCGGGGAAGGCGGCGCCTTCGTCGGGAATGGGCCGGACGGGGTCGCGACCGACGCGTCAGGCAACGTCTACGTGACCGAGAGCTCGGGCAACCGGGTTCAGAAGTTCGACTCGTCCGGCAACTTCCTTCTGGCGTGGGGCAAGAACGTCGGCGGCCTAAACGTTGGGATCTGCACGGTGGCCGCCAGTTGCCAGGCAGGGTCCAGCGGCGGGAAGGGAGGCGAGCTCTTCACCCCGGAAGGCGTCGCGGCCGATGCGTCGGGTGTCTACGTCGCGGATTTCAGCAACAGCCGCGTCCAGAAGTTCGACGCGTCCGGCGCCTTCCTGGGCGCGTGGGGCAGGAATGTCGGCGGCTTTGGCACCGAGGCCTGCCTTGTAGCTGCAAGCTGTCAGACAGGCACGCCCGGGGTGCTCGGCACTGAGTTCTCCCGTCCCTGGGGCGTCGCCACCGACACGGGCGGCAACGTCTACATCACGGATGCGAGCGAGTTTCGCGTCCAGAAATTCGACTCGTCGTTCGGGTTCCTGCGCGCGTGGGGAAAGGACGTCGGGGGCGCCGGCCAGGACATCTGCACAGCGGCGGCGAGTTGCCAGAATGGAAGCCAGTGTTGCGTTGCGGGCGGCGACTTCAACGCGAATGGGCCCGCCGGCGTCGCGACGGACGCGGCGGGCAACGTCTATGTCGCCAATGCCGCCGTCGGCGGGCAGGTGCAGGAGTTCGACTCGTCCGGCGGGTTTCTTCAGGAGTGGGGCAAGGGCGTCGGCGGCTCGGGGGTGGACGTCTGCACTGTTGCCGCCAACTGTCAGGCGAACTCTGCCGGCGTCCTGGGTGGGCAGTTCGCGACGCCCGTGGACGTCGCGATCGACGGCGCGGGCAATCTCTACGTCGCCGACTACAGCAACCGGCGGATCCAGAAATTCGTCGCGCCCGCGGCGCAGCGCACGCTCACCGTCACGGTCACCGGATCGGGAAACGTGAGCGGCTCCGGCATCGACTGCGGTGGCGCCGGGCACACCACCTGCTCCGAGATCGTCGCGGACGGCACGTCGATCACACTCACAGCGACTCCCTCGTCGAGCTTCACCGGCTTCACGGGCGGCGGCTGCGGTTCCGGCAACCCCTGCACCGTCGTCATGAACGCGGACAAGACCGTCAACGCCGCGTTCAGCGGGCCGCCGTCGGCGACCGTGACCACACCGGCTGATGGTTCGAGCTACGCGTCCGGTTCGGTCGTGAACGCGAGCTACTCGTGCGCGCCGGGCGCGAACGGCGGTGCGCTGAAAGCGGGCGCGGCCGGCTGCTCCGGTCCCGTCGCCAACGGCAGTCCGATCGACACCGCAACGGTTGGCTCGCATGCATTTGCGGTGACGGCGACCGATACCGACGGGCAGACCGCGACGACGACGGTCCACTACACCGTTACAGCGGCGCCGCCCGGCCCACCGGCGACGCCGCCGCCCGGCTCACCCATGGCGCCACCCGGACCTCCGTCGGTGGCGGTGATCACTCCGGCCAGCGGCGCGATCTACCCGTTCGCTTCGGCCGTGAACGCCAGCTACTCGTGCTCGCCGGGCGCGAACGGCGGTGTGCTGAAGCCGGGGACCGCCGGCTGCTCCGCCCCGGTCGCGAGCGGTAGCCCGATCGACACCGTGGCGTACGGGGACCATGCGTTCACGGTCACCGCGACCGATACCGACGGGCAGACCGCAACCATCACGCGGCACTACACGCTCGACTACTCCATCAAGTACCCGACGCCCGTCCGGCCGAAGCATCCGGTGATCCTGGCGAGCCCCATCGTCGACATCAGGGTCACCGGCATCGAGGTCAACCAGGCGATCCAGGCTGTCACCTGCAACTGCGCGGGAACACTCCCCAACCGAGTCGATCCGTTCGGGAAAGGACCGGGACAGGCCGCGTACGAGGGGGTGACAATGGCGGCCGGGAAGTACACCGTCGTGCGTGTGTTCGCGCACTTCACCGGCGTGAGCGATCCGACGGCGACGAGCCTGCGCGGCGCCACCGCGACCCTCCGGATCTTCGATGGGCAGGAGCGGGAGATCTCGGCGCCGCTGAGCCCCGACATCTCGCCGGCCGCGCTCACGCGACCGGCCTGCATCGCGTGCGTGACCGAGGCCGAGCGTGCCAGCTCAACCGCCGGATTCCTGTTCCTGGTCCCGTGGGATGAGACCTACCACCGCTCGCTCAGCTTCCGCGCGACCGTGAGCCCGCCCACCGGGTTGGCTGCGCCGGTGCAGTGCGGCGGGTGCAACGCCAACGTCTTCACGCTTCGCGGGGTGCCGTTTGCGAGCACCGCGGACGTGAACATCTACCCGATTCCGCTGACGATCGAAGGCGTCCGGACCAGCAAGTCCGAGGATCAGGTGTTCGACAGCGCGCAGGCGGCGCTCCCGGTCAACGTGCTGATCCACCCCTATGAAGCGCCGCTGGCGGTCGACGGCGCGACCCCGGCTCAGGCCGCGGCACTCGTCGATCTACGTGCGCTCGTCGAGGGACGCCAGAACTCGCAGTACCCGATTGGCGTGTACAACGGCAACCTCGGCGGCAGCGGTGGCATCACGCTCGGCGGCCGGGTTCTCTTCGGTACCCAGAAGCAGCTGCTTGCTTTTCCGGCGCCGCCGATCTCGGTCGTGCGAGACACCAGGCCGCTGACGAGCGTGATGCACGAGATCGGGCACGGACTTGGGCTCGTGCATGCCGACACGGGCTCGGGGCCTAACGCCACTGGACCGCATCCGGACGGCACTCCCGATTGCACCGGCAATTCAGGCGGTCAGGTGGGCGAAGCATGGCCGCCCGATAACGAGGGACGCATCCAGGGGATCGGGTTCGACTTGCGAAACTGGACGGCCCGGGTCCTCGACGAGAACCACCCCGCGCTCGGTGACAACTACTACGACTTCATGTCGTACTGCGGGCCGTTCGGCAGCAATCAGCAGTTCGAAGGCAACCACTGGATCTCGGTGCGCAACTGGAGCCAACTGATCGCCTTCCACCCGCCGGCGCAGGCGCTTCCCCTGGACCGTCGGCCCCGCGCCGCCCGCGTGCAGGCAGCCGGCGACGCTCCGCTGCTGGTCATGGCGACGCTCGACTCCGCCGGCAAGATGTCGATCTTCGATGTCACGCCGGGGCTGCAGACGGGTGCTGAGCCGACGGCCGGAAGCGTCTATCGCATCGAGTTGCGCGACGGCGCGGGTAGGACGCTCGCCAGCGTCGTTCCTGCAACCTCGTTCGTGCACAGCGACGGGCAGCGGCCGGGTCTGCTGCTCGAGGCCAACGTGCCGTTTGCGCCTTCCGCTGCCTCGGTGGTGGTCAGCGACGGCGGCGTCGAGGTCGCACAACGCGCGCGCAGCGCGCACGCCCCGGCCGCGGCGATCATCAGTCCACGTCCCGGGTCGCGCGTTGGACAGCGTGCAGCGACGCTTGTGCACTGGGCCGCACGCGACGTCGACGGTGATCCGCTGACTGCGTCAGTCGACTACTCGGCCGACGGTGGTCGTCACTGGAAAGTGGTGGCCGCGAATGTGACGGGTGAGTCGGTACGCGTCCCGAGCCGGATGCTCAGTGCCTCCCACAACGCACGGCTGCGGGTGCGGGTCAGCGACGGGTTCGACTCTGCAACCGCGATCTCGGGTGTGCTGCACGCCCTTGGTGCGTCTCCGACGGTGCACATCATCGGTGGCACGCCCGGCGGCCGGGTGCGAGCCGACGCGATGTTACTTCTGCGCGGCACGGCGTACGACGACGCCGGCAGCCACCTCACCGGTGGCAGCCTGCGCTGGTACGCCGGCCGGCGGCTGCTCGGTCGTGGCGCGCTGCTCACGGTGCACGGGCTGCCGGCGGGCACGACTTCGATCCGCCTCGTCGCCACCGACGCGCGCGGCCGGTCAGCGCAAGCACGCTTGCCGCTGAAGGTGCTCGCCGTCCGGCCCACGTTCCTCGTCGCGCGTGCCCCGAAGCGCCTGGCGTCGAGCGCGCAGCGGGTGCGGATCGTCGTTGCGGCAAATGCTCCGGCGGTGTTGGCGATCGGCGGCCGTCGCTACGCAGTCGACCGCAGGCCGCGAGCGCTGACGATTGCGATCAGGCGCGGACGCGCCCCTCTGCAGCTCGCATACGCGCTCAGCTCGCCCGGTGGCGTGACGCGGGGGACGTACGTTGCCGCACGCTGAGCCCGCCCGTCATTTCGACGATGTGCGCCTCGCGGCCCTTCACCGCTTGCTGTAATCGCTTGCATGACGAGGCCACTGCACGTCGGGGTGATCGGAGTCGGTCGCATCGGCGCCTTCCACGCCGCGACGCTGCGGGCGCTCGACGGAGTCGGTGCGCTCACGATCACGGATGCGGATGCCGGCCGCGCCGCCCAGGTCGCACGCGACCTCGACGCCGACACGGCCGACACGCCGGAAGCCCTCGCCGAAGCCGGCCTCGACGCTGTCGTGATCGCAACTCCGACCGGCGGCCACGCGCCGATGCTCAGGCTCGCCGCCGCTGCGGGCCTGCCCGCCTTCTGCGAAAAGCCCGTCGCCCTCGAGCTGGCTGTCCTCGACGACGTGATCGAACACGTCGAGCGGGCCGGCGTCTTCGTCCAGGTCGGGTTCCAGCGCCGCTTCGACGCGGGCTATCGCGCTGCGCACGACGCGGTCGCGACGGGGGCGCTCGGCAACCTGCTCGTCCTGCGTGCCGCCACACACGACCCCTCGCCACCGGCGGAGGCGTACATCGCGACGTCTGGCGGCATCTACCGCGACCTGCACATCCACGACTTCGACGCGCTGCACTATGTAACGGGCCGGCAGATCGTCGAGGTCTACGCCGACGGCGCCGTTCGCGAAACGGCGTGGTTCGAAGACCACGGAGACGTCGACGCAGCTGTTGCCGTGCTGCGGCTCGACGGCGGGGCACTCGCGATCGTCTCCGGCACCCGTCACGATCCGCTCGGGTACGACGTCAGGCTGGAGGTCTTCGGGTCCGCGGACAGCATCGCGGTCGGCCTCGACGCGCAGACACCGCTCCGTTCGGTCGAGCCGGGTGTTTTACCCGAGGTAACCGGGCGTTACCGAACGTTTCTCGACCGCTTCGAGCCCGCCTATCGCGGTGAGCTCGCCGCCTTCGTCGAGGGCATCGACAGCGGCCGGGAAAGCCCCTGCACGCTGCGGGACGCGCGGGCGGCGCTGCTCGTCGCGCTTGCTGCCGACCGATCGCGTGCCGAGCGGCGTCCCGTCTCGATCGAGGAGGTGGCTAGCGCCGAAGCACTTGCTGAGTGAGAATCGCCAGTACTCGAGATGATTCCGACAAAGGAGACGGATCACGATGAACGACGAAGTTCACGAGACGATCGAGGAGACCGGGCTCTCGCGGCGTAGCCTTCTTGTGAAGGGCGGCCTCGCGGCCGCGGGCCTGACAGCACTGGGCTCGCCGGCCGCTGTTGCCCTCGGCGCGCGGAACGCGGCTGCCGGCGGCGCGATCAAGGTCGCAGTCGTCACCCACGGCGACACCGGATCGTTCTGGTCCGTCTTCAAGAAGGGCGTCGACCAGGCGGCCAAGGATCTCAAGGGGCGCGGCGTCAGCGTCACCCAGGTGTATGCGAACAACGACGTCGCGAAGCAGGTCGCCGGGATCAACGCGGCGATCGCGGGGGGCGCCAAGGTGATTGCCACGTCGGTGCCGGATGCGAGCGCGTTGAAGGATCCGCTCACGAGGGCGTCTGCGAAGGGGATCGAGATCATCACCGTCAACTCGGGCCTCGGTGCGTTCGACTCTCTGCCGACCTACGAGGTGCACGTCGGCCAGACCGAGGACGTCGCGGGGAAGGGTGCGGGCAAGCAGTTCAAGGCGGCCGGTGCGAAGAAGGTGCTGATCGTGATCCACGAAGCCAGCAACTCCGCCCTCCAGCTGCGCGCGACCGGCGTGAAGTCGATTCTCGGCGGCGCCGGTGTGAAGGTGCTGACGATCCCGAATGCCAAATCGGACATTCCGGGCACGAAGGCGAAGGTGCAGGCGGCGTTCAAGGCCGACAAGAAGCTCGACGGCTTCCTGGGCCTCGACCCGGATGTGACGATCCCGATGCTCGACATCCTCCCGAAGGGCACGAAGGTCGGGACGTTCGACGTCGGTGGCTCGATCAAGCAGATCCAGGCCGGGAAGATGCTGTTCGCGATCGACCAGCAGCAGTACCTTCAGGGCTACCTGCCTGTCGTGTTCGCGGTGCTCTTCGTGACCAACCTGAATACGGTCGGGAACGGGCAACCGGTACTGACCGGCCCCGGCATCATCAACAAGGCGAACGCGGCCAAGGTCGCCGCGCTCGCCGCCAAGGGCACCCGCTAGCACCTGCTGTGGGCGGGCGGCCGCGCGGCCGCCCGCCCACAGGCAGAAGGAGTCGTTGATGGCCGAGACAGCTATCCCGAGCGCGAACCCCGACGAGCGGCTCGTCCGCGTCGGCCCGCTCACTCGGCTGCTCGTCCGGCCCGACATCGGCGCCCTCCTCGGTGCGATCGGCGTCTTCCTTGCCTTCGCGTACTTCGCCCGGTCGGTCAACTGGATCGGCGATCCGAGTATCGCTGCCGGCTGGACCGACCAGGCCGCGCAGTACGGGATCGTGGCCGTGCCCGTCGCGCTCCTGATGATCGGCGGCGAGTTCGACCTTTCTGCCGGCGTGATGATCGGCAGCTCCGGCCTGCTGCTCGGCTATCTCGTCACGCACGCCCACCTGAACATCTGGCCCGCGATCGTGATCGTGCTCTTGTTCGGCCTCACGATCGGCTTCATCAACGGGCTCGCGGTCGTGAAGACGAAGCTGCCGAGCTTTATCGTCACGCTCGCGACCTTCTTCGTCCTGCAGGGCGTGAACGCCGCGGGCACCCTGAAGCTGACGGGCCTGACCGCGATCGACAACATCGATTCCGCGCACGGCTTCGCATCGGCACGACGGGTCCTCGCCTCCGACTTCTCCTCCTACGCATTCAAGGTGAAGGTGCTGTGGTGGATCGGCCTGACGCTCGCCGGAGCGTGGCTGCTTGCGAAGACGCGCTTCGGCAACTGGATCTACAGCGCGGGCGGCGAACCGAACGCAGCCCGCAATGTGGGTGTGCCGGTCGCGCGCACCAAGATCACCCTCTTCATGATGACCTCGGGTGTCGCGGCGCTGATGGGGATCATCGAGGCGCTCGAGTTGCGCTCGATGCAGGCGAAGGAGGGCATCGGCCTCGAGTTCATCTTCATCATCTGCGCGGTCGTCGGCGGCTGTTTGCTCACTGGCGGATTCGGTTCCGTGATCGGCACGTTCTTCGGCGCAGCAATGCTGGGGATGGTGCAGCTCGGGATCATCGACGCCCAGTGGGACAGCAACTGGACGTACACCTTCCAGGGCGGCATCCTCTTTGCAGCCGTCCTGCTCAACCTGTTCGTGCGCAATCGCGCGGAGCGCATGCGATGACGACGCCGCACCTGCTCGAAGCGCGTGGGATCAGCAAGTACTACGGGAATGTCGTCGCGCTGAAGGACGTCTCGGCCCATGTGAACGCGGGTGAGGTGACGTGCATCCTCGGCGACAACGGTGCGGGCAAGTCGAGTTTCATCAAGCTGATCTCGGGCTGCAACCAGCCGGACGCCGGATCGCTGCACGTAGACGGAGAAGAGGTGCAGTTCACCTCGCCGCGCGACGCGCGCGCACACGGCATCGCGACCGTCTACCAGGACCTCGCGATGGTGCCGTTGATGTCGATTTGGCGAAACTTCTTCCTCGGCGCGGAGCCGCTCAAGAGCTTCGGGCCGGTGCGCATGTTCGATGTCGCAAAGGCGAAGGCGGTCGTCCGCCACGAGCTGCACGAGATGGGCATCGACATCCGCGACCCCGACCAGCCCGTCGGCACGCTCTCCGGTGGCGAGCGGCAGTCCGTGGCGATCGCCCGCGCGGTCTACTTCGGTGCGCGCGTCCTCATCCTCGACGAGCCCACCTCGGCGCTCGGCGTCAAGCAGGCGGGCGTCGTCCTCAAGTACATCCTGCAAGCGCGCGACCGAGGTGTCGCCGTCATCTTCATCACCCACAACCCGCACCACGCCTATCCGGTCGGCGACCGGTTCGTGATCCTGAACCGCGGCCAGACGATCGGCACATTCGAGAAGCCTCAGGTGGATCGCGACGAGCTCGTGCGCCTGATGGCCGGCGGCCGCGAGCTGGCCGAGCTCGAGCACGAGCTCCAGGCGGTCAAGGCCGAGCTTCCGTCAGGCTGACCGCTGCACAGGCGCTGACGAGGTGTGCAGAGCGAGCCCGGGGGTTTCGTTTTCTCTGGCCTCTACGATCCCGCTGACGTGAACGCTGCGCCGCTGAAAGTCACACGAACGCAGATCCTCGCGTTCCGCCAACGCGTCGGAGCGCTTGATGAGCGGTTACCGGCAGGACGACGTTCGCTGCAGCGCGCCGCATGGGCGGGCCTGCAGGACAGCATGCCCCGTGCCGCACTCCTGTCGATCCACGCACGCGTGACGGGTGCCGTGCCGACCGCGTGGGCGGACCCTTCCCTCGTGCAAGTGTGGGGACCGCGGTACCAGGTCTACGTCGTCGCCGCCCCCGACCTTGCGGTGTTCACGCTCGGCAGGCTGCCCGAAACCGGCAAGACCCGACAGAAGGCCGAGGACCTCGCTGAACGACTGCACGTTTTTCTCGGCGGCGAGCGAATGCGCTACGACGACGCCGGTCAGGCGCTCGGGGTGCACGGCAACACACTCCGCTATGCGGCGTTGACGGGCAGGCTCGCGATTCGGTGGGAGGGTGCACGGCGGCCCACCGTGTGGACGGTCCCTCCGCCGAAGATCACACCCGCGGAGGCGACCCTCGAGTTGGCTCGCCGCTACTTGCACGTGTTCGGCCCGGCGCGGCCGGAAGCGTTCGGCAAGTGGGCAGGCATCGGCACACAGGCGGCCGTTCGCGCGTTCGACGATCTCGGCATCGAGCTGGTCGCTGTACGCACACCGTCGGGTGACGCCTTCATGCTCGCTCGCGACGAGCCGACAATCCGCGAGCCCCCCGCGACGGCAGCTGCTGCGCGACTGCTGCCGAGTGGAGACGCCTACACCCTGCACGGCACGAGTGAAGAACGCGCGCTCCTCGTGCCCGACGCCAAGCGGCGAAGCGAGCTGTGGACCCCGCGCGTCTGGCCGGGTGCGCTGCTTATGGCAGGGGAGATCGTCGGCACGTGGCGCCGCGCGCAACGCACGGTGACGATTCAGTCCTGGCAACGGTTGTCACGCGCTGCACGGGAGGCGGTTGTCGCGGAAGCCGAATCGCTGCCGCTGCCCGACCCCGGTGGCCCGACCGTGGTCGACTGGATCTGACAATGCGATCTCGAGCTGCGTGATCGGCACTTTTTCTCGTTCTTGCCGCGGCTGATGGGGCTTTCGGCCCGCAGTTGACGCCTGGTTAACGGTTGGAAACATTTGCACTTGTACGGTTTTTTCTCCGCGAACCTCTTGCAACTTGTGGGCAAACCGTGGTATTGAAGTGCGGGACGGCTCAGTGGGTCATGAGCCATCGGGGATGAGATCGGGCGGGGGAAAGGCAGTCAAGGGGAGTGTCTGCAGTCGTATTTCCACGGGGGGAGTGGCCTGAGTTCGGGCTGGTTGCGTTGCGCGCGAAGCGCATCGCACGCTTCGCCGTAGCGATCGGCAGCGCCAGTCTCGTCTTCATCAACGTGGCGCCCCTCGCGACTGCGTTCACGACTGCAACGCCGCCGCGCGTGCACGCGCTCAACAGCTTGACGCTCCCGTCCTTGCGCTTCCCGGTGCTGAAGAAGCACGTTGCGGCCGCACCTCGTGCCGTTCCGACGACGATCCCGAAGCAGTTCTTCCACATCCGGCACGCAGCTGCTCCACAGCTGCACCGGACATCCATGCGAACGGGTGCGATCAGCATCCGCCGCAACTGGGTGGCGCCGTTGCCGGTCGTCACGAACACGTACGGCCCGTCGGCTCGAACTACGCCGAAGCCTGCGAACGCGTCGAAGCCGGTAGCGCCGTCCACTCCCGTGACCTCAAGCGTCGGCAGCGAACCGCCGGCGTTCGGCGTCGACACGACCGCACCGCAGGCAACCGCGGCGACAGCGGCACCGCAGGCGCAAGATCCGGCAGCGAGCGTTCCGGCGACACCCGACACTCCGACGACCGACGGTGCGACGACCGCAAATCCGAATACGCACGGCGTCACCGACGGTGAGACCGACGCGGCGCCCGCGACGGACACAATCGCACCCGCGAACGACACGTCCGTGCCGCCGACGACCAACCCGAGCACGACGACCACGCCGGATACGACGAGCACGACCGACGCGACCGGCACGACCGGCACGACCGGCACGACGGACACGACGAGCACGACCGGCTCAACCGACACGACGACTTCCGGGTCGGGCACATCGGCAGGCGCAGGCTCGATCACAAGCGCCACGACCGCTCCCGCGACGCAGCTCACCGTCGCCGGAACCGACGTCACGGTCGCGAGCGACGGCACGACGTTGAGCATCACCTCCGACGGAACGACCACGACGCAGACGGTCGCGAGCGTCAGCGGCCTCGCGGTCACGAGCCAGACGCTCACGGTGGACCTCGCGGCGGGCGCGATCACCGCGCCGATCGCGTTCACCGGTGGATCGCTCAGCGTCGTGCACGGAAGCGCGGCAACGGATTGGACCGTCAACGGCGACGGCACCGGCAGCGTTTCGGGCGGCGGCGCCTCGATCTCGTTCTCGCACGTCACGAACCTTTCAGCGGGCGGCAGCAGCGACACGCTGCACGGCCCCAGTGCCGACACGACGTGGACGGTCTCCGGCGCGGGCTCGGGCAGCGTCGCCGGGACATCCTTCAGCGGCTTCGAGAACCTCGCCGGCGCTGCGAACAACAAGGACACCTTCGCGATCAGTCGCGGCGGCAGCGTCACGAGCGTCGACGGCGGCGACGGTGGGTGGGACTCGCTGACCGTCGTGGGCGACGCGGTCTCGTCGAT
>Ga0070679_100004408_pt1 | contig 13022 bp, 24 predicted proteins | sample KBSC63BmetaG_FD_65652 | JGI IMG/M metagenome (GOLD analysis project Ga0070679, IMG submission 65652) | Corn rhizosphere microbial communities from Kellogg Biological Station, Michigan, USA - KBS C6-3B metaG | ecosystem: Host-associated > Plants > Roots > Rhizosphere | place: USA: Michigan... | reverse complement strand
AGACTTCGGGTCTAGCACTGGTACGGAGGCTCATGCTCTTGTAGAACTGTTCTTAAAGGAAAAGGGCAACGAACTGGCTACAGCCTTAGAAGATAGCTCTAAAGAAGCTGAGAAGGCTTATGTAGCTTTCGTGGAGTGGTTCAATGCGGTTAAGCCGGAAGTTCTAGGCGTGGAGGAAGTAGTTTACTCTCCTGATCTAGAATACGCCGGTACATATGACTGCATGCTGAGGATTAACGGTCTTAACTACCTCTGTGATTTTAAAACCACCAATATCAGCAAACTAGCCCCGAAAGGCGTATACGCTGATATGTTCCTACAGTTAGGGGCATATTCTTTAGCTCACGAAGAACAGCGTGTATATGAGGAAAAGCAAGATGGTACAGACCTGTTTCCGGTAGAGGGATTGATGATTATCTCTGCCAAGAAGAACGGCCAGTTAGACATCGTTACCAACGATGATGTTGGCCTGACAGTCGGTGACTGTATGCAGCATTTCGCTTTCATCATGATGATATACAGATTTATGCGTGAAACGGAAAGGAGGTTACTAGCATGAGTTTTAGGATAGATAAGACCGTTCCCGTACCAGCGGTGAATCGGTATCCTTTACAGGAAATGAAGGTGGGCGAGAGCTTTGAGTTTCCAGTGGAGTTTAGGGCAAGCGTCCAAACCTTGGCCTCGGTTGCCAAGAAACATGGTAGGGAGTTCAGGGTTAAGAAAGTCAGTCCTGAGACCTGTAGAGTATGGCGAATAAAGTAAAGGAGGCATATGCCAGAGTTAGAAGTGACAACAACTAAAGCAAAAGAAGTTTGGAAGAGTCCAGACGGCCAGCGAGTTATATACGAGCTGGTGTTAGATTACAAAGGTAAGCCAGTGGCTGCCAAGACCTACAGCAAGGAGATTTCTGAGGAAGGTTGGGAAGGCACGGTGGAGACCTACGAGAAAATGGGGCGTGGTGGAGCTGAGACTTTCGTTAAACAGCCTCAGAAAGAACAGTACCGAGGCGGTGGTTACGCCGGAGCCGGTAAATCATCTGGTAAAGATGAAGCAGCCATCCAAGCGATGTGGGCTATCACTAAAGGTATAGAGTGGCTCGCCAGTGAACCTAACAAGGATATCGCTGACGTAGAAGCTCTAGCCAAGGACTTTAACGCTATGGTGGATAGGGTTAAGAGTGGTGAGACTGAGGTAGAGGTTAAAGAGACCAAGAAGAAAGATGAGCCTATAGAAGGCCAGATTACTTTAGATGATATTAATAAGGTGTTTGAGGGAGAGGAGTAAGCCTATGCCTGAATTAGTCCAAGTACCAGCCCAAGTCGTTAACATGAACCCCAAGGCTGATCGTAGTTGGAAGTTAGTATTTGAGACCAGAGAGTTGACTGGGGAGGAAGTAAAAATCCTGGCTGACAACTTTCAGGGCGAGGGTTGGTTAGTGTTCAAGCCGAACAGTGATATTGTTCCGGCTGATATCCCTGATGAGGACGCTGATAGCGGTTCCAAGAGTCAGAGCCAGCGTTTGAGAGACGTAATATATATCCTTTGGAAACAACAAGGCGGTAAAGGTGACTTCGTAACTTTTTACAGGGTGTACCTAGAGAAGCTGATTGAGTTTACGAAGAGTAAGTTGGAGGAGGAAGAATGAGAAGATCAGTTAACGCTCGTTGGGCAGGTAAGATAATGCGGGCTAAGAACTTCGTCATATTGACTGATAAGGAATCAGTTATATGCATGAGCGGTTTGAAGCCAGCAAAGTTAGATGACCATATCATGTTGGCTGCTCAGGCAGCTGAACTAGAGGCGTTTGACCTGAAGTTGCAGAGTTTAATCAAGCAACATCAGCGAGTAATTAATAAAATGCTAGGAGGCGATAATAAGAAAGCTTCTAAGAAAGCCAAAGTTACCAAGATTAAAGTTCGTTAGAGGACTGAACCTAGATAATTTTGAGCTATGGTGGGAAGACCTGCCATTTAGATTTAAGAAGAGTAAGCCAAGGAGGAAACATGGCAAAAAAGTTTAAGCACTTAACGGACGAGGAATACCAACAGATAAAGCATCTGCTGGGTTTGGGACTTAGCGGTAATCAGGTAGCAACAGTTACCAAAAGAAATCCAGGAGTAGTTAGTAGGATTAGAAACTCTAAAAACTTCAGCGACTATCTGACGAAGACTAGGAAGTACAGCAGGGATCGGCAGGAATTCGTGCCTAAGACAGATGTAACGGTAGATGATAGGCTCAATGTTATTGAGAAGCTATTAAGAGATCTGCTTAAGAAGGGGTAAGATAGGGGCATGCGTACCCCTCGCAAACGGCTCATCGTTAAGCTGGACAAGTTGTCCAAGGATGTAGTCCGACAGCGAGACGGTAATATCTGCCAGCATTGTGGCAAGTGGATAGAGGGAAGTAATCGTCATGTCAGTCATGTGATACCTGTATCGGGAGGCCATAAACTCCGTTGGGATCCGCTGAATATGAAGATACTCTGCTATCACTGTCACATTAACTGGTGGCACAAGCACCCTATGGCAGCAGCCGAATGGTTTGCTAACAAGTATCCTGATAGGTGGAAATACCTTAAGGACAGCCAAGGAACACAGAAATTTACCTTAACAGAACTAGAGGAGTTGGTACTGAGCCTACAAGCTCAGTTACAATAGGGAAGGGGGAAGTGTTTCCTCCTTTCCTCATCAGTGGTGCCGTTTAAAGTAGTTGTTACCCTCTACTGGTTAAATGGCTAGCCCCCCGGCTAGCAGCAGCCACTCACTCCTTATGAATAGAAAAAGAGCCCTTGAGAGATGGGCTCTTTAGCCTGACAGCCACCTGTATTATACCTACTTAGACTTCTTGGACGCAACCTTTTTATTAATCTTACTCTTAGGATTGGTAGATTTCTTAACGGTCTTTTTCTTATCCTGCACCAGTCCATCGGACTTGGTTTGTTCATCAGCTAGCCGTTTAGCTTCTCTCTTAACACCTGGGACGATCTTGATAGCCTCTGAGAGCATACCAGACTGCTCTGAGAGCTCTTTAACATGCCCCATGGCTCTTGAGATGTGGTCTTTGGCAGTATTGATGTCTTGAGCCTTAGCTGCGTCCTGTAAGTGGATAATAGCGTGAGGAATATCACGTCCACCGATGTTATCAATAGTGTGGACTATCCGTTGGATAGTGCGTCCTCTGTCCATTTTGGGTTTCATTTGATTAACAGTTCTATTAGTTTGGTTTCTATTTCATCTTTACGTATCCATTTAATTGTCGCACCGATAGCTACGATAATCAATACCGGTAGCTTTATAATCATAAGAGGTATGCGGAGTAGCGAGCGCCAGCGGGTCTCCTGGTAACGGATAGCGTACTCCAGCTCTTTAAGCTGTTCAGAATGTTTGCGAGCCTTGGTAGCGTCCTCTTGGCGTAACTTGAGCTCTGTCTTACGGAGTTCTATCTCTAGTTTCTTGAGAGCAATGGCATGAGCTGCTTGCTTTTGGAACTCATCTAGTCTCCACTCATGCTCTAGGTGTTCACGAGGAGACATCTGAGCAGTCTCAATTATCGGCATGCTAGAATCATATCATGCCACTACGATTAGCCGTAGACTTTGATGGAGTATGCCACGACCCTTTTAATAAGAAGCAGGGGTACAAGTTAGGTCAACCCATTCTAGGGGCTCAGGAGGCTCTTACGCAGCTCAGGAGAGACGGTGCAATCATAGTAATACATTCAGTCTGGGCTGATACTCAGCAACGGTGCCAAGCTATGTCAGAGTGGTGCCGGTACTTCAATATACCCTACGACTTTATAACTAACCAGAAGCCTGAGGCCGATTGCTACATTGATGATAAGGGGTACCACTTTACCGACTGGAGTAGTACCCTGGACTATCTTAGAACACTGCACCCGGAAAGGTAAAGCTATTGACTGCCGGAGGATTAGAAGCAATCGGATAGTTCTGACCTTGGTTCATTGCTGTTGAGCGGGGTTGCCCACTGTCGCTGGTGCGTACGCGTTGGCTGTTGGAGCGCTTACTTGTTGATCCCTTTGACGATTGAAGTCGTGCTTTTGTTTGGGGCCGAAGACCCGATTTTTTTTTTGCCACCACCGCTCATTTTGAATGAGCCTTTGGGTCCACCGACACCGTTGTAGCCAGCTGAACCATTATTGTGCTGAAAGGGAGGCGGTGCAGCCTTAACGTAGTTACCACCGTGTCCACCGATTACGCTGGTTGTGCCGTGTCCACCTGATGTTCTGATTGCCATGATATATCTCCTTAACTTGCTGAATTTACTTTTTCAATACCAGGACTAGCTTTGATAGCTGAGTTCTTTTTTTGGATTGACGCTTTGAGTGTTGCCATATTATCTCCTAACCTAAAGTTTTACCGAGGCCACTAAGTCCACCAGGCTTACCATCTACTGAGAAGTCACCGTAAGCTTGGGGGTTCTCACTGAGCTGCATTGGTTTACCTTGGTTACTACGAGGGTTGAGCTCATTGTCTACGGTGAAACGTTGGTACGGCCAGTTCATAACCTTACCAGCCTTATCTTTTACCTGACCTTGGCTATTGGTAGCACAGCTACCGCTACGGGGGTCACTAGCTGGGAAGTCCAGCGATTTAGCTGAGGGAGCACCCTTCTTTTTGAAAGCCATTTTGTATTTCCTTATTACTTTTTAATAGTACTACTTGGTGGGGGTTTGTACAAGCACAGTTTTAACAGCGGAGATACCGGCAGCGACAGCACCAGTAGCCAAGGCTAACAGGGCTGACTTACCAGCAGACAGTCCGTTATGTTGAAAGGCGTTCAGTACATTTAAGACACCAGCTAAAAAGACAGGGATAGCTGTCTGGTAGAAGGTGTGCGAGGCTCGTTTAACTAAGTCACTCATGGTCGCCTCCGTAAGTCACCGGCAAAGAAGAACCAGAGACCGGCTAGGACACCGATAACACCGGAGTAGTTGCCGAGGAAGTTACCAATACTGATAGCTACCTGTACTTTAAGGGACGTTAATAGATCGCTGAGTAGGATACAGGCGAGGGTTACTACGACTGCTACTACTACTGCTAGGATTAGTTTTCTTATCATTTTATTTCTCCTTACTTTTTTATCCCAAAGAAGCTCAAGAGCCAGTTAATGAATCTGGTAATGAGTGATTGGGCTGGGGTTGGTTGGGGGGTTGGAGCTGGCGGTGGTGTCGGGGTAGGAACAGGTGCAGGTGGTACAGGAATAGGAACAGGGTCAGGAGTAGGTGGTTTAACATCAGGTGGAGGAGTGGGAGCAGGTGGTTGGGGAACTGGTACAGGTGCAGGAGCTGGGGTAGGAGCCTGCTTATAACCGAACAGCTTCAGGTGACTGAGGTCTCCGAAGAAAGCGTCCGTGTCTACACCACCGACAATCGGGCCTTGCTGGGCAGTCTGGGCGTACTTAACAGGTAAGGTAGCATCAAAGCTATAGCTCGGTGCAGCGCACCAGTAAGCGCAGTTATTAAAGACTGGCGACCAGTCATACATATTGGCGGTAGACATGTTCATGTAGACCCAAGGCCAAACACCAGTAGCAGCGTGGACATGGTTAACGAAAGCAGCGATTTTACCGACAGCACCGGGGTCAGTCTGGGGGTTCCAAGTACCACCACGCTCTACGTCAATGGCTAATATGTCTCCATTAGCTAGAGGTGAACAGGCTTTTACGAAGAAATCAGCCTCTGTTACAGGGTCTTGACCGCCGTAGAAGTGGTACATCATGGGAACTTTTTTGTATAGGGTGGCCTGACCATAGTTCCTAGCAGCTTGTGAGTCGTAATAAAGTCCAGCATCACCGCCGGACATCTTCATCATCACTGCTGGGTCAGGGTTGGCAGCCATGTTGTACGCACCCTGGGCATAGCTGATGTCTTTGAAAGCTAGGTAGCTCATTTTTTCTCCATCTGTTTGTGCATTGAATGCAACTTTTTCATGTGTTCTTTATGATTCTTTTCTATCCTCCATAGTATCACAAGCACACTGGGTAGTGTTACCAGCAGCCACTGGACCATGTTCCCCCAGATAGCCCCCGAGTACCAGTGGAACATGTAATTCCAAAAGGTCATATTTTAGAGCAGTCCCTTAATTGGAATGTGTTACTCAGATAAACCTTGAAGTCATTAATCTGCTTCTGTTCCTGGGCAGTAGGGGGCTGGGCTGGCGGTATGCCTAAGATATGATTCCACAGTTTCAGTTCTCTCTGCTTAAAATCATTGCCAAGACTGCAGTTTTGGATTAAAGCTTCACGGTTTCTACGGGAGATGGTGGAGGCTTGGACAGCAACCAAGGCAGCTGCAAAAACGGTGGCGATAAGCGCTCCTAAGATAAAACTCCTGACTGATATTCTACTGAAAAATGTCATTTGATACTCCTTAGAGCGATAGCATTAGCCACGCCGTAGAGGAAGGCAGTCAGTATCAGCCCGATTACTACAGCCCTAGCGTTTAGATTACTGGTGGACTTACTGTTAGCATCAGTAGCTTTCTGGAGTTGCAAGGCGAGGTCGTTGTACCGGCTCTCCAGTCTTGTGAGCCGTCCGGCTTCAAGGTTATCAAACTTGCTCTCTAGCCGACCGAGGTTCTGGTTAAAACCGCCCACCGCTATCTGTAAGTCCTGCTTGGCTTCCAACCTCACCGCCTCAAAGCGGTTGATAATGTCGGAGTTGGTTACTTGCTTGCCGTTAGCCATATATATTCCTTATAGGTAGGCGCACTCAGCGGTAATTTGAGTAGTCATGTCATTTCCAGCGTAGCCGACAATCACCGCTGATGCTTGTATCATTTGAGCATTCATGTAGTAAGTAGTCTGAGTAGAAAGTGAAAGTGACTTTTCATGGAAGATGTTAGCATAAGACGTAGTATTAGTTGGGTCTAAGAAACCTAGGGCAGACGCTGAAAACATATCATCAGACTCACTGTTGTTGGCTGTTGATAGAGTAGACTTTGTGGATGTAGCTGAACCGCCATTATGGTAGCCATATATAATACTTTTATGGAAAACCCTCCAAGAACCCACTGTAATGCTAAGTTGTCCGCCAAGGTTATACCATGTTCCAGCAGCAGGACTTCCTTGGGTATTAGCAATTTTCATAAGAGATTGTATCGCCCATTTATCTCTTTGAGTTGGAAATCCATAAGGTACTTTCTGTGTAGAATATTGAGGGCTGCTTAAGGTTTGGTTAGGTATGATACCACCTTCAGGGCTTTGTAGGATTAGGGTGGAGGTGGGATTAGAATAACTGATTGAGGTGAGGATGGCGTACTCAGTACTGCTGAAGGGAGAGTCTACAGTAGTAGCGACAGCACCACCGTTAGCAGTCAGATTATTAGCATTAGATACATTGAGGTCAGTGATAACACCATTAAAGCTATAGGCGGAGATAAGGTTGGTCTCGGTGCCAGCTAGGGTTTGACCCATTGTAAGGCGTATGTTAGCCTGGGTGACCTTAGCCGAGTAGATGGCTACCTGGGCGATTTTGCCAGGGAATAGATTAAGGCCACCATTTCTACTACCAATTTCTAAGTTTCCAGCTTGTAGTAAAGATATCGGGTTAGTACCCGCTCTAGTAAAGCTGGCAGGAACATCAACACCGTCTAACATGGTGTAGTTGAGTGTGGCTCCCAATGTCCCAGCGGACATATCAAGCTGGGCTGCCACATGCACCCATTTATTTAGGGGTACGGATTGATATGATAAGACATAGCCTGTATTTCCAGCTCCTGCATTGAAGCCCTCCAGCACAAATTGACCCGTAGCTGTTACGCCAAAACTCCAACCACTTGTACCGTTGTAGCGAGAGGCAATATATGCATTTGCAGCTGGGTAACTACTTAGCTTAATCCAAGCACTAACTACAAAGTTATTGGTAAAGGTCATGCCGTTAATAGTGCTAGTACGGTTGTAATACTGAGTAGTACCATTGAGAGAGGTACATTGGGTAGGAGGAGTTACTGAGCGAGCGAAGCTCATACGCATACCAGGGGTCAGGACACCTGTAAGGTCATTAGGGGTAGTGATGGTGGTAGAACGATTACCATTTAGGCTTGAGAAGGTGAAAGCTTGAGATAGTGACTGCCAACCTGTAGTAGTGCTAGTGGAACCAATGGAGACGGTTACCTGAGTCCGGCGGTCAGAGATATTGGCGTTGGTGATAGCGGTAGCACCGTTGGCTACAGTCACAACAGCTAACAGAGTGCCGTAGGTAGGAGGTGAACCAGTATCGCTAGAGCTTGAGGTAGAGCGAGAGGTGAGTAGGGTGATAACGTTATCAGCAGAGGCACTAGGGGTATTAGCATTGGTAGCTGAGGCTTGTAGGTAGATCCAGTCATAGACAGTAGAGCCTGTGGAGTTGGAGTTAATGGAGTAAGCAGTGTAGTCAGCGGTCATCCGAGCTCGGAGTACCTGCTTGTCCTGAGAACTCGGTGTTACAGTTACGTAAGCAACAGAGTTAGTAGAGGTGGTGTTACCTGTTCCTAGAATCTTTACGTTCATGTCAGAGCCAGTATTCTGGTTAACACCGAATGAACCAGTGGTCGGAGCCACTCCGGAGGTACTAGTAATAGAGCCTAGCACACCTTGGTTAACGAAGTCGGTAGCGTAGGTGTTGGCCTCAGAAGAGACGGTGGCATGAGAGTTTGACCCGCCCGTGACCACTGAGGTTATGATTGAACTTGCCATTTTTTATTTCTCTTTTATCCTATAGGATTAGTGTATCAGTTAGTCATTGTATATTCAATAAAGGCCCAGGGTATAGAGAGAGCTTGCAGGGTAATGGTAGAGCTGTAGGGATTGTTGACGATTGCAGTGACAGTTACTTGGTTGCCATTGATGACAGGATAGACCACGCCATCCAATACTCCAGCGTCAAAGGCTGGGGCAGTCACCACCACTCCTAGCTTGGTATCTATATTACTCTGGTACCACTGAGCGGTGTTATAACCACTACCGAAGAAGTATTGCTGGGTAGCATCAGCGAACTCCTGGAAGTAAGCGTAGAGCTGAGAGAACTGTGGGCTGGAGTCCAGTGTCACGGTCTGTGAGACGGTCTGGAATGAACCAGCCGGTATAGAGGTGACGAAGTTAATTGTACCAGTATAGATGTTGCTGTCATTCTTAAAGGAGTTAGCCTCTGAGGTGAACTGTACCTTACTAAGGTCGTAGGTTGGAATACTCATAGGGCATAGTCCTTATAGATTACCCAATAGACTGGGTAGGTAGCAGTGAGAGCGTTACTACCATAGAACAGTTGAAGGTAGAGGTTGGTGCTGTCAGCCCAAGCAGCGATACCCGGACCACTCTGGGCTACGTTTAAAGGATTGGTGGATTGACCTGTCACTCTATCAGTCAGAGGAGGCCAGATAACACCATCACCGAAAGGCTCACAGTAGTAGCGGAAGACTGGCACCTTACCGAGGTTGTGAGGTACGGTCAGGTTGGTGACGTAGATAGAACCCCCGTAAGCACTGGTCTTAGGAGCAGCCATGTTAGTTGAGCCGGAAGACTCATCACGCTTCATGGCATTACGCTGAGAGGTCAGGAAGATGGTACTCATGTCGGACTGTCCAATGCTAGTTGTAGGTACATTGTCTGGGGTGCTACATCATACTGAGTAGAGCAACAGATATAGATAGTAGAGTCAGAGCATCCAGCAAAGCCTAGAGCCTGCCAGAGGTATTCATTATAAGTACCGTTGAAGTAGAAGATAGGGACATTAGAAGGGTAGTAGTTAACGTCATCCAGTGACCAAGAGAGCGTCATCAGGCACTTCCTACCATAGGGGTTAGTCACTCGGCCTACATATATAGAAGTAGTGAAGCTAGCTGGGCCGGTAACCGTACCGACAGCTAGTGAACCATGAGAGGATAGCCCCTGACCATCCGTCTTCGTGGAGTAGACTGGTATCTTGTCCACCTGATAAACAGTAGTGAACTGTACCTTGGTGGGGTCCAGACTCATGACGGTGGCGAAATCCCTAAGATATCCGTGTAGACATCATAGCCATACTTGGCAATGATCTTAACTGGGTAGGCTGCTAGTGAGGGGATGAAGCCATCCACTCCTATGATACGGCCTTGGTCATCATAGTAGAGAATGACATTATTACGGTGGACTATCCGAGTAGTCTGCACAGTACCTTGAGCAGCTAGGGTGGTGCTAAAGGTCTGGTGAGCCATGCGGACAGTATCCTCAGTGGTGTCATGGGTGTTAGGTGAGGGATTACCCCTGGTGTTACCGTCTTTATCTACTGAGTGAAGAGCCATTAGTTACCTACCTGTGATGGGAGTGGAGTGTTGAGCTGCACAGTCGTAAGCTCACGGCCTGTATTGTGCAGGGCTACACTGATACCGACTACCCGTTTAGTTGCTGAATATGTTAAGAACGTATGGTTAACATTCACTGTTACGATATCACCTATGCTGTAAGCCCCCAAGGGGTAGGCCTTCTCATCTAAAACCATCATGGCTGGACTATCAGAGGGGTTAGACACCAGTGGGAGTTCGGCTTGTATCCTAGCGTTCAGCGTAGCCTGGTCTTTAACATCAGAGTAAGCAGCTACTACCTGTATCAGACCATTGGTGGCAATGGAGGCTTGGTCAGTCTGTTCAGCGTGGAGGATGACACCAGTGTTATCAGTAGCGATACCGATTAGGTCGTTAGCCATCTTCTGTCCCAAGCGAGGGATGTTGAAGTCTACAGCGTTACCATGCTCACCCCAGGTGAAGTTAATCTGGTTCTTATTATTGCCGAAGAAACTCTTAAAGGAGAAGACGAGATTCTCATCTATACCGAAGTCAGCGTAGGTGACGTTACCGAAGGACTTCAAGATGTAGAGTACATTATGGTAGTCAAATATCATCTGGGGAGCTGTCGTACCGTTACCGAACGACCAGGGACCGGTCAGGGGACCAGGTGGATTAGCACCATTGGTCAGGTTAGGTGGGTAGTTAGGGTTCTCTACCGTACCGAGGGTCATGTTGGCTAGAGGGTGGACACCTTGAGTACCCTTCATAGTAGTGATGGTCTCATTCATGATAGCGGTCACTGCCGTAGCCATCGTACCGGAGTTAAAGACTCGGTAGATACCAGACTGTCCAGCTCCTGAGGGGTCAGCCGAGGTCCGGGCTACCATTATCTTAGACAGGTACCATTCGTACTCAGCAGCCACGACTTCCACGTAGTCCTTAGTCCGCTTGGAGTTCTCAATAATAGCACCGGCCCAGACCAGAGCACCGCCTCGGATTATACGGACATGGTTGGCATGGGGCTTGATGACATCACCGAACTGGGTGAACATAGAGTCATAAGAGGAGATACGGAACTTACATTGACCGAAGTCAGATAACTCCTTAGAGTACTGCAGAATCCGACCACCCTTATCTAGAGGGTAGGGTTGCTTTACCCAGGTGAGTAGGTTAAGCGAGGCATCCAACAGTTCTATTCTAGTGTCAGCCATTAACTTAAGGGCCAGCCAGAGTAAAACTCTACCTGAGCCACTGCTCCTGTGCTTACAGTCTGTCCACTGAGCTGAATGGTGTTGGTCCCCGGATGTATCTTGAATAACGTAGAGGCTGCAGTCAGGTGAGAGGTAGCGTTCACACCATTGACGTTGATGTTCAGGGTATCCTTATCATAGGTGACGTTAAGCTGGTCATTAGTAGAGCTTAGCGTGACATCCACTTCTATATACTCACCAGTCTTGGTGTTGGTAATCCTAGGGTTAACCACCGGACCGTTAACGATGACAGTGACCGGGTAGACTGGCATGGTACCGATGTTATTACAGTCAGCACTGACCGTGAAGACGCTGGAGCCGTAAAGTATCGGGTATATGAAGGAATAGATAGCAGAGCCAGCTCCAGTAATGGGATTAGCCTGACCGGTAGAGGCGACCTGTAAGGTAGCTCCATAGATGGTAGGGTCTTTTATCTTAGCCAGTATCTGAAAGGGCTGCACGAAGCCCTGACGGGTGGTTTCAGACAGTTCTACATAGAGAGGCTTCATGAAGATTTGTTTCTGGTCAGCGAAGTCACCCCAGATGTAAGGCACATACCCATTATCAGATAGGATGTCAGCTTGGTTCAGGTCCAATGAACAGACTGAACGTAGTGCCATCAGGCCGGAGTCATAGGTACTCTCACCACTGGGGTACATCTTACCTTGGATGATGTAAGAGGTCTCTCCTAAGAGAGTCAGGAAGTCAGACACACCACCTTCAAAAGGAATAGGCAGGTCCTGTTGGCGTATCTGATACTTGTTAGCGGAGCGGGCTATTGCTCTGAAGACTGGATCTGTCAGCCCAGTATAGTCATTAAAGACTATTTGGTTATCGGTTTCCCCTAAGGTAGCCCTGGAATAGATACTCACGGCTAGCTACTTTCAAACTCACGGAGGATTCTCTGTTTATAGGTAAGCATATCGTTACGCATATCATCACGAGCTAGTCTGATGTCCTGCATAGTGGTGTCGTTCCTCAGGAAGACGAAGGTACGCTTTAGGAGTAAAGCACGGAGTAGGGTATAGGCTGCTAGAGAGAGGACATAGTTTATCTGAAGATCAGTCTGTAAGGAGTCATTGACAGTGAGACTATAGAATCCTTTTATATATAGAGTGACAGAATTACCTATGAAGTTCTGCATAATCTGTCGGAACTGTATCTTGCCAGCTATGATGTCGTAGAGGTCTTGGGAGATTGGCTCAGGGTAATTACCACCAGCACCGAGGAGATTAGTCTCAGGCTTAATGATATAGATCTCTCTAACAGTGGTGATAGTTGAAGGTATAGCATACTGATAAGTACCCATGGTGTAAGAGACAGAGCTATCCCAGACTACATTACCAGCGAAGCTGTCCTGCCAAGCCACAGTTAGGGCTTGGGTTATCTCATCATTGGTGAACGTGAAGTTAGCACCCTGGGTAGTAAGAAGCTTGAGCTGGGTAAGGGCGTTGGCGAATGTTAGGGGAGGATTCACTGTTTATCTTTCTTTTACTCATATAATATCATGTTCCC
>Ga0070679_100004406_pt1 | contig 13022 bp, 8 predicted proteins | sample KBSC63BmetaG_FD_65652 | JGI IMG/M metagenome (GOLD analysis project Ga0070679, IMG submission 65652) | Corn rhizosphere microbial communities from Kellogg Biological Station, Michigan, USA - KBS C6-3B metaG | ecosystem: Host-associated > Plants > Roots > Rhizosphere | place: USA: Michigan... | reverse complement strand
GCGCGAGCAGGCGATCTAGCGAATAGGTCCCGGGCCCGAACGCGAGGACGGGCAGCAGGCACAGGATGTAGAGGACTTCGGGCAGGTAGAGGACGTCGCCGGCGCGGTCGGCAAGGTTCAGCGGGCGCATCCCTGGAATCCGCTTCAATCCGCCGAAGCGCACGGCGCCGAGACAAAGGAGGATAAGCCCCAGCGCCGCAGGGATCGTCACGCCGCCCACGGCCACAGCAAGGCCGCCGGCCAGTTCGGCCCCCGGGACCAGGAACATCAGCCGTCGGAAGGTCAGTCCATCGGCGGCGAACGTCTCGCGCAGCGCGCCTCGGTGCACGGGACTGAACAGCTGTGGAATCCTGAGACGACGAAGAACCCGCCGACCGCCAGCCTGATCGCCAGCAGGCTCGCATCGCCGAACCCCAACCCGTGCACAAGGAGTCTATGGAACATTACGTCAGGGCCATCGTGCCTGCCGACCGCAGGAGCCGATCGTCAGGACCGGAAGCCGTGGTCCATCCACTGTTCGAAGACGCTCACCCGCTCCGGCGTCCAGGGTGCGTGTCGGGCGGCATCTCGCCGGTCGCGACGCGCTTGTGCACCAACCGCGCGTTGCCATGGTCATTGAACCCGTAGACCGGCGCGGGGTCGCACATCCAGTCGGCCTGATCCAGCCTGATCCCGTGCGGGACCATGCACTGCCGATCCTGGTCCCGGAACAGCGGCCGGATGTCGGTCGCGTACGACTGCGCCATGGTCGGGCTCCTCGTTTTTGGAAGGGCTCTTGGGGGTTAATCGCCGAAGCGGTAGCGGAGGCCGACGGTGATGAGCGAGGCCCCAAAATCGCCGTCCACCCGCCGGACGCCCGAGCCGAAGTCGACGCTGGGCGGACCCGGGTAGCGGTAGGCGAGCTCCCCGCTCCAGTGGTCGGTGAATGGGTGGCTGACCCCGAGGTGGATCTGGTAGGCGAAGACCGTCTTGTCCCCGTGCGGCGCGGCCCCGCTGTCGTCCGCCTTCACCTCGGCGATGCCGGCGCCGACGAAGGGCCGCCACCGGCTCTGCGGCAGGAAGTCGTAGTAGCCGTTGAGGAAGCCGCCGAAGACCTTGGTGTCGCCGGACCCGGACTTGCCGCTGTCGTCTCGGGGGCGGCGAGTCCGATATCGAGGTACCAGCCCTGATCTCCGCGTTGGCGCCGGCGCGCAATCACCGTCTCGACCAGCGCGAAGGCCTGCGGGCTTAGATGACGGCTCGGCATTGCAAGGCCTCCACGGAAGGCCATGTAGGCGGCGTCGTGACCGGCGGGCGCCCAGGTGGGCTGGCCGGCTGCGTAGGGTCGTCCGGAGCGGGCAAAGCCGGTCCAATAGCTCATCATCGCGTTGGACAGCGCCAGATCCTGGGCGCGGGAAGGCGGCGCGGGCCAGTTGGGGGGCGGACGGGCGCCTGCGCCGACCTCCCCGAAGACGAAGGGGATCTCACTCTCGTGGAAGCCCTGCAGGTGGCGTGCCGCGGCGCCGGGATAGCTCTGATCGAAGTAGAAGAGATACGACGGCGCCCGCGCGGCGTGCTGGCGGACCATCCGCTCGGCGGCCCAGCCGAACAGGCCGTCTCGCGCGGCCGCCAGCGCGCTCTCCTGGATGTCGCTTGCGGGATAGAGGGCTAGGTAACGGTCGGCCAGGTCGCCGTAGCGCCGGGATACGGTCGCGCGATAGGCCGCCGCGTCGGCGGGCAGGGGCGGCAGCGCACCTTCGAAGGCGCGGAATTCACCGCTGTTGAAGCCTGCCATGAAAGGGACTGGGGCTTCCTCGCCGGCCTCGAAGCCCTCGAACACCTGCCGCGGCAAAACCCAGCCATCGACCGTGGCCTGGGGCGCATAGCGCGCCTTGCCCTGCGCTTCGACGATCTGTGCCGGGCTCATGGCCCTGAGCGCCTTGAGGTCGCCCGCGCCAGATTGCCGCGCGAAAGCCACACCCAGGGCTTCGGCCGACGGTGACCCGAACCGCGCCCGCTTCAGCTCCGGTGCGCTGGGCAGGTAGGGGCTCTCGGCGATCGCCCGCTGGAAGAGGCCGCGGGCCAAGGGACTGGTCATCAGCTGTGTGACGCTGAGCGCGCCGGCCGACTCGCCGAAGATCGTGACGTTTTTCGGATCGCCCCCGAAGGCTGCGATGTTGGCGCGCACCCAGCGCAAGGCCTGGATCTGGTCGAGCAGGCCATAGTTCCCGGAGACGCCCTGAGGCGACTCCGCACTGAGCTCCGGGTGGGCCAGGTAACCCAAGGCGCCAAGCCGGTAGTTGACTGTGACAACCACCACGCCCCGGCGGGCCAGTTTCGTCCCGTCGTAGCGTTCGCTCGAAGCCGTCCCGTTGACCAGCGCGCCCCCATGGATCCAGACCATGACCGGCGCGCGGACCGCGTGCGCCGGCGTCCAGACATTCAAGTACAGGCAGTCCTCGCTCATCCGGGGCGGGTCGTCTGCGTAGAAGCTCCTTGGGCGGGATTTCGGCTGCCAGCAAGCCGGGCCGTAGCGCGTGGCGGCCAGGACGCCGCGCCATGGCCGAGCGGGCGCGGGAGGTGTCCATCGCCCGGGTCCGATGGGCGGCCTGGCGTAAGGCAGCCCGAGGTAGCGGGTGACCGCGCCCCCCAGCAGCGGCGCTCCGGTGACGGCGCCTTGCGCCAACCGAACATTCGAGGCGGCGTGCGCCGGGCCCCCGGCCAGCAGGGCGGCGGCGCCGACCAGCGCCGTCAGCGACCGACAGACAAGCGTTCGCATCGGGTCGCTCCTCTTCGTTGGCGGGTCTGGCCGGCGCCGCGGGGGGAGCGCGCCGCCGGCCGCGGGTCAGAAGCTCGCCTTGAGCTCCACCCCGACTTGGCGTGGCGCGCCCCAGCTCACGAACCGGGAGCCGAAGTTGTCCGACGAACTCATCCGCACGATGTAGTCCTTGTTGCCAAGGTTCTTACCGAACAGGCGCACCTGGTACTTGTCATCAGGGCTGATCCAGATCAGCGACGCGTTCAGGATCGTGTAGGCCGGTTGGGAGTCCGCGGCGTTGTTGAACTCTCGGAAATAGATTTTCGAGCGGTAGCTGACGTCCGCCAGAGCGCGGATATGGCCGCCCCACGGGATCGGGTCGCTGTCGTAGGTGACGCCGAGGTTGGCCGAAACCTTCGGGGCGTTCGCCAGATAGTGGCCCGACACGTCTTGCGGTCCCAGCGCCGGGGCCAGGGAATCGGTGTTGACGAAGTTCGTGAACTTGGCGCTGAGCAGCGAGAGGTTCCCGTTCAGGGTCCAGTGCGGCTCCGGCCGCCAGGTGCTCTCGAACTCCGCCCCCTGCACCCGCGCGGCGGCGGCGTTGGTGATCAGCGAGGTCAAGCCGACCACCTGGTTGAGCTGCAGGTTGGTGTAATCGTAGTAGAAGACGTCGGCGTTCAGCAGCAAGGTCCCGTCGAGCAGCCGGTTCTTCCATCCGGCTTCATAGGAGGTAACCTTTTCCGGCAAGAAGGTCTGGTTGCAGCCGGAGAGATTGAAGCCGCCGATCTTGAAGCCCTTGGAATAGGTCGCATAGAGGTTACTGTCGCTGCTGAGGTCATACTGCGCGCCGAGCCGCGGCGTGGTCGAATGGAACTGAATCTCGTTCTGTTGCAGCGGGCAGGTGACGACCGGAGGGGTGGCGCCGAAGGTCAGGAAGTTGCGCTGCAGATCGCTCTGCCGATCCTCGGAATAGCGCAGGCCCGCGATCAGCTTCGCCTTCTCCGTCAGCCGCCAGGTGGCGTCGGCGAACACCGCATAGGATTTGGTGATGTAGTCGAAGGACTCGAAGTCCAGCACGCTTTGCGCCGGGAGCGGGAAGATCCCCAGGTTGAAGTCGTAGTGCAGCTTGTCGTAGGCGTTGTCGCGCATGTAGAAGGCGCCCACCACCGCATCGACCGGTCCCACGGTTCCGGAGACGTTGAACTCCTGCGTGAAGGTGTTTGAGCGCGCCCAGCGGTGCGAGGGGAAGGCGCTGACATTGATCGCGTCGTCGTCGCGGTCTTCCTGGTCGGAGAGGCGCTGGTATCCGGTGATCGACTTCACCTGCAGGCCGGCGACCTTCCAGGTGATCGTGGCGGCGGCCGCGCCGTAGGATCGCTCCGCCCCGATGGGGTCATTGGAGGCGATGCGGCGGGGCTCCAGGGGCACGATAACGTTGGCGAGGTAGGGGTTCTTCGCAACCGCGTCCGCCGTCGGCCTGTTGAAGAGCGTGAAGTAGGATGTCGGGCCCGAGGCCTGCAGAGCCGTAGCGCTCAGGTCGACGGTGAGGTTGTCCAGCACGTCGACGGCGACCTTGAGGCGGCCCGAGTTGCTGCGGCCGCGATCGACGTCCTCGCCGCCCGGCAAGACGTTCTTCACGAAGCCATCTTCCCGATCCCAGTGGTCCAGGACCAGCCGCGCGCGGAGCCTGTCGTTGACCGGCAGGTTGACCACGCCTTGCAGGCGGCTCTCATCATAGGTGGCGTAGCTCCCGAGAATGTAGCCTTCGAACCTGTCGGTCGGGTCCTGGGTGACGAAGTTCACCACCCCGCCGTTGGCGTTGCGGCCGTAGAGGGTCCCTTGCGGGCCCCGCAGCACCTCGACCCGCGCGATGTCGATCTGGGCGAGGTCGCCCATCGACGGGCGGGGCTGGTAGACGCCGTCCACGTGGATCGCCACGCCCGGCGAGCCCTGGTTCAAGCCGACGCCGCGGATCGTGATGGCCGTCTGGCCGAGCAGGCGTCCGGCCTGCATGCTGGGGACGATGAACTGCAGATCCTCGGGCTGGGTGAAGCCGCGCTGCTGGAGGGCGGTGCCGCTGACGGCGGTGATCGCCGCGGGCACTTCCTGAATGTTCTCGGAGCGTTTCTGGGCGGTGACCACCAGCTCCTCGAGCGTGGCGCCGCTCGCGGTGTCGGCCTCGGCCGCCAAGGCGGGCGGAGCGATGAACCAAGGCGCCAGTGCAGCGGACGCACACAGCAGACTGCGGACGGCGTACTTCATGTTTCCCCCTTCGAGGCGCCCATCCGGTCAGCGGTCGAGCGCGGTGGCGCACCAAGTGTTTTTACGACTGAGGACCCAAATTTCTCTCGATCGTCAGTTCTGTCAAGAGATTTGACATTCGAGTGTATCAAATCCCGCGAATGGAAGGTCGCGGTTGACAACATCTATCAGGCGGAGGAAGTTTTGCACCCAAACGTAAAATGAGTGAGATCAGGTGGGACCAAGTCGAAACGGTATGGCGCTCGCCGGCGCCGCGTTGGCCGCGCTGGTCGCCGCCGGAGCGCTGGCCGCGCCGGCCCGCTACAAGCCCCCGCGCAACGGCTTTGGTCAGCCGGACCTGTCAGGCGCGTGGAGCAACGCCACCCTGACGCCACAGGCGCGGCCTGCGAAATTCGGCGGTCGCCTCGTGATGACGCCGGCGGAGGTCGCCGAACTCGAGGGCGCGGCGGACGAAGAGGTCCGGCGGGGCAACGAACGCAGTGACGTCAACGCGCCCGTGGTGAAAGACGGCTCGGTCGGCGGTTACAACCGTGGCTTCCTGGATCCCGGTTCGCGCGTGATGCGCGTGGGCGGCCAGCCGCGCACCAGCCTGTTCACGACCCCGGACGGCCAGATCCCCGCACCCTTGCCGGGCGTGGTCATCCCGGCCCTCGCGCGGCAGGCGGCGGCGATGGGGACCGTCTATGTGCTCGACAAGTTCGGTTCGGTGGGCGGCACGACCGAAGGCGACATCGAAGGCCAGGGCAAGAGTTACGACAATCCGGAGGAGCTCTCGCTCGGCGAGCGATGCCTCACGTCATTCGGACGCAACGGCCCGCCGCCGATGTTCGCGAACGGTTTCTACAACAACAACTATCAGATCGTGCAGAACCGGGACGAGGTGCTGATCGTGATCGAAATGGTCCACGATCAGCGCCACATCCGTCTCGGTGCGACGGACCACCTGCCGCCCAGCGTCCGGCCGTGGTTCGGCGATTCCCTGGGACGTTGGGACGGTGACACCCTGGTGGTTGAGACAACCAACCTGCCCAAGGCCCAGGCGTTCTACGGCGCCTGGGAGCACCTGAAGGTGACCGAGCGGTTTCGGCGGGTCGGCAAGGACCGCATGCTCTACCAGTTCTCCGTGGAGGACCCGAACGTGTGGTCGAAGCCCTGGGGCGGCGAGTACGAATTCGCGGCCCTCAAGGGGCGGCTCTACGAGTACGCCTGCCACGAAGGCAACTACGCCATCGTCGGCATCCTGGGCGGCAGCCGGGCCGCGGAGCGCGACGCTTCGGCCCCAGGACCGGCGACCAGCCACTGAGCCGCAGCGCCTGCCGGCGTCCGATGGCCTGGCGCGGTCCAATGCGGGTCAGGTCGGATGACGTCGCTGACCGCCCAGCCAGGTCTCGCTGACGCCGATCGCGCCGATACGGTTCGGCGAGACCGTCGTGGGGCCCTGGCGATCGCCGACAGGCCGCGATTGCCGGCGACGCAGATGGTTGGCTCTCCGCTGGAACCGCCTGGACGCGCCCCGAGGCCGACGAGGGCTCGGGCATAGCTCAGCGGGTTCACTCTAAACCACACGCGGGGCTGGCGTTCAGCGGCGCCGGAGGCCAGCGCAACCGAACCCGCCCGCGAAGCTCGCGGGATAACCTCTGAACGAGAGCTGATCGTCAACCCAATCGACGATGGGGTGCACAAGGACCGCAAGTGTCCGTCGATCGATTTCCGCTTCAGGGGATCGTGGCTTCCGGGCTCGGGACGGCTCCTGGCGGCCCCCAAGCGGTCACTGGCCGCATTTTTATGCCAGGCGGCTTGACGGCATATGTCGAAGTGGGGATTAACTGCACTAAGACGTCAATTTCTGCGCCTACGGGCGCCGACCAGTCCCATCGCCGGTGGTGACTTGCGACGGATCACTGGAGGATGATGTGAGCCCGACCCAAGACGCCGCGGTAGATTTCGATCCGGTCGCGTTACGGGCGAAGTACCGGGCCGAGCGGGACAAGCGGCTGCGGAAGGACGGCACGGCCCAGTACCGTTCCGTCGACGGCGCGTTCTCGCATTTCCTCGAAGACCCCTACGTCGAGCCGGGGTTCACCCGCGAGCCGCTGGCCGACGAAGTCGACGTCGTGGTGATCGGCGGCGGGTTCGGCGGCCTGATGGCCGCGGCGCGGCTGCGTGAGGCTGGCGTCAAAAGCATCCGCATCATCGAGAAGGCCGGCGACTTCGGCGGCACCTGGTACTGGAACCGCTACCCGGGCGCGGCCTGCGACATCGAATCTTATGTCTACATGCCGCTGCTTGACGAGCTGGGCTACATCCCGACCGAGAAATATGCGCGCGCGCCGGAAATATTTCGCCACAGCCAGGCGATCGGCCGGCATTTCGACCTCTATCGGGACGCCTGCTTCCAGACTGAGGTGACCGAACTTCGCTGGAACGAGGACCTCGGGCGCTGGATCGTCTCCACCGACCGCGGCGACGCGATGAAGGCGCGGTTCGTCTGCATGTCGACCGGCCCTCTGCAGCGTCCGAAGTTGCCGGGCATTCCGGGCGTCGAGAGCTTCAAGGGCCACGCCTTCCATACCAGCCGATGGGATTACGCCTATACCGGCGGGGACGCGCAGGGCGGGATGAGCGGCCTCAAGGACAAGCGGGTCGGCATCATCGGCACCGGGGCGACGGCGGTTCAGGCTGTGCCGCATCTGGGGACGGCGGCCAAGCATCTGTACGTCTTCCAGCGGACGCCATCGTCGGTGGACGCGCGCCACAACCGGCCGACCGATCCCGCGTGGGCCGCGAGCCTGGCGCCCGGCTGGCAGCAGGCGCGCATGGACAACTTCAACCTGCTGGTCAGTGGCGGGGTCGCCGATGAGGACATGGTCGCCGACGGCTGGACCGAGATCCTTGGCGGCATCGGCGTGGAAATGCGTGTGGCCGGAGACGCGGTCCAGCGCCTCCAGCTCAATGACTTCCGGCGCATGGAGCGCATTCGGGCGCGGGTGGACGAGGTCGTGAAGGACGCGGCGACCGCCGAGGCGCTGAAGCCCTACTACGATCAGATGTGCAAACGCCCGTGCTTCAATGACGACTATCTGGAGACCTTCAACCGTCCCAACGTCACCCTGGTCGACACTCAGGGGCAGGGCGCAGAGGCGATCACCGAGCGCGGAATCATCGTTCAGGGGAAGGAGTACGAACTCGATTGCCTGATCTACGGCACCGGCTTCGAGTTCCAGACCGACTATGCGCGGCGGACCGGGTATCAGACCTTCGGACGCGGCGGCCTGAGCCTGTCGGAGAAATGGAAGGACGGGGTGTCTTCCCTGCACGGCATGACCACCCGCGGGTTCCCGAACATGTTCGTTCTGGGCAATGCGCAGTCGGCCAACACACCCAACTTCACCCACATGTTGAACGAGGCGAGCCAGCATATCGCCTACATCGTGAAGTATTGCGACGAGCAGCAGATCCGCGCGGTCGAGCCGAGCCAGGCGGCGGAAGACGCCTGGGTGGCGGAGGTGATGTCCTTCGCCGGCGTGCGCCGCGCGTTCGATCTGGAATGCACGCCGGGCTACTACAACAACGAGGGAATGCCTTCGGACACCAGCGTGCGGAACAGCTTCTACGGCGGGGGCCCGATCAAATTCATCGAGCTTCTGAAGGCCTGGCGCAAGCAGGGTGACCTGCCCGGCATGGAGGTTGTCCGAACCTGATTTCGGCGGCCGCAGCGTCCATCCAATCGAATTGGGGCACAGGAAAATGGCGATGATTCAAGTTGTGCGAGGCTCTGCGTTGCTCGCTTCGGCCTCCGCGCTGGCGATCCTGTCGGCGTCGCCGGCCGCGGCGCAAGCGCCGGTGGCGACCGCTCCCGCGCCCACCTTGGCTCCCGGCTACGCGGCACGGCCGCAGGCGCCCAAGGGCGCGCCGAACGTGCTGATCATCATGACCGACGATGTCGGATTCGCCGCGAGCAGCACCTTCGGCGGGCCGATCCCCACCCTAACCTTCGACGCCCTGGCCGCCCAGGGGCTGCGCTACAACCGCTTCAACACGACAGCGCTCTGTTCCCCAACCCGCGCAGCCCTGCTCACCGGCCGCAACCATCACTCCGTGAACGCCGGGGTGATCAGCGAAATCGCCACCGGCCGGCCAGGCTACAACGGCGTCCTGCCGAACGATGCGGTGACCTTTGGCCGGGTGCTGAAGGACAATGGCTACAGCACCGCCTTCATCGGCAAGAACCACAACACCCCGGATTGGGAAGCGGGTCCCGACGGCCCGTTCGATCGCTGGCCCAACGGATTCGGCTTTGACTACTTCTTCGGCTTCAACGGCGGCGAGACCAACCAATGGGCGCCGGCCCTGGTCGAGAACCGAAATCTCATCGAGCCGCCGACCAACGACCCCAAGTACATCCTCGACCACGACCTTGCCGATCATACGATCAACTGGCTGCGCACGCACGCCTCGGCGGCGCCCGACAAGCCGTTCCTGGTCTACTACGCGCCGGGCACGGCGCACGGTCCGCACCATGCGCCGCGGGAATGGATCGACCGCTTCAAGGGGCGGTTCGACCAGGGCTGGGACAGGATGCGCGAGGAGAGCTTCGCGCGGCAGAAGAAGCTCGGCGTGATTCCGGCCGACGCCAAGCTCACGCCGCGGCCGAGCCAGATTCCAGCCTGGGACTCGCTCAGCCCTGACCAGAAGAAGCTCTACGCCCGGATGATGGAGGTCTATGCCGGCGCTCTGGCCTACTCCGACAACCAGATCGGCCGTGTGATCCAGGAGATCGGGCAGGAAGGCAAGCTCGACAACACCCTGATCATCTACATCCAGGGTGACAACGGCGCGAGCGGCGAGGGCGGCCTGGGCGGGACCACCAATGAGATCGCCGGTCTTGGCGGCATCTACGAGCCCCTGGCGTTCACGCTTTCCAAGATCGACACCTTGGGCGGCCCCATGGCGTTCGGGCATTATCCGGTGGGCTGGGCCTGGGCGATGGACACACCATTCCAATGGACCAAGCAGATCGCGTCCCACCTCGGCGGCGTGCGCAATGGCATGGTGATCTCGTGGCCGGCGCGGATCAAGGATGTCGGCCAGCTGCGCTCGCAATTCGCCCACGTCATCGATATCGCCCCGACCCTCTATGACGTGATCGGGATCAAGGCCCCGGCCAGCGTCGATGGCGTGGCCATCAAGCCGCTCGACGGCAAGAGCCTGGCCGCGTCGTTCAGCTCCAAGACCGCCCCCGGCCGCGAACTCCAGTATTTCGAGATGTTCGGCAACCGCGCGATCTACGATCATGGCTGGATGGCGTCGACGACCCCCGAGCGCTATCCTTGGACGCCGGGCAAGGAGGTCGATCCCAAGAAATTCAAATGGGAACTCTACAACCTCGACAAGGACTTCTCCCAGGCTGATGACCTGGCGGCCAAATATCCCAAGAAGCTAGCCGAGTTGCAGGCGACCTTCGAGGAGGAGGCCGAACGGAACAATGTCCTGCCGGTGCAGGCCTCGATCTCGGATCGCATTGGCGGCGCCAACCGGCCCTATCCGCTGGGCGGGAAGAACGAAGTCCGGTTCTTTCCAAGCGCGACGCGGTTCCCGAATGGCGCATTTCCCGACATCCGCAACCGCTCCTGGAAGATCTCGGCGGCTCTGAAACTTCCGGCCGGCGGAGAGAGCGGGACCGTGGTCACCCAGGGCGGCCGGTTCGGCGGCTGGGGGCTCCTCATGCTGTCGGGCAAGCCGACGTTCGTCTACAAGCGATCGAGCCTTCCTGAGGACCTGTTCCGACTGGAGAGTCCCGTGGCCCTGGGCGCAGGGGAACACCGCATCGAACTGGTGTTCGCCTATAGCGGCGGCGGCGCGGGCAAGGCTGGCGACCTGACCATGAACGTCGACGGTGCGGAGGTCGGGCGCCTGCGGATTGAGCGCACCGTCGCCGGGGCGTGGCCCCTGGAAGGCGCGGCGGTGGGATGGGATAACGGCACGCCCGTCGTCGAGGACTATCGCGTTCCGTTCAAATTGCCGGGCGTCGAGCATGTCGACTTCAAGCTCAAATAGCCGCCGCTCGAGCGCGCCGTCCGGCATGATCTCCATCCCGGGCGGGACCTTTGTCATGGGCTCGAACGCACACTATCCCGAGGAGGCGCCTGAGCGGGAAGTGCGCGTGGCGCCGTTCTGGATGGACGTCGACCCCGTCACCAACCGCGCGTTCGCCCAGTTCGTGGCGGCGACCGGATATGTGACGGAATGCGAGCTGGCGCCGGATCCGGCGCTCTATCCAGACATGGACCCGGCGCTGGCGGCGCCCGCGTCGGCTGTGTTCTGGCCGCCCGAGATCCCGACTGCGCCGGAGCGGATCACCGACTGGTGGCGGCTTGAGGTTGGGGCCTGCTGGCGCCGGCCGCTGGGCGGCGAGAGCGGCCTGGACGGGCTTGAGGACCATCCTGTCGTGCATGTGACCTTCGCCGACGCGCTGGCCTATGCGGCCTGGGCGGGAAAGAGCCTTCCCACCGAATCCCAGTGGGAGTTCGCCGCCCGCGGCGGGCTCGATCGCGCGGACTATGCCTGGGGCCAGGTGTTCGAGCCCGGCGGAATCCCGATGGCCAACTATTGGCACGGGCGGTTTCCCTGGGAGAACCTGCTGGAGGACGGATTCCTCCGGACCTCGCCCGTCGGTGCGTTTCCCCCCAATGGTTACGGTCTGCGCGACATGATCGGGAATGTCTGGGAATGGACTATGGACGCGTTCGACGAGCCGCCGCCGGCGGCATGCTGCGCCCCCTCCGCGCCGACGGCTGCCCCTGAGCGCAAGGTGTTGAAGGGCGGCTCGCATCTTTGCGCGCCGAACTACTGCCGCCGATATCGACCGGCGGCACGTTATCCGCAGCCGACCGACACCTCGACGTCCCATGTGGGGTTCCGCTGCGTGGTCCCTGCTCTGATTTTACGTCCGGGTGTGCATGGGGCGGTTGACGTCAGCTCGGGCGCGTGGTGAACCACGCCAGGTGAAGGTATCTCAGGCCGCAGATCGCTCAACCCGAGGCGCCAGGCGCGCTCGTCTGCTCAACGAGGCGGCTGTGGCGCTGAACAGTCGGGGCATTTCGCAAACCTCGCTGTCGGAGATCGCCCGCTCGGTCGGCGTTTCGCGCGCCGCGATCTACTACTATTTCGAAGACCAGCAGGACCTTGTCTTCCAATGCTACCATCGCTCGTGCGACGTGATGGCGCTGCGGCTCAGCGAGGCGATAGCCCACGGCGGCGACGCCCTGAGCGTGCTGATGGCGTTCGTCGACAGCATGCTCGCCGAGGACGAGCCGGAGTTCGCCTCCCTCAGCGAAGCGGCATACCTGCGGCCCGACCAGCACAGCATCATTCTGGGGCTCTATGAGACGCTGCTGGCGGGGATCGCCGAGATCCTGCAGACGGGCGCGAGCCGCGGCGAATTGCGTCCCTGTTCGGCCGCTGTCGTCGCGCAGTCGATCCTTGGCCTGGTCTCGTGGATCCCGATGGCGCGGCGCTGGCGCTCCAGCCAGGGGCTGTCGCATCGCGACATGGTCGAGGCGATCAAGGCGCTCCTCGATCACGGAGTCGCCGCCGACCGAAGGGCGCCCAGGACGTACCAGCCCTACGATTTCTCGTCGGCCGACATCCGGCTGAATCGCGTGTTCGACGCGGAGGCCCTGGCGGCGGCCAAGCAGGAGGCGCTGCTCGCTTCAGCCTCCTGGCTCTTCAATCTGAAAGGGGTGGACGCGACCTCCCTGGAGGAAATCGCCGCGCGTGTGGGCGTCACCAAGAAGGTGATCTACCACAACGTGGGCGACAAGGAGCGGCTGGTGGTGGAATGCTATCGCCGGTCGTTCCGGATGTGGGAAGGCATCGCGCAGTGGGCCCGCGCCTCCCAGGGTTCGCGCCTGGACGCGCTTTGCGTCTCGATGCAGGCCGGGGCGGAAGCCAGCCTGCGCGAGGATCTGGCCACCCTGTCGCCGCTCGCGGGGTTCGAAGCCCTGCCGTCGGCGGCGCAGGA
>Ga0070679_100004400_pt1 | contig 13030 bp, 11 predicted proteins | sample KBSC63BmetaG_FD_65652 | JGI IMG/M metagenome (GOLD analysis project Ga0070679, IMG submission 65652) | Corn rhizosphere microbial communities from Kellogg Biological Station, Michigan, USA - KBS C6-3B metaG | ecosystem: Host-associated > Plants > Roots > Rhizosphere | place: USA: Michigan... | reverse complement strand
TGCCGGTGCCGGCGGCGGAGACGTCGCCGCGGATGAGCTCGACGGCGATCGAGCCGCCGTCCTCGAAGCGCGACGGGCCGGCGGCGTTGCCGCGGCCGGCGCCGCCCGCTTGCAGCGGCACGACGTGGAACGGCTCGAGCGCGTGGGAGAGCTCGGCGAAGGCGGCGGCGCCGAAGCCGGCGAGCGACAGCGGAACGGAGGCGCGCACGAGGCGCGGCTCGGCGCCTTCGGGGAGCGCGGGCAGCGGCAGGCGCGCGAGCAGCGGCGAGCGCGAGGCGACTTCGTGGCGCGAGGCGATGACGTCGTCGAGGCTGCGACGGCCGTCGGGGCCGCGGGTGCCGTCGTTGCGCGAGCCGTCGCCGGCGCGCGGTTGGTAGCGCGGCTCGTTGGCCGCTTCGGCGACGGGCGTCGAGAGGCGGCCGCGCAGTGGGCGCTTGAGCTCCGCCATCATCGACTCGATCGGCGTGACGCCGGCGATCGGATCCTTCGCGAAGTGCCAGCCGTAGCTGAGCGCGCCCGCGAGCCGGCCCTCGATATAGATCGGCGAGCCCGACATGCCGGCGACGATGCCCGAATGGATCAGGCGCGGGTCGTCGGATTGGACGAGAATGATGTCCTGCTTCGGAAGAAAATTGTGCAGAACGGAAATTACGCGGATGTCGAAGCGCTCGGGTTTGAGGCCCTGGAAGACGGTGAGGCCGTAGCCCTTCATGCCGGCGCGGATCTCGGAGATCGGCATGATCGAGACGTGGCGCGGGGGCGCGATCGTCACCGGCGCAGTCGCCGAGGCCGGTGACGATCCGACGGGCGACGACGCGGCGGAAGCGGCGCTCGCCGTGGCGGTCGCGCTGGCGGCGCTCGCGCCCGCGGGGGCGGCGGCGGCAGGAGCGGCGAAGAGGCCGAGGATCGCGACCGGAAGGTAGGGGAGCAATCGAGCGGTCGGTCGCAGCAACATCGGATCAAGTGTACGGGGCGTTTCTCAGAGGGTCAAACGCTCCCTTTTCTTTTCGAATACGGGCGCTTGGATCCTCGGCAAGCGGGCGGTTGGACGGCGTGTCGAAGCGGGCCGCTGCCGAAGCGGGCCGCTGCCGAGGCGGGCCGTCGCCGAAGCGGGCCGCCGCCGAAGCGTTCAGTCGCCGAAGCCGGTCAGGCGCCGGACACGATGCGGTCGCCGCCGGCGCGCGAGGCCTGGCGCTGCGCGCGCGTCGCCTGCGCCAACATCGTCGCGAACGTCAGCCGCTGTCCGCCGTCGGCGGCGACCACGCCGATCGACGCCGTCGTGCCGACGCCCTCGCTCGTGCGCCCCCCGTTGCTCGAGCGCACGCGCTTGCGAATTCGTTCGGCGACGAGCCGCGCGCCGTCGAGGTCGGTGTGCGGCATCACCACGAGCACGTCCGACTCGCCGAACGCCACCGGAATGTCGATGTCGCGGATCGCCGAGCGCGCCGCCGACGCCAACAGATCGCGATCGCCGTTGACCAGCGCGCGATCGAGCGACGCCAGCAGGATCGAGAGCGGAAACCCGTAGCGCTGCGACCGCTTCAGCTCGATTCCGAGCACCCGTTTGAACAGCTCGAACTGCACGAGTCGCGAGCTCTCGGGCGTCGCCACTTCCTGCGCCTCTTCGCGCGCCTGGTTGCGCTCCTCGGCGTTGCGCGCCGCGCGCATCATCGTCATGCGCAGCGCCACGAGGTCGCGCACCACGTACAGGAGCTCGAGCCGCTTGAGCGGCCGCACCAGCCAGTTGTCGGCGCCGGCGCGCTTGGCTTCGACCTCGCCCTGCTCGTCCTCGGCGGAAAACATCAGCACCACCGGCAGCGTCGGGTCCTTCTCCTTCGCCAGCCGGCAGAGCGCGTAGCCCGACAGCCCGGGCAGCGCCGCGTGCACGAGCAGCCCGTCGAGCTGACCGCTCAGCTTGAGCCGCGCCGCCTGCCCGTCATTGGCGGCGATCATGTTGTGGCCCGCCTCGGACAGAATTTCGGCCGTCTTCTCGAGAAAGCGCGGATTTCGGTCCGCGACCAAGAGAGTGGCGCGTCGCATCGCGGGGCGGAGCTTACCACGTAGACGCGATTGACCGCCCGCCGCGGTCGGCATACGCTCGCTGCATGAAGTCGTTGTTGTGCGCGTGCATCATTAGTTATTGTGCGGTTGCATCATCCGGCTGCGGCTCGAACGCGGCCGGCATGGAGCTGCTCGGCAGCTATAGCGTGATGATCTCGTCGATGGGCAAGAGCGATCCCGACGTCATGACGGTCACTCCGGGCACCGACGACAAGCTGCTCTTCACCTTCGCCGCCGGCATCACCACCGACGTCGGCGCGGTCAACGCCAACGGCCTGCGCGCCGATCTGAAGAGCTCGTCGATGATCGCGATCGCGGCGCAGCCGGCGCACATCGACCACTCGACCGGCTCGCTCTCGGGCATGGTGACCGGCGACGGCTCGCTCAACGGCGACGGCACGTGCGACGTGATGCTGCACTTCGTCGGCGACGGCTCGACCCAGCAGGACTACGAGATTTCCGGCACCAAAGAGTAGCTGCGCGACGAAGACGTAGCTGCGCGACGCAGCGACGTTAGGGGACGAGGACGGTGCCGACGGAGCCGGGTTCGCGTACCGCGCGGGCGAGCTCGCCGGCGACGATGTAGATGGCGCGCGCACCGAGCGCCAGCGCCGCGAACGACTCTTCGAGCTTCGGGATCATGCCGCCCGAGACGACGCCGTCGGCGATGGCGCGCTTGCCTTCTTCGACGGTGAGCCGCGGAATGCGCGACGACGGCTGGTTGATGTCGCGCAGCACGCCGGGCGCGCCGGTGACGAGCACGAGCGCATCGGCGTGCAGCGCGCCGGCGAGCTGATTGGCGACGATGTCGGCGTTGATGTTGAAGACCGCGCCGTCGCCGCCGTGGCCGAGGCAGGCCACCACCGGGGTCCAGCCGCCGTCGAGGACGCGCTCGAGCAGCGGCAGGTCGAAGCCGTCGACGTCGCCGACGTGGCCGAAGTCGATCGGATCGGGCCCCGCGCCAGAGGTGACGCGCGGCGGCCTTTTGTGCGCGTGCACAATATCGTGGAGCCCGACGGGGCGCAGGCCGGCGGCGCGCAGCGCCGCGCACAGGTCGACATTGACCTGCCCGGCGATCGTCATCTTCATGACGTCGAGCGTGGCGGCGTCGGTGATGCGGCGCCCGCCGACCATGCGCGGCTCGAGGCCGAGCTTCTTCGACAGCGCCGTCGCCTGCGGGCCGCCGCCATGCGTGACGATGACGCGGCTGCCGCCGTCGACGAGCGCGCGCAGATCGGCGGCGAGCTCGGCCATCTTCGGGCCGCCGACGACCTCGCCGCCGAGCTTGACGACGACGGTGGCGGCTACGGCCACGATCCCGGGTCCTCGAGCGTGGTCTTCTCGTCGACGCCGAGCATGATATTCATGCTCTGGATTGCCTGGCCGGCGCCGCCCTTGATGAGGTTGTCGCTGACCGAGAAGCAGGTGACGAGCCGCTTGCCGGTGCCCGGATCGAGCGCCTCACCGACGGCAAATCCGACCTCGACGTAGTTCGAGCCGCTCACCGCGGCGACCTCGGGCAGCCGCTTTTTGGGCACACGCACGAACGGCTCGCCGCGATAGGTCTCGGCGAACGCGGCGGCGACGGCGTCCTTGGTCATCTTGCCGTCGACGTGCGCGAAGCAGGTGGCGAAGATGCCGCGCGGCAGCGGCGCCGACACCGGCACGAAGCGCAGCAGCAGCGATTTGCCGCCCGCCGAGTGCAGCGTCTCGGTGATCTCGGGGATGTGCTGATGCTCGAGCGGCTTGTAGGTGCGCAGGTTGACCGCGCGCGTCGGATGGTGCGTCGTCGCCGTCGGCACGACGCCGGCGCCCGACGAGCCGGTGATGCCGACGATCTCGACGTTGCCGTCGAGCACGCCGGCCTTCGCCAGGGGGAGCAGCGCGAGTTCGATCGTCGTCGCGAAGCAGCCGGGCGACGCGACGTACTTGGCGGCGCGGATCTTGTCGCGGTTGAGCTCGGGCAGGCCGTAGACGAAGGTACCGTCGAGCAGGTGCGCCGACGGATGCTCGGCGCCGTAATACTTCTTGTAGGTCGCGGCGTCGCGCAGGCGGAAGTCGCCCGACAGATCGACGATGCGCGCGCCCGTCTTCATGATCTCGGGGACCTTGTGCGCGCTGACCTTGTGCGGCAGCCCGAGCAGCACGATGTCCATTCCCTCGGCCGCCTTCTCCGGCGCCAGCTCTTCGAACTTCAGCTCGGTGAGCCCTTCGAGGTTGGGATGCGCCGACGACAGCGGCTCGCCGATGAAGTCGACCGAGGCGACGCGCTCGAGCGAAACCTGAGGATGCAACAGCAGGCGTCGGATCAGCTCGGCGCCGCCGTAGCCGGAGCCGCCGATGACCGCCGCCTTGAATTTCTTGGCCATGGCGGGAGGTCTAACGTGTCGCCGTCCGCTTGTCCAGCGACGGTACCCAGGCCGCGACCAGGTTGGCGACGACGCGCCGACGGTATTCGGCGGTCGAGCGCACGTCGTCGATGGGCGTCACGTCCTCGGCGACGAGACGTTGCGCCTCGCCGATGTCGCGGCCGCCAGCCGCGAGGTACGCTTCTAATTTGTGCGCACGCACAATAATCGGCGCGACGCTGCCGAAGGCGACGCGATGCCCGACCGCGGCCATGACCACCTTCGAGATTGCCTGCGCTGCGCGTGTTCCGACCTTCTCGAAACGCTGCCCGCCTTCGGGCACATCGACCTCGATGCGCACGATCAGCTCGTCGGGGCGCCGCACCGTCTTGCGATAGCCGGTGTAATACTCGGCCAGCGGCACCGCGCGCTCGTCGTCGAGCGAGCGCAACACGACGCGGGCGTCGGCGGCCATGAGCACCGGCACGCCGTCGGCGGCAGGCGAGCCGTTCTCGATGTTGCCGGCGAGGGTGCCGCGGTTCTGGATCTGCACGCCGCCGACCTGGCGCGCGGCATCGACGAGGATCGGCAGCCGCTTGTGCACTGCCTTCGACTCGATGGAGTCGGTGAAGGTGGCGAGCCCGCCGAAGGCGAGGCGTCGGCGGCCGAGCGCCTCGACGCCGCGCAGCTTGTCGAGCCGCCACAGATCGAGGTAGCGCGCCGCCGGCTTCTGCCCGGCGTTGAGCGTGACGAACAGATCGGTGCCGCCGGCGAGCGGCACGAGCGGGCGCCCTTCGTCGGCGGCGACGCGCAGCATGATGAGCGCGTCCTTCAGGTGCCGTGGCTGCAGCACGTCGATCCCGGCGGCGGCGATCATCGGCGCTCTCCGTCGAGAAATTGTGCGACCGCATCATAGATCTTCATGTAGCCGGTGCAGCGGCACAGGTTGCCGGCGAGCCCGGCGCGGATCTCGTCGAGGGTGGCGCGCTTGGGCAGCGCCAGCGCGGCCATGAGCATGCCCGGCGTGCAGATACCGCACTGCGCGGCGCCGTGCTCGAGAAAGGCGCGCTGCAGTCGGTGCAGCCGTGCCGCGACTTTGGCGTTGCCGCGCGCCATGCCCTCGACGGTCTGGACGTCGCAGCCGGCGACCTGGCAGCTCGCGACGAGACACGAGTTCACCGCCGCGCCGTCGACGAGCACGGTGCAGGCGCCGCACTCGCCTTCGCCGCAGCCTTCCTTGGTGCCGGTGAGGCCGAGATCCTCGCGCAGCGTGTCGAGCAGCCGCTTCATCGGCGGCGCTGCGACGGCGGCCTTCTTGCCGTTGAGCCGCAGCGTGATCTTGGGCGACCTGGCCGCTTTCGTTTTCTTTTTCGCGTGCGCCTTCGTGTTCGCCTGCGCCTTTGCGCTCGCCTGCGCCTTCGCGTTCGTCTTCGTTTTCGCCTTCTTCATCGGCTCGTCTCGTCGGCGAGCGCCTTCATGATCCGCTCCGGCGTCGCCGGAATGGCGTCGAGCCGCTTGCCGGTCGCGGCGCGGATGGCGTTGACGATCGCCGCCGCCGGCCCATCGATGGGACACTCGCCGACGCCCTTGGCGCCGAATGGTCCACCGGCGAACGGGTTCTCGACGATCTCGACGTTGATCGGCGGCGTGTCGAGCGTCGTCGGGATGATGTAGTTGGTGAGCGATGCGTTCTGCATCTTGCCTTCGCGCATGACGACGTCTTCGTAGAGCGCCCAGCCGATCCCTTGCAGCGTGCCGCCTTCGATCTGTCCCTCGGCGAGAATCGGATGGATCGCCTTGCCGATGTCGATGGCCGCAGTGAACTGCGTGCAGCGCGCTTGATAGGTGACCGGATCGATCTCGACGTCCGCGACGTTGCAGCCCCATGCGTACGCGCCGTAGGCGTCGCCCTCGTAGGTCTCGTCGCTCCACACGATGTCGCCCGGCTTCTGGTACTCCTCGATGACCTCGACGGTGCCGCGCTCGGCGAGCAGCCAGCGCGCGCGCTTGCGAAAGCTCTTCTCGTCGTCGTAATCGCCAAGCTCGGCGCGTAGCTTCTCGGCGGCGCGCTGCAGGATGCGCCCCACGACCATGCAGGTGCGCGACGCCACCGTCGGGCCCGAGTCGGGCACACGCGCGGTGTCGGGATCGGCGGTCTCGACGCGATCGTAGGGAATGCCGAGCGTCTCGGCGACGATCTGCGCATGCATGGTGCGCGTGCCCTGGCCGATCTCCGTCGAGCTCACGAGCAGGCGCACGCCGTCGGCGGTGAGCGCGAGACCGGCGCGCGAGGCGAGCTTGACCTCGCCGCCGCCGGTGAAGCCGCTGCCGTGGAAGAACATGGCGACGCCGGTGCCGCGCAGCCGCCTGTCGCCGTCGTGTCCGTCGCCGTCGTGTCCGTCGCCGTTATTGTGCGCGCGCTTCTTCTTATTGTGCGGTCGCACCATGCGCGCGTGACGCTCGAGGGCGCGCTCGAGGACCTCGTGCGCGGCGACCGAATCCTTGAGCGTCTGGCCGGTAGCGGTGATGTCGCCGGTGCGGAACAGGTTCTGCTTGCGCAGCGCGATGGGATCGAGCCCGAGCTCGCCGGCGATGCGATCCATGTGCGCCTCGGCGGCGAACTGCGACTGCGGCGCGCCGAAGCCGCGGAAGGCGCCGTTCGGCGGCGTGTTGGTCATCATCACGCGCCCGCGGATGCGCACCGCTTCGGCGCGATATGGACCGGTGGCGTGGATGGCGGCGCGCGAGAGCACGACCGGGCTCAGCGTGACGTAGGCGCCGCCGTCGAGCCGGAGGTCGACGTCGATGGCGAGGATGGAGCCGTCGGCGGCGAGCGCCGTGCGGTGATGGACGATCGACGGGTGCCGCTTGGTGGTGGCGACGAGATCTTCGTGGCGCTCGTACACCATCTTGACGGCGCGGCCGGACTTGCGCGCGAGCAGTACCGCGTGGCCGGCGAGCACCGACGGATACTCTTCTTTGCCGCCGAAGCCGCCGCCGGTGGTCGTCTGCACGACGCGGACTTTTTCGCGCGGCAGACCGGTGACGGTGCACAGCGCGCGCACGACGTAGTACGGGCACTGCATCGAGCCGTGCACGGTGATGCCGCCGTCGTCGGGCTCGGCGGCGCCCGGCTGCGCGATGACGCCGTTGCACTCGATGTAGAGCTGCTCTTGCGCACCGGTGCGGTAGGTGCCCTCGATGACGCGCACGCCGGGGCGCGCGAAGACGGCGTCGACGTCGCCGCGGCGAATGCCGATCTCCTTGAGGACGATCGACGCGGTCTCGAAGTCGAGCGTCGCCGGCTCGGCTTCGTAGCGCACGCGCACGTGCGCGAGCCCTTCGGCGAGGCGCGCGCGATCGGCGTGCGCCAGCAGCGCGATCGGCTCCGCCTGGTGACGCACGCGATCGACGGCGAGGAACGGCTGATCCTCGGCGATCATGGCGACCACGTTCCTGCCCGGCGCGGCGATGTCGTGGTGATCGACCCAGGTGAAGCCGCTCCAGTCGAACGCCGGATCGCGCTCGACGGCGACGATGCGGCCGGCCGGAATCGTCGAGCGCACCGTGGCGCCGTAGAGCATGTCGTCGAAGACGAGATCGTCGATGTAGCGTGCGGTGCCGGTGACCTTCTCGACCCCTTCGGCGCGGGCGACGTTGTGCCCGACCGTGCGCAAGCGAGCGGCGCCGTCCTCGCGACGCTTCTTCTTCGACATGGGCCGTCATTCAACACCACCGATGCCGTCGTGTACAGTGCCGGCATGCGACTCTGTGTCTTCTGCGGCTCTTCGCCCGGCCGTTCTCCCGCCTACGCCGCCGCGGCGCGTCGACTCGGCCAGCTGCTCGCGCGGCGCGACATCGGCCTCGTCTACGGCGGCGGCAACGTCGGGCTCATGGGCATCGTCGCCGACGCCGTGCTCGCCGAGCGCGGCAGTGTCACGGGCGTCATCCCGCGCGCGCTCGTCGACCGCGAGCTGGCGCACGCGCGGCTGACCGAGCTCGTCGTGGTCGACACGATGCACGAGCGCAAGCAGCGTATGCACGATCTCTCCGACGGCTTCATCGCGCTGCCCGGAGGCTTCGGCACGCTCGACGAGCTGTTCGAGGCGTTGACCTGGGCGCAGCTCGGCATGCATCGCAAGCCGTGCGGGCTGCTCGACGTCGATGGCTTCTGGGAGCCGCTCCGCGCGCTCGTCGAGCGGCAGGTGGCCGAGGAATTTGTGCGCACGCATCACGCCATGATGCTGTTGCACAATAACGATCCCGAGGCGCTGCTCGACGCTTTCGCCGCCTACCGCGCGCCCGACGTCACCAAGTGGATTGGCCGGCGCGACGCCTAGTGGTGGCTGCGGTCAGCGCCGGCGTTCGACGCGGCGGCGACCGAGGGGCAGCGCGAACCAGAGGAGGGTGATCAACACGCCGGAGAAGGCGGCGACGAAGAGCGCGCGGCCGGTGGTCGTGACGATCGCGGTGACGACGAAGACGGCTGCCACCATGGCGAAGGCGAGCAAGATGCCGCCGACGATCGCCAGCCGATTGCAGGTGCGCAGCATCTGCTCTTTGTCCTGCACGTCGCGGCGCCAATGCAGACGGTGGTAGACCGACGGCGCGATGAGGAAGATGCACGAGGCGGTGGTGGTGAGGAAGCAGATCAGGAAGACGTCCTGGATGAGCCCGGTGACCTGATCGAATTTGGAGCTGAAGGGCGCGGCCAGGAGGAAGCCGAAGAGGAGCTGCACGCCGGGCAGCGCCACGCGGATCTCGTCGAGGAACTCCGGCCACTCACGCTCGAAGCTCGGGCCGAGCGGGGGCGGCGCCTGCGATGGCTCGCTCATCGGCCACACTGTACCGCTCCAGCGCCGTTCGGGTAAGCTGCCGGCATGGCCGAGCTACGACCGATTCCGTTCGCCGAGCTGCTCGAGCGCGTGCTCGTCGAGCCGGCGCGTCAGGAGTCGCTGTTCGACCTGCCGCTGCGCAAGATCTGGCGGCCGCGCGCCGACCTCGATCTCTCCGTCGACGTGCACGGGCATCGCGCGCAGTCGCCGGTCGGCCCGGCGGCGGGGCCGCACGCGCAGCTGGCGCAGAACATCGTGCTCGCGTGGGCTGCGGGCTCGCGGATCATCGAGCTAAAGACCGTGCAGGTGCTCGACGAGCTGACCATTCCGCGGCCGTGCATCGACGCGGCCACGATCGGCTACAACGTCGAGTGGTCCCAGGAGCTGCGCCTCGCCGAGTCGCTGCGCGAATACGTCGCGGGGTGGATGCTGGTGCGCATCCTGCGCGAGCTCGACCCGCTCGGCCTCGGCGCCGCGGCGGCGCTGTCGGAGCCGGTCTTCGAGCTGTCGGTCGGCTACGACCTGAAGGGCCTGCAAAGTGTGCAGATGCACAATTATTTGTTGCAGGCGCAAAACGTCGGGACGCTCGTCGACGAGCTGCGCGCGCAGATTCCGGAGCAACACAAGCGGCTGCGCGATCTCGACTTCCGCAGCGATCTGGTCCGTTGCGTCACGCTCTCGACCTTCCACGGCTGTCCGCCCGAGGAGATCGAGGCCATCGCGCGCTACCTCATCGACGACGTCGGCGTCGACGTGATCGTGAAGCTCAACCCGACGCTGCTCGGCTACGACGAGGTCCTCTACCTGCTGCACGATCGCATGGGCTATCACGACCTTTCTCCCAAGCGCTCCGCCTTCGAGGGCGATCTGAAGTGGCAGGAGGCGATCGCGCTCGGCTGGCGGATGCAGGAGGCGGCGGCGCGGCGCGGGCGCAGCTTCGGCGTGAAGATGACCAACACGCTCGTCGTCGAGAACCACAAGCGGTGGCTGCCGGGCGACGAGATGTACCTGTCGGGGCCGCCGCTGCACGTATTGGCGATGCACTGCGTGGAGCGCTGGCGCGCGGCGTTCGGTGGCGCGGTGCCGCTGTCGTTCTCGGGCGGGATCGATCAGCACAATGTCGTCGACGCGGTGGCGTGCGATCTGGTGCCGGTGACCACGTGCACCGATCTGCTGCGGCCGGGCGGCTACGGGCGGCTCGGCAAATACCTCGAGAACCTCGAGGAGGCGATGGCGGCGTGCGGCGCGCGCGATCGCGACGAGCTGGTGTGCAAGCGGTTCGGCAAGGAGGACGAGGCGGCGCGGCTCGTCGACGGCGAGCTCGAGGAGCAGGGCGCGCGCGTCGATGCGGCCGAGCGGCGCGCGCGCGTCGTGCGCATGGCGGGCGTGCTCAACAGCCACGAGGTCGCGGCGCGCGTGACCGGCGATCCGCGCTATGCCGCGGGCAAGAACGGCAAGCCGCCGCGCAAGGTCGGCTCGTCGCTGGTGCTGCTCGACTGTCTGTCGTGCGACAAGTGCGTGCCGGTCTGTCCGAACGACGCGAACTTCTCGATCGACACGCCGCCCGAGGAGCTGGGGTACGAGGACGTCGTCGTCGACGCGGCGGGCGGCGTGACGCGCGAGGCGGGTGGGTTGTGGACGGTGAAGAAGGCGCAGCAGTGGGCGAACTTCGCCGACGCGTGCAACGAGTGCGGCAATTGTGACGTGTTCTGCCCTGAGGACGGCGGGCCCTACGTCATGAAGGCGCGCTACTTCGGATCGCGCGCGAGCTTCGACGCGTCGCCGGGGCACGACGGTCTGTGGATCGAGCGCGCTGCCGGTGAGCTCCAGGTGCATGCGCGCGTGGCGGGCAAGCCGTGTGCGATGCGGACCAGCGGCGACGAGGCGATCGTCGACGACGGCGTGGTGCGCGTGCGCTATGACCGTCGCCGTGACGCGATCGTCGAGGCCGCGCTCGTCGACGGCGCGCGCGGGCCGCATCGGCTGTCGGGCACGGTCTATCTGACCCTACGCACGTTGCTGCGCGCGGTGCTCGATCCGCAGCGCGTGAACGCCGTGTCCGTTCGATTGGCGTCGGCGCCGGCGCCGGCGTCGGCGTCGGCGTCGGCGTCGGGCTAGAGCCGCGCCCAGAGCCGCGCGGCGATCTCGCGCGCGCGGGCGTAGATGCGCTCTTCGTCGACGTTGACGCAGACGCCGTCGCGCACCACGACGTGACCGTCGACGACCACGTCGCGCACGCGCGCGGCGCCGAGCCCGAACAGGAGGTGCCCGCCGAAGTTGCCGTCGTCGACGGGCGTGGGCGACGCGTAGTCGAGCGTGATCGTGTCGTCGAGCGACTCGATGCCGAACGAGGCCGCGGCGAATGCGCGGTTGCGCGCCAGTGTTGCGCCGGGGTCGAGCGGATCGCCGTGATCGCGTGCGGCGAAGAAGGCGAACTGCGCCTCGGCGCGCATGTCGGCGCCGATGCCGTCGGTGCCGAGCAGCAGCCGCTCGCCGAAGCGGCTCGGGTGCGCGTAGCCGACGGCGTTGTTGGCGTTGCTGCGCGGGTTGTGCACGACCCACGCGCCCGCTTCACGGATGAGCGCCACGTCGGCGTCGTCGACGTGGATGCAGTGAGCGAAGAGCGCGCGCTCGTCGAGGAGGCCGCGCGCCTTCAGCCACGACACCGTCGAGCGGCCGTCCTTGCGCGCGTCGACGGCGTCCTCGGCGACGTGGATGTGCACGCCCGCGCGATGGCGGCGCGCCACGTCCGCGAGCGCCTCGGCGGTGGCGTCCGACAGCGTGAAGGCGGCGTGCGCGCCGACCATCGCACGCACCAGGCGCGGCGGCTCGCGGCGCACGCGCGCGAGGAAGCGATCGTTCTCGCGCACGCCGGCGCGCGCCTCGTCGGGGCCGTTGCGATCGGTCACCTCGTAGCAGACGACCGCGCGCAGCCCGACCTCGGCGACTGCCGCGGCCACGAGGTCGAGCGAGCCGTCGACGGCGTTGCCGCCGCGTCCCGGCGAGGCGTGATGATCGACGAGGGTGGTGCAGCCTGCCTTGGCCGCCTCGACGGCGCCGACGAGCGCCGAGATCTCGACCGCCTCGGCGTCGAGCGCGCGATCGAGCCGCCACCACACGCGCTCGAGGATCTCGACGAAGTTGCGCGGCGTCTCGGCCGGCGCGGGCATGCCGCGCGCGAGCGCCGAGTACAGGTGCGTGTGCGCGCAGACGAACCCGGGGATCGTCAGCTTATTGTGCGATTGCATCACGCCTGATGTGCAGCCGCATCATGCGCGACGATGGCGCGCACGTCATCGAGAGAAACCTTGATCCGCCGCGCTTCGGGGCAGGCGCGCTGCGCCGAGCGCACGTCCTTCAGACCATTGCCCGACACGATGTGCAGCACCGTCTCGGTGGGCTTGACGATCTCGTCGGCGATGGCGCGCAACAGGCCGGCCACGCCGGTGACGCCGGCCGGCTCGCCGAACACGCCGGTGTGTTGCGCCAGCTCGTACATCGCCGAGAGGATCTCGCCGTCCTCGACGGCGACCATGGCGCCGTGCGACTCGCGGATGGCGCGCAGCGCCTTGGTCTGGTTGCGCGGCTGGCCGACCGCGATCGAGTCGGCGAGCGTGTTGGCCTTCACCGGGCGCAGCGTCTCGTCGCCCGCCTGGAACGCGTCGTAGATCGGCTGCGCGCCGGCGGCCTGCACGCCGAGGAGGCGGGGCAGCTTGTCGATGATGCCGAAGCGCTTCATCTCGACGAAGCCCTTCCAGATGCCGGCGATGGTGCAGCCGTCGCCGA
>Ga0070679_100004398_pt1 | contig 13033 bp, 8 predicted proteins | sample KBSC63BmetaG_FD_65652 | JGI IMG/M metagenome (GOLD analysis project Ga0070679, IMG submission 65652) | Corn rhizosphere microbial communities from Kellogg Biological Station, Michigan, USA - KBS C6-3B metaG | ecosystem: Host-associated > Plants > Roots > Rhizosphere | place: USA: Michigan... | reverse complement strand
ATTTTCTCTTTCAGCCAAATGAACCCAATGAGCGGGAGCAAAAAGGGGGAGGTCATGTTCAACAAGGTTGCATCGACGAGATCGAGATCTCGCAGCGAGGCAGTGAATGCAAAGGCAGAAAGAGCCGATGCCGCAGAACGAAAAAGATAGAGACCGTGGTTCGCAGTCGGTTTCCAGGAATTGAAAAAAGGAAGCAGCACAAGTAGGCTCACCACATTTTGGATGAACAAAATCTGGCTCACAGGGATTTCTTCCGAAAGAAACAGGGAAATCCCCCCGACGCACGCAAACAAAAATGCAGCTGTGAGGCCGTATAAAAGGCCTCTCAAATTTTGTCTCATGTGGGAATCAATCTACAAAATTCGAAGATTTAGATAAACTTCGGAGGTTCGTTTGGAGGTAAATTTGAGGTGGCTGAAGGATGGGCTTTCATCTCGAAAAAATTCAGGAAAAAGCTGCCGACAGAAACGACCACAACCCCTAAAAAATACCCCTGGAGCGATGTGATGTGGATGCCAATGGGCAAAAGCTTTAAGATGGCATACGAAACAAAATTCAGAACGAGAGCGGCGAGCGCAATGTGCGGGATGCGGGCTGTTTTCGTGGTGAGTTTCAGCAGCGGGTAGATGAGCGAGTTGAGGAAGCCGAGGCAAAAGGCGAAAAGAAGGTCACTGCCGAGGTGCGGAAGCTTGGCTTGAGAGACGGTTTCGATGCCGGGCAAAACGTGGTTGGCAAAAAAGACGATGAGAAAGTTAAAAAACAGGGATTTTACGTAGTTCATGAAAAGCACCTCGTTCACTCTCTATGCCCAAAAACTTTTAATTTGTCTACTTTTCCTGAGTGGATGTTCCTCCACAACCCCTGCCACAAATACATTGCACCTTTCCCTCACGAACTACCCAGCCACTGTTCAACCCACACAGTGTGCTGATTTCACCTCATCCACCCTCGTGTGTCTGCTCTACGATGGGCTGACTCGTTGTCTACCGGGCAACGATGTAGAACTTGCTGTGGCCCAGAAAATCGATGTTTCTCCGGATGGGACGGTGTACACCTTCCATTTACGCAATAGCACGTGGAACGACGGCTCTCCGGTAACAGCCTATGATTTCGAACGATCGTGGAAACGGGCATTGTCCGAACCCTCGCCCTGTGCCTACTTGTTTTACCCGATTGTGCACGCGGAAGCCGCTGTCCGAAAAACGAAATCGCTCGACGATGTCGGAATCCAAGCTCTGAATGCACGCACTCTCCAAGTTCGTCTCGAAAAACCCACTCCTCACTTCTTGTCGTTGACCGCATTCCCCTCATTCTTGCCAGTGGCCGAAACCGATGCCGTGAACGGCCCCTTTGTGATGCAAAAAACCGTTCCCAACGGGCAAATTGTGCTCAAAAAAAATCCGGCATTTTGGAATGCCCGGAATATTCACCTGGACGGAATGGAATTCAGCGTCATTTCCGATGAAAACACGGCGTGGAAGCTGTTCGAACAAGGAAAGCTCGATTGGATGGGCGGAGCATTATCCCCTCTTCCGTGGGAAACATTGGCTTCGAATCAGAACATTGCGTGGTCTCCGATGGCTGCCACCACATTTTGTACCTTCAATGCGGAAGACACCTTGTTCAGCAACGAAAAAATCCGGCAAGCTTTTGCAATGGCCATCGATCGGGAGCAAATCGGCCGGGAGGTGTTGCATGGGACACAACTGGTTCCGAAAGGGTGTGTTCCTCCAGGACTCTGGGACGAACAAGTTCCCGAAACATTACCCACGCACGACCCAACTTTAGCTCGGAAACTGTTCCTCGAGGGCTGCCAAGAACAGAACATCGACCCAACCCAACCGGTGCACTTGTCTATCCGGGCAAACCACGTGGATCGATTGCTAGCCCAGATCTTGCAGTGGCAGTGGAAAGAAGTGTTGGGCGCGGAAACGGTGATTCACCAGACCGACACAAAAGCACTCAAAGAACTACTGCATCAGAGAAAATACCAGGTGGCCATCAGCAACTGGATTGCCCAGTATCACGACCCGATGAACATTTTGGAACGGTTTAAAAGCCGGACGAACGTGAAAAATTATCCGGGCTGGGAAAATGCCAAATTTTTGTCGTTGGTGGAACAAGGTTTTTTGCGCGAAGCGGAAGTTATTTTAGCAAAAAGCTGCGTGATTGCACCGATTTATCACTGGCAAATGGCCAGCATTTACAATCACAGAATCAAGAACATGCATACAACATCGAACGGTGGTGTGTTGTTTGAGAGAACTTTCATTGAAGAATAATTTGTTTTTAATTCGACAAGTATGAGATATTGGGCCCACTGAGGGGCGCTATGAGGACATGTTTTAGCATGGATCCACTGACGTTGGATCCGAGAAAGAGCGGGGAACAGATCACATCGGTTTTTCTATCGATGCTGTATGCGGGGCTGACAAGACTCAATCCGGATGGGTCGAGCGAGTTCGATTTAGCTAAATCGGTCGAAGTGCAGGAAAATGGCCGTGTATATGAGTTCACCTTGCGGGAAGCTTGCTGGAGCAATGGAGATCCCATCACGGCATCCGATTTCGAAGCCTCCTGGAAACAGTCTCTCGACCCCGATTTCTCCAACCCATGCCGACATTTATTTTATCTTCTGAAGGGAGCGGAAAAAGCCTCTAAGAAGTCAATTTCTCTCGATGAAGTGGGAGTCAAAGCACTCGATCCACAAACGTTGCGGGTAGAATTGGAGAATCCCACTCCCCACTTTTTATCTTTGACTTCATTCACGAACTTTTTTGCCGTCCCAGCCATGCTTCGGACAAAAAATCTCGAATGGCTTGATCCTGGCATGATTCCTGTGAGTGGCCCATTCCGACTCGTCTCTTGGCAAAAGCGGGAAATGATCCAGCTGAAGAAAAATCCACTTTACTGGGATGCAGACAACGTTTCGTTGGAAACAGCCAAAATTTACATCTGTAAAAACCCATACTTGGTCTTCCAGATGTTTGATGATGGAGATGTTGATTTCATCTCGAACATCTTATGCTCTGTTCCAAACGAAGTGATCCACCAATACACATCTCAAGGGCTGACTCAGACTCTCCCCATGGGAGGGGTGACATTTTGTTCCTTCAACACCACACTATTTCCATTCGAAAACCAAAAAATCCGGCAAGCTTTTTCAATGGCAATCGATCGAGAGCGATTGATTCAAGACGCAGACTCACTCGAACTTCCCGCACAACGCCTCTTGCCTCCCCCTCTTGCCAAGGGAATTGCTGACTCTCAGCTGGAGTACAACCCTGCTCTAGCCAGACAACTGCTCAACCAGGGAATGAAAGAACTTGGAGTTTTATCCGGAAATAATGACTTGGTACATCTGTTCTTCGGAAACCTGACTTTTTCATTCGAAAATTCTGTGCACCAAAGCAAACTGGCCTCTGCGTTGCAAACCCAATGGCGCGAAAACCTCAAGCTCCAGGTGAAGCTTGAGCCTGCCGATTACCAAACCCATTTGCAAAAGCTCTTTTCGGGAAACTATTCCATGGGACTTGGATACTGTCTTGCTCACTGCATGGATCCGATCGACATTCTCGAACGCTTCAAAAGCAAAGAGCTCATGAAAAACTACCCTCGTTTCTCCCATCCAGAGTATTCGGCTCTTTTGCAAAAAACCAATCAAAGCATTCATCCAGCAGCTCGGCTTAAAACCTTGCATGAAGCGGAAGATTTCTTAATCCAGCAAATGCCCATCGCTCCTCTCTCCCACGGAGATCACATCGTGATTGCGCGCCAACAGCTGGAGAATGTGACCTACCTTCCCAATGGAGCGCCGCGCTTCACCCGCTGCCGGACAACTTCGGTCGACGATGAAAAAGCTGCTGCTGTTAATTAGCATTCTTCTTGCTGCGTGCTCTTCATCAACACAGCAACAAAACTCTGTGCTAAAGACAGCATTTTCCTCAGATCCCTCTTCCATCGATCCGAGAAAAAACAGGGATTTCTTTTCTTCCTTTTTCCAGAAGCTCCTCTTCGAGGGACTCACCCGGATGGAAGAGGGCGGAAAAATCGAAATGGCTCTCGCGAAATCGGCCGAAATCTCGAGCGATGGGTTGACGTACCGGTTTCATTTACGGGATGCGGTGTGGAGCGACGGACGTCCGATCACTGCAGGCGATTTTGAATACACATGGAAAAAGGTGCTCGATAAAAAGACGGGCGCTCCCTGCGCGTTTTTGTTCTACCCGATTTTGCATGCAGCGGAAGCGTTCAAAGGGGAAGTTCCGATCGATCAAGTCGGCATTCGGGCATTGAATGATAAGACCCTGGAAGTTGTTCTTTCTCATCCCACACCCTATTTCCTCTCACTGATCAGCTTTTGCCCATTTTTTGCCATTCCCAAACACGTGGACCAAGCCCACCCGGCGTGGGATCTGGAAACGGAGCACTTGGTGGGCAATGGGCCGTATCGGCTGGTCACCTGGGAGAGAAACAACCGGATTTTGGTCGAAAAAAATCCCAAATACTGGAACCGGGGACAAGTGAGTTTAAACGGGGTGGAAATTCTCATCGTCCCCGATGAGAAAACAGCTTTAAATATGTTTGAGCAAGGTGAGATCGACTTACTCAATTCTCTCACCACCTCGTTTTCCCCTGATGAATTGGTGCATTTAAAACCAGAAACAAAACCTCTCGGAGCCACGTCGTTTTGCACGTTCAACTTAGAACACCCCATTCTCAAAAACCGCTCCATTCGAAATGCACTATCTCTAGCCATCAACCGCACAGCCATCGTCGAAAACATCACGCAGATGAACGAACAGCCAGCCAGCCGCTTTCTTCCGAGCATCGTCGCCCCCTCCCAAAACGCGTTGATGCAACCCTACGACCCCTCTCTGGCCAAAACCCTTTTCTCTCAGGGGTTGGCTGAGCTCAAGCTGGTCTCTGAAGAAGAAATTCCCACCCTCTATTTAAGCCACAACACATCCGAGCTTTCTCGCCGAGTGGCTCAAGCCGTCCAGCAAGAATGGAAAGAAGCTCTTGGCCTAGAAGTGGAAATCGAAGAGCTCGACGACAAATCGCTGATGGCTCAAGTCTCCTCACGCCACTACACCATCGCACTCGAGACTTGGGCCCTCCACTATTTGGATCCCGTCGGGATCTTGGATCGGTTCAAATACAAAGCTTCTTCGAAAAATTACCCCGGTTTCGAAAATCCAGAATACATTGCTTTGTTAGACAAAGCCCAGCACACCAACGATGCAACCCTCCGACTGAATCTCCTCGAACAAGCCGAAACCATCATTGTCCATGAAATGCCTTTAGCTCCCATTTTTCATTTCAACCAAGTACTCTTGAAAAACAATCGGTTCACCAACATCCATGCAACCCCGCTCGGAGACGTGTTGTTTGCCAAGGTCAAGCCGGGAGAACCTCAGTGAACATCGTCTCCTGCTCCCCCATGCCCGAAGCCGAAGGCCATGTGTTTCTCGAAACCGTCCGAGCCTTCGTCCGGAAAATCATCCCTCCTGCCCTCCAGCAAGAAATCGAACAAGGTTCTGTCCGAACTCTGCTCAAATCACTGCCCCTCATTCACTGCTCGCCCATCGGCCATTCCATGTCTGTGACCCTGCTATGCCCTTCCGCCTATACACACGGAGTCGGGAGATATCTCAACGATTCGTTGTCCCGCTGGCTTGTTCCGGGAAAAATTCTCCCTCTCACCGGCAACGTCTGCTTGAACTTTTCCTTCGAAAAATTCCCGCGCCACCAGTTTTTCATCGAACACGTATTGCTCGACCTCGAGTCTGTCGAAGACATCGAAACCGCCGTGCGGCAGATGCCCAAACTCGTCCGCGAAATCACCCTCAACATCCAGGCTGTCTACCGAGCCCGGTACCTGGCATCGCTCCGCAGCATTTCGCCCGAGCAAAAGCAGCGTTTGATCGAACAGCATTTGAATTCCTTCCTCAAACCAGACAGCCTGTCTGTCTTCGATGAAATGCAGCATGTGTTGCAAAAACTTTCCGGCGAACAAACGGTGAATCAGGCCACGCAGGCCATGCGGCATCTGGCCCAATCCCGCCCCAAGTTCTTCGACCGGGAAACGTTTTATGAAATGACCCGACTCACCCAGCAGCTCAGCGACCCGTTCACTGCGGAGCGCACCCCCCAGCACATCAGCCGGGTCGTTGCCCTGCACTACTTGTTCAAGAAAACAGCTCACATCCAGCTGAAAGTGTTCCCGGTCAAACAACGTTCTGTTCTTTGCATTTGCCTCGGGTACAACCGAGAAATCGACCTATCTCTCCTCCAGCACGCCGTCCGCTTGTGTCTCCCCTCTGCCACTCTCGTTGAACACTCGATTCTCTCAGACAACCACTTCTATTACCTCGAGGTGCAACAGCCTCAATTTTCCTCTGTCGAAATCACCCGCACCCGGACCCATCTCACCGACCAAATTGCCCAGCTCCTCGAACGGCAGGACCGTCTCGCATCCCTGCCGCGCAACGAAGAAGATGTCGCCCGGAACCTCATTCTGCTCAGCCATGAGCTCCATACAAAAGCCGATGCCCCTCAAGTGATCATCCACTATGAAAAACACACCCGCACCGAGATTGTGTTTTCCGTGTTGCTGGTCCGTTTGCTTGTGCCCGGCATCGAAAACTTGCGGCAGCGGATTTCATCCCACAAAAATGGGGTAAAATTTGTGATCGATGAACTCCGTTCAGTGGGTAAGTTGAAACAAAAAACAGTGAAGGAAGGGGCTGTTCTTTCAGCAACCGTCAACAAAGCACCGTTTGTGCAAGCGGACGGTTCGGTGCACTTTCTAGCAGCCCGGCAACAAGTAGCCCAGAACTTAACTCATCTGCTCGGCCACTACCGAGACTTCAACGGCGGCATGATCGTCCGGCAAGAACAGACGTTGCGCGAGCTGAGAGAGCTCATTGGCCCCGTGTCTCAGGAAACAGGTCTATTGCTTGAAAGCTATTTTTATTCTCTGAGGCCCGGCATGCTCCCCGCCGTGCTACCGGTGGAAGTTTTGAAAGCCCACTTCCTGCAACTGCTCGAGCTGCAGCGAATGCCTGAAAAACTGTTCGAAGAAACGGCAGGGGAATTTGTTTTGTTTTTCTTGAGCTCTTCCGACAAAGATCATCTTGACTTAGAGATTGAAAAACTCAACATTCATCGAATTTTCAACTGTGCCGTGCAATTGCACAAACTCACAGCCATCGGTTACCTTGTCCGGCCCGAATATGCTGCCAGCGTACGCAACGTTCTCATCGAACAACAATCGTCTCTTGCACATCGCTGAACGGCCCGTCGACGAGCTTATCCGCCCGATCCAAGAGCTCGAGGCGCACCGTGTGCCTTCCCTTCGGCATGCCGTAGATGTAGTACGGAACCCAGAGCGGCAGCATCCGATGCACTTTGCCATCGATGCTGAGGCGCACCCGGTAGCCATCATTGGTCAGCGCGCAGTTCGACACGTAGAAGTCGAGCAAAATGGGCTTATCGGCTGTCAAGTTCATCCGATTGCTCGGCTCGTTGTACGTGAGGTACGGTTTTGAAAGATCCGGGGCGTTCCCCTCTTCTCCACCCACGTAAAACGTCATCACCGCAAACGTATTTTCCCCTTTCAGGCTCTCCCCATACGATCTGGCCGGAAACATTCGTAAAGTATGAACACCCCTAGACAACCGTTTCGGAATCTCAAACTTGTAGCTCGTGTCGTAGTAAAACCCTTGCTCGATGAACGGATCCAAGGCCGGTTCATTCACCGGAAAGTAGGGCTCGTTGTCCACCACCACATGGATCGTCTGGCCCAAATCGGTGAGCGCAATCTCATCGGCCCGGTCAAACATCCCCGAGTCCGACCCCAGCGAAAAGCCATCCACCCGAGTCTGCACATAGACCGGGTTGCTTTTGATCACTTGGTTTGTCCGAGGGACAGAGATCACGACCTTGACCGTGTCGGCCTCGGGAGTTCGGCTCACGGGCTGCACCCGGAGTTGTTCTACACTGAAAAGACTGGTAGCGAATAATAAAAAGGCAAAGGACTTCATAGGTTTTCTCATACCGAGTTTGTGTTAATTTTGCAAATGCTCTATACTTTCCCCTCTATGAGCTCATTGCCCAAAGCCTACGACCCGAAGCTTGTTGAAGAAAAACTAAGTGCCTTCTGGGAACCCTTTTTAAAAGCCAACCCTGCCTCGGGTAAACCAGCCTATTGCATTGTCATCCCCCCACCCAATGTCACCGGTGTCTTGCACATGGGTCATGCCTTGGTCGATACGCTCCAAGACATCCTGATCCGCTGGAAGCGGATGCAAGGGTACGAGGCCTTGTGGGTGCCTGGCACCGACCATGCCGGCATTGCCACGCAAGCGGTCGTCGAACGAAATTTATTCCGGGAGACCGGCAAGCGAAGGGGTGATTTTTCGAGAGACGAGTTTTTGAAGCATGTGTGGCAATGGAAAGAGCACAGCGAGAAAGTGATTTTACACCAGATTCGGAAGTTAGGGTGTTCATGCGATTGGTCGAGGCTCCGGTTTACCATGGACAAAGACCTGTCCCGGGCCGTGCGAACGTGCTTCCGAAAGATGTTCGAGGAAGGGCTGATTTATCGGGGCGATTACTTAGTGAACTGGGATCCGGTGGCACAAACGGCCTTGTCCGATGACGAAGTTGAGCACGAAGAGGTGCAGAGCTTTTTGTGGCACATTCGCTACCCCTTGGCTGATGGCTCGGGAAGCTTGGTCGTGGCAACGACCCGGCCCGAGACGATGTTGGGAGACACCGGGGTGGCCGTCCATCCGGACGACGAACGGTATCGGAAGTTCGTCGGCAAACAAGTTCGTTTGCCACTGACAGGCCGGTTAGTCCCTGTGGTCGCAGACCCGTTCGTCGATCCCAAGTTCGGCACCGGGGCCGTCAAGCTCACTCCCGCACACGACTTCAACGACTTTGAAGCCAGCAAACGGCACAATCTCCCGCTGTTGAACATCTTGACCCCCGACGGAAAACTCAACTGCGGGGAGTACACCGGTCTCACCGTCGATGAAGCCCGGAACAACATTGTCACTCGTTTAAAACGCGAAGGCCTTTTACTCAAACAAGAACCCCACACCTTGCGCGTCGGAAAGTCGTACCGCTCAAAAGCCGTTATCCAACCCTACCTCTCGAAACAGTGGTTCATCCGAATGAGCCACTTCAAGCAAAAGCTCATCTCCGCCGTCCGAGACAAACGAGTCCGTCTCATCCCGCCCCACTGGGAACAAACCTATTTCCACTGGATCGAAAACCTCCGAGACTGGTGCATTTCGAGACAGCTCTGGTGGGGCCACCGGATCCCCATCTGGTATGATCAAGTCACCGGCCAGGAAATCTGCTACGACGGAGACGGTGTCCCCCCCGAAGCCGCACTCGATCCCGGACGGTATGTCCAAGACCCCGATGTCCTGGACACTTGGTTTTCTTCTGCGCTGTGGCCGTTTAGTGTTTTCGGCTGGCCCGAGCACACAGCCGATTTACAAAAGTTCTACCCCACGTCGGTTTTAATTACCGGTCACGACATCTTGTTCTTCTGGGTGGCCCGGATGATCCTGATGGGTGAATACGTCATGGGCGAAGTCCCGTTTTACGAGACGTTCTTGCACGGGTTAATTTATGGGAAATCGTATTTCCGAGTGCAAACCGATGGCTCTGTCGTGTACGTAAAACCCGAGGAGAAAAAAGCATTCGACCTCGGAGCCGCTCTCCCAAAAGACGTCGAGGCCAAGTGGGAAAAAATGTCCAAGTCGAAGGGCAACGTCATCGACCCCATCGAGGTCATCCATGATTTCGGAACGGATGCTTTGAGGATGGCACTCACGTCGAGCGTGACCCATGCCCGGCAAATAGACTTAGACCTACGACGGTTCGAAGAATACAAAAACTTCGCAAACAAAGTCTGGAACGGTGCCCGCTTCGTGTTCATGAACATCGAAACCTTGACCGCACAAGAACTCGAAGCCGGTCTCGACGAACAGTTGCTCACTCTCGAAGACCGATGGATCTTGTCCGTGCTGAACAAGACCATTGCCGAGATCAACGGTTGCCTCACAAACTACACCTTTGATCGAGCAGCCACCCGTTCCTACGAATTTTTCTGGAACGACTTTTGCGCCGTCTACGTCGAGCTCTCCAAACCCGTCCTCTTCGGAAAAACCGGCACCCCCGCACACCGCCGCAACAAACAGATCTTGCTCACGGTTATTTTGTCTAATGCTGTTCGTCTCATGCACCCGATTGCACCGTTCATCACCGAAGAAATTTTCTCCATCCTCAAAACCCAATTCCCCCAACTGCACACGCACTCCCACATCGACCCCTACACCCGTGAAACCCTCCGTGCATTGCATGCTTCTGGTTGCATCGTCGCCCCTTACCCCACCGTCATCCGGGAACACGACATCAAGCCACAAGTCGAAGAGACCTTTGCCGAAATCAACGAACTCGTCCGCATCGTTCGGAACCTGCGTGGCGAAATGCAAATTCCCCCCCAAGAAAAGACCGAGCTGTTTGTGTCGGGAGCCGAAAGTGTGTGGAAGGTTGTGCGTGAACACGAAAGCATCGTCTATGCACTCACTCCCACCTCGAACGTTCACTACAGCACACACGAACCTCAAGCTTTCGGTGCCAGCGGTATGCTCGGTACGATGAAGCTCACCATCCCGATCCCCGAATCCCTCAAGGCTAAGGAAAAAGCCCGGCTTGACAAAGAGCTCGAGAAGGTCGAGAAACTACTAGCCTCCACGAGGGCCAAGCTCGAAAACCCCGACTTCCGGGCTAAAGCCCCCCGTGAAGTAGTCGAGAAGCTCGAACAAGCGGAAGCACAAGCTGTGCGAGAAATCGCTGCGATTCGGGATAAGCAGAAACGGCTGTAAAATCATAAGCTTCTAAATTCAAACAGATTATATATCTAATATTTTATTGAAATTAAACATGCAAACAGTGTATAATATTTACATTGCATAAATAAAAATTTTGATTACCTTGGCAAAGTTGATGATCTCTCAGCGAATGCGATCACAAACGCAAATACCACGGTGACACAGTACGAAAACGATCGGAAGAAAGAACTCGCAGCACTGGACAAAGTAATTCAAGCCAAGACCACTGCTGCAAAACTGGTGAGCACTGGCTCTGCCAAAAAATAAGCTCATTTAGAGGCAGCTCGAGTTTCTATTCCCCTTTTAGAATACTCGACCAGTGAGAGCCCGTCACCCCATCCATCAAGGGCACGTCGTTTTCGTGCAACGAAAGCACTTTCGTGTCTTCCATCCGATGATCCTTCAATAACGTGACCATCGGCTGCGCCATCTGCCGATCCAATGTTTTCGACCACTTGATTTCGTAAGCGCTCGGCTTGCCGCTTCGCACCCAAATCAGATCCACCTCGACTGAATCGGCCGTCCGGTAGAAATAAAACTCAGAGCGCTCGGTGCGCTGCGCCGCTTGCTTCACACACTCTGCAATCACCATGTTTTCGAAGATATGGCCCCGCTCAGAAGCTTTGCGAAATCTGTCCGGAGTATCAATCCCCAGCAAGTAGCACAACAGCCCGGTGTCGACGAAAAAGACCTTGGGTGATTTGACCAATCGCTTAGTTACATTGTTGTAATACGGTTGTAGCAGAAAAATCACGTAGGTGGCTTGCAAGATGGTCAACCAATCTTTCACAGTCGGTTCTGAAATCCCGCACTCTTTCGCAATCTCGGACATATTGAGCAACTGTCCCGCACGCACAGCAATGAGCGACAAAAATGTCTGAAACCGGTTCAAATCGGTAATTGCTTTGAGATTGCGAACATCTCGTTCCAAATAGGTCGCGACATACGAACTGTACCACAAGTTTTGGTCTTTCTTCGGCCCCGCCGATAGCTCCGGATAAAACCCCTGGATCATTTGTTCCACACACACTTGGTCATCTTTCGGCGACTTGGCAATTTCACTCCAGCTGAGCGGATACAATTGCAAAATGGCAATCCGACCCGCCAACGATTCGGAAACACCCTTCATGAGCTGAAACGTTTGGGAGCCTGTGAGGACGTATTGGCCGTACTTGCTTCGATTCCGGTCGACATGAAGCTTGAGATACGAAAACAAATTAGGTGCATATTGGATTTCATCAATGATGACCGGAGACTTGTAAGTGCTCAAAAAGAGTTCGGGGTCATTTGTAGCTAAGGCACGCACTAACGGATCATCGAGAGTCACGTACTTGTAATCGGGCAGCGCGTGCTGCAACAACGTCGATTTCCCGGCTTGTCTTGGGCCCGTGATCAGCACTACAGGAAACTGGGAAACTGCGTCCTTGAGGCGCTTCTCGATAGCTCGTGGGATGTATTGGGTCATACTCCGGAGTATATCTGGAGATCCCGCAAAAGTAAAGTCCGACTTTAGATTTGCAGAAACAGACACAAGAAATTAATTGTTAACCGCTTGCAATATTGTTGACTTTAAACTAAAAAATATGCTATAATCTTTAAACTATATTAATAATGATAGGGAGATTTTATGGCAGCAATAACTACTTCTACAAGCATGACCCCCACAACGACCATCAATGAGCTGAATGACTCCACGCAAGCACCCAAAATCAACTCCAATCAATCGTTGCTAAGCAGGTTGATCCAGCCAGTCTGGCAACTGACAACAACAGCTTCGTTTCTGATCTCTTATTTCCAGCCCGCAGCCCCTGTAAATACAACCGCCGCTAGCACAGCAACCACTACGATTTCTTCTCTTCAACCGACGGTTCCTGCAGATAAAACTCCAGCCGTTATGGTCATCCCAAAGAATGAACAGCTAACTGATTCCCCGTCGAATCCTGCAACATCCCTGTCTCCAAAACTCAATCTCGATGAGACCAACTATTCCGGAGAGACAACCATTGCGATTACAGAGACAAATGTTCAAGACACAAAAGTAGATTTCATTCCCGAGTACGAGGATACGTTTTCCTATCGTCTACCTCCTCCAAAAATATTCACATTTGGAGCTCGTG
>Ga0070679_100004396_pt1 | contig 13033 bp, 14 predicted proteins | sample KBSC63BmetaG_FD_65652 | JGI IMG/M metagenome (GOLD analysis project Ga0070679, IMG submission 65652) | Corn rhizosphere microbial communities from Kellogg Biological Station, Michigan, USA - KBS C6-3B metaG | ecosystem: Host-associated > Plants > Roots > Rhizosphere | place: USA: Michigan... | reverse complement strand
ATCTCGGATGGACCACGAGAGTTCGATTTGACGCGACTTTCCGGTCTCGAACGGACTCAAACCGAACTGTGGCGAACGCCAGCTGACCGATCACGTGAGTTTTCACACAGCCTGGGTCGATAGCGGCAGTTGCTTTCGTCCTGGCAATCGGGATACCGGCCAAGACCTTGGCTGTCACAAGCGAGCACTTCCTTCCTGGAGAGCGGATGCCGTTAGCCGCCGCCTTCGTGACTGTTGTCATTAGCCCCGGCAGTGCTCGGCGTCAACCCGCTTGTTGTTTCGGTCTGCTTGCATCGCTGGTGCGAGCCTCCAACGCGGCGATGGTCGCTAGGACCACGAGGATCACCATCGTTAGCACCGCCACCCCTCCTTAGCGCCTCCGCTCGCGCAATTGCAGGCCGACCGCGATGGCTATCGCACCGTCGCCAGGGTCACTACATCAGAAAATTCCGTGCTTCACACTGGCAAGAAGCTCCAAGACACGATCACGTTTCCCAGCGGCAAGCGTTGCATAGATGCTGGATTCGTCGTCGAACTGGGTTCGGGCGAGGAAGCTGGCCGCCGCCTGCCGCCGCCCAAAGAGCTCCAGCAGTGCTGCCACGAAATCAGGATCAATTGCTTCCAGCCAATCGAATGCTTCGTCGGCGACACGCTGAAACACTTGTTGTGCACTGTCGATGCAAGCTGATAGCTCGGCAAGCGAACGCAGATCGTGGTTGTCTGTTATGTCGTTCCTCGAACGGTTTGCGACGGCACCGTGCCGCCGCATCAGTAGCACGCGCACCCTTCACCAACTTCAGGTGAGTTATCGGTCCGCAGGCGACCTCAAGGGCCCAATGCACGAATTTCGTGCGGCTTCCCTTGTGGTTCGTCATGTGTGGTGAGGTGTCCGTCGGTATCTTGTACGTGTCGACTGGTATTCCGGCCATTCAAGGCGCGTGGAATTTCGCAGCGGGCCGAACGGGCATTCCGCGTCCCACGGCCCGACTTCTTCCGGCGCCACCAGCCCAACGCCCAGCCCGGTCGAGTGCCGGAAACTGGCCATCAAGCCGATGTTCTCGACGGTCGGGAAGTGGCGGGCAATTGCGACAGCACGTTGTCTTACTTCAAGCGGCAAGCTCTCATCGCGCGCCAGCTCGATGAAAAACCCACCTGTCCAGAGAAGCGCTCTGGTCCGTTCATGCGGCATGGTCATGGCACACCCCTCAGCGTCGCGCAAAGACAGGTTGCCCCCGTGCCGTCTCACTGCTTGCGAACCAAGAGGAACTCGGGCCGCCATTCGCCGCATGGGTCGCACACCCCTCCCGTGCGGCCATTTCTCATGCTTTTCCTGGAACGCAAACTTATACGCGAAAAGACGTCTCCCCAGCGCAAGCTTATGCGCAAATCTCGCGCAAACTTATGCTGCGCGCTCCGGCCGAAAAGCCCGCCGCAGCTAGACATCACGCGCAAGCTTATGCGCTACAGGACAACTGCCCGAAGAAATCGGCCATCGGGTAGGGTATTCCGCTCCCCAACCCATTAGCGTGTCTTCCGATGGCCAAGCCCGGACGCCCCGCTTTCGACGACGTGTTGACGTCTGCCGAATATGGAAGGTGGCCGAGGGCGTGCGCCACGGATTGACCAATCCGCAGATCGCGAGACGGCTCGACGCGAGCGTGGACGCAGTGAAGTACCACGTCAGCAACATATTGCAGAAGCTCGGCTTCGAGGGTCGTCGCCAATTACGCCGCTGGGACGGGGTCAGGAAATCCAGCGCTCTGTTTGGAAGGAGACATTCCATGGATGCAAATATCCAAGTCCAGACCATTGGCCAGATCGCGCGAACGGTACGGGACATTCGCGCCGCGGAGAGCTGGTATCGCGATGTCCTGCGCATGGAGCATCTGTACACATTCGGAAACTTCTGCTTTTTCGATTGCGGCGGCATCAGGCTGTTTCTGTCTGAAGGCGAGAAGCTCGCGTGCGAATCCATCTTGTATTTTCGCGTTCCGGACATCCATGCCGCACATGCGGCACTCGTGAATCGAGGTGTGGTGTTCGTCAACGCACCCCATCTCGTGCATCGGCACGAAAACGGCGTCGAGGAATGGATGGCGGAGTTCTGCGATAACGAGGGCCGGCCACTCGCGCTGATGGAGCAAACGTCGCCCGTAATAGGCCTGTAGGGCGGGAGAAGCGCAGCGCATCCCGCCATTCGCGTCTCACGAAAGGCGGGATTCGCCGCTACGCGGCTGTTCCCGCCCTACAAGCCATGGCTGGGCTTTTCAGCCCAGCCGACATCTGCCGGTACATCACGCATCTTCCGTGCGATAAAACCCGGCCGCGGACGCGCCTTGCGGTCTCCGCCGGAATGCGATGCTGATCCGTGCGCCGACCGGCGGCCGGGTCTTGGGGATCGCATGGTCGTAGTGGCGCTGCGTGCGCCAGCTCATCAACAGCAGGCTGCCGGGTTCGAGGTCCACGTTGAGCACGCGTCGCGGCGGTTGCTTGGCGCGGATGGTCAGGCGCCGCGTTGCGCCCAATGACAGCAGCGCGATCGGATAGCCGCGCTGCAATTCTTCCAGGTGGTCGTTGTGCGGCGCCACGCTGTCGTTGCCGTCGCGATAGAGATTGAGTCCGGCGCTGTTGAAGGCGATCTTCGTGAGATCCAGGACTGTCTCCGCAGCTTCGCGCAGCGCGGGTGGCAGCGCCGGATCGTCGAGGCGGAAGCTGGCAGTGAGGCGCGGCACGTCCACTTCGCGACCATACATTTCACGCCGCTCCGCGTGCCACTCAATGCCGTCGTGCAACTGCGCGAACCAGGCCTGCGCGCGCTCGGCCGCGACCGCACCCGGCAGGTAACGGATGCGGCCGCTGGCGTCATCCAGCAGCAAGCCGTGATCGGAACCGAGCAGGTCGGGTTGCGCCATTCGCCGATGCTAGCCGCATCGCGAATCAAACATTCAGGGGGAGCGAGCATCGACGTTGCAGCGATGCGTTTCCTCGGGCGAAACCCGGCGCCACCGCAACCTTCAAGCTGCGCTGCATCGCGGTGCGCGCGGCTGCGGACCAATGCGACAGCAAACCGCCCCAGCCCCAAGCTACCAAAAGCATGGCAGGATAGGCACGCAAACGCCCATGACCCATTTCGTGCCCATGCGTCCGGAGTACTTCGCGTCGTTTGCCGAACGCGAAATAGCCGCGTACGCGCACGAAAACGTCGCGGCGTTCTGCTGGGAAGATGCCACGTCCGGCGAACGCGCGCACGCGCAATTCCTGAAGCTGCTGCCGCAAGGCCTCGCCACGCCTGGCCAGCACCTGTACGAAATCCTGGACGAGTCCAGCGGCGAGACGATCGGCGATCTCTGGTTCGAGGTCAGCGGGACGGCAGGGGACCGTTCCGCCTACCTGTACGACCTGCGCATCCATCGTTCCTTCCGTGGACAACCGCATGCGCGTGCGGCCCTGCGCATGCTGGAGGCGCGCTGCCGGGAATTGGGTGCCCGTTCGCTGGGCCTGCACGTGTTCGCGCACAACACGACCGCGCAAACCCTGTACGTCTCCATCGGCTTTGCCGTCACCGGCTTCAACATGGCAAAACGGCTCGACGGGGTTTGACCGGATGCTGTGACGGCGGCGCCGGTGCTTTGCACCGCGCTGGGTACGGGAATTCGGCGAGCCGTGCCGCGCTGCCGCACCGATCACGTATCCTGCGCTCCAACTCATGTTGCGGCGCGATTCACATGGATGCCTTCAGCTACCTCTCGGTCCTTATCTCGATCATCCTCGGCTTGGCCGTCACGCAAGTGCTGCAGGGCTTCCGCGGGTTGATCCTTGCGCGGTCTCGGTTGCATGCGTACTGGCCGAGCGTGCTGTGGGGCGTGTTGTTGCTGCTGTTGGACGTGCAGGCTTGGTGGGCGATGTACGACCTGCGCGATTATCACTACCACCATGCGTGGAACTTCCTTGGTTTCCTCGTGGTGCTGTCGGAAACGGTGCCGCTGTATCTGCAGGCAGCCTTGGTGTTTCCCGATGTCGCCGTGGAAAGTGAAGTGGAGCTGCGCACCCACTATTACGACAACCACCGCTGGTTCTTTGTGCTGGGGATGTTGCTGATGGTCGCAAGCCTGCTCAAGAACGCGTTTCTGTACCACCACCTGCCAGGGTTCTCGGATACGACTTACCAACTCGTGTTCCTGGTGAGCTGCGGCATCGCGGCATGGACACGGCGCGAATGGTTTCACAAGCTTTTCGCGGTCGCGGCCGCGATCGGGTTGGCGACTTACATTGGTGTGCTGTTCATGCACCTGAAGTGAGTTTCAAGCGCCGGATTGTGCGTGGCTGCTGTACGTCGCCCGCATGCGGGACAGGCCGGCGAACGCGACCTGGCGACGAAGGACGCGCCTCGCCATCGCGGGACCGATTTGCTGGCTCAGGGCTTCGCCGATTCGCGGGCCGGCCAGATCAAATCCGCTACCACCGGAAAATGATCCGACGGATAACGGCTGCCTTCGTGCGTGGTCACGGTACGCGCCTCTTTCACGCGGAAGCCGCGCACCAGGATCCAGTCGATGCGTTCGGTCGGTTTGCCGGTGAAATCGTGGAAGGTCTTGTCGGGCCCGCTGCGCTGCGGCGCGACCAGCCACGCGTCGTGCAATTGCCGGGTGAGCATCGCATGCACCTTGCTCTTCGGCGTAGTGTTGAAATCGCCGGTCAGGACGAACGGTTCGTCGGCGGGCAGCTTGGCGATGCGCTTCAGGATCACCGCCACGCCGCGTTCGCGCGCCGCGTCGTCCTGCGTACGATACGGCAGGTGGGTGTCGAACAGGATGAACGTGCGGTCATCGTCCTTTCGCTGGAATTTGGCCCACGTGACCATGCGCGGGAACAGGGTGCCCCAGGAAATGCTGCCCGGCACATCCGGCGTGTCGGACAACCAGAAGTTGCCCGAATCGAGCACGCGCAGTTCATCCGCGCGATAGAACACGCCCATGTGTTCGTCGCCATCGTTGCCCTTGCGGCCCATCCCGAACCACTTGTACTCGGGAAGTTTCGCGACCACGTAGTCGCCCTGCTCCTTGTACAGCTCCTGGGTGCCGAACACGTCCGGGTGCTGCTCGCGGATCGTTTTCACGAACAGGTCGCGGCGCGCTTCCCACCGCTCCGGGCCGTCGGAAGCCTGCGGCAAACGCACGTTGAAGGTCATCACGCGCAACGTTTCGGCGGCGCATGACGGGCGGGCGGCCAGACCCAGGACCACAAGGCACGCGGCAAGCAGCAACAGACGCGAGGCCGACATGATGTTCTCCTGCGGGCGATGTTCCACTTTAGCAATCCCCGCAAGATCGGTCAGGTTTCGCGGCCGATCCGGTTCAGCGGCAGGCGAAGGTACCGGTGTCCGTCGGCTTCGGCCGGCGGCAGGCGACCGCCGCGGATGTTCACCTGCAGCGAAGGCAGCAGCAGCCGCGGCACCGGCAGCGTGGCATCGCGCGCACGGCGTTTGGTGACGAATTCGGCCTCGCCCACGCCACCGCCGATCTGCACGTTCTCCTTCGCCTCGCATCCGATCGTGGTTTCGCGCCCGGACGTGCGCGCCTGCGGCGGATAGTCGTGGCACAGGAACAGCCGCGTCGACTCGGGCAACGCAAGGATGCGCCCGATCGATGCATACAATTCCGCCGCATCGCCGCCCGGGAAATCGCAGCGCGCAGTGCCGAGGTCGGGCGCGAACAAGGTGTCGCCGATAAACGCCGCATTGCCCGCGACATAGGTGAGGCCGTCGCGGGTGTGTCCGGGCGTCGCGAGCGCACGCACGCTGAGCGATCCGATCGGCAGTGCGTCGCCGTCGTCGAGCAGCCGATCGAACTGGTGGCCGTCGGCGACGAACGCGTCGTCCAGACCAAACACCTGCTTGAAATACGCCTGCACCTCGATGATGCCGCGCCCGATCGCGATCGGCGCATCGAGCCCGTCGCGCAGGTACCCCGCCGCGCTCAGGTGATCGGCGTGCGCGTGGGTTTCGAGAATCCACTCCACCCGCAAGGCGCGCTGTTGCACGTATGCGAGGACCGCCTCGGCGCTGACCGTGGAGGTGCGCGCGGACGCGGGGTCGTAATCCAGCACCGGATCGATGATCGCGGCGGCTTCATCGTCGTGGACGACATGCGTCCAGGTGCCGGTGTCCCTGTGGAAGAACGATTCGACTTCTGGATGCGATGGATCGCTCGGCGGCATGATCCTCTCCCCGGCGCAGAACCGTTCAAGCCGGCGGCGCCACTGTATCGGCCACTTCGTACAACCGCACCAGCGGCTCCATGTCCAGCAGGTACTTGTCGTCCTCGTCGTAGTACACCGCGCGTTCGGGCTTCTTGCCGGCGTAGGCGTGCAGTGACTTCATGGAATCCCACAGTGTCAGCACCTGGAACTCGCACTGCTCGCCCTGGATTCGCCGCAGCACCCACCCGCCACGCTGGCCCTTGTAGTCCCTCAGCGCCGGCAGCGCGGTCTGCTGCAGATGTTCGAGATAAGCGTCGGCCTGTTCCTTCGGGGTGATGCCGCGCCAGATACGCATGATCATGATGCACTCCGCCAGACGACAGTGCGGCCGGCGCGCAGATCACCGGAACCGCACGCGGGTCGGCCCTAGCGTAGCGCCAACGCGTGTTTGCGTACGGTTAAACCGCCCCGCCCGGAAAAAGGGGCTCCGGTTCAGCGGCGCCGGAACCAGCGCTGCCAGCCGAACCGCCACCGCGAACGCTTCGAAATCGCCTTGGCACGGGTAGAGCCGCGGTCCGCTCCGATCAAGCCGGCCAGCATGCGCCGGCGTCGCGCGCGATAGTCGTCGCGGCTGATTTCACCGAGCCGATGCGCCTCGTCCAGCACCGACAGGTCGCGATTGAGCGCGCGCACCCGCTCGCCCAGTGCCGAACCTTCGGCGGGTGCCTCGCGCGCCAAACTAACGATCACGGCCGAGAGATTGTCGCGGGCGCCGCGTTGCAAGGATGTTTCGAATAGCTCATCGAGGACCCCATCGGGCGTGGAATGCCGGTTGCAGGCCGATTCGATTTCCGCATCCGACATTTCCTTGTTCACGCCGTCCGAACACAGCACGAACCGCATGCCCGGCCGGTTGAGCGCCACAGCCCAATCCATGAACAGCGCAGCATCGGCGCCGATCGCACGGGTCAGCACCCCGCCAGACGGTTGCGCCTGCATCGGGCCGCCGCTCCAGCGTTCCGCATCGTCGATGCCGTACAGATGATCGCGCGTGATCGGCAACAGGCGCCCGTCGTTGCAACAATAACCGCGACTGTCGCCCGCCCAGCCGCACAGCGTGATCGCACCGCCGTACACCAGCACCACTACGGTCGAACCGATGAGGTCCGCGCCCCGCGCCCGCGCAGCCCGACACAACTCGGCGTTGACGCCGGCCAAAGTGTCTTCGATCGATTCAATGAACGCGAATACGTCGCCTGGGCGTGGCAGCGATGCCAGCCGCTCGACGACGAGCCGGCTGGCGAAGTCGCCGTCGGCATGTCCGCCAAGTCCGTCGGCCACCGCCCACAGGGCGGCTTCGTCGCGCACGAGGATCGCGTCCTCGTTGCGGCGACGTGCCTTGCCGATGTCGGTGCGTCCCGCGGAGCGAAAGGGCGACGTCATGGTTCATCTCGTCATGGGTCGCGATCATTGCGTGCACAGCTCGACGCGATCGCGTGCGCCGCGCGAGTGTATCAGTCGTGGCGTCAAGACTCGTCGCGCAACTGCGCGCGATGCAACGAAGCGCCGCTCACGCATGCTAGGCTGCACCGCAAGTCCGCGTTCGCGTTTTCCCATGCCTCGATTCCTTCGCACAAGCCTTTTGTCGGCCGCAGTCTGCGCGCTAATGCCCTTGCTCGCCGGCGCGCAAACCACCGCGTTGCCGCAAACCACCGCCGATACCGAAACCAATCCCGGACAAGCCGCACTGGTGCGCGAAGTCGCGGCGGCCACCGGCCAGGATCCGGCCGCACTGAACGCGCTGCTGGACGGTGCGGTGGTGAAGCAGAGCATCATCGACGCGATGACGCGCCCGGCCGAAAGCAAGCCGTGGAGCGCCTATCGCCCGATCTTCATGAACTCCGAGCGCATCGACGAAGGCGTGGTGTTCTACCACCAGCACCGCGCGTTGCTCGACCAGATCGGCGAGCAATACGGCGTGCCGCCGCAGTACATCGTCGCGATCATCGGGGTGGAAACCAACTACGGCAGCAACACCGGCAGCTATCGCGTGCTGGACGCGCTGGTGACGCTGGCGTTCCACTATCCGTCGCGGGCGAAATACTTTCGCGGCGAATTGAAGACGCTGCTGGAACTGCCCGCCAACAAATTGCCCGGACCGATTCCCGACATCTACGGTTCGTATGCGGGCGCCGAGGGACTCGCGCAATTCATGCCGTCCAGCATCCGCGATTTCGCGGTGGACGCCGACGGCGACGGCCACATCAATCTGATGGCCTCGTTGCCCGACGCATTCGCCAGCATCGCCAATTATTTCCGGGCGCACGGCTGGCAGACCGGGCGACCCGTGGCGATGCAGGCGGATCCCAGCGCCACCGCCGCGCCACCGCCCGCCTACGAAAACGCGCTGCCGACCCAACCGCTGGAAAGCTTCACCGCAGCCGGTTATGGGCCGACCGCGCACGCAGACCCCGCCATGCCCGCGAACCTGTTGACGCTGGACGGCGGTAACGGCCCGGAATACTGGCTGACCTTCCAGAATTTCTACGTGATCACCCGCTACAACAAGAGTCCGTTGTACGCGCTGGCCGTGACGCAACTCGCCGATGCGATCGCGCGCGGCGCAGCCCAAGCGCCCGCCGCGCAATGAGTCGCGGCCTGCGCATCCTGCTGCCGCTCGTGCTGCTGGCGCTGGCGGCATGCTCTTCGAACCCGCAGCGCGCACCCACGCGCAGCGGCGGCGCGAGCGGAGCGCCCTGGCACGACAACACCGGCCTGTCGCAATCGAAGCGCTACCACCAGCGCAACGATTCCACGCCCGACATCAAGGACATCGATTTCAGCAAGATCCCGGAACCGGTGCCGGTCGCGGAAACGCCGTCGCGCTATGGCAACAAGTCGCCGTACTCGGTGAACGGCCAGACTTATCGCGTGCTGCCCACTGCCGCGGGTTACGACGAGCGCGGCATCGCCTCGTACTACGGCAGCAAGTTCAACGGCTACAAGACGTCGAACTTCGAAATCTACGACATGTACGGGTTCTCGGCAGCCAGCAAGGTGCTGCCGCTGCCGAGTTTCGCGCGAGTCACCAACTTGGAAAACGGCAGGAGCGTGGTCGTGCGCGTCAACGACCGCGGGCCGTTCATGCCGAACCGCATCATCGACCTGTCACTGGCCGCGGCGGTGCGGATCGGCATCTGGCCGCGCGGTACCGGCCTTGTCGAGGTGCAAGGAATCGATCCCGCGCACCCGGTCGCGGAACCCGCGCCCCTTACCGCGGTCACACCGCGGACCGGCCGGCAACCGCTGCTGTACGTGCAGGTCGGCGCGTTCGCGGACGTGGCCAATGCCGAACGGCTGGCGACGCGTCTGCGCGGATTGAACCTGGGACCGGTGCGGGTGGTCGCCGCCAGCGTGAACGGAAGGACCTTGCAACGCGTGCAGATCGGACCGCTGGCGAGCGTAGACATCGTCGATGCGACCACCGCACGGCTGGATTCGCTGGGTTTGCCGCATGCGAGCGTCGCGGTAGAGTAGGCCGCTGCCTCGGACCGCCGATGCCACTCGTCGTTTCAACTTGTTTCCGGACTTTCAAAAACCGATGAAAATCTCGCGATCCCTGATGCTGGTTTCCCTCGTCGCATTCACCGGTGCGCTGTTCGCGCAGACGTCGCCGCTGCCGCCGAAACCTTCGGCACCGCCCAAGCCGGTGCCGACGATCCCCCAGACGCCGATTCCGCCGGCGCCACAGCCGAACGCGGAAGCGTGGGTGCTGATGGATTACGCCAACGGGCAGATCCTGGCATCCGGCAACATGGACGCGCGCCGCGCGCCGGCCTCGCTGACCAAGATCATGACCGAGTACGTGGTCAACGCCGAGCTTGCGGCCGGCAAGATCCACATGGACGACAAGGTGCACATCAGCGAGCACGCCTGGCGTGCGGGCGGCGCGGGCACCGATGGCTCGACCAGTTTCCTGAAGCTCAATTCCGACGTACCGCTGAAGGACCTGCTGTACGGCATGATCATCCAGTCCGGCAACGACGCCGCGATCGCGCTGGCCGAGCACGTCGCCGGCTCCGAGCAGTCCTTCGCGCAGATGATGAACGCCTATGCGCAGCGGCTCGGGATGGCCGGCACGCATTTCGCCAACGCCTCCGGCTATCCCGCGCCCGACCACTACAGCACCGCGCACGACATCGCGATCCTGTCGCGCGCACTGATCAAGAACTTCCCCGAGGAATACAAGATCTCGGCGATCAAGGCCTTCGAATGGAACGGCATCACCCAGCACAACCGCAACACGCTGCTGTGGACCGACCCTACGGTGGACGGCATCAAGACCGGCTCGACCAAGGAGGCCGGCTTCTGCCTCGCCGCGTCCGCGTTGCGCGACGGCATGCGCCTGATCGCGGTGACGATGGGCGGGCCGGACATGAATGCCGCCACCACCGGCGACGAAGCGCTGCTGAACTGGGGCTTCAACTTCTACCGCACCCACAAGCTGTACGCGGCCGGCCAGGTGCTGGCGACGCCGCGGCTGTGGAAGGGTGACGCGAACACCCTGGAACTCGGGATTGCCGAAGATGCGTCGGTAACGATCCCGCGCGGCCAGTACGACAAGCTGCAGGCCACGCTGGAAATCCCGCAACGCCTGATCGCGCCGTTCACGAAGGGCCAGCGGGTCGGTACGCTCAAGGTGACTTTCGACGGCAAGCCGCTGGTCAGCGAATCGCTGGTGGTGTTGAAGGATGCGCCGCAGGGTGGCTTCTTCAAGCGGCTGTGGGACGCAATATTGTTGTGGTTCCATCACGGCAACGGCACCACCACCACGCCGGCGCCCACGGTTTCCGTGTCGTCGGCATCCAGCGTCGCGGCACCAGCCGCCAGCATAAAATAACGCCATGCGCGAACTTGGCGACATCGAGAAGAACGAAGGCCAAGGCTTCCAGTTTCCCGGCAGCTTCGAAATCACCGCGATGGGCAACGCGAACGCCAACTTGCGTGAGCGCGTGTCGGAAATCCTGCGCGAGATCGGGCTGTCGGTGCTGGACGCCAGCGTGCGCGAGCGCTCGTCCAGTCAGGGCAACTACGTATCGGTGAGCGTGGTGTTCAACTGCCCCTCGCGCGAGAAGTACGAGGAAGCGCACGCCGCGCTGCGCGCGCACCCGGATATCCGCTACACGCTGTGAACGCGCGACCACTGCTGGTCCGCCACCTCGGCCGCCAGCCGTACGAGCCGGTCTGGCATGCCATGCAGGCGTTCACCGATGCACGGGGAGCCGAAACGCCGGACGAGTTGTGGCTGGTGCAGCACGACCCGGTGTTCACGCTCGGCCAGGCAGGCAAACCGGAACACGTGTTGGCGGCGGGCGACATTCCGGTGATCAACGTCGATCGCGGCGGCCAGGTGACTTACCACGGACCTGGCCAGATCGTGGCCTATCCGTTGCTGGACCTGCGCCGGTTGAAGCTTGGCGTGCGTGAGCTGGTTCGGCGGATCGAGCAATCGATCATCGACACGTTGGCCGACTGGAACGTCGTGGCCGTGCGTCGCGAAGGCGCACCCGGCGTGTACGTGGGCGAGGCCAAGATCGCGGCGCTGGGCTTGCGGGTGCGCCACGGCTGCACCTTCCACGGCCTCGCCTTCAACATCGCGATGGACCTGGAACCCTTCCACCGCATCAATCCATGTGGTTACGCGAACCTTCAGGTGACACAACTGCTAGACTTGGGCGGCCCGTCGCGGCTTGCCGATGTCGAGGATGTGCTGATTGTTGAGCTGGGCCGACAATTCGGACTGTCGCCGCAGGAAGCGGACCCCGCCCTGCCCCGCGCCGCCGCATGACTTGCAGCCGTATCGGGCGCCGGTATTTTCCGATACTTTAGGACCTGTCGGCACTGCGCCACGACGAGCCTACCCGCCCGCGCCACGCACCCGAACGCGCCAGCGAACGGCTGGCGTCCGTTTCCCCTTTGCCCGCGCGATGAGCGCACGCGGCCGCCCGCCCCGGCCGCTCAAGGAATGTCCATGTTGCAGCGTGTTTTCGTAGTCCTGATCGCCCTCGCCGTGTCGCTCGGCGCGCGCGCGCAGAATCCCGCGCCACCCGCGAACTGCCCGGCTTCGTCATCGTCCAGCGCGCCGGCCTCGCCGATCGCCAAATACAAGGCGACGCCGGCGCCGGAGCTGAAACCGACCGCCGCCCAAGGCCAGGCCGCGATCCTCGCGGCGCGCCTGCTGACACGCTTCCAGTACGAGGCACTCCCGCTCGACGACGCGATGTCGGCAAAGATCTTCGACGCCTATTTCAAGGCACTGGATGGCAGCAAGCTGTTCTTCACCCAAGCCGACGCCAACCAGTTTGCGCCCGACCGCAGCAAGCTCGACGACGCGATCTGGAATGGCGACATGTCGGCGCCGTTCGCGATCTTCAATCTCTATGAGAAACGCGCGGGCGAGCGCACCGCCTACGCGCTGGCGCTGCTGAAGAAAGGTTTCAACCTCGACGGCGACGGCACCTACACCTTCGACCGCGACAAGGCACCGTGGGCAGCCGACACCGCCGCGCTCAACGCGCTGTGGAAAGGACGCGTGGAGAACGACTGGATCCGCCTGAAGCTCGCGGGCAAGGACGACGCCGAGATCAGGAAGACGCTGTCGCGGCGTTACGAAAATTACCTCGACCGCGTGCACCAGCTCGACAGCGAAGACGTGTTCCAGACCTTCATGAACGCGTACGCGACGGCCATCGACCCGCACACCAATTACTTCGGCCCGCGCGCCAGCCAGAACTTCGACATCACGATGAAGCTGTCGCTGGAGGGCATCGGCGCG